>Ga0194128_10003885_pt1 | contig 22370 bp, 19 predicted proteins | sample TA2KigCa65mmetaG_FD_148650 | JGI IMG/M metagenome (GOLD analysis project Ga0194128, IMG submission 148650) | Freshwater microbial communities from Lake Tanganyika, Tanzania - TA2015037 Kigoma Deep Cast 65m | ecosystem: Environmental > Aquatic > Freshwater > Lake | place: Tanzania: Lake... | reverse complement strand
GGATCGCCTTTTACAACGAAAGGCGGCCACATCAAGCCTTGGAGAACCGGACACCGATGGCGGTGTGGCGGGCCGCGATCGAGGCTGTGGACATGCCGCTGCGCTTGGACGACGCTGGCGCGTCGCCCACATGCCCACAGCCGCCGCAACAGCAACTGGCAGCATGAAAGGATGACAGGGGAAGGCGCGGCTCCACCTTAGAAAGGCCTCATCGTGGTCCCACAAAAGGGGTCCACTTCAATTGGCGCCGCGCCGGCTTGACCTCTTTAATGATGCTCTGTCACTGTCTCGCAATCGCAACCGGCCGCGGCCGAGGCAAGTCCGGCAAAGACTGGGGGCGAACGGGATAACGAGGGGAACCATGCTGAGACGGATCTTCATGGCCGGCGCCGCCGGCGTGCTGGCGCTGGCCGCCGGGGCGGCGCGGGCGCAGTCGAGCGAGCCGATCATCGTCGGACTGACCTACGACGCCGCCAAGCAGGCCTCCTACTACTCGCTGCTGATGCGCGACGGCACGCTGGCCCGCATCAACGAGATCAACGCGGCGGGCGGCGTGCTGGGCCGGCAGATCAAGGTGCTGACCGAGGACGACGAGAACAACCCGGCCGTGGCGGCGCAGAAGGTCGAAAAGCTGGCCGCCGCCGGCGCGGTGTTCATCTTCGAGGTCGGTTCGTCGTCCACCGGCCTTGCCGCCTCGCGCGTGGCCGAGGAGCTGAAGGTGCCGAACGGCTCATCGGCCAACGTGGCCGAGGCGCTCACTAATCCGCACAAGCATTGGTATTTCCGCATCAGCCTGCGTGACAGCATCGCAACGCAAGGCCTGATCGGCTTCCTCAAGGCGAAGTTCAAGGAGCCCAAGCTGGCGGTGATCCGCGACGCCACGGAAACCGGCCTGGTGGTGTCCGACAACCAGATCAAGTTCCTGGAGGCGGCGGGCTTCAAGTACGTCGCCAAGGAACAGATCTCGCCCGGCTCGGTCGACGTCACGGCGCAGGCGCTGCGCATCAAGGCCGCCAACCCCGATGTGGTGCTGGTCACCGGCGGTTCGCTGCCGGACCTGGCGAACTACGTCAAGGCACATGCCCGCCTGGGGATCAAGGCGCCGATGGTCGGCAACAACCTGTTCGCCACCACCAGTTTCCCCGCGCTGGCGGGCGAGGCCGCGGACGGCTTCATGTTCGTCGACGTGGTCGATACCGGCCGCCCCGACGTGAGCGAGGCCGACAAGAAGCTGGTGGCGCTGCATGGCGACCGCGCCAAGAACAGCACGCTGATGCTGGTCTCCTACGACTTCGCCGGCCTGGTGGTGGATGCGATCAAGCGGGCGGGCGCCGCCGATCGCGCCAAGATCCGCGACGCGCTGGAGGCGACCAGCAACTATCCCAGCCTGGTCGGCCGCAAGGGGGCCGGCGTCTCGTTCAGCGCGACCAGCCATGACGGCGTCAACAACTCGGCACAGGTCGTCATTCGCCTGGTCAAGGGCGGCCAGTACGCCGGCTCCGTGGACTACTAGGCGGGGCGGATAGCATCGGCGGAAGCGGCATGGAGTTCCTGCCGCTCGTCGTGTTGTCCGGCCTGCAGGTCGGCTGTGTCTACGCGATGATGGCGCTCAGCTACTTCGTCATCATCAACGCCACCGGCATCGTCAACTTCGCGCAAGGCGAATGGATGATGCTGGCGGCGGTGTTCGGGGCGGCGATGCTGCTGGCGGCGCTGCCCTATCCGCTGGTGTTCCTGGCTTCGATCCTGGCCGCCACCCTGATCTCGCTGCTGGCCGAGCGGCTGGTCATCCGGCCGCTGGAGGCGCGTGGGGCCGACATCAACATCCTGGTCGTGGGCCTGTTGGGCGTGCTGGTGGTGGTGCGGCACACGACCGGTCTGATCTTCGGGCGCGAGGAGGTGCGGCTGCCCGGCCCGTTCGCCGAGAATCCGCTGATCCTGGGCGAGACTGTCTTCGTGCTGCCGCAGACCCTGTTCGTGTTCGCCGTCACCGCGGCCACCTTCATCGCCCTGTGGCTCTTCCTGCATCGCACCTCGTTCGGCCGCTCGTTCCGCATCGCCGCCATCGACCCGCTGGGCGCGCAGATCTGCGGCGTCGACCTGGGCCGGGTGCGCTTCGCCGCCTTCGCCATCGGCGGGCTGATCGCCGCCCTGCTGGGCTGGCTGTACGGCCCGCTGCATGCCGCCGGCAACCTGATGGGCGAGGCGCCGGGCGTGAAAGGCTTCATCGCCCTCATCATCGGCAGTCTGGTCTCGCCGTTGGGCGCGCTGGTGGGCGGCCTGCTGCTAGGCCTGTTCGAGGTGGCGGCGGCCTTCTACATCGGCTCGCTCTACAGCGAGGCCATCGCCTTCGTCATGCTGATGCTGTTCCTGTTCGTGCGTCCCCAGGGCATCATCCCGGCGCGCTGGGGCAGCGGGTGAAGGCGGCCGCCGACCAGGAGGTGCGCCGGCTGCTCGACCGGCCAAGCTGGCCGGCCCGCCGCGTCGCCGTTTGGGCGGCGATCGTCGCGGTGCTGCTGCTGGCGCCCCTGGTGGTGACCAACGGCTATCACCTGACGCTGGCAACCAATGTCATCGTCACCATGATCCTAACCTTCAGCCTGAACTTCGTGATCGGCCGGATCGGCCTGTTCTCGCTCTCGCACGCCGCCTTCCTGGGGGTCGGCGGCTATGTGGCGGCGATCCTGGCGCAGCGGCACGGCGTCGAGCCGTGGCTGACGCTGCCGCTGGCCATGGCCGCCAGCATGGCGATCGCGGGACTGATCGGCGTGCCGGTGCTGCGGCTCAGGGGCTTCTTCCTGGCGGTCGCCACGCTGGCCTTCACCCTGTTCGCCGATGTGTTCGCCCGCCAGGCCACCGATATCACCGGCGGCGCCTATGGCATCACCAATATTCCGCCGCTGACCCTGTTCGGCTTGCCCTTGCGCGGGCCGTGGATGTACGAGGTCGCGGTCCTGGCGTTGCTGCTGTCCGCGCTGGTCCTGGAGAACGTCCGGCTGTCCCGGCTGGGTCGCGCCATCCTGGCGGCGCGCGACAACGAGGCGGCGGCGGCCGCCGCCGGCATCGACATTCCGCGCACCCAACTGGCCGGCTATGTGCTGTCGGCGGCGATCACCGGGCTGGCCGGCTGGGTCTACAGCTTCTTCCACCTCACCCTCAATCCCTTCGTGCTTAGCCTCGACATCACCTTCCTGTGGCTGTTCATCGTGCTGGTGGGCGGGCTTGGCAGCATGCGCGGCGCCGCCCTGGCCAGCATCCTGCTGGGCGTCGGACCGGAAATGCTGGGCTTCGCCGCCGCGCAGCAGGTGCTGACCGCGGGCGTGCTGGTGCTCTTGGTGGTGCTGCTCTTCCCGCGCGGCCTGGGTGGCTTGGTGGAGGACATCGAGGCGCGCTGGCGCCGGCGACCGGCGACCGGCGATGGCTGAGGCCTTGGCATTTCTGCGGCTTGTTGGCCTCGGCAAGCGGTTCGGCGGCCTGACCGCGCTGGCCGATGTCGATCTGGAAGTGCCGCGGCAGGAGATCTGCGGGGTGATCGGCCCGAACGGCGCCGGCAAGTCGACGCTGTTCAACATCGTCGCCGGGGCCTACCCACCCAGCACCGGCGAAGCGGTGCTCGACGGCACGCGCATCAGCGGCCTGCCCAGCCACAAGGTGGCGACCATGGGTGTCGCGCGCGCCTTCCAGCTCGTCAACCTGTTCGGCACGATGAGCGTGGCCGAGAACGTCATGGTCGGCGCCGAGCGACACGACCGGCTGAAGCTCTGGCAGGCGATCACGCATCTTTCCGGCTTCGCCGCGGAGCGCCGGCAGGCGGCCGAGCGCGCCGCGCGGGCGATCGAGCTGGTCGGCATCGGCCATCTGGCACCGCTGCCGGTGTCGCAGATCACCTACGGTCAGCAGCGGCTGGTTGCCACCGCCCGCGCGCTGGCGGCCGAGCCGCGCCTGTTGCTGCTGGACGAACCGGCCGCCGGTCTGGCCGGGCCGGAGATCGAAGCGCTGAGCGCCGCCATCGGCCGCGCCCGCGATGCCGGCGCGACCGTGTTGCTGGTCGAGCACAATGTCGATTTCGTCATGCGGCTGTGCGACCACGTGGCGGTACTGCATTTCGGACGCAAGATCGCCGACGGACCGCCCGCGGCGGTGCGCAGTTCCGAAGCCGTGATCGAGGCATATATTGGCCGCTGAAGCCCCCATGCTACGCGTCGAGCGATTGGCGGCCGCCTATGGGCCGGTGCATGTGCTGCATGACGTGTCGTTCGAGTTGGCGCCGGGCGAGAGCCTGGCGGTGCTGGGCGCCAATGGCGCGGGCAAGACCACGCTGCTGCGCGCCATCTGCGGGCTGATGGTGCGTCGCCAAGGCAGCGTCGCCTTCGCCGGCCAGGAGATCGCTCGGCGCCGGCCGGACGAGATCGTTCGGCTGGGCATCAGCCAGGTGCCGGAAGGCCGGCGCCTGTTCTTCCCGCTGACGGTGCTGGAGAATCTCGAGGCAGGGGCGCTGCCGTTGCGCAGCGGCGGACGCGCGGCCGAGGTGAAGGAGGCGCTGGGGCTGGTGTTTGAGCTGTTCCCGCGGCTGGCCGAACGGCGAGCGCAGATTGCCGGCACCTTGTCGGGCGGCGAGCAGCAGATGCTGGCGATCGCCCGGGCGCTGATGGGCCGGCCCCGCATGCTGCTGTTGGACGAGCCTTCGGTCGGCCTGGCACCCAAGGTGATCGAGGCGCTGTTTGGCGTGCTGCACACGCTGAAGGGCACCGGCCTGACCATCCTCTTGGCCGAGCAGCATGTGCCGTTGGCGCTCGACCTGGCGGATCGGGCGATCATCCTGGGGCTGGGCCGTGTAGCCATGAGCGGCCGCCCCGACGAGTTGCGCGACAGCGCCGAAATTCACCGCATCTACCTGGGCGGTTGACGCACCGCAGGGGACTGGCATTCGGCGATCGCTGCGGGCGGCATCGCGTCGCTCTTGCGCGGTGCGGCGGCCAGGGTGTCGTCGCTGGGCATGACGAGGCAAGCCGTGGCGCGAGTGCTGAAAATCGGCGCGGTGACGGGCAGCGACGCGATACGCGAGCTGCGCTTTCGTGGCCAGCATGAGATCGATGTCCTTGGTAACAACGATGCCTGGCGCCTGCTGCACGAGCAGCGCGAACGGTTGCGTTGGCGGCGCCTACAATTGACGCCCGGCTATTTCCGACGCGACGGACGTTGGAACCTCGATTGCTTCGACCTGTTGTTCAATCTGATCAGCGATGCCGATCAGAACCCGCGGGTGCTCGAGATCGCCCACCGTCTGCTGGGCGACGGCAAGCGGCCGGTGATCAACGCGCCGGAGGCCGTGATGCGGACCACGCGCAATGGCGTGGCGCGGTTGCTGGCCGACCTGCCGGGCGTCACCGTGCCGCGCGTCGAACGGCTGTCGGCCAAGCAGCACGCGCGCGATCCCAACCGGCTGGCCGCCCTCGACTTTCCGTTTCCGGCCATCTTGCGCCGCGTCGGCTCGCATACTGGGCAGACCGCCCGGCTCTGTGCCAACGCCGCCGAGGTCGCCCTCGCCTTGGCCGGCCAGCGCCACGACCACTACCTGACTGAGTTTGTCGACTTCCGCTCGCCGGATGGCGTGTACCGCAAGTTCCGTATCTTCGTGTTCGGCGAGCAGCTCATTCTGCGCCACATGCTCGCCGATCACAGCTGGAACATCCATGCCGCCGCGCGCGGCGGCATGATGCTGGGACGCATGGATCTGCAGGCGGAGGAGCGGGCCTACTTCGCCGACGGCTTGGCCCAGCACTATCCTGGCGCGTGGGCCGGCCTGCGCCGCCTCCGCGCCCGCATCGGCCTCGACTATTTCGGCATCGACTGTCACCTGACCGGCGACGGCCGCGTGGTGGTGTTCGAAGTGAATGGCACGATGAACTTCTATCCGCTGCGCACAGAGCCGCAATATGCCTACGTCGCCGGTTGCATCGCGCCATCGCTGGCGGCGATGCGGGCGCTGCTCGAAAGCAAGGCGAGCGCGCCCGACACCACGGCCGGGGATAGTGGCTGACAGACCAGGCAGCAGGGCGATGGAGAATTATCGACGCTCACGCAGGCATTTGTTGAAATAACCCACTCTCACAGTGTCGTTCCGGGGTTGGGTAATTTTATCTTCGTCGACATGTTGATTATGCCCTCGGGCGGCCTTTTCCTAGGGTCATGCGGGAACCGACGATCCCCCCGAACCAGCCGATCGCAGCGGTTCGCGCTAGCGCCGCGGGCAGCGGGGTCGGTTGGCGGACGGTAGTCGTGGCGCTGTTCCTGCTGACGCTCGGCGCTGTGCTGGCAACGGGCGAAGGCGGCGGGCAACTGGGCCTGCTCTGGCTGATCGGCGCCGGCCTTGGCATCGCCCTCTATCACTCGGCGTTCGGCTTCGCCGCCGGGTTTCGCTCGGTGCTCGGCGAGGCGCGCAGCGTCGGGCTGCGGGCGCAACTGCTTCTGCTCGGGCTCTCCTTGCTGCTGTTCTATCCGGCACTGGAGGCCGGTCAGGCATTCGGCCTGCCGGTGCGCGGCTTCGTCTTTCCGCTCGGGTTGGAACTGCTCGTGGGTGCCTTTCTGTTCGGCATCGGCATGCAGTGGGCCGGCGGCTGCGCCTCGGGCACGCTCTATGCCACGGGCGGCGGCTCGCCGCGCATGCTGCTGACGCTGCTGTGTTTCGTCGGCGGCGCGACCCTGGCGGCCTTCGCCCATCCGCTCTGGGCCGATCTGCCCCGACTGCCGGCGGTGTCGTTGCCGGCCAGCTTCGGTCTGTGGCCGGCGCTGGCGGTGCAGCTCGGCCTGCTGGCCGCGCTCTGGCTGTGGCTGGCAGGCCGCGAGCGGCGGGCGCATGGCACGGTCGGCAGCCTGTGGCGGAACCCGCAGGCTAGCCTCTGGCGCGGCCGCTGGCCGCTCGGCATGGGCGCCGTCGTGCTGGCTGTGTTGAGCTTTGCCACCTTGCTGGTGGCCGGCCGGCCGTGGGGCATCACGCAGGCCTTCGCGCTGTGGGGCGCCTGGGGCGTGGAAGCCAGCGGGCTCGACGATCCCGCCTTCTGGCCCTACTGGGAGGTCGCCACGCGCGCCGAGCTGCTGCACCGCCCGCTATTCGCCGACACGACCTCGGTGATGGATTTGGGGCTGGCGGTCGGCGCCCTGCTGGCCGCCGGCCTGGCCGGCCGCTTCCGGCCCGATTGGCGGCTTTCGCCCGATGCCCTGGCCGGCGCGGTGCTGGGCGGCTTGCTGCTGGGCTTCGGCGCGGTGCTGGCCACCGGCTGCAATATCGGCGCCTATCTCTCGGGCGTCGCCTCGGGCAGCCTGCATGGCTGGCTCTGGCTGGCGGCGGCCTTGCCCGGCAATGCGGTCGGCCTCTACTTGCGCGCCTGGCCGCGGCCGGCCGAGCGGCGGGCCGGTGCCGCGCCCGGCTGGCTCGGCGCCGGCGGCACGGCATAGGCGGTGGTTGCCTTGATCCGTTCCATGGCGAAACGCGAGGTGACGTTCTTCAGCGGGATCGCCTCGATCAGCCGCTTGTAGAACGCGTCATAGGCCTGGATATCGGCCACCGCCACGCGCAGCATGTAATCGACATCGCCGGCCATGCGGTAGAAGTCCATCACCTCCGGCATGGCTGAGACCACGCTGGCGAACCGGGCGAGCCAGGCTTTCGAGTGGTCGCCGGTCTCGATCGAGACGAACGCGGTCAGCCCCAAGCCCAGCGCCTCCGGCCGCACCAGCGCCACCCGACCGACAATCACGCCGTCGCGTTCCATTTTCTGGATGCGTTTCCAGCAGGGCGTCGGCGACAGGTTGACCCGCGCCGCCAAGTCGGCGATCGACAGGCTGGCATCGCTCTGCAACAAGGCCAGCAGCTTGCGGTCGGTTGCGTCCATCCACCACCTGCGTGGCATCGGAGAAGAATTTTCTCCCGCCGTCAATCGCCGCCATGCGCCGGCGCTTCACGGCCGGCGCCGCGCCCGGCTAAGCTGCATGGATGACCGCCGCGGGAGAAGCGCATGCCGCCTGAGGAAGCCGCCAGTCACGCGCTGCCGATGCGTCCGACCGTCTTGGGCACGCGACACATGGTGTCCGCCGGACACTGGCTCGCGGCGGAGGCGGCCTTCCAGATCCTCGAGGCGGGCGGCAACGCCATCGACGCCGGCGTCGCCGCCGGGCTGGCGCTGGGCGTGGTGCAGAGCGACCTGGTCAACGTGGCCGGTGTGGCGCCGATCATTCTGCGCACCGCCGCCGGCGAGGTGGCAACCATTGCCGGCCTTGGCCACTGGCCGAAGGCGCTGCCGGCCGATCTGTTCCTGCGCCAGCACGCCGGCAAGATCCCGCAAGGTGTGCTGCGCACGGTGGTGCCGGCGGCGCCCGACGCCTGGATCACCGCGCTGGAACGCTGGGGCACGCGCTCGTTCGCCGAAGTGGCGGCGGCCGCCATGCGTTTCGCCGAGGAAGGCTTCCTCATGTACCCGCTGATGGCGGAACTGGTCGGCCAGATGGCGGAACGCTATGCCCGCTGGCCGTCCAGCGCGGCCATCTACTTGCCGGGCGGCCGCCCGCCCGCGGTCGGCGAACTGTTCCGTCAGCAGGATCTGGCGGCCAGCCTGCGCTGCATGGTCGAGGCCGAACGGGCCGCCGCCGCCGGCGGCCGTGTTGCCGGCCTGCACGCCGCGCGCGATGCCTTCTATCGCGGCGACCTCGCCCAGGCCATCTTGCGCTGCCAGCGCTCGGAAGGCGGCTATCTCTCGGCCAGCGATCTTGCCGAGTTCCGCTCCGGCATCGAGCCGCCCGTCGCCGTGCGCTTTCGCGACTGGACGGTCTATACCTGCGGGGCGTGGTGCCAAGGGCCGGTGCTGGCGCAGATGCTGCGCCTGTTGGCGGACCTGGACGCGACGATCGGCCATAACAGCCTCGCCTATGTGCACCGGGTAACGGAGGCGATGAAGCTCAGCTTCGCCGACCGGCACGCCCATTACGGCGATCCCCGCTTCGTCTCGGTGCCGCTCGCGCGGCTGCTGGCCGACGACTACGCCGCCGAGCGCCGCACGCTGATCCGTGCCGACCGGGCCTGCCCGGGCATGCCGTCAGCCGGGCTTGCGAGCAAGCCGGGTGGCCGTCTCGCCCATGCCGCCGGGGCGGCGGCCATGGCGCTCGACACCTCCTATGTCGCGGTGGTCGACCGCTGGGGCAACGCCTTCTCGGCCACGCCCAGCGATACCTCGTTCGACACGCCGGTGGTGCCGGGCACCGGTCTGGCGATCTCCTCGCGCGGCTCGCAATCCTGGGCCGATCCGGCGCTGCCGGCAGGCGTCGCGCCCGGCAAGCGGCCGCGCCTGACGCCCAGCCCGGCGCTGGCGGTGCGCGATGACGGCGCGCTGCTGCCGTTCGGCACGCCCGGCGGCGATGTCCAGGCGCAAGCCATGCTGCAATGCTTCCTCAACCTGACCCTATTCGGCATCGAGCCGCAGGCAGCGGTCGAGGCGCCGCGCTTCGCCAGCTACAGCTTCCCCGATTCCTTCGAGCCGCATGCCATGCTGCCCGGCCGGCTGGCGCTGGAGGCACCGCTGGCGCGCAGCTGCGGGGCCGCGCTGGGCAAGCTGGGGCACGATGTCGAAGCCTGGCCCGAGCGCACGCGCAAGGCGGGCGCCGTGTGCCTGGTGCTGGCCGAGCCCGGCAAGCGGCGCCTGCAGGGCGCCGCCGATCCGCGCCGCACCTGCTACGCGCTCGGCTGGTAGGGCGATGCCAGGGCAGCCGCATTACCTCGACCGTTCCGCCGTGGTCTATGGCTTCGCGCGCACGCAGGCGCCGCGGCTCAGCCTCAGCCCGCCGGCGGAGGTGATGGTGGAAACGCACGATGCCCGCACCGGACGACTGAAGCGTCCCGAGGACGTGGCGGCGACGCAGCCCGACTATGCGGAGCGGTTCCCGAAGACCAACCCGGCCACCGGTCCGATCCTGATTGAAGGGGCCAAGCCGGGCGATGCGCTGGCGGTGGACATTCTAGGCATCGAGCTGGACGATTACGGCTTCCTAATCGTGCGCCCGAACATGGGGCTGGTGACCGGCCTGGTGAACCAGCCAACCGCCAAGATCTGTCCCGTGATCGACGGCGTCATTCACTTCGACCGGCTGCGCTTGCCGGCAAGACCGATGATCGGCGTCATGGCGACCGCCCCGCTTGGCGATGGCATCGCCAGCCTGCGGCTGGGCCGGCACGGCGGCAACATGGACAACAACCGGCTCACGGTCGGCACCCGCCTGCATCTTCCGGTCGCGGTGCCGGGGGCGCTGTTCTATGTCGGCGACCTGCATGCCGCCATGGGCGACGGCGAGGTTTCCGGCACCGGCGTCGAGATCGGCGGGCGGGTGCATTTGCGGCTGTCGCTGGAGAAAGGCGGCGCTCGCGAATGGCCGTGGCTGGAGACCCGCGACCTGCTGATCACCACCGCCAGCGCGCCAACCTACGAGCAGGCGGCCGAGATCGCGGTCCGGCAGATGCTGGGCCTCTTGGGCGAACGCCTGGGCCTGTCGCCGGCGGATGCCTTTCTGCTGGTCAGCGCCACGGGCGACCTCAGGGTCAATCAGTCCTGCCGCATGCCGATCGACGTCAGCGTGCGCTGCGAGATGCCGAGACTGAACGCCGGACTGACCAGGACAAACGACGCCTGACCGCGGTCGCGGCGAAATGCGAGGGGCCCGATGCTGATCTTCCGGCAGCTCTTTGATCCACAGTCCTCGACCTACACCTATCTGCTGGCCGATCCGGGCGCGCGCGGCGGTGCTGATCGACCCGGTGTTCGAGCAGGTGCGCCGCGAGGCCGCCTTGCTGGCGGAACTTGACCTGACGCTGGCCTGGACGCTGGAAACGCATGTGCATGCCGACCACGTGACCGGGGGCGACCTGCTGCGCCAGCGTCTGGGCAGTCGCGTGGCGATCTCAGAGGCGAGCGGGGCGGTGGGCGCCGACCGCCTGTTGCGACATGGCGACCGCGTGAGGTTCGGTGCGCGGCACCTCGAAGCGCGCGCGACGCCCGGCCATACCGCGGGCTGCCTGACCTATGTGCTGGACGATCGCAGCATGGCCTTCACTGGCGACTGCCTGCTGATCCGCGGCAGCGGCCGCACCGATTTCCAGGAGGGCGACCCGCGTCGGCTCTACCGCTCGGTGCACGCACAGATCTTCATGCTGCCGGAAACCTGTCTTCTCTATCCCGGGTACGATTATCGCGGTTTGACCGCGAGCAGCGTGGCCGAGGAGCGGCGCTACAACGCGCGACTGGGCGGCAGCATCGCCGAGGACGACTATGTCGGCTACATGCGCAACCTGAAGCTGCCGCATCCCAAGCTGCTGGCGGTGGCGGCGCCGGCCAACCAGCAATGCGGCAAGCCCGCGACCCTGCCGACCGACGAGCCACACTGGGCACCCTTGCGCTTCACCTTCGCCGGGATCTGGGAGATCGGGCCGCAATGGCTCGAGGAAAATGCCGTGGTCGGCGGCAGCAACTGAGGTTCCCAGCCGCTATTGCGCCGCCAGCGGCGCGGTTGAACGCTTGCCCAGCACCACCTGGTCGCCAGCGGCACAGAGCAGGCAAGGCCCGGCTTCGCCCTTGCGGCCGGGATCGTCGTTGCAGGCAGCCAGTGCGCGTGTCTCCGCGGTACGTTGGCTGGCCGGATCGCTGGCGATGAACAGTCGCCCCCAGGGATGAAAGGCGGCCGCCTTGGGACCGGCCAGGTCGCGATAGCCGACGACATCGGCCCGCCGGCGCAAGCCGTCACCGGCGGCCGGCAGTTGCGCCGGGTCGAACAGCCCGTCATAGGCCACCCGCGGCATGGCGCGTGCCAGCCACTTGCCGTCGGTTGGCGGCCGCATCGCGGTTTCGTTCACCGCGAGCAGAATGCACGGCCCGCCATTGCGCGCCTGGCACGCCTCCAACACCCGCTCCTCCGCCTGCGCCGAGCTTGCCCAGCCCATCGTGCGCCAGCTGGCGCCCGGCGGAAACACCGCCAGCGCCTTGTGCTGGACGGCCTCCATGTAGCCATTGATCCGGCTCTCTCGCGATCGGGCGGGATAGGCCGGCCCCAGTCGGGCGAGCAGGTCGGCAAGCGTCTCGGCAAGCGATGACGGCAGGCCGGCGGCCGGCTGGCCGACGCCTGGCGGACTGGCGGCGGGCGGCGCGGCGCTCATGGCCGCGCCAAGGCGCAGCGGCAGCACCACCAGGTTGCCGGCGGCGTACAGGTAACACGGGCCCTCATTGGCGCGCCGAGCCGGATCGCGATTGCAGGCGCCGAGCGCCTGCTCTTCCGCCGCGCGCTGGCTCGCCGCCGCGCTGACGACATGCAGCCCGAGCGAGGCATGGAACGCGATCGCCTTCGGCGCAGGTGTCGCGGCATAGCCGGTCACCTCAGCACGGTGCAATTCCTTCGACCGTACCGCGGGCACCCGCTCCGGATTGAACGGGCCGGCATAGCGCACCCGGGGCATGTCGCGAATCGGCTAGCGTCCGTCCGCGCCCGGCGCCAGCACCGCCCCGCCCGAGGCCAGCAAGGCACAGGGCTCGTCGCGCACCTGCTGGCATTTCTCCAGGACTTTCTCCTCGGCTTGCTCGCGGCTCGACCAGTCGCCGGTGCGCCATGTGCCGCCCGCCACGGGCGCCACGGCGAGTGCGCGATGCTGCGCCAGCGCGGCAAAACCCTGCGAGATCTCGCGACGCGCACTCTGCGACAGGCCGGGCAATGCCTTGGCGAGCGCCGCCTCGACCTGGCCAACGAGACCCTGCGGTTCGGGCACGGCCGCCGGCCGGCCGAGCCACCAGGCCAAGCCGGCCCCGACCGCGACCGCCGCCACCGCGGCCGCGGCCCGCCACGCCGGGCGAGCGGCCCAGCGCCTATCCGCCGGGGGTTTGGCCACCGGCCCGATGGGCACTTCCGGCAACGCCGCGATGTCGCAGGCGGCGAGGCCGAACACGCCCACCGCCTGCGCGATGTTCTTCACGGTGTGCTCGCCCAGATCGGCGAAGGACAGCGACAGCTTGTTGCGCACCTGTTCGTTGCCGGCGCGCGAGATGCAGATTCCGCCCGGCTCGCACAGCGTCTCCAGCCGGGCCGCCACGTTGACGCCGTCGCCGAAGATGTCGTTGTTGTCGATGATGATGTCGCCGATGTTGATGCCGACGCGGAACACGATCCGCCGCTCGTCCGCTACCGCCGCGTTGCGGGTCAGCATGCCGCGCTGGATCGCGACCGCGCAGCTGATGGCGTCGATCACACTGGCGAATTCCACCAGCAGCCCGTCCCCGGTGGTCTTCACCAGTCGGCCGCGATGACTGGCGATCGCGGGGTCGATCAGTTCAGCGCGATGCGCCTTCAGCGCGTCCAGCGTGCCGATCTCGTCGGCGCCCATCAGCCGGCTGTAGCCAACCACGTCGGCGGCCAGGATGGCGGCCAAGCGGCGTTCGACGGCGATCTTGTCCACGGGCGCACCCTCCGCAGTCGAGACTTCGTTGGCTGCGGCCACCATCCTATGCCAGAAGCGGGGATGGCGTCGTCGGTGGCGGGCGGTCTACATCGCGGCCAACCCGGCCAGCATGGCCAGGAACACCGGTTGGTGCACGAGGTAGAGCAGCAGGCTGTGCCGGCCAGCCCAGCCAAGGCCGGCGGCGAGCGGCCCGCCCGGGCGCCAGGCCACGCCGGCGAGGCGGCGGCCGAGCGCCAGGCCCGCGAGATAGGCCGCCGCCCACGGCAGCAGCGGCACGTAGTCCACCGACGCCGGTGGCGTCGGCGCCAGACCCAGCCACGCCAGCCAGTCCTGGCCTAGGGCTGGATGCCGGGCGAACTCGGGCAGTGCCAGCGCCAGTCCCGCGGCCGCCAGCAGCAGCGCCGCCGGCAGGCCGCGCGCCGCGACACCGAGCAGGCTCAAGGCCGCCAGGCAATGCAGCACCCCGAAGAACACGTAGCTCGACGGGAAGGCAAGGTACGTCAACAGGCTGACGGCGCCGCCGGCGGCGCAGAGCCGGCCAAGCCGCCGGGCGAAGCGTGCCTTCCGGCCGGTCAGCGGCGGCGCCTGCACGGCGGCGATTCCGGCGATCGCCAGGAAGCTCGACAGCACCGTCGTGCGATAGGCCAGCCACCAGGGATGCGCTTGCACCGGCCAGTCGGTGAAGCCGAACAGCGTCAGGTCCCAAGCGAAATGATAGCCGAACATGGCCAGCACCGCGGCGCCCCGCGCCAGGTCGAGCAGGGGCAGACGGTGATCGTGCGATGGCGACGCCATCCGCGCATGCTGCCATGCCGCCGGCCCGCAACCGTGTCCTTCCGGCAACAGTCCCGGCATGGCTGGTCCGTGATTCCCTTGCCGCCATTGACCGGCTACATGGTTCGAACGAAATACGCTGAGGCGACTTGGGATTGCTTCGCGGCGCGGTGTGCCGGGAACAGGTGGGTAGGGCATGCGGATGATCGGACTGCTGGGCACGGCGGCGGCCGTCGGCCTGCTGATGTTCGCCGGGACCGCGGCAGCGCAACGGCACCAGGGCTGGTATGTCGGCGGCGGCTTGGGCGCCACCTTTGCCGAGGACAGCGATATCGAGCGGGCTGGGCTCAATACCTCGGCCGAACTCGGCACCGGCATCATGGGCGCCTTGAGCGCCGGCTATGGCTTCCCGAACGGCCTCAGGGCGGAGCTCGAAGGCGCCTACCGCCGCAACGATGTCGACGGCACGACCGGGGTGACCGGCGGCACCGGCGACATCGATGTGCTGAGCGCCATGGTCAACCTGCTCTACGATTTCGACACCGGCACTCCCTGGACGCCCTATATCGGCGGCGGCATCGGCTTCGGTCGGATGAATGTCGCGAACCTGACGCTGCCCGCCGGTTTCGGCCGCGCCGACGATGAGTCGAACGTGATCGCCTTCCAGGGCATCGCCGGCATCAGCTACCGGGTGCTGGAGACCCTGCAGGTATTTGCCGACTATCGCTACTTCGCCACCGACGAGGCCGACATCAACACCACCGGCCGGGCAGGCGGCTCGGTCGATATCGACTATGCCTCGCACACGGTGATGGCCGGCCTGCGGTACCTTTTCCCGGCCCCGAAGCCGGCGCCCGTCGCGGCACCGGCGCCAGCTCCGGCGCCCGTGGCACAGCCCGCGCCGCCGCCGCCCGCACCGGCCCGCCCGGCGATCGCGCGTTCGTATCTCGTGTTCTTCGACTGGGACAAGTCCACGCTGACGCCGGAGGCGCTGGCGATCATCCGTACCGCGGCGGCTAATGCCAAGGCTGGCAGTGTCGTGCGCATCGAATTGACCGGCCACGCCGATCGGTCGGGTCCCGATCGCTACAACCTGGGCCTGTCGCAGCGCCGCGCCGACGCAGTCAAGGCCGAACTGGCGCGCCAGGGCCTGAAGGACAGCGAGATCACGACCTTCGCCAAGGGCGAGCGCGAGCCGTTGGTGCCCACCGCCGACGGCGTGCGCGAGCCGCAGAACCGGCGCGTCGAGATCGTCTTCAGATAAGCCGGCCGCTCGCGGCGAGAATCGGCAGGGCCGCCCTTGGGGCGGCCCTGTTTGCATGGCACAATGGCCAGGGGAGGCCTTGCGAAACTACTTGGCGGCAGGCTTGGCGCTAGCCGGTTTGATCGGCGAGCGCTGGCGGGCCACCTCGGCCGGTGGCGCCTCGGAGTCGGCGGCCTGGGTGCCCTGGCACGTCGCGATGCCGTGCGCATCCGCCAGCGGCAAGGTGGCGACGAACCGCTCGAAGCCGCGCAATTCCAGGCCACGGAGCTGGTCGAACAGGATCCCTGCCTGGGCGCAGAACAGGCCGTGATCGGCGACATTGCGGCTCGAGGCCTCGTTCGCCATCACGGTGACGAAACGGTTCATCTGCTGCTCGCCCCCCCGCCCATGGGCGCGGGCAAAATAGTCCCGCAAACCCTGTCCGCGCCGCGCCAGCTCGGGTTGGAACTTGCGGACAAAGGCGTTGTACTCGGCGGCGTGGCCGCAATTCAGCGCCGCCACCATCAATTCGCTCTGCAGCACCCGCGATTCCAGGGCTAGCCGCTCCTGCGGCTTGGCGCAGATCGCCGCCGCGCCGCCCGCGCCCAACGTCCCCGCCAGCAAGGCGGTCGCCGCGATCATTCGTCCGGTCCAGCCCGACCGCATGCCCCCACCCCCGCTTCGCGAGCCCGAATACGGGCGGCAGTATGGTGAAAATGCGGCAATACGACAACGCGCGATCTGTTGCAGCGCCGATTCACCCTGCCTATATAGCCTCAGGATCCGGATACTTGATCTGATTCCGGCCGCAAGAGGGGGCTGGCCGCGGCGCCGTTCGGGCCGCGCAAGCCTGCCGACCCAAGGAGGCAGCAATCGATGAGTAAGGTAATCGGCATCGACCTCGGCACGACCAATAGCTGCGTCGCCTATATGGAAGGGAAGCAGGCCAAGGTCGTGGAGAACACCGAGGGCATGCGCACCACCCCGTCCATGGTGGCATTCACCGAGAGCGAGGAACGGCTGGTCGGCCAACCGGCGAAGCGCCAGGCGGTGACCAATCCCGAGAACACCTTCTTCGCCATCAAGCGGCTGATCGGCCGCCGTCACGACGACGCGGCCGTGCGCTCGATGGGCAAGCAGTCGCCTTACAAGATCATCCGCGCCGACAACGGCGATGCCTGGGTGGAAAGCCGCGGGCAGAAATACGCGCCCAGCCAGATTTCCGCCTTCATCTTGCAGAAGATGAAGGAGACCGCCGAAGCGCATCTGGGCGAGACCGTCAGCAAGGCGGTGATCACCGTGCCCGCCTATTTCAACGACGCGCAACGCCAGGCGACCAAGGATGCCGGCAAGATCGCCGGCCTGGAGGTCTTGCGCATCATCAACGAGCCGACCGCGGCGGCGCTGGCCTATGGCCTCGACAAGAAGGGCGGCGGCGGCGTGATTGCCGTCTATGACCTGGGCGGCGGCACCTTCGACATTTCCGTGCTGGAGATCGGCGACGGTGTGTTCGAGGTGAAGGCGACCAACGGCGACACCTTCCTGGGCGGCGAGGATTTCGACCGCCGCGTGCTCGATTACCTGGCCGACGAGTTCAAGAAGGAAACCGGCATCGACCTGCGCGGCGACCGCCTGGCCCTGCAACGCCTGAAAGAGGCGGCGGAGAAAGCCAAGATCGAGCTGTCGAGCGCGATGCAGACCGAAGTCAATCTGCCGTTCATCACCGCCGACCAGAGCGGGCCGAAACACCTGACCATGAAGTTGACCCGCGCCAAGCTGGAGGCGCTGGTCGACGATCTGATCCAGAAGACCATCGAGCCCTGCAAGGCGGCCCTGAAGGATGCCGGGTTGAGCGCCGGCGAGATCCAGGAAGTCGTGCTGGTGGGCGGCATGACCCGCATGCCGAAGGTGATCGAGGCGGTGCGCAACTTCTTCGGGCGCGAACCGCACAAGGGCGTCAACCCCGACGAAGTGGTGGCGATCGGCGCGGCGATCCAGGCGGGCGTCTTGCAGGGCGATGTCAAGGACATCCTGCTGCTGGACGTGACGCCGCTGTCGCTCGGCATCGAGACGCTGGGCGGCGTCTTCACCCGCATCATCGACCGTAACACGACGATCCCGACCAAGAAGAGCCAGGTCTTCTCCACCGCCGACGACGGGCAGACGGCGGTCACCATCCGCGTGTTCCAGGGCGAGCGCGAGATGGCCGCCGACAACAAGCTGCTGGGCCAGTTTGATCTGGTGGGCATTCCCCCGGCGCCGCGCGGCGTGCCGCAGGTCGAGGTCGCCTTCGACATCGACGCCAATGGCATCGTCAACGTCTCGGCCAAGGACAAGGCCACCGGCAAGGCGCAGCAGATCCGCATCCAGGCCTCCGGCGGGCTGAACGACGCCGAGATCCAGCGCATGGTGAAGGACGCGGAAGCGCACAAGGAGGACGACCAGCGGCGCAAGGAACTGGTCGAAGCCCGCAATCATGCCGATGCGCTGGTGCACTCGACCGAGAAGTCGCTGCAGGAAGCGGGCGACAAGGTGGCGGCGGCCGATCGCACCGCCATCGAAACCGAGATCGCCAGCCTGCGCGAGGCGATGAAGGGCGAAGACAAGGACGCGATCAAGCGCAAGACCGAGCAAGTGATGCAGGCGGCCATGCGCATGGGCGAGGCCTTGCACAAGGCCGCCGGAGCGGACGGTGGCACCGAGCCGACCGACGGCGCTGGTGCCGGCCAGGCCGACGATGGCGTGGTCGACGTGCCGTTCGAGGAGGTCGACGAGAAGAAGAAGAAGAGTTCCTCGGGCTGAGCGAAGTTTCGGGCGCGGGCGCCGAGCCTGCGTTCGGCATGGCGGCAAGGCGCACGTTCGATAGGGTGCGGTGGCTCTGATGGCGAAGCAGGACTATTACGACCTGCTGGGTCTCGGCCGCGAAGCCGGGCCGGAAGACATCAAGAAGGCCTATCGCAAGCTGGCCATGCGCTATCACCCGGACCGCAATCCGGGTGACCGCGAGGCCGAAGCCAAGTTCAAGGAACTGAGCGAAGCCTACGACGTCCTCAAGGACGACGAAAAGCGGCGCGCCTACGACCGGTTCGGCCACGCCGCCTTCGAGGGCAACGGCGCCGGCGGGGCCGGGGGTTTCGATGCGCAGAATTTCGGCAGGAGCTTCGCCGATGTGTTCGACGACCTGTTCGGCGAGTTCATGGGCGGCCGGCGCCGCGGCGCGGGCCAGGGCCGCGGCGCCGACTTGCGCTACAATCTGGAAATCACCCTGGAAGAGGCGTTCCGCGGCAAGCGGGCGGAATTGCGCCTGCCGACCTCGCAGACCTGCGAGGCCTGCCACGGCACCGGCGCAGAAGGCGGAGCCAAGCCCGCGGTCTGCGTGACGTGCCGCGGCCAGGGCCGGGTGCGGGCACAACAGGGCTTCTTCACCATCGAGCGCACCTGCCCGACCTGCCACGGCGCCGGACAGACCAACCAGAACCCCTGCCGTGCCTGCGGCGGCGCCGGCCGGGTGCAGCGCGAGCGCACGCTGGCCGTCAACATCCCGCAGGGCGTCGACGACGGCACGCGGATCCGGCTCAGCGGCGAGGGCGAGGCGGGCCTGTGCGGCGGACCGCCGGGCGATCTCTACCTGTTCCTTTCGGTCAAACCGCACCGGCTGTTCCGCCGGGACGGCAGCGCCCTGCATTGCCGGGTGCCGATCGCCATGACCACCGCGGCGCTGGGCAGCCGGATCGAGATTCCGACCTTGGCCGGCGAAACCGCCGAGGTCAGCATACCCGCCGGCACCCAGAGCGGCCGCGAATTCCGTATTCCCGGCCACGGCATGCCGCACCTGCGCAGCGAACGCAAAGGCGACCTGGTGGTCGAGACGGTGGTCGAGACCCCGGTCAACCTCAGCCGCCGGCAGAAGGAACTGCTGCGCGAGTTCGACAAGGCGGGCGGCGGCGAGACCAGCCCGGAAAGCGCGGGTTTCTTCGCCAAGGTGAAGGAATTTTTCGCGGGCGAGTCGAAGGAATAGCCCGCCCTTCGCGCTAAGCCATTGATGATCTTGTGTTATCTCCCCCAGATATCATCTGCGGAAAAATGTATTGATCTATGATATAGCGTACTGAAATATGGTGATCGCAGGGGTAATCTAACCAGCGTGGCAAGGTTGATGGAGAGGGCAATGGCAACGACGATGCTGAAGCGGAACGACTGGCAGCAGACCCCGCGCCTGGCCGCCGCCGGTTTCGTCGTGTGGCTGGGCGGCCTGTCCGCCGTGCTGTTACTGGGCTGAACCGAGCGGGGGCATTTTTGCACTAGCCGCAAACCGGTGGAAAGGGGCCAACGCATACTGGTTGGCCGTTCCGACGGCAGGTGCTAACCTGACGTCCTCGCTGACCAACCAGAGCGGGGGCGGCTATGGGAAAAGGGCTTGGTGGGTTGGCTTTGGCGGTTCTGGTGCTGGCGGCGGGCGCCGGCGCCGCCCGTGATATCGGCATCACCAGCGCCGTCGTGCCGGCGGCACGCGGCACACCCCCCCAACAGGCCCCTCGAGTGCTGAGGATCGGCGAGGACATCTTGGCCAACGAGCGCCTGCAGACCGACGCGGGCGGGCGGGCGCATCTGTTGTTCGTCGACGGTTCGGCGCTGTCGGTCGGCGAGAATTCCGACCTGACGCTCGACCGCTTCATCTACGACCCGAACAGCAAGACCGGCGAACTCGCGTTTAGCGCCAGCCGCGGCGTGTTCCGCCTGGTCGGCGGCAAGATCAGCAAGACGAACGACATCGTCCTGCGCACGCCAACCGCAACCATCGGCATTCGTGGCGGCATCGCCGTTGCCACGGTGACGCAGGAAACGACAAGTGCCGATTTCCTGTTCGGTACCCGGATGACGGTGATCGGCACGGACAACCAGCGGCAGGTGGCGGAACGGCCCGGCAGCCGGATCAGCATCGAGATCGGCAAGCCGCCGAGCGATCCCGCGCCGGTGCCCCCCGCCGCCCTGCAACAGAACATCGCTTCGCTGGAGGCCGCGCCAACCGCGCCGCCGAAGCCGGCCGCGGGCCCAACCGCGCCACCGAAGCCGGCCGCGGGCCCAGCAGCGTCGCCGACGGCCGAGGCCGCTCCATCCCGGGCCGAGGCCGCGGGCCCAGCAGCGTCGCCGACGGCCGAGGCCGCTCCAACCCGGGCCGAGGCCGCGGACCCAGCCGCGTCGCGGAAGCCGGCCACGCCCGCGGCGCTGGCGGCGCCGACGGCACCCTCGGTTGGCGACGCCGACATCGCGCGCACGCAAATCGCGACACTGAGTTCCAACCAGGCGCCGCTCGTGGTCGTATCGGTGGCCACACCGATGAAAGGCCCGGCGCCATCGCTACCGACCATGATGTCGCAGAACACCACCAAAGCCGAAGCCACCTCGCAGCTCGGCCAGGGCGTGCAGTCGAGGACCACCGACAGCGTCAACAGAACATTCGACAGACTGCGGGAGGCCCTGCCGTCAGCCGAAGCCATCTCGCAGCTCACCGCGGCCGAAAGAGAGGTGATCACCACCGTCATCGCCGCAAGAACATTTGGCAGCCTGTCCGGCCGCTTTGTCAGCCATACGCCGTCCACCGGCTTCGAGGGCCTCTCCCCCGCCGAACTGGTGACGCGCCTTCGCGCTGGCGAACGCAATGGCACCTTCACCAACGGCAACCTGAGAGGAGGCTTCTTCAACGCCAGTGTCAACGGCGCGTCGGTCCGCCTGCCGGTGCCGGATATCGGGCGACCGTTCAGCTTTGGCTCCGATAGCACCACGTCGCCCTTCGGCCCGGTGTTCGGCACCGGCTTCGTCGCCAACAACGGCGCCTTTTTGTATTACCTGTTCCGCGAGCTCAACACGTTCAATCCCGGCGCGCTGTTCGGCGGCATCTCGATCGACAGGCCGCCGGCCGAGGCCGCGTTTACAGAAACATCGCCGTCCATCCCCGGCGTCGGCTCCGGCCTGTCGCGCGGCTTCGCCACCTTCAACCTTTCCACCTTCGACTTTTTTCGTGACACCGCCAGCGGGGTTCCCAACAACAGCATGATCTCGTTGTTGCCGGCAGCCTTCGGCGGCAGCCCCGACTTTCCGCGAATCTCGCCGTTCTATGTCGCGTTCCGCGAGCACCTCCCGACCTTCACAAGCAATGGCCAGCTGGTGGGCGTGCAGGGCAGCGTCGTGATCGAAGGCGTCGGCGCCGGCCAGCGCTCTGTCTTCAGCGCCGCCAGCGCCTTGCTCACCGATACCTGCATCAACTGCGCAATTGGCGTGATAAGTGACGGCTTCACCTACAACTCCATACAAACGTCGGCCGCCGAACCGCCGGTGCACGACACCGACGGCACGCCGATGCTTATCACCAACCGCAGCAGCTTTTTCGGCTTGGGCAATGTCAAAACCATCGGCCTGCAGGCGGTCGAGGCCTTTTTGCTCGATTTCAGCTCGACAAGTGCTTCGAGACCGCCCACCATGGCGACAATTCCTGCCCCGGCCTCGACCGAGAGGGTTTTGGTGGGGATACGCGACTTCCAGGTCCCCCCGGTCACAAGTGCGCGTTCCAGTCGCACGCTGAACGGCTATACCGCTGGCACTGCCGACGGGTTGGTCGGATTCTGCCCAACGTGCGCCTTGCCCGATAGGCCTGCAGCATCGATAATTACAGGGGGTTTCGCCTACCACAATTTCCGCGACATGCCGACGTCGCTCGCCATCACCACCACCGCCAACGACAACCGGGTTGCGGCAACTTTCCAGCTCAACCGTCGCACAGGTCCCGGTGGCTCGGGCTCGGCGGCGCTGATCCAGAGCTTCGCGCTTGGTTCTCCAAGCAGCGACCCGGCGGCGCTGATCCAGAGCTTCGCGCTT
>Ga0194128_10003882_pt1 | contig 22381 bp, 29 predicted proteins | sample TA2KigCa65mmetaG_FD_148650 | JGI IMG/M metagenome (GOLD analysis project Ga0194128, IMG submission 148650) | Freshwater microbial communities from Lake Tanganyika, Tanzania - TA2015037 Kigoma Deep Cast 65m | ecosystem: Environmental > Aquatic > Freshwater > Lake | place: Tanzania: Lake... | reverse complement strand
CAAACCGCGCGGGCGAAATCCACGAAGCGTTCGCCACGGCGCGCGAGTCGCGGATCCACCAAATAACCCCAAACAAGGAGAACACTCATGGCCAAGTTGCACGGCACCAAGACACATGAGAACCTCAAGGAAGCGTTTGCTGGCGAGAGCCAGGCCAACCGCCGCTACTTGTGGTTCGCCCAAAAGGCCGACGTCGAGGGATACCCCGACGCAGCCGCCCTGTTCCGTTCGGTCGCCGAAGGCGAAACCGGTCACGCACACGGACACCTCGAGTACCTCGCCGAAGTCGGTGACCCCGCCAGCGGCGAGCCGATCGGTGACACCGAGCAGAACCTGAAGGCATCGATCGCCGGTGAGACCTACGAGTACACGCAGATGTACCCCGGCTTCGCCAAGACCGCCCGCGATGAAGGCTTTGCCGAAATCGCAGACTGGTTCGAGACTCTGGCTCGTGCCGAGAAGAGCCACGCTGGCCGATTCGGTCAAGGACTCAAGTCGCTCAGCTGATTTCCCATTGGCGTCGGCGCGAACACCGCGTCGCCACCACACGGAACACGGTTCGTTGACTCGGGCGCGCAGCATCCCCCCGCTGGCGCCCGGGTCGGCGGCCGAAAGATTCGAAAAGCCGTCACGCACCGCGCGGCGGTACCTACCTGAACCGAAGAACTGGCACACCCGACATGACGATTACCTACGACCCGCACCACCCGATGTACCTCGACGAGGCCGATACGCGTGCCGAGTTGACGCGGGTGTACGACCTGTGCCACGGCTGTCGTCTGTGCTTCAAGTTCTGTCCGTCATTCCCGACGCTCTTTGACTACATCGACCAACACGACGACCAAGATGCCGGCAGGATGACGCCAGCGCAGCAAGACCACGTCATCGACGAGTGCTTCCAGTGCAAGTTGTGCTACATCAACTGCCCGTACATCCCCGGCCAGCACGAGTGGGCGCTTGACTTCCCGCGTCTCATGCTGCGCGCCGACGCGATGCGCCGCGCCAACGGACAGGTCACGTTGCGTGACAAGGCGACGACTGCATTCATGGGCAACACCGACGCGATCGGCAGGGTTTCCGTCGCCACCGTGAAACTCACCAACAAGGTGATGGGCGCCAAGCCCGGTTCGCTCATTCGCAAGGCGGTGGAGATGACGGCCGGCATCTCGAGCGTGCGCCTCCTGCCGAAGTTTGCGCGCGTGCGATTCTCGTCGTGGTTCACGCAGCGCCCGAAGGTGCGCGTCGAGAAGAAGCAGGGGAGCGTCACCGTGTTCCCCACCTGCCTCGTTGAGTACCAAGAGCCCGCGATCGGCAGGGCCCTCGTCAAGGTGTACGAGCGCAACGGTATCGAGTGCTCGCTCACTGACGCCGGCTGCTGCGGTGCGCCGTACCTGCACTCAGGTGACATGGCCAAGTTCACGAAGGTTGCAGTCGACAACGTGGCGACGCTGGCTGCCGAAGTGCGAAAGGGCAACGACATCGTCGTGCCGCAGCCGACCTGCAGTTATGTGCTGAAGAAGGACTACCTCGACTACGTCGGCGGGCCGGACGCTCAACTCGTATCGGAAAACACGTACGACGCCGCGGAATTCCTGATGAAGGTGCACAAGACCGAGGGCTCGTCGCTCGACACCAAGTTCGATGGTGAATTTCCCGAGACCATCACGTATCACACGCCGTGCCACCTACGTGCGCAGAACATCGGTTTGAAGAGCCGCGACCTCATGAAGTTGACCGGCGCGAAGATCAAGCTCGTGCAGCAGTGCTCGGGCATCGACGGGATGTGGGGCTTGCGCGCCGAGAACGCCGAGCTCAGCATTCCGATCGGCAAGAAACTTGGTCAGATGGTGAAGGATGCCGGGGGCGAAGTCGTCGCCGGCGACTGCCATCTCGCCAACACCGCAATCACCGAGCAGACCGGGGCGGCACCGCTGCATCCGCTGCAGGTGGTGGCCAAGGCCTACGGCCTCGACACGGAATGAGGCGAGTTCAACCACTGAAATATCAATCCCGACAACCCGCAACAAGAGGAGACATCCCCCGTGTCCGCCATGACCGGCAAACGCAAACTCACCCTTGACGACATTCTCGACCATCGTGCCTACGAGCGCGTGCGCGAAGACATGCGCGCGCGGGTGATCGAGACGAAGCGTCGTCGTCGCCAGCATCTCGGCACGATCGTGACCCTGTCGTTCGAGAACCGTCTCACGATGCAGAACCAGATTCAAGAGATGCTGCGCGTCGAGCGTGTCGTCACCGACGAAGGCGTGATGGAAGAACTGAGGGCATTCAACCCGATGATCCCCGAGCCGGGTCAGTTGTGCGCGACACTCTTCATCGAACTGACGAGCGACGATCAGATGCGCGAGTGGCTGCCCAAACTCGTCGGCATCGAGAACTCCATCGTGTTGCGACTTGCCGACGGCAGCCAGGTGCGCGGAACCGTCGACGAGCAACACGCCGAAGGCCTCACCCGCGAGACCGTCACCGCAGCGGTGCATTACGTGCGCTTCGAATTCTCGCCCGAGCAGGTCGGGCAGTTCGCGAAGGGCTCCGTGCAGTTGCGATGCGACCACCCGAACTACCTCGAGGCGATCGAGCTGCCGGACTTCGCGGTGACCGAGTTGCTGACCGACCTTCGCGACGACGCCTGATTGGCGCGCCAAACCTTGGCATCTCTGATGCCGGTGAATGCCGCGCAGCCTGCCCGCGTAGGGCGCACCTTCCGCGGTCGCAGCACGGCTGAGGCACATCTAGAGCCCTTGAACAGTGGTGGCGACCATCGCGGTGGCGAGCAGACCAGCAATGCCGCTTACTCCCCAAGCGGAGACCTGAATCCGTCGCTCCAGTGCCGCAAATCGGTGGTCGAGCCGTTTCTCCAGTGAAGCGAATCGTTCGGTCATTGAGCTGCATCGTTCGTCGACGAGGTTGAACCGCGCATCGATCACTTCGAATCTGTCGAGAATCTGAGTCGAAGCAGATTTCTCAAGTTCTCGTTGGGGGCCGGGCGGATTGGGATGAATCGGGGAGTTTGCAGCCGGTTCTCCAATAGCGTTCACTCAGTGGCGGACGAGGCCGAAAGCGAGGCCAAAGTGCGCGCAATGTTGACCCACGATGAAGCGGCCGCCGAGATGCGCCGCGTGCTGAGCGGCGGGCAGTCCACGGAACAGATTCGCGAGTTCTTGCTCGCCTACAACGCTCGCGAGGCGACAGCGGAAGAGCTGGGCGGTTTTCTGCAGGCCGTGCGTGAGGCTGCCACGCCGATCGAACTGGCACCACACATCGCGCGTCGCACAATTGACATCGTCGGCACCGGGGGCGACAAGAGCGGCTCGGTCAACGTCTCGACGATGGCGTCGCTCGTTGTCGCCGCGGCGGGAGTGCCGGTGTGCAAGCACGGCAACCGGTCGGCTTCCAGCAAGTGCGGCACCGCGGATGTGCTGGAAGCACTCGGCGCGCGAATCGAACTCTCCGCAGGCCACGTGAGTCGCAGCGTGGCAGAAGCAGGTTTTGGTTTCGTGTTCGCGCCGGCGTTTCATCCAGCGTTCAAACACGTGGGGCCCGTGCGTCGCGAGCTCGGTGTGCCGACGGTGTTCAATCTGCTCGGCCCCATGGCCAACCCGGCGACGGTGGCCTACATGCTGGTCGGGGTCGCAAACCCGTCGCGGATGCAGACGATGGCGGCCGTGCTCGCGCAGCGCACGACCGGCGCGCTCGTCGTGCACGGGCATGGTGGGCTCGACGAGTTGTCCCTTGCCGGGAGGAATCGCGCGATTGCGACAGCGAACAACGACGCGCAGATCGAGCACACGATTGATGCAGTCGCGCTAGGTCTTTCACCGGCATCCAACGAGCAACTACGCGGGGGTGACCCAGCCCACAACGCGGGCATCGTGCGCGACGTGCTGGCCAACCGCTTGCGCGGCCCGATGCGTGACGTGGTGGTCTTGAATGCTGGCGTCGCGCTGCACGTGGCGCAGGCGGCGAGCACACCGACCGAAGGTGTCGAACTTGCCGATGCGATGATTGCAAGTGGCAAGGCAGCAGCGACGCTCGAGGCGTTCATCGCGATAAGTAACCTGAATTCGTGATTCGTGTCTCGGTGCCCGCGAGCACCGCCAACCTCGGCGCTGGTTTCGACACGCTCGGCATGGCGCTCTCGTTGCGATTCGAGACTGGGCTCGTGCAGCCTGGTCGGGCCGCAGATGCGCGCACCTGCGATGCACGTCATCCGGCGATGGTCGCGTTTCGCAGGAGCGGTGGTGCCGGCGAAATCTGGTCGCATGACCGCATCCCGATGGGGCGGGGGCTGGGGTTCAGTGGTGCGGCACGCGTCGGCGGCGCCCTGCTCGCGATTGCCCAGCGCGAAGGCGTGGTCGCAGCGAACTCGCACGAGGCGCGACTTGCGGCCTTCGGTGTGGCGAGCGAACTCGAGGGACACCCCGACAACGCCGCGCCGTCAGCATTCGGTGGGCTCACCGTGGCGGCGGCTGGTCGTGCGGTGCGTGTGCCGATCAACGTGCTTGCCGAAGTGGTCGTGTGGGTCCCCGAAAATGCGACCAGCACGAAAGAGTCGCGTACCAAACTTGCCTCGACCGTGTCGATGGAAGACGCAGTCTTCAACATCGGACGTAGTTCGCTCTTCGTCGCGGCGATGATGACCGGGGATGTCACCGCGCTGGCAGAGGCCGCACGCGACCGATTGCACCAGGATGTACGTCTCGCCGTGGTGCCCGACACCAAGCAGGCGATGCGTGCCGCGATGGATGCGGGCGCATGGGCGGCGTGGCTGTCTGGCTCGGGCCCGACGATGGCGTGTCTCGTTGATCCCGCGCGTGCAGCGGAAGTCGCGACTGCATTACCGCGGGGCGGCACTGTGCATCGGCTGCAGATCGATACGCATGGTCCGACCGCGGCGTAGACGCGTCGTGCGACGTTCGCTCGCCTCGTGAGGGTCTTGCTCGATTACTCGCGCGACCCGAGCAGCGCGATCTCGCGCAGCTGACCCGAGCGCAGACCGAAGTAGTGCTCGAGATGTTGCAACACGAGTTCATTCGGGATGAATGCGCGGCGCTCCGTGCGCATCCGCGCATCCGCGCCTTCCCATGGCCTACATCGCTCGGTCGGATGGTTGCGCTTCAGAAGGTCGTACGCCTCTTGTGGATCGAACCCGTTCGCAATTGCGATTCCCCATGCGGTGCTGGTGGAGCGTGACATGCCGGCGTGGCAATGCACGAGCAGATTCGCGCGCCCCGTGCCCCACTCGAGTGCCTCGACGACGAGTTCGAACGTGGGTGCGAGGTATCCGCGATAGTGCTCGGTGATGTCGTCGAACGTGACGACCTTGTGGTCGGGGTGCCCGAAATCGTCGACCTCGTGGAGGTCGGGGCCGACGGTGAGCACGCTCGCAAAGTCGCGGCAGAGTATGCGCGCCTCCTCGAGGTTGCGCACGGTGGGAAGAAGATCGCTGCTGATGGAGATGGTGGGGGATGAAGTTGTCACACATGTATTACGCACGAACGGTGCAAAAGTGTGACGCGGGACCGCGACTGAGAAACGCGACGTCGACCTGTGACGTAGAACTGTGACGCGTTGCGAATGATCAGACACGATCCGGGTTGTCGCCAGGAAACTCGCCGGTGTAATCGATGTTCCAAAACTCAGCCCCGCACTCCGGGCAGACGGCAAAGTCGTCGTCGAAGAATTGGATCAGCGTGCCGCAATAGTCGCACGGCATGTTGTCTTCGATGATGTCGATGTTCACGGCGCGATTATGACACGGGGGTGTCGCAGTGATGCGACGCGCGCGGAGTTGGGGAAGTTGGTGCCGCAGAAACCGAGTAACACCCCTACATCACGGTGTCCACATGAGCATCGTCATCTCCTGTGACACCTGCGTGGCCCGTGATACCTCGGCCTGCGCCGACTGCATCGTGCCGATGTTGTGCGGCGAGCCGCAGCACGACGCGGTGATCTTCGACTACGAAGAACTGCGCACCCTGGCCGTCTTGGCCAAGAGCGGCCTTGTGCCGCGGTTGCGCCACCAGCGCAGTGCGTAGCCTTCGGCAGGGTGACTGACGCCTACACCGAGGAATTGCTGGCGCTCGTGCGAGCGGCAGGTGCCGATCGAGTCGGCGTCACGACCGCAGCCCCGCTGGCGCGAGCACGCGTCGCCATCGAATCGCGCGTCGCCGCCGGCCATGCCGACGAGATGCAGTTCACGTTCCGCAATCCGGAACGCTCGACGACCCCGACGATGTCGGTGCCAGGTGCGCGCAGCATCATCGTGGCGGCGCGGTCGTATTGGTCGGAGGGCACGCCGCCCGAGAATCCTTCACGACACAACGGCACAGCGGATTCGAACGCGGGTGTGGCAGCTCGGGTTGCTCGGTACGCGTGGCGCAACCATTACGACCCACTACGCGACGCATTGCGCGCCGCGGCCCGACGATTGAAGAGCGACGGTCATCGCGCCACGGTGTTCGCTGACGACAACTCGATCGTCGATCGCGAGGTCGCATACCGCGCCGGTCTCGGTTGGTACGGCAAGAACGCCAATTTGCTCCTTGAGGGCCTCGGCAGTTGGTTCGTGCTCGGCTGCGTGGTGACCACCGCCGAGTTGCGGGTCACCGAGCGCGAAGTCGGCGACGGTTGTGGCGCGTGTCGCCGCTGCATCGACGCTTGCCCGACTGGGGCGATCGTCGAACCTGGTGTCGTCGACGCACGGAAGTGCCTGGCATGGCTGCTGCAGAAGCCCGGCACGTTCGACCACGCCCACCGGGCAGCACTTGGCACACGTATATATGGATGCGACGACTGTCAGGAAGTGTGCCCGCCGAGTCGTCGTGGCGCCATCGATCGTACCGCCGGCGACGAGCGCGCGAGTGTTGATGCGCTCGAGTTGCTGACCGCCACCGACGACGAGATCTTGCGCATCGTGGGTGAGTGGTACGTCGCCGACCGCAATCCACGATGGGTGCGCCGCAACGCGTTGCTCGTGCTCGGCAACTCCGGTGATCGCAGCGACGACGTTGCGTCGGTGCTCGCGCGTTACGTGCACGGTGACGACGTGTTGTTGCGCGAGCATGCGCTCTGGGCGGCCGAGCGTCTCGGCTTCGAGCATCTCGTAACGGAAGAGTTGGTGCCGTGAAGCATCTCCTCGTGACGAACGACTTTCCGCCGAAGGTTGGCGGAATTCAAAACATGCTGTGGGAGTTGTGGCGGCGGCTCGACCCGTCGACGTTCGCCGTGTTGACCAGCCCCTACGAAGGTGCCACCGAGTGGGATGCAAAGCAGGCGTTTCGAGTCGAGCGGATTCCCGAGCCGGTGTTGCTGCCGCACCCGCTGATGGTGCGGCGCATCGATCAATTGGCGCGCGACTTCGGTGCGCAGCACGTGGTGCTCGACCCTGCGCTGCCACTCGGGTTGGTGGGCTGGTCATTGTCGCTGCCATACAGCGTGATGGTGCATGGGGCGGAGATCACGGTGCCGAGTCGACTGCCGGCATCACGCCAGGCGCTGGCGCGTGTGTTGCGTGGGGCAAGTCAGGTGATTGCGTCAGGTCGTTATCCGGCTGCCGAGGTGGCGCGCGTGGCAGGTCGGGAGTTGCAGGTGGTGCAGATTCCGCCCGGAGTGGATACGCAACGATTCCGCCCGCTTGATGACGCGCAGCGGCGTGCCGCCCGCGCCAAGTTCGGGGTATCGGCGCACGCGCCGCTCGTGGTGGGGCTCAGTCGTCTGGTACCGCGCAAAGGCTTTGATGTTGCCATCCGTGCGGTCGCTCGGGTGGCTGCTGCATCGCGCACCGTCGGTGGAGGCCGACCCGATTCGAGTGTGGACGGCGTGACGATGCTGATCGGTGGTACGGGCCGCGATCGGGATCGGCTACAGCGGTTGATTGACGAGTTGCAGGCGCCCGTTCGACTCTTGGGCAGGGTGAGCGACGATGATCTGCCGGCGCTGTACGGATGCGCGGACGTGTTCCTGATGCTGTGTCGCAATCGCTGGGGTGGCCTTGAACAGGAGGGCTTCGGCATCGTCTTTGCCGAGGCCGCGGCCTGCGCGGTGCCGCAAATCGCCGGCGACAGCGGCGGTGCCGCGGAGGCGGTCGTCGACGGGGAGACGGGTCTCGTGGTACGCGACCCACGCAACGTTGACGCGGTGGCGGAAAGCCTGCGCTCGCTGTTGAGCGACTCAGCCCGACGTAATGAGATGGCGATGGCGTCGCGCACTCGCGCCGTCAACGAGTTCGACTACTCGGTGCTGGTCGCCCGCCTCGCTGCCGCGCTGCGCGCCGTGAACTAGCCTTGCCCACGTGATCGACCAAGCGACCGAAACAGAACACGTCGCGGCGACGCCGGCCCGTTGCTATGACATCGCAGTCGACTTCGAGCGATATCCCGAGTGGGCGCGTGATGTCAAGGAAGCCAATGTGCTCGAGCGTGACGCCGCAGGCCGCGCCACCAAGGTCGAGTATCGCGCCAGCGCACTCGGGCGCAGCACGCACTACACGCTCGCCTACGACTACTCGCAGGCGCCCGAGCGAATCTCGTGGTCGCTGGTCGAGGGCGACATCATGCGCGTGATCGACGGCGCCTACACGTTTGCCGCCGAGGGTGGCGGAACCGATATCACCTACTCGCTGAAGATCGAACTCATCGTGCCGTTGCCCGGGTTCGTGAAGCGCCGCGCTGAGGTGCGCATTCTGCACACGTTGAAGGAATTGAAGTCGCGCGCCGAGTCGTGATCCGCGCTGAGCAGTGAAGCGCGCTGAACCGTGAAGCGTACTGCGTCGTGATCCGCGCTGCAGGTGTCGATGTCGGGGGCACGAAGTGCCTCGGAGTGGTGATCAACGCCGACGGCGGCCTTACGAGTGAACACGACATCATCAACGAGGTTCGCCATCCGACGCCGCACGCATCACAACTCGTCGACGCGCTGGCCGGTCTGATCGGCGAACTCGGAGACGTTGACTCAATCGGTGTTGGCGTGCCGGGTCTCATCACGCTCGACGGTGTGATGCGCGCCTCACCGAACATCCCGGGCTCGGTGGACGTCGCAGTTGGCCCGGAGTTGTCGCATCGTCTCGGTCGGCGCGTGCACGTCGACAACGATGGCAACCTTGCGGCACTTGCCGAGTGGCGCTACGGCGCCGGTCGCGGCGCGCGCAACATGTGGATGGTCACGCTCGGCACCGGAATCGGCGGTGGTCACATCGTCGACGGTGTAGTACAACGCGGAGTGAATGGGTTTGCGGGAGAAATCGGCCACATGGTGGTGAACCCCGACGGCCCGCGCTGCACCTGTGGAAGAAAGGGCTGCTGGGAGGTCTACGCGTCAGGCCGCGGCCTCAAGTTGCTCGCGGCGGGCGAACCGGGGGAGAGCGTGGTGGAGCGTGCGCGTCGTGGCGATGCCGATGCCGTCACCGTGCTCGAAGCGTGGGCCCGGTGGGTGGCGCTCGGAATATCGAACCTCACGAACTTCTCCGACCCGGACGTGATCGTGATCGGCGGCGGCGTGTCGGAGAATGCCGACATCATGATGCCGATCGTGCGCCGATGGTTCGTTGAACTGTTGTATTCGCCCGAACAACGAACGCATCCCGACTTACGGGTGGCACGACTCGGCGAACATTCCGGGGCGATCGGTGCGGCGTTGCTTCCGCTGAGGCACGAGCCACTCTTAGGCTGACGAGGTGGATTTTCGTCGCATCAGCAACCTGCCGCCGTACGTCTTCACGATCATCAACAATCTGAAGATCATCGCGCGTCGCGATGGTGACGATGTAATCGACCTGGGTTTCGGCAACCCCGATATTCCGTCGCCGCAGATTGCCGTAGAGAAGCTCAGCGAAGCAGCACACAACCCGAAGAATCACCGCTACTCGCAGTCGCGTGGCTTGCCCAAACTGCGCGAAGCGGTGGCCGGCATGTACCACCGTAAATTCGGTGTAACGCTCGACCCTGAGTTGCAGATCACGAACACGATCGGGTCGAAGGAGGGTTTCAGTCACTTGATGTGGGTGTTACTCGAGTCGGGCGATGCGGCAATCGTGCCGAGCCCGAGTTATCCGATCCATATTTTCGGGCCGTTGTTCGCCGGTGCCGACCTGCGTCAGATTCCGATGCGCAGCCAGCGACAGTTGCTCTCGGCAACGGATGTCGATGTCGAATATCAGGCTGAGTTCTTCGACGCGCTCGACAAGGCGTGGGACGTCGGATGGCCGAAGCCGCGTGTGCTGGTGATTTCGTTTCCGCACAACCCGACAGGGGCCACCGTCGATTTGTCGTTCATGCAACGCGTTGTCGATTTCTGTCGCGCGCGGGAGATGATCGTCGTGCACGACTTTGCGTACGCCGACATGGGGTTCAATGGCTACGCACCGCCGTCGATATTGCAGGCTGAGGGCGCGATGGATTGCGCCGTCGAGTTCTATTCGATGACGAAGGGCTACTCGATGGCCGGCTGGCGCTGCGCCTTCCTCGTCGGCAACACCGAGGTGGTGCAAGCGCTCGTCAAACTGAAGTCGTACCTCGACTACGGCTCGTTCCAGCCGATCCAGATTGCGGCGACGGTGACGCTGAACGAGGCGCACGACTTCCCAGTCGAGGTATGCCAGACGTACCAGTCGCGTCGTGACGCGCTCATTGAAGGCCTCGATCGAATCGGCTGGTCGATTCCGTCGCCGCGCGGCTCGATGTTCGTGTGGGCACCAATCCCCGAGGCGTATCGGGAGATGAATTCCGTCGAGTTCTGTTCGCACCTCGTCAATGAATGCAACGTGGCATTGTCGCCTGGCTCGGGCTTTGGCCCGGGCGGCGAAGGCTTCGTGCGCTTTGCGTTGATCGAGAACGAGCAGCGCATCCAGCAAGCGGTGCGCAATCTCGACCACGGCCTGCCGAAGCTGTAACGCCGCGGCGACGGCCGAGTTTTGCCCGCGGCGCAGCATGGATTTGCCCGCGGCGACGGCCGAGTTTCGCCCGCCGCGCCGCTGGCATGTTGCCGGCACTCGAGCGTGACTTGACATTGCCTATGAGTGGTCTACCGTGCGCGCTGTGGTGGGCGAGAAGAACTGCTGTCACGCACGCCCAGTCGCGCACACACTCGAGTATGAGTACCTCCGAAACCCTGCAACAACTCTCGTCGCCCGATGCCAAACGTCTCCGTCTTCACCGCGCTCTACAGCAGAAGATCGGCACCACTGTGGCGGATGATCTCATGGACTTTCTTCCACCGAGCGGTTGGGGTGATCTTGCTCGTAAATCGGATCTCGACGCCTTGGGAAAGCGGCTGGACTCGCGTATCGACGCCGTAGAACGACAGATCGTCGAGTTGCGCAACGAAGTGCGGGCACTCGGCAACTTGCGACACACCATCGTGCTGACCGGAGCATCCCTTGCAATCTCACTCTTTGTCGGTCTGGGAGGGTTGATGGTGGCGGTCGTGCAACTCGCTGGCCGGTAAGGCAGCGTGAACTCCTACGACGAACTGCGCCGCACGCTGCGCGGCCCGCTCGGCCGTGCCGCGGCTGAGGCGCTCGCCGACACGATTGCTGATGTCGAAGCTCGACACCGTCGCGGGTTGCGTGACGCGATCATCACCGCGAGTGTGTGCCTCTTCGTGGGGCTCAGTGCGGTGATGTTGGCCATCGCAACGTGGGTTGGCTGAGTTACGGGTTCACCCAGCCGCGCGAGCGCTCGACGGCGCGCAGCCATTGGGCGTGCGCAGCGTCGCGACCGGCGCCGCTCGGGGAGAAGCGACGCTCCAACGCCCAACGCGACGCGATGTCGTCGGTCGAGCCCCACACGCCTTCGGCCAGACCGGCGAGATAGGCCGCACCAATCGCGGTGGTCTCCAACTCGGTGGGTCGCAACACGTCGACCCCGAGTTGATCCGACTGCAGCTGCAACATCAGGTTCATGACGGCTGCACCACCGTCGACACGCAAATCGCGAATCGCGACACCCGATGCGCGCGTCATCGCATCCACCACGTCGCGTGTTTGAAACACCATCGACTCCACCACGGCTCGCGCGATGTGCGCACGCGAAGTCCCGCGCGTGATGCCAAAGATTGCGCCGCGCGCGTAGGCATCCCACCAGGGGCTGCCCAACCCGGCGAACGCCGGCACCATCACGACACCACCGGTGTCGGGCACGCTCTCGGCGAGCGGGCCGATCTCGCTCGAGGCATCGATGATGTCCAGGCCGTCGCGCAGCCACTGCACCGCGGCACCCGTCACGAAGATCGCGCCCTCGTACGCGTACACCGCAGGTTGGTTGCCGAGCTGCCACGCCACCGTCGTCAGCATGCCCGTGGTCGGCCTGGGGCAGGTGGTGCCGACGTTCATCAGCACGAAACTGCCGGTGCCGTAGGTGTTCTTGGCGCTGCCGACCGCAAAACACGCCTGACCAAACAGCGCAGCCTGCTGGTCGCCGGCCACCCCGCTAATGGGGATGCCGGCAGGAATCGCGCCGTCGTGCACGGTGACACCGAGGCGACCGCTCGAAGGCACCACGTCGGGCAGCGACGAAGAGTCGACGTCGAACATCGCACACATCTCGTTGCTCCACTTGAGCGAGCGGATATCGAACAGCATCGTGCGTGAAGCATTCGTGACATCGGTGGCAAACGCCGCACCACCCGTCAACCGGTGGATGAGGAACGCATCGATGGTGGCGAACGCGAGATTCTTGCTGTTCGCGACACCCGTATTCCGTAGCAGCCATTCCACCTTCGAGCCGGAAAAATACGGGTCGAGCACGAGCCCGGTCGTGGCGCGCACCATCGGCAGGTTGACGGCGAGTGCATCACAACGTTGTGCGGTGCGGCGGTCTTGCCACACGATTGCGCGGTGCAGCGGCGACCCGCTGCGACGGTCGACGGCCACGACCGTTTCACGCTGGTTGGTGATGCCGATTGCGGCGATCGGTGCAGTCACCCGGCTGCAGACGTTCTGCAGTGTGGCGCGCACCGCCTGCCAGATTTCCTCGGCATCGTGCTCGACCCAACCGGGTTGCGGGTAGTGCTGGGTGAACTCGCGGTAATCGGCGATGGATGCACGACCGTCGGCGAACACGGCCCGCGTGCGCACACCGGTGGTGCCGGCATCGATCGCGAGCACCACGCCGGCATGCGAGCGAGCTGCGGGCACGGCGCGAGATTAGTGGAGCGACTCGCAGGGGAGTTCCACCACGAAACGTGCGCCCGACGCACCGTCGCGGCGTGGCTCCACCCAGACGCGACCGCCGTGCAGTCGCACATGCTCGCGCACCAAGGCCAGACCGAGACCGGCGCCCTCGGAAGTGCCGCGCTTGCTCGCGCCGACACCACGGGAGAACCGGTCGAAGATGCGATCGCTGTCGCCGTCCATCACACCCTCGCCGGCGTCCTCAACGCTGATCCACACGTGCGACGTCGAGTCGTCGGCGGGTGACACCTGCACCGCCGCGCTGCCGCCACCGTGCGCACGCGCATTGTCGATCAGGTTGGCAACGACGCGTGCCAACCGACGCCGATCGCCGCTCAATGTGGCGTCCGCGCAGCGGGGGTCGATGTGCACGGGTGAGCGCGGCAGACTGCTCGCCCGCACGGATTGTTCGACGAGTTCACTCGCGCGCAGCGTGTCACGATTCAGGCGCACGGCGCCGGCGTCGTAACGGGAGATCTCCAGCAGGTCCTCGACGAGGCCGGTGAAACGCGCGACATCGGCAACCAGCAGGTCCAGTGCCGCTTGGCTGCGCTCGGTCAGTTCATCCCGCCGTGACATCATCACTTCGACGGAGGCGGCGAGGGTCATGAGCGGTGAGCGCAGCTCGTGGCTCACATCGCTGGCGAAACGTGCATCGCGTTCGACCCGCTCTTGCAGACGAGCAACCATGGCGTTGAAGGCGTCGGTGAGGGAGTTGAGATCCGGGTCGTCGGTCGGCTCGAGTCGCGTGTCGAGTCGACCGTCGGCGATGGCACGTGCCGCTTCGGCGGCACCGGCCAGCGGCCGCACGACGCGTTCGCTCGACACGATGCCGAGCATCAAACCCACCAGCACCGTGACGATGGTCGCGAGAATCAGGGACGCCCGCACGCTGCCGAGCGTCTCGTTGATGAGGCCATCACTGAGGCCCAGCTCGCCTTCGCGCACGCGCAAGTTCGACCGCGTCAAGGTGTAGGTAAGAAAGAACAGCACGCCCGACAGCACCATCGCACCGACCACGAAGGTGAGGAGGATGCGCGTGCGCACACCAACGCGTCGCGGCGTCCAGCGGCGAACGAAGGCGCGTACCCGCGAGATACGTCGTGGTCGGGCCGGATGAATCGGGCTCGTCACGACTGCAGTCGATAGCCGAGACCGCGCACCGTCACCACGTGGCGGGGGTTCGCAGGATCGACTTCGATCTTCATACGTAATCGACGCACATGCACGTCGACCAACCGACCGTCACCGAAGTAGTCGTAGTCCCAGACCTTCTTCAGCAGAATCTCGCGACTAAACACTCCGCTCGGGTCCTGTGCAAGCACGCACAACAGTTTGAACTCGGTCTTCGTCACCGGCACGTCCTCGCCGCGCAGCGTGACGCGACCCTCCGCCGGCACGATGTGCAGGTCTCCGAATTCCAGCACGGCATGCTCGTCACGCTCGGTGGGGCGGATGCGGCGCAGCAGGGCACGGATGCGTGCCGAGAGTTCCTTCGGGGCGAATGGCTTGGTCATGTAGTCGTCGGCGCCGGCCTCGAGCCCGGCCACCACGTCGTGGGTGTCGCTGCGCGCCGTGACCATCACGATTGGCACGCTGCTCTTGCCGCGAATCTGGCGGCACAACTCGAAACCGTCGATGCCGGGCAGCATGATGTCGATCAGCACCACGTCGGCGGGGTTGGCGGCAAACAGCGCGGCGGCGGCTTCGCCCGTGGCGGCTTCGTCGACGGTCCAGCCTTCGTCTTCCAGCGCCAATCGCACCGAGGTGCGGATGCGCTCGTCGTCCTCCACGGTGAGGATGCGGGTTCCCACGGCTTCTAAAGGTAGTGCTGGAAGCGCAAGAAGAGGTAAGGGCAGCGTCGACGAGTGCGATACTTACGCGTGCGGATGCTTGCGCATCGCCGCAACGAGCAAGCCAGAGAGCGCGTCGAACACACCCGGTGCCGACACCAACACTTCTGCTGGGCGCAACGGACCCCCGGCGAAGTCGCCGCTGCGCGCACCGGCCTCGCGGGCGATCAACTCCGCAGCGAGGATGTCCCACGTGTACAGGTTCTCCTCGAAGTAAGCATCGAGACGACCGCAGGCAACGAAGCAAATATCGACGGCCGCCGCGCCCATACGCCGCACGTCGCGAATCTGGTGGATGAACTCCGTGACGCGCCGCGACTGCACGGTGCGATGCGCGGGCGTGTAGCTGAAGCCCGTGGCCACGAGCGCCTTATTCACGTCGGAGAGCGAGGAGCAGGAGATCGCCCGGTCGTTGAGCGTGGCTCCGCCGCCGCGCCGCGCCGCGAACATCTCACCAAGATCGGGCATGTACACCGCCCCAACGAGCGAGCCCGCTGCGTCGCGCGCGCCGATCGAAACGCACCACGTGGGCAGGCCGTACATGAAACTGGTCGTGCCGTCGATCGGGTCGACATGCCACTCCACGCCCGAGGTGCCTGCATGGCCGCCGCCTTCTTCGCCAACGATGGAATCGTCGGGTCGCGCGGCACGCAGCCCGGAGATGATCATCGCTTCTGCTTCGCGGTCGAACTTGGTGACCATGTCGGTGTCGGTGAGTTTCGTGCCCACCACGTGGATGCCCTGGGCGCGACCCGCCCGCGCGCTATCGCCGGCGCGACGAGCCAAGTCGCGCGCGAGTGCGAGCAGGTCGCCCGCTGAATCGCCGTTGGAGGACGCGGCGGACTTGTCGGCGGATGTGTCGCCGGACGGTGCGCTACTGGTCGCCACGCTCGCGCCATTCACCCATCGCCCGCAAGCCGAGCACGGCGACCACGCTCATGCCCGCCGCGAATGACACCGACCCGATCAACACCGCGAGCCCCGACGGCACCGCGCACTCGCCGGCGCACTGCACGTCGACGAGCGCATGACCGATTGCGCCGCCGGCCGCTCCTGCGACGAGCACCGTGGCGAAGGCAACGATGCGCGCCGTGCGGGAGGGCAGAGCGGAGAGCGGTCGGTCGTTCATCGCCCCAACACCGTATTACTAGCGTTGCCCGCATGTCGGCAATGCCGCAGCGTCGCGTTCTGCACGTCGACATGAACGCCTTTTTCGTGGCGTGCGAAGTGCTGCGCCGCCCCGAACTTGCCGGTCGGGCGGTGGTCGTCGGGGGCTCGTCGCAGCGCGGGGTGGTCGCGGCGGCTTCGTATGAGGCGCGGCAATTCGGTGTGCGTTCGGCGATGGCATCGGCGATCGCGAGTCGCTTGTGCCCGCACGCGATCTTTCTCGACGGCGACCACGACTACTACGGCGAGGTGAGCGCGAAGGTTTTCGAGGTCCTGCGCGACTTCACGCCGCTTGTCGAGGGGCTGTCGCTCGACGAAGCCTTCCTCGACGTGACGGGCGGGCAACGAGTGCTCGGTGACGCACCGACAATCGCCCGGCAAGTGCGCGAGGCCGTGCGCAGTCAGGTTGGTTTGCCGTGCAGCGTCGGCATCGCAACCTCGAAGTTCATCGCGAAATTGGCGACCGAGTTCGCCAAACCGCGGGCATCGCGCGACCACATTGATCCGGGCCCCGGGATCTTCGAGGTCGCGGCAGGAAACGAGATCGCGTTCTTGCATCCGCTGGGAGTCGGCATGCTGTGGGGTGTCGGGCCCGTCACGCTGGAGAAACTGCACCGCATCGGATTGCAGACCGTCGGTGATCTCGCCGCGTGCGATCTGCGAATCCTGCAACTCGCACTCGGCGAGGCGCACGCGCAGCACCTGTACGACCTCAGCCACGGCATCGACGATCGTGTCGTCGAGCCCGATCGCGCGGTCAAGTCGATCGGCAGTGAAGAAACCTTCGGCGACGATCTCACCGACGCACGCGAAGTACGCCGCAACCTGCTGCGCATGGCCGACACCGTCGCCCGTCGCTGTCGAGAGCAGGGCCTCACCGCGCGCACCATCACCTTGAAGATTCGCTACGGCGATTTCAGCACCATCACCCGCGCCAAAACCCTCGACGCGCCGGTCGACACCGCGCAGGCAATCATGACGGTGGTCGATCAACTCCTGGCGGAGGTGGATGTCGCAGCAGGCGTGCGGCTCGCCGGTGTGAGCGCACGCAACTTCGCCGAACTGGACCCACAGCTCAGTCTCTTCGCTGAGTTTGACGAACCGTCAACCCGCACCGATGCGGAGTGGCGTGAGGCGTCGCGTGCCATCGACCGCATTCGGGAGAAGTTCGGCGACGACGCCATCATCACCGGTGGCGTCGATGAGACCCACAGCACACCATGGGGACCACGCCGCGAGTGACATTCGTGCAGGGGGCACGATCGGCTGCATCCCCCTACTACGCTCGCAGTCAATGAGAATCTCCCGCAAAGGTCGCCGCCGTGCCGCTGTCTGAAGACGAAGTTCGGAAGCTGCGCGAGATCGAGGCGCAACTCGAAGGTGACGAGCGTTTCGTGCAGGCCGTCTCGCCATCTGGTCTCTACCGACCGGCCGTCAAGAAAGTGCGTTGGGCGGCACTCGGGACGGTGGCCTCGTTGGCGCTGGTGTTCGTCGGTTTGCAGATTCACTTCGCGGCTGGTTTCGCGGGCTTTGCCCTGATGTTGGCGTGCGTGTTGGTGATCGAGCGCGAGTTGCGCGCGATGGGCAAGGTCGGTGTGCGCGACCTCAGCACGATGCTGCGCACCACGCGCGACCAAGCCAAGCAACTGCGCGACAAGATGGGTCGCGAACAATAGCGAGATGGGTTGCCGGCGATAACTCGGGCATACCTTGCCGTTGACATCGGTGGCACCAAGATGCTGGCTGGGCTCGTCGCACCGGATGGTCGAGTCATCGCGCAGGATCGTTGCGAAACACCACCGGCCAAGGTCTGGGATGCGCTCGCGACTCTGGTCGATCGCTTGCGGGCGGCGACGAGCGGGCATGAACTCATCGCCTGCGGCGTGGGGTGCGGCGGGCCGATGTCGCACGAGGGCGACAGGGTCTCGAACTTGCACATCACGGAGTGGAACGACTTCCCGCTGCGCTCATCGCTCGCTGCGCTGACGGGGTTGCCGACCTTCGTCGACAACGACGCGAAGGCAATCGTGCTGGGGGAGGCATGGTGCGGGGCGGCGGCCGGTCATCGCGATGTGATCGGCATGGTCGTGTCGACGGGTGTCGGCGGGGGAATCATCTGTGACGGCAAATTGCTCGACGGAGACACGGGCAATGCCGGACACATCGGTCACGTGAACGTGGTGCCGAACGGTCGGCTGTGCAAGTGCGGTGCGCGCGGATGCCTCGAAGCGGTCGCCTCCGGCACTGCGATTGCGGCAATGACCGGACGCCCCGCAGTCGAGGCGCCCCCACAGGTCATCCGCCAGACCGGCACCTACGTCGGTCGCGCCGTTGCGTCGGTGGCGACATTGCTCGACCTGCGACTAGCGGTGATCGGTGGGTCGGTGGCGCTCGGCTTCGGCGCGCCGTTCTATGAGGCGGCGCAGGCAGAAGTCGATCGCTACGCCCGCATCAAGTTTGCGCGCGGCGTGCAGGTGCGCCCGACGGGACTTGGTGTCGACGCGCCGCTCGTCGGGGCCGCCGCACTGGCCCGACGCCATGTCGCATGAACTGCGCTACTCGAGCACCACGCCTGAACTAGCGTCGCAGCCATGCGGCCGACCTACACTGCGGAAGCCGAGGCGTACCGAGAAAAGGTGCAGGCGTTTCTCGCCGAGAAACTGCCCGCCAACTGGAAGGGCATCGGAGCACTCGACGGCAAGGAACTAGAGAAGTTCATCGCCGAGTGGCGAGTCACCCTCGCCCAGTCCGGTTACCTCGCACCTGGTTGGCCGGTGGAATACGGCGGCGGCGGCCTCTCGGCACTTGAACAGGTGATCGTCGCGGAGGAATTCCTGCGCGCCGGCGTGCCGACAGGTGCGATGAACGACGTCTTTGGCATTCAGATGCTCGGCAACACGTTGCTGTTGTTCGGCAGCGAAGAACAGAAGCGTCACTACCTGCCGCGCATCATCTCGGGCGACGACATTTGGTGTCAGGGGTACAGCGAGCCGAATGCGGGCAGCGACCTTTCCAACTTGGGCTTGAAGGCCGTGCTCGACGGAGACGAATGGGTATTGAACGGGCAGAAAATCTGGACTTCCGCCGGCCACCTCGCCGACCACATCTTCACGCTGGCGCGCACCGACCCCGACAAGCCCAAACACAAGGGCATCTCGTTCATGCTCGTTGACATGCGGCAACCCGGTATAGAGGTGCGCCCGATCAAGATGATCTCCGGCGAGAGCGAATTCAACGAAGTGTTCTACACCGATGTGCGCGTGCCGAAAGAAGACGTCGTCGGCGGCGTCAACAACGGTTGGGCCGTCGCGATGGCCCTGCTCGGCTTTGAGCGCGGCGAAGCGGCTGCCACCGGGCCGATTCGCTACGAGGCGGAGTTCGATCGCCTGGTCGAGCTCGCCAAGGAGCGCGGCGTGGCCGCCGACCCGCGCATCCGCCAGCGACTCGCGTGGTGCTACTCCAAGGTGCAGGTGATGAAGTACCTCGGTCGTCGCACGCTGACGAAGTTCTTGGCGGGGCATCACCCCGGCCCGGATGGCGCAATCAGCAAGCTGTATTGGAGCGAGTACCACAAGAAGTCGACGGAATTGGCGCTCGACATCCTCGGGATGGAGGCGATGATTCCCGTCGGCCGCAAGCCGAGTACGTCGTTTCAGACCGACGATGCAGGCGCGCCGAACTCCACGATGAGTTGGGCGATGACCTTCCTCAATGCGCGTGCCGGCACGATCTACGCGGGCTCCTCACAGATTCAGCGCAACATCATCGGTGAAATGGTGCTCGGTCTGCCAAAGGAACCCAAACCGAACTGAGCCGCGCGATGACCGATCAGAGCGATGCGACGCAACACGCGCGCCCACAACTCGGTGCGGGGGCGATCTTCGCCGTGGTGCGTCATCCGTCGTTGTGGTTCACCGCCCTGCGACAGATGTTTCGACTCGCGCCTAATGGCTGGTGGCGCAAGGCCCCGTTCTTGCCGAGGCCAGACGTGCGCTACCTGCGATTCCGACTGGAGACCCAGTACGGTGATTCCATGCATTTGACCGAGCCACGCGACTTGGTGACCTACTTGGCGTGGTGCCGCTCGTACCAGCGCGACCTGCGTCGACGAAGAGCAAGGGCGTAGCGACATGCGCAGCGCGCTCGTCCTCAATGCGACGTTCGAGCCGCTGAGCGTGGTCTCGGCGCGGCGCGCCATCTGTCTCGTTCTGGCCGACAAGGCCAAGATCATGGAGGATGACGGCACCGAGATTCGCGCCGCCACGCTCGTGATGCGCGCGCCACTCGTGATTCGCCTCAATTATCTGGTGCGCGCACCATTCCGCAGGCGCACGGCGTTGTCGCGGCGGGCCGTGTTCGCCCGCGACGGCTACAAGTGCCAGTACTGCGGTCGACCCGCCGACTCGATCGACCACGTGGTGCCGCGGTCGCGGGGTGGAGAACACATATGGGAGAACGTCGCCGCTGCATGCAGAACCTGCAATCTCGCCAAGCGCGACCGCACGCCGAAGGAAGCGGGAATGATCCTGGCGAAGGCGCCGCACTCGCCACGCGACCAGGCGTGGATCACCGTGGCGGTTGGTCGGGTGCCCGACGCGTGGAAGCAGTACCTGTCGATCGCCTCGTGAGGGGCGACGCTGGGGCGTTGCACGATCGACCGATTGAGTCGGTCGCGAATGTCGAAGTGCTCGAGATTGAGCGCGCCGCGGTGGTGCTCGGCAGCACGCAGTCGCTCGATGCCGTGCGCAGGGATCGCGCCTCGGAATTGGGTTTTTCGGTAGTTCGACGTCGTAGTGGTGGCGGGGTAGTGATTCTGCAACCTGGCGATCATGTGTGGATCGATGTGACGGTGCCCCGCGGGCACCAACTGTGGAGCGACGATGTCGAGCGCGCAACGTGGTGGTTGGGCGATGTCTGGTGCGACGTGTTGCGCGAGTTCGACGCCGGTGCCGACTGGGCGGTGCACCGCGACAAGCTGCAGGCGAGCGCGCCCGAGCGCACGGTGTGCTTTGCCTCGGTCGGGCCCGGTGAAGTGGTGCGACGCAATGATGGCGGGCACACAGAGGTGGGGGGTGCGCGCAAGGCGACCGGGGTCGGGCGCAAGGTAGTCGGCATCGCGCAGCGCCGTTCGAGAGATGCCGCGCGCTTTCAGTGCACCGTGTTCAGCGCCATTGACGTGGCGCTCTACGAGCGGCTGATGCGCGACCCCGTGCCTCCCTCGCTGGCGGACGCAACGGGGGTTGGTGCCGCCCTCGTCGACGTGGCACATCGCGCCGTCGAGAAGTTTTCGGCGGTGCTGCGCTAGGTCGAACAACCCCACCACCGCAGCCGACTCACCGCGTCACGAGCGCGTTCGGCCACAGCCGGCTGCACCAACGGGCGCTGCATGGCGGCGATCCCTTTGTCGGTGGTCGGGTTGGAGGGGTGGGTCGCGGTGGGGTGCGCTTCCTCAGGTGGGATCGGCGGGCGGCCACAAGAGAGGGGTCTGCTGGGACGAGTGGGGGTGAGTGGTTGACAGTGGGGGAAAGTGGGGGATAGGGTTCGAAGCGGCAAGGAAACCCACCGGGATCCTGGGTGAACCAGGAGGGAGGAGGAAAGGGCGTGTTCGTCGGAGTCCACGAGCGACGGCTCGACCCGAAGGGCCGTGTCGCACTTCCCGCGCCGTTTCGCCCACGTCTCGAGCCACGTTGCTATCTCACCCTCGGCGCCGACAAGTGCGTCGATGTGCTCACCGCCGAGGCGTTCGAGCAAGTCGCCAATGATGCAATCGAGAAGGTTCGTCGTGGCGACATGAATCGCAGTCAGCAGCGCGCAATCGCCGCCAATGCCATCGAGGTCACGATCGATGCGCAGGGTCGCATCAACATCGACGAAAAGTTGCGCGAATACGCCGGGCTTTCGCTCGATTCGAAGGTGGTCATCAGCGGATCCTTCGATCGTTGCGAAATCTGGGACCCATCTCGCTATCAACGCATGAGTGAGTCGGGCGCAGCACAGATGGCCGGTGGTGCTGCATGACCACCCCACAGGTCCACCACAACGAAGGAAAGGAGAACCGAGGAACGCTTCGACGCGACCACTGGTCAAGTTGATGTTTCGCTCATCAGCAGTCTCCCGGTCAGCAAAGATGGACAGCCCCAACTCCGCCCGCTTCCGTCTTCGCTATCCGGGG
>Ga0194128_10003878_pt1 | contig 22396 bp, 18 predicted proteins | sample TA2KigCa65mmetaG_FD_148650 | JGI IMG/M metagenome (GOLD analysis project Ga0194128, IMG submission 148650) | Freshwater microbial communities from Lake Tanganyika, Tanzania - TA2015037 Kigoma Deep Cast 65m | ecosystem: Environmental > Aquatic > Freshwater > Lake | place: Tanzania: Lake... | reverse complement strand
CTCGGTTGGCGCCGAGGGCCTCGTGGTTTGGGATTCACAAGGAAGGGTACGCCGCCTTTTTCACGCCATCCAGGATCCACAGGTTTCGGTCATATCTCGTCCCCCGCCAGCGCGTTCGCGAACGCGTTCGGATGCGGGACCGAGACGGCCGTCAAGCTCACGATGCGCTCCGGCACGAGCATCGCGACCTGCCACGCGATCGCGGCGCCCCAGTCGTGGCCGACGACGTGAAAGCGGCGTGCACCCAGTGCATCGGCGATCGCGATCGCGTCGGCTGCGAGCAGGTCTTGCCAATACGCCTCGACTTCGACGGGACGCGCGTCGCGCGAGTACCCGCGCTGATCGGGAGCGACGGCCCGATACCCGGCCCGCCCGAGCGCCTCGAGCTGCGCCTCCCATTCGAGCGACGACTGCGGAAACCCATGCAAAAGAAGGACGAGCTCGCCGCTCTCCGGCCCCGTCGCCCGCGCATCGAACACGAACCCCGAGGCCTCGATGCGCATCATCGAAACCTCTCCGGATCCGCTCGAAGACCCCCCGCCGCACGCAACGACGAGCAACGAGAGCACGGAGAGCAGAAAATGGCCTGGAAATGGACGTCGGTTCACGCCCCGACGTTCCCAGCCCGGGGCGCCGAAATCAACGCGCACCGGTCGACCGGTTCAAACGCGAGCCAGAACGATCTCGCTGGCAGTCCCAAGTCCTTCTGCACGGCGTGAGCGTGAGGTGCGCAGCGCGCTCCGGGGCGCCTCGCTTGGTCCGCCCATCGTGAGGCGCGAACGCCGTCGTCCTCGACGGCGGTCCTGAGCGCCGAGACACCCTCCGCGAGCACGTGCGCCCCGGAGCGCGCTGCGCACCCCGCGCGTCGAACAGCACCAAGCCCGAATCAGTCGCCGCCCGCGTCCCGAGCCTTCTTCTCCGCAACCCGCTCCGCCACGAGCGCGTACACCCCCTCCACCATCTTCGTATCCCCGATCGCCTTGAACGCCTCGGCCATTCCGCCGTACACCTCCCACGCGTACGGCTCGAGAGCCACCGCGTTCGAGAAGTACTTCGCCGCGACGCGCGGCCGCCCACGCTCGAGCAAGCAGTGGCCGAGGTTGTTCCACGCCATCCAGGCGCGGTCGTTCCGCGTCAGCGTGTCCTTCCAGAGACCTTCCTCCTGCGTGAAGACGTGCGAGCGCTGCCACGTGAGGACGGCGAGCACCGCGACGACGACACCTCCGAGGATCGGCCGAAGCGAAGCCGGGCCCTCCGGCAGCGTGCGCTCCGCGAGCCGCGTCGCGGCGGCGCAGACGAGCGCGATCAACGCCGCGCTCGCGAAGTACTGGAAATGGTCTCCGACGAAGGAGTAGCGCATGAAGTAGAAGTCGATCAGCCCGAGTGCGGGCGCGAGCAGCACGAGGAAGAGGAGCACGGCGACGGCAGGCCCCGGGCCGATCGAGCGTCGCGAGAGCCACAGTGCGGTGACCGCGAGCAGGATCCCGGCCGGGTAGAGCCACTGGGCGACGTCGCCCGCGTCGATCTCCCAGCGCGGGTAGATGAAGATCAGATTCGCGGGCCAGACGAGCTTCCCCGCGTAGAAGGTCGCCGCGCGCCCCGCGAGGACGACGCGCTCGATCCACCCGAGGCCCGAACCACCTTCCTGGTCGACGTAGGCGCTCTCGATCCAAACCGTCAAGAGCGGAAGCGAAGCTGCGAGGACGAAGAGGGGCGCGAGAGCGATCGCGTCCGTGCGGTCGAGCCGTCCCGCCTTCCACCAGGTGACGAGGAGGAGAGCGACCGGCAGGGTACAGGTCGCGCTCTTCGCGAGGAGCGCCGCCGCGAACAGCGCGACCGCGGCCGCGAGCCATCCCCAGCGCGGCGTGGTGGGCGAAGGCGAAGGAGTGGGCGGACGGAAGCGCAGGTACGCGAGCGCCGTCGCGAAGAAGAAGACGCCGGAGAGCACGTTCTTCCGCTCCGCGATCCATGCGACCGACTCGACCTGAACGGGATGGAGCGCGAACACGAAGGCCGCGAGCAGCGCGCCCGGCACCGCGAGCAGCACGAGCACCCGCCAGAGGAGGAACGCGCTCGCCGCCTGCAGGAGGACGTTCACCACGTGATAGCCGAGCGTGTCGTCGCCGAAGACGCGATGCTCGATCCAGTACGAGGTGAAGACGAGCGGGTAGTACTGATCCGTCGCTCCGGGCTCGAGCCAGATGCGGCCGAGGCCGCCCGGCTCGCGGAGCGTCTCGTTCAGGACGATGTAGTCGACGTCGTCCCACACGAACTCGCCGCGCAAAGCCGGCTGGTACGCCGCCAGGGTGGCCGCGACGAGCAGGAGCAGGACGGCCACCGGCGAGCGCAGAAGACGCATCTTTGGCGGATTCTGGTCCGTCGACCCGGGATCCGCAAGCGTCCGCAAGCGTCGCGAGCTGCCGCGAGCACACGACGTCCATCAAACATTGCGCGCTTGACGCGGATTCCGGGTGGCGTCGGTCCGGCGTTCCGGGTAGGACGTTCGAGACGCCGCAGCGCGCACGCGCAAGGCCGGCGAGCGAACGCCAGAGCATGTGTGGAATCGCAGGCGAGGTCTTTTTCGACGGCTCCCCGATCTCGCGCGAGTGGATGCGGCACGCCGGTGAGACGCTGCGGCACCGCGGTCCCGACGGCGACGGTACGTACGCCGCGCCGGGAGTCGGTCTCGTGCACCGGCGACTCTCGATCATCGACGTCGAGGGCGGCCGCCAGCCGATGTCGTGGGCCGGCGAGCGCTACTGGATCACGTTCAACGGCGAGATCTACAACTACGAAGCGCTCCGCGGCGAGCTCGAGGGACGCGGCGCGCGCTTTCGCACGCACTCCGATACCGAGGTCCTTCTCGCGGCGTGGGAAGCGTGGGGCCTCGACGCGCTCCGCCGGCTGAGCGGGATCTTCGCGTTCGGTCTCTGGGACCGCGACACGCGCTCGCTCCTTCTCGCGCGCGATCCGCTCGGCGTGAAGCCTCTGCTGTTCCACGAGAGCGCCGGCGGGATCCGCTTCGCTTCCGAGTGCAAGGCGCTCCTCGCGCATCCCGCCGTCGCGCCGGAGGTCGACGCGCAAGGGCTGCGCGATTACTTGACGCTCGGCTACGTGCTCGGACCGCGCACGATCGTCGCGGGCGTGCGGAAGCTCGAGCCCGGGCACTACCTTTTCGCGCAGGACGGCCGCGTCCGTCGCGGGGCGTACTGGGATCTCGCCGCGGTGATGCGCGCGAGCGACGGAGGCGAGGGCGCGCGCTCCCGCGGCACCGACCAGGAGCGCATCGAGGCGTTCGACGCGTGCCTCGACGCGGCGGTACACCGCCAGATGGTGAGCGACGTTCCGCTCGGGTCGTTCCTGAGCGGCGGCCTCGATTCCTCATCGATTGCCTACTACGCGCAGCGCCACGCCCGGGGAGCGCTGCAGACGTTCTCCATGGGCTTCGACGAGGCGAGCTTCTCGGAGACCGCGTATGCGAGGGAGGTCGCGTCGCACCTCGGGACCTCGCATCACGAGGGGACCGCGACCGGGAAGACGCTCGACGAGCTGCGCGATCTCGTCTGGTACTACGACGAGCCGCTCGGCGACACGTCGATCGTGCCGACCTGGGACCTCGCGGGGCTCGCGCGCCGTCACGTGAAGGTCGCCCTCTCCGGGGACGGCTGCGACGAGATCCTCGCCGGCTACGACACCTATGTCGCGGATCTCTTCCAGCGCGCCTATGCGCGCTTGCCGGCCTCGCTGCATCGCGGAATCGTACGACCGCTGACGTCGCTGATCCCAGCGACGGACCGCAAGGTCGCGCTCGACTTCAAGATCCGTCAGTTCGTCCTGCACGCGCACGCTGGGCCGGAGCGGGCGCACTTCGGCTGGCGGACGATGTTCGACGACGACGACGTGTGCGCGCTCGCGGGGCAGAGGACCGCAGGTGCGTCGGACCCGTTCGACGCCTACGTGCGGCACTACGATGCGGTGCGGAGCGCGCCGCCGCTCGATCAGTCGCTCTACGTCGACGTCAAGACCTGGCTCGTGGACGACATCCTGACCAAGGTCGACCGCGCGACGATGGCGTGTGGTCTCGAGGCGCGCGTCCCGTTCCTCGACGTTGCGGTCGTCGAGGCGGCAATGCGGCTGCCCGGCCGTCTGAAGCTCCGCCGGCTCGAGCGCAAGGTGGCCCTGCGCCGGATCATGAGCGGCCGGCTGCCCGATTCGATCCTTTCGCGGAAGAAGCGCGGCTTCAACGCGCCGGTGACGCGCTGGCTCCGCGGGCGCTTGCGCGAGGACGTGAGCGATCTCTTCGCAAGCCGTGCGAGCACGCTCGTCGATCTCGGCGCGCCCGCGCTGCAGAGTCTGTGGCGCGAGCACCTCGATGGTCGCGCCGACCACGGCTTCAAGCTCTGGACGATCCTCTGCCTCGGCCTCTGGGAGGAGCGCGTCCTGAACGGCCGGTCGCGCGCAGGCGCAACCGCGACTTCGACCGTGCCGGTCGCCGCGGCTCCGGGAGCGGCGTAGCGCCGTGGAGCACACCGCCACGCAGGAGAAGCACCCGGAGTGGGCCTGGCAGTGGGCTCGCTACGAGGACGACGCGGCGTTCCTCTTCCGCGACTGGATCCTTCCGAACCGCCTCGAGGACTTCCGCGGCAAGCGTGTGCTCGATGCGGGCTGCGGACCCGGGCATCACATCCGACTCGTCGCGCCGTTCGCAGCGCACGTGACGGGGCTCGATCTCAACACCGCGGCGCTCGCCCGCGAGAGGACGGCGGACCTCGCGAACGTGACGATCGAGGAAGGCGACATCGCGACGTGGCGCGCCGCCGAGCCGTTCGACGTCGTCTACTGCGTCGGCGTGATCCACCACACCGACGATCCGGACGCGACCTTCGAGAATCTCCGCCGGATGTGCCGTCCCGGCGGCCGGCTCGTGATCTGGTGCTACTCGGAGGAGGGCAACTGGATGGCGCGCCGCCTCGTCGAGCCTCTGCGGCGTCGTCTGCTCGAGGGAAGCGGGCGTGCGTCGGTCGAGCGTCTCTCCGCCGTCCTGACGGCTCTGCTGTATGCGCCCGTCCACACGGTGTACAGGCTCCCGTTGCGCTCGCTCCCGTACCACGAGTACTTCGCGAACTTCCGCCGGCTCGGGTTCCGGCGAAACATGCTGAACGTCTTCGACAAGCTGAACGCGCCGCAGACCGACTTCATCTCTCGCGCGCGCGTCGAGCGCTGGTTCGCAAGCGGCTTCGAGGACGTCTCGATCACGCCGTACGCGGGCGTGAGCTGGAGGGGGTCCGGTTCGTTACGCCGCATCTGCACCCAGGCTCGAGTGAGCCGGAACCCGATCCGATGCTGAGCGTCCTCGTCCCGTCCTACAACGAGAGCCGTTACATCGCGGAGACCGTTGGCCGCGTCCGTGCCACGATGGACGGGGCCGGAGTCCCCTACGAGATCATCGTGATCGACGACGGCTCGAGCGACGACACCGGCGCCAAGGCGGAAGCGACGGGCGTCACCGTCCTCCGCCATCCGACGAACCTCGGCTACGGACGCGCGCTGAAGACCGGCATGCGCCGGGCCGCGTACGACTGGTGCGCGATCCTCGACGCGGACGGCTCGTATCCGATCGAGCGGCTGCCCGATCTCCTCGCTTGGGTACCGCGCTTCGACATGGTCGTCGGCGCGCGGCGTGGCAAGCATTACTGGGGCGGCGCGAGCAAGCGGTGGGCGCGGACGATCCTACTCCGCCTCGTCACCTTCGCCGTCGGCACGCGCGTTCCCGACGTCAACTCCGGCATGCGGATCTTCCGGAAGGACATCGCGCTCGCGCACGTCGCACGGATCAGCTCGGGCTTCTCCTTCACCACGACGCTGACGCTCGCGATGCTGCTCGACGAGCACTTCGTCCGCTACGAGCCGATCGACTACTTCGAGCGCGTCGGCGAGAGCAAGGTGCGGATGGGGCGCGACTCGCTCCGCATGCTGCAGATCGTCACGCAGGCGATCCTCTACTACAACCCGCTGAAGGTCTTCCTGCCGATCTGCTTCGCGGCGCTCGCGGTCGGAGCGTCTCTCGGCCTCTTGCTCGCGGCCGTCGGCGCGCCGGTCGCCGGTGTGCTCGCGCTCGCGGTGAGCGGCATCGGCGCGATCGTCGTCGGCGCTCTCGGGCTCGTCGCGGAAGCGATCCGGCTGCACCGGGCCGAAAAGACGTGAGCGTCGTCGCGCGGGAGCGACTCGGAGGGTGGGATCTCGTCGCTCTCGCCCTCGCGGTCACAGCCTTCTTCGTCCTCTTCTCGATTCCGATGAAGCTGACGGCGAACTCCGACTCGACCGAGTACATGACCTTCTCGGCGGCGATCCGGAGCGGCGAGCTCTTCGCTCCTTCCGTCGACCAGCCGCTGTCGCGCGGGCTCGGCACGCGGACGCCCGGCTATCCGCTCCTCCTCGCGATCGCCGAGTCGGTGACGCCGGACACGGTCGTCGCCGTGCGGGTCCTGCACGGACTTTTGGCGGTCCTGGCGCTGCTCTACGTGCCGATCGCGCTCCGCGGCGAGGTACCGGTGGTCAGCAGCGCGGTGTCCGTGCTGTTCGGCCAGACTCTGATGCAGTTCTACTACACGACCGCGATCACGGAGTGGGCCTGCTTCAACCTGCTCCTCACCGTGTTCGCGCTTTCGGCGCGGGCGGTCGACGAGCCGTCTCTCGGAAGGCTCTCTCTTCTCGGCTTCCTCTGCGCGTACTTGATCCTGATCCGGCCGGCGATGATCGTCGTCGCGGCGGTGCCGCCGCTCCTGGCGCTCGTGCAGAGCCGTTTCGGGCGCGTGCGCGCGCTCGTCGCCGCGGCGGCGCCGTTCGTTCTGATCCTCCTCTGGGCGACGTTCAACCTCTACCGGCTCGGCAGCTTCACGCTGACGCCGTTCTCCGGGATGAACGTCTTCGGCGTCGCGACGATCGTCGGGACTCCGGAAGCGCGTCCAGACGATGGTCCCGAGCTCGCGATCCTCATCCGCGAGGTGAACGCGCGAAAGCTGCCGCCTGCGGGCGAGACGCTCGAGTCGCCGCGGATGGCCGCTCTCGGCACCGCGAACATCTACAACTGGAACGTCCACCAGATCGGCGAGGTGGTCCGCCGCCAGAACGGCTGGGACTGGGTCCTCTACAATCGGATCCTGATCGAGTACGCGTGGCGCGCGATCCGGAGCAACCCGTCGGGCTACGTCGCGTACGTCGCGGGAGAGCTCGGGAAGCTCTCGCGGACGCTGGCGATCTTCTTGCCGGCGATCCTCTTCGCGTCCTTCTGGCTCTGGCGTGGCCGGCACCGCGGTCTCGCGGTAGGGCTCCTCGTCGTGGTCGCGATCCACGTGCTGCACATCGTCCTGTGCGCGCTTGTGGAGGTCGTGATCCCGCGTTACGAGGACCTCACCTCGTACGTCGTGCTGACGGCGTTGCTCGTCTCGGTCGGCGTGCTCGAGCGGCTCCTGCCGTGGAACAGCCGGCCGCCCGAAGCCGCGACGACCTAGGCGCGGCTCACCGCCGCACGCGACCGCGCAGCACGTCGCGCTCGACCGTCGGAATCACGTCCTGCAGGAGCGAGTCTCGTAGCGTCCCGAGGTCACGGCCGGCGCGTCCGGCACCTGGCTCTCCGGGATGGTCTGATTGTCCTTACAAGAGGGGGTCCGGTTCGTTACGACCCATCTGGACCCAGGCTCCGTGCGTGAGCCCAGGTGCAGATGCGCCGTAACGAACCGGACCCCCTTCCGGCGGGAGCCCTGATCCTCGCTGGTCTCGGCGCGGCGTTCTTTCTCCTGCCGATGCTCGGGCTCGTGGCGCGGACGCCGTGGAGCACCGCGTGGGACGAGCTTCGCTCGCCCGAGGTGCTGACCGCTCTCCGTCTGTCGCTCGTCTGCTCCCTCTCCGCGACTGCGCTCGCCGTCGTGCTGGGATTGCCGCTCGCGTGGGTACAGGCACGGCTCCACTTTCCCGGTCGCGCCCTCCTGCGCGGCCTCACGACGCTTCCGATCGTGCTGCCTCCGGTCGTCGGCGGCGTCGCACTCCTTCTCGCGTTCGGACGGCGCGGACTCGTCGGCCAATGGCTCGAGGGCTTCGGCATCACGCTTCCGTTCACGACCGCGGGCGCGGTCCTCGCGGAGACGTTCGTCGCGATGCCGTTCTTCGTCTTGACGATCGAGGGGGCCCTCCTCGGCGTCGATCGGCGTCTCGAGGGCGCGGCGCGCACCCTCGGCGCGCGGCCCTGGACCGTGTTCTGGCGCGTGACGCTCCCGCTGATCCGTCCGGCGCTCCTCGCGGGCGCGGTCCTCTGCTGGGCGCGCGCGCTCGGGGAGTTCGGCGCGACGATCATGTTCGCGGGGAACTTCCCCGGACGGACGCAGACGATCCCGCTCGCCGTCTACGTCGCGCTCGAGTCGCGGCCCGAGGCGGGGATCGTCCTGAGCCTCCTTCTCCTGGTCGTCTCGCTCGCGCTCCTCGTGCTGCTGCGGCGGCGCTGGATGGCCGCTCTGTGAGCCTCGCGGCGTCGATCACGGTCGTGCAGGGCGAGCTCCGTCTCGACGTCGAGATCGTCGTCGAGCCGGGCGAGGTCGTCGCGATCCTCGGACCGAACGGCGCCGGCAAGACGACGCTGCTCCGCACGCTCGCGGGGCTCGTGCCTCTCGAGAGCGGCCGGATCGCGCTCGACGACCTCGTCCTCGACGACCCGGCGGCCGGGAGGTTCGTCCCGCCCGAGGAGCGTCCGATCGGCGTCGTGTTCCAGGATCATCTCCTGTTCCCGCATCTCGACGCGGCCGAGAACGTCGCCTTCGGCCTTCGCTGTCGCGGCGTCCGCCGCACGGAAGCGCGCGAGCGCGCGCGCGCTTGGCTCGAGCGCGTCGGCCTCGGCGAGCACGCGGGCTCGAAGCCGCACCAGCTCTCGGGCGGACAGTCGCAGCGTGTCGCGCTCGCGCGTGCTCTCGCGGTGGAGCCGCGCGTCCTCCTTCTCGACGAGCCGCTGTCGGCGCTCGACGTGCTGACGCGCGCCGAGACGCGGCGGACGCTCGCCCGGCACCTCGCCTCGTTCGAGGGCGTCCGCCTCGTCGTGACGCACGACCCGCTCGAGGCGATCGCGCTCGCCGATCGCCTCGTCATCCTGGAGGAAGGACGCGTCGTGCAGTCGGGGACGGCCGCCGAGATCACCGCGCATCCGCGCTCGACGTACGTCTCGAGCCTCGTCGGCGTGAACCTCTACCGCGGGCGGGCGGACGGCGACCGCGTCGTCCTCGAGGACGGCGCCGCGCTGAGCGTCCCGGCCGCGGGCACCGGCGAGGTGTTCGTCGTGATCCACCCGCGCGTCGTTTCGCTGCACACGAGCGCGCCTTCGGGTTCGCCGCGCAACGTCTGGCAGGGCCGGATCGAGGGCGTCGACCACGAGGGAAGCCGCGTGCGCGTCGGCGTCGGCGGTCCGCGCCGGATCGTCGCCGAGGTGACGCCGGCCGCGACCGAGGCGCTCGGCCTCGCCGAAGGCGAGCCCGTCTGGGTCGCCGTCAAGGCGACGGAGATCGAGACCTACTCGAGGTAGCCGAGCGCCCGGAGCTTCCTCTCGACGCGGTTGCTCTTGTCGATCGTCTCCGCGTGGCCGACGACCTCGCGGTTCTTCGCGAGCCACGCGTCGAGCGCCTTCCGCAGACGGTCGCGCTCCGCGGGCTGCTTCGCGGAGACGTCCTCGCGCTCGAGCGGGTCGGCGGCGAGGTCGTAGAGCCGCGCCCGCCCCGAGTCGATCTCGAGGATCAGCTTGAAGCGACCGTCGTCGACGCTGCGGAGAGTCGACTGCGAAGCGAACGCGAGGCCCGGGGCGCTCGCCGGCGTCGTTCCCTCGAGGTGACCGCGGAGGCTCTCGCCCTCGAATCCCGCCGAGGCCGTCTTCGGCAGACCGAGGAGATCGACGATGGTCGGCACGACGTCGACGTTCTCCGCCGGGCTCGTGATGCGGCGGCCTCCCTCGACGCCCGGCACCCACAGGACGAGCGGCGTGCGCGACACGGAGTCCCAGAGGCCGCGGCAGTGCTTGATCTCGTCCTGCTCGAGGAACATCTCGCCGTGGTCCGCGGCCAGGATCACGATCGAATCGTCGAGCAGACCGCGCTCGTCGAGCGCTTCGAGGAAGCGATCGAGCTCCGCGTCGAACGCGAGGATCTCGTCGTCGTAGAGATCACGCAGGTACGGCACCTGATCGAGGCGTGCCCCCGCGTCGCCGGGCTCGGGTCGGCCGTGCAGGAGCCGGCCGATCGGATCCGGGTTGCCGTCGCGGAGCCACGGCGGCTCGCTCGAGACGTCGGCGAGCGCGAAGCGGCGCTCGTGATCGTCCGGCGGACGGTACGGGTGGTGCACGTCCATGTAGTGGACGTAGAGGAAGAACGGCCCCTTGCCCTCGCCGAGGAACGCCAGCGCGCGCTCGTTCAGGCACGTCGCGCCGCGGTTCTCGCATTCCTCGTCGAAGACGTCGAACCCGCGTCCGAAGCCGCCGGTGCGATTGACCTTCGACGGCGTGTTCCGGACGACGCCGCTCGCCGAAAGGCCGATCGTTCGATAGCCCGCGTCGCGCAGGATCTCGGCGAGGCTCCGCACGTGCGGCGGGATCCCGAGCTCACGGGCGAGGAAGTGCGCGGGATACCGCGAGGTGAGGAGGGAGGCGACCGAGGTCGGCGTGCACGCGGTCTGGCTCCGGTTTCGCTCGAACACCGTCGCCGTGCGTGCGCGGCGCTCGAGCGCCGGCGTCGTCGGACGCGCGTAGCCGTAGAGGCTCGTGTGGTCGGCGCGCAGCGTGTCGGCGAGGAGGAGGATGACGTTGTGCTTGACGTCGTGCTTCGGCCGGGGCGATGCGGCGGGCACCCCCAGCGCTTCGGCCGTCTCCGCCGCCGCTTCCGCCGCGCCTCCGCTCTCGCGAAGGCCGACGAGCGGCAGCATGGCGAGCGAGGCGATCGCCAGCGCGCCGGCTCTCCTCCGCTTTCGACGGGCGCCCACGCCTCAGAACGCCGCGAGCAGCTCCTCGAACGCCTTCATCTGCCCGCCGGAGGTGGACGACGGCACGAGGATCGGCGTGCGTACGCCCGCGTCGATCCAGGCCTCGATGCCCTCGCGGACGCGCGAGGCCGGTCCGAAGAGCGTCGTGTCCGCGAGCCAGCGCTCGGGCAGGAGCTCCGGGAGACGATCGCGCTCCTTCGCGGCGAGCGCGCGCTCGACCGCCTCCATCTCCTCGACGTAGCCCGCCGCCTTCCAGTACTCGCGGTAGTTCGGCAGCGTGACGTACCCGGTCAGCGTCTTGCGATTGACGGCCGCCGCGGCCGCGACGTCGTCGGAGATGCAGACGGGGATCATGTTGCCGAGGAAGAACGACGGGTCGTTTCGCTTCTCCGCCGGAAGGATGCCGAGGCTGTGCGCCATGTGCGAGCGCGCGACGTTCGCGAAGACCACGCCCTCCGCGACCTGGCCGGCGAGCCGGATCATCGGATCGCGGAGCGCCGCGAGGACGAGCGGCGGCAGCTCTCCCGCGCGTGGCACCTCACGCCACTCCTTCACGAACTGCCGCATGTCGGACACGGGCTTCCCGGTCGCGAGGCCCAGCCGGTGGTTCAGCGCGTGGTGGCTCACGCCGACTCCGAAGTGGAAGCGTCCGCCGGAGAGCTCGTGGATGAACGACGACGACTGCGCCCACTCGGTCACGTGGCGGGTGTAGATGTTGACGATCGCCGTCCCGAACGGGATCCGCTCCGTCGTGAGGGACAGCGCCTCGCAGAGCCCCATCCCGTCCGCGAAGCTCGCGCAGTAGATGCCGGCGGAGCCGCGCCTCTCGAGCTCCTTCGCGAGGTCGAGCGTCGCTCGGCGGCGGCCGGGCATCGCGGCGAGGGCGACGGCGGGCATTCTGGATTCGGGCATGGCTCTTCCTCCGGTCGGGCTCGGTGGTTCGCTCTCCGTCTCAGCTCTTCTTCGCGGCAAGCTCGACGACGAGACGATACAGGAACTCGATCGCCGGCTTCAGCTGATTCGCGGGAATGCGCTCGTCGACGCCGTGCGCGCGGCGCTCGTCTTCCTCGGTCGTTCCGATCGGCTCGATGCCGTACGCAGCCATTCCCTTGGCTCGGAGGAACCGCGAGTCGGTCGCGCCGCGCGACATGAAGGGAACGATCGGCAGGCCCGGCCACATTTCCTCGACGACCTTGGCGATCGCCTTCGGTCCCGGGCCCTCGAGCGGGGAGGGCTCGCCGAAGCCGAACTCGTCGCTCATCTCGATCTCGATGCCGGGGTCGTCGATGATCTTCTCCAGCTCGGCGCGCACGTCCTTGGGCGTCTCGTCGGGAAGGATGCGGCAGTTGATCGTTGCGCGGGCCTCTGCGGGCAGCGCGTTGACGCGCGTTCCTCCCTCGATGAGCGTCGCGACGCACGTCGTGCGGAGGTTCGCGGCGAGGGTCGGATCGCGGTCGAGGACCGCGCGCGCCATCGCGGGCGGTCCACCCGGCGCCTCGGCGACCGCTCGCATCGCCTTGCCGGTCTCGCCGCCTTCGAGGTCGGCTCGCGCCGCGAAGTTCGCACGCGTCACCGGAAGCGTGCGCGCCGGGAACGAGCGCTCCGCGATGCGCCCGAGAGCGCGTGCGAGCTGGTAGATCGCGTTCTCCGGCAGCGGGACGGAGGAATGTCCGGTCGGGCCGCGCGAGATCAGGACGAAGTCCTGGTACGTCTTCTCCGCGGTCTGGAGATCGACGCGGACGGGCTTCCCGTCCTTGCCGAGGACGAGGCCACCGCCCTCGTTGAGCACGACTTCCGCTTCGATCGTCTTCGGCTCGTGCTCGAGGATCCAGCGCACGCCGGCGCCGCCGCTCTCCTCGTCGCCGGTCCACGCGAGGATCACGTCGCGCGCGAGCGGCACCTTCTGCTTCTTCAGGAGCTCGAGGACCTCGAGCTCGACCGCGGCCATGCCGAGGTCGTCGCCGGTGCCGCGCCCGTAGAGGAAGCCGTCCTTCTCGGTCAGCTCGTGCGGCTTCGTCGACCAGTCCTGGCCTTCGGCGCCGACGACGTCGATGTGCGCGATCATCAGCACGGGCTTCGCCGAGCCGTCGCCCTTCAAGCGGGCGACGAGGTTCTGCCGTCCCTCCGCGAAGGTCGAAACTCTGTAGTGGATGCCCGCCGCTTTCAGGCGCTCGACGCCGATCGCGACGGCGCGCGCCTCGTTGCCGGGCGGGTTCGTCGTGTCGGCGGCGATGAGCTCGCCGAGGAGCTTTCGCGCCGAGGTCGCCGCCGCGGCGTAGTCGGGAGCGGCTTCGGCGCGGGATGGCGCAACCGCGCTCGAGCCGAGCGCGATTGCGATCGCAGCTGCAGTCGCGGCGGGAAGGACGACCCTCGAACCCCTCATCGCGCCGCCTCCGCCTTCACCTCGGACTCACCGAGAAGGACGCTCGGCCGCACCGGCGGCGCCTGTCGCACCATCGCGCCGCCCTTCGCCGCGAGCACCACCTGCAACGCTTCCGCGGGAGAATCCGTCACCACCATCAATCCCAGGTCGTCCACCGCGATCGTTCCCTCCGCCACCATCTTCTGCTCGAGCCAGTCGAGCAGCGGCTGCCAGTACGTCCGGCCCATCAGCACGACCGGGAAGTCGGTCATCTTCTGCGTCTGGATCAGGGTGAGCGTCTCGAACACCTCGTCCATCGTACCAAGCCCGCCGGGGAGGGCTACGAACGCGAACGAGTACTTGAGCAGCATCACCTTCCGCACGAAGAAGTGCCGGAGCTCGATCATCAGGTCGAGGTACGGATTCGGGCGCTGCTCGCGCGGCAGGACGATGTTGACGCCGATGCTCCGTCCGCCGGCTTCGCGCGCGCCGCGGTTCGCCGCCTCCATGATGCCCGGGCCGCCGCCGGTCATCACCGTGAAGCCCGCCTGCGCGAGCGCCGCGCCCGTCGCGCGGCCGAGCTCGTAGTAGGGATGCGACTCGGGGAAGCGCGCCGAGCCGAAGACGGTCACGCAGGGGCCGGCGAAGTGGAGGCGGCGAAAGCCGCGGATGAACTCGAAGAGGATGCCGAGCGCCCAGCCGAGCTCGCGGAGCCGCCGTTGCGGGCCGCGAAGGAACGACCGCTCGGCCGCGCTCGGCGAGCGGCGCGGCCACGGGTCCCCGGGCTTCGCCGCGTGTGCCCCGTCCGCGCCGTCCGCGCCTCTCTGGGCGTGCGCTCCGTTCCGGCCCTGGACGGAATCCTTCGTCTCTTCGCCGTCGCTCATTGCGCCGCCAGGATCTCGTCGATGCGAAGAGCGATCTCGTCGGCCGTCCAGACGTCGCCCCGAGGCGCGCAGCCGCTCGGGATCGCCGGGATGGCGACGACGCCGAGACGGCCCTCTGCGGTGCGGAAGACGTGGCCGCTGACCGGAGCGCTCTCCGCGGAGGCGAGGTACACGACGAGCGGCGAGACGAGCGCCGGCTCGCCTCCGTCGCTTCGCCCGGCGAAGAACGCAGCGCTCATGCGCGTCCGAGCGAGCGGCGCGATCGCGTTGCAGGTGATGCCGTGCGGCTCTCCTTCCGCGGCGGTGACGCGCGTCAGCGCGGCGATCGCGCCCTTTGCCGAAGCGTACGCGGCGGACCCGAGGTAGGCACGGAACAGCCCCGCGCCGGAGGTGGTATTGACGATGCGCCCGCCTCGCCCGGCTGCGCTCATCGCGCGGAACGCGGCTCGCGTGCACGTGAAGGTGCCGCCGAGATGCACGGCGAGGATCCGCTCCCAGAGCGCGTCGTCGAGCTCCGCGAGAGGCACGTTCCTCGAGATGCCGGCGTTGTTCACGAGCACGTCGAGACGCCCGTACGCGTCGAGCGCCGTCGCGACGAGCGTTTCGGCGGCCTTCGTCGAGCCGACGGCCTCGGTGCTCGCGATCGCCTCGCCGCCGGCGCCGCGGATCTCTTCGACGACCGCGGCTGCGACACCCTGCTCTCCGGAGCCTCCGTCGAGCGCCTCGCCGGTGTCGACGACGACGACGCGCGCTCCGGCGGCCGCGAGTGCCAGGGCGTGTGCGCGCCCGAGGCCGCGACCGCCGCCGGTCACGATCGCGACGCGTCCCTCGAGAGAGATCGGGCGCCCCGGATTCGGCATCGGCGGAGACTGTAGCAGAAGCGCTGCCGATTTTACTGCTTGCCTCCCGCTCGTCCGGGGCCCCATCCTCGTCGGACCCACCGTCCCGTCCCCGACTCCTTTCCACCTCCGAACGCCTCTCCTGGAGCGTCCCATGTTCGACCATCCCGCCCTCCGCTGTCGCACGTCCCTTCGTGTTCTCCTGTTCGCCACGCTCGTGCCGGTCGCGACTCTCGGCCGCGTGCGCCTCGCCGTCGCCGAGACGACGGAGCGCGTGAGCCTCTCCAGCGTGGGCGTGCAGGGGACCAACCACAGCGACACGCCGTCGTCGTCGAGCGACGGTCGCTTCGTCGCGTTCCTGAGCGAGGCGAACAACCTCGTTCCTGCGGACACGAACACGCGGAAGGACGTGCTCGTCCGCGACCGCGAAACGGGAACGACGACGCGGGTCAGCGTCGATTCGGCCGGCGTCGCGGCGAACCAGGATTCCGAGAACCCTGCGATCTCCGGCGACGGCCGCTGGGTCGCCTTCGATTCGAGTGCCTCGAACCTCGTCGCCTCGGACACGAACACCATTCGGGACGTGTTCCTGCACGATCGCGACACCGCGACCACGATCCGGGTGAGCGTCGACGGTGCCGGCGCCGAGCGGACGCGCCCGAGCAGCCGGCCCGCGGTCTCCGAAGACGGCCGCTTCGTCGCCTTCGAGGCGAACCGCTCGAGCAAGATCACCGACATCCTCGTCTGGGACCGCGAGAGCGGCGTCTCGACGCTCGTCAGCACGGATTCCGCCGGCGCCGCCGGCGACGGGACGAGCGAGAATCCGGTCCTTTCGCCGGACGGCCGCTTCGTCGCGTTCGAGAGCGCCTCCGCGAACCTGATCCCCGGCGACGCGAACTCGCGCTCGGACGTCTTCGTCGTCGATCGCGACGTGGACGAGGACGAGACGTTCGACGAGCCGGGAGAGATCGAGGTCGTGCGCGTGAGCATCGGCGCAGGCGGCGCCGAGGGCAACGGCCACAGCCGCGATGCGCGGATCTCGGACGACGCGCGCCAGGTCGTCTTCGCGAGCCTCGCGACGAACCTCGTCCCGGGCGACCTGAACGGCGACCGCGACGTGTTCGTGCGCGATCGCGACGCCGAGATCACGTTCCGGGTGAGCGTGAGCGAGCTCGGCGCCGAGGGCAACGCGGAGAGCACGACGCCGGGCATTTCCGCGGACGGGCGGATCGTCGTCTTCCAGACCGCCGCGACGAACCTCGTCCCCGACGACACGAACGCGCGTCGCGACGTGCTCCTCTACCACCGCGACCTTGACAACGACGCGATCTTCGACGAGCCCGGCGAGGTGAGGCTGCGGCGCGCGAGCGTCGACTCGACGGGGCTGCAGGGAAACCAGGACAGCGGCACGATCGGGCGGCCGGTCGTCTCCGCGGACGGCGGCTTCGCCGCGTTCGACAGCGTCGCGACGAATCTCGTCGTCGGGGACTCCAACGGGCGGCGCGATGTCTTCGTCCGCGAGGTCGACGCTTGCGGCAACGGAGCGGTCTCGGCGAGCGAGTCGTGCGACGACGGCAACCTCCTCGAGGGCGACGGCTGCGACTCGAACTGCACGCCGACCGGCTGCGGCAACGGCATCCCGACGGCCGGCGAGGCGTGCGACGACGCGAACGCGAACGCCGGAGACGCGTGCAAGAACGATTGCACGCTGAACGTCTGCGGCGACGGCGCGATCCGGACCGGGATCGAGTCGTGCGACGACGGCAACCTGACGAGCGGCGACGGCTGCGACGCGAACTGCACGCCGACGGCGTGCGGCAACGGCATCGTCGCCGGCAGCGAGGGCTGCGACGACGCGAACGTGCTCGACGGCGACGGCTGCGACTCCAACTGCACCGTGACCGGCTGCGGAAACGGCGTCCTGACGGACGGCGAGTCCTGTGACGACGCGAACCTCGTGAGCGGCGACGGCTGCGACGCGAACTGCACGCCGACGATCTGCGGAAACGGCATCGTGACCGGCGGCGAGGACTGCGACGACGGGAACGACGACGACGGCGACGCCTGCAAGAGCGACTGCACGCAGAACGTCTGCGGCGACGGCTTCTTGCGGGACGGCTTCGAGGGCTGCGACGACGGAAACGCGGTGAGCGGCGACGGCTGCGACGCGAACTGCACGGCGACGGCTTGCGGCAACGGCGTCGTCACGACGGGCGAGTCGTGCGACGACGGAAACCTCGTGAGCGGCGACGGCTGCGACGCGACCTGCACGCCGACCGGCTGCGGGAACGGCGTCGTCACCGCGGGCGAGGAGTGCGACGGCGGCGCGGCGAACGGCACCGACCAGTGCTGCTCGGCGACCTGCGGGCGGGTCGACTTCGACGCGGACGGGACCTGCGACGCGACCGATTCGGCCGATCTCTCCGGGCTCGCGCTGAAGAGCGCCACCGTGAAGGCGTCCTCGCGCGGCGACGCGAAGCCGAACGGGAGCTTCTCGTGGAAGGGCACGCTCGCGATCGGAGCGCCGTACGGCTCGCTCGGCGGCCTGGCGGCGGGCGCGCAGACGTCGGGCTTGCAGGTCTCGCTCTTCGCGACGAGCGGCGTGCCGCAGGTCGGCGATCCGTCAATCTTCGCCTTCGACCTCGCGCCATCGGACTGCCGCTTCCTCGCGGACGCGAGCGGGACGAGCCGCGTGCTCTGCAGCCGGACCCTCCCGGGACCGGAAGGAACGCGAGTCTCGTTCACGCTCAAGAAGAAGAAATCGCAGGTCGAGGCGAGTGCCGTGGTCACGCACCTCGCCGTCGTTCCTCCCGCTTCCGGACCGCTCCGGGTCGCGCTCCGGGTAAAGGACGGGCAGCAGCTCGACTACCACGGCTCGATCGGGGCGTGTGCGGCCTCGACCACGGGCCGGGCGGCTCTCCGCTGCGGGTGAGAGCTTCGCGCGTGCGCCCGGCAGCGGACCGCCGAAATTCGACTTGACCCGCGGACCGGTCGCACCTACAAGGTGCCGGCCTCGAAGGTCCGAAGGGCATGGCGATGGAGAACGGTCCACCCGAGGAGGCGCGCGCCGGCTGGAGGCGCCTCCTCGGCGCGATCGTGCTCGCGGCGCTCTTCGGCTCGTCCGTGTGGCGTCTCGCGACGGTCCCCACGCTCGAGAAGCCGCCCGTCGACGTGGTCTCGCGCTCCCTCCAGGGAGCACACGACGACCTCGCGCGCGCCGTCGCGCAGATCCCGGAGGAGGTCGACGTCCGTCTGGTCGACGAGACGTCGCCGCGCGGGAACCGGAAGATGCAGCGCGCGGTCGTCCTCGGCTACGTGCTGATGCCCCGTCGGCTCGTCCGCGAGGAAGGCGCCGACTGGGTGTTCGTCGTGCTCGACGTCCGGCCGGGCGCGCCTTCGCCCGAGCGCGAGCGTGCGCTGTCGAGGGCGGGGTTTCCGCCGGCGGAGTGGGAGCGACTCGGCGTCTACGCCGGCGACTTCGTGCTCCTGAGGCGCGCGCGATGACCATGCTCGGCTGGGCCTACGGCGTCGCCGAGACGTGGCTCCTCGGCCTGGCGCTCGTCGTGCTGGCGCTCGGGCGCTCCACGCTCGCGCGAGGGGACGCGGCTCCCGTCGTCCTCTCGCTCTGGCTCGGCTTCGTCGCGAGCTCGCTCGCACGCTACGGCCTCCAGGCTCTCTCGTGGACGTCGCCGTTCGCGGTCGTCGCGGTCGACCACCTCCTGCTCGCGGGCGCCGCTGCCGCAGCGATTCTGCGCTGGCGGCGCACCGCGCCCGAGCGCGCTTCGGCTGGCCCGTCGCGCGCGGATCTCGTCGCGGCGGCTCTCGCCGCGTGCGTCCTCGGGCTCGCGCTTCTCGCGGCGAGCGCCGTCGCGCAGGCGCATCCGTTCGGGCTGTGGGACGCGGTCTCGATGTGGAACCTGAAGGCGCGCGCGCTCGCCGCGGGCGGCGAGCGATGGATCCCTCTCCTCGACTCGACGAGCTGGCCCGACTACCCGCTGCTTCTTTCGCTGAACGTCGCGCGGCTCTGGGCGTACGCGGGCGGTGCGCCGGCGGCGGACGTCCCGCGCTGGACGGCGTTGCTTCTCCTCGTCGCACTCGCTGGGCTTCTCGCCGGAGCGCTGCATCGCGCGCGCGGACCGTGGATCGCGCTCGTCGGGCTCTCCGTTCTCCTCGCGGCGGAGCCGGTTCACGTTCTCGCGGCGAGCCAGTATGCGGACCTCCCGCTCGGCGGCATGGAGCTCGCGTCGCTCGTCTGCCTATGGCGCTCGTGGCGAGGCAGGGAATCGACTGCCCTCGGGTACGCCGCGCTCGGCGGCGCCTTCGCCGCTGCGGCCGTTTGGACCAAGAACGACGGGATCCCGTTCTTCGTCGGTGCGACGGCGGCCGTCGTCGCGGGCGCGATGCTCGTACGCTTCCGCGGCGACGCGCCGCGCGATCCGCTTCGCGTGCGGCGGCTTCTCGCGTGGGGCGCCGGAACGCTGCCGGTCCTCGCCGCGGTCGTCCACTTCAAGGCGCAGGTCGCGAACGAGCCGTGGCTCCTCGCCGGCCGCTCGCTGGGCGAGGTCGCCGCGACGCTGACGACCCTCGACCGCTGGAAGGGGATCCTCTTCGTCTACGGGATCGAGGCACGCGACTACGTGACGCCGGCGACGCTCGTTCTCTGGCTCCTCGCGGTAGCGGCGATCCCGGCGTCGCGGCGCGCCGGCTCCCGCGCCTGCTTCCTGCTCCTGGTCGGCGTCGTGGTGTTCCAGCTCACCGTCTACACGCTCGTCTACGTCGTGACGCCGTTCGACGTGCTCTGGCACACTCTCTCGTCGGCGAGCCGTCTCGCGCTGCACCTCTGGCCGGCTCTCGTCTGGCTCGCGTTCCTGCTCGTCGGCGACGATCGGGGTCCGGACGACGCCGGCGCTTCGTCCCGGAAACCGTAGCGCACGAAGTTCGCCCGCGTGCTACGCTCTGCGGCGCACGATGGCATCCGAGAACGGTAGGCTCATCCCCCTCGTTGCCCCGTATGGCGACGAGATCACCGTCTACGTGAAGGGCTTCCTCGCGCCCGGCGAGTCGCCCGAGCATTTCGACAACTGGCGCGCCGCCCACGAACGGCTCGTCGAGTCGCACGGCTGGGGCCCGGGGGCGGTCGGCTGGGCGTGGTCGGCCGGAACGCGGCCGGCGCTTCCGCTGCCTCTCGCGAGCGGCGCGAAGCTCGCCTGGGACGTGTACCGCGCCGTGCGCCACGCGCGCGTCGCGGCGCTCGGCATGACGGTCGGTCTCGCGGTCGCGGAGATCGGCGCGCGCTACGCCGCGCAGTACGTGCTCGCCGCGCAGCGCGCGCGAACCGAGGCCCGCGCCCTCGCGGGCGCCCTCGAGGACCTCGCGGTCCGGCATGCTCGCGTTCGCGTCGTCGCGCACTCGCTCGGCTGCCGGCAGGTCGTCGAGGCGATGCGCTGGCTGCCTCCGGAGAAGCGGCCGCACGAGATCCACCTCTGCGCCGCCGCGGTCGTCGAGGAGGAGGTGTGCGAGCATCTCGACGATCTCGCGCGCGAGAAGACCTACCTCTACTTCTCGTCGAACGACTTCGTCCTCGGGCTCGCCTTCCCGCTCTTCGCGTGGGATCGCGCGCTCGGCAGCGTTCGCCCCGCCGGCGAGTACGCGGGCCTCGAGGTGATCGACGTCAGCCGGCACTTCGGCTTCCGCGTGCACGCGGAGTACAAGCATCGCTTCGCGGAGTTCGCGGCGCGGCACGCCGAGCTGGCGGCTGCTTCCCCGGCTTCCCTCGCGGCCGAGGCGATCCTCCCGGCGCAGACCCTGGCTCCGTCTTCGCCCGCGGAGCCTCTCGAGCGCTCCGCGGAGCTCGCGTGAAGCTCCCCGCGCGCGGAACGCCCCTCGTCGAGCTCCGCGCGAAGATGGCGGAGCGGAAGCAGCAGGACGCCGACTGGCGCGGCGGCCGCACGTGGAGCCTGATCTATCCCGCGGGCGAGGCCGTCGACGAGGTGCTGCGCGCCGCGAACGAGCTCTACGTCTTCGAGAACGCGCTCAATCCGTTCCGCTTCCCGAGCCTGCGGCAGATGGAGGGCGAGGTCGTCGAGATGACGCTCGGCCTCCTGAGCGCGCCCGAGAACGCCGGCGGGACGATGACTTCGGGCGGCACCGAGAGCATCCTGATGGCGGTGAAGACCGCGCGCGAGCGCGCGCGGGTCGAGCGCGGCGTGACGGCGCCCGAGATGATCGTGCCGCGCTCGGCGCATCCGGCGTTCGCGAAGGCGGCGCACTATCTCGGACTCGAGCTGAAGCAGGCGCCGCTCGCGAGCGATCTCCGCGTCGACGTCGCCGCGGTGCGCGAGCTCGTCACGCAGAACACCGCATTGATCGTCGGCTCGGCGCCGAACTACCCGCACGGGATGATCGATCCGATCCCGGACCTCGCGGCGATCGCGGCGGAGCGCGGTATCTCGTTCCACACCGACGCCTGCGTCGGCGGCTTCCTCCTGCCGTTCCTCGAGCGGCTCGGGGAGCCGATCCCGGCGTTCGACTTCCGCGTCGAGGGCGTGACGACGATCTCGGCGGACGTGCACAAGTACGGCTACGCGACGAAGGGCGCCTCGGTGATCTCGCACCGAGACCGCTCGACGCTGACGCACCAGATCTTCCTCTACGACCAGTGGCCGGGCGGCTTGTACGGCTCGCCGGCGCTCGCGGGAGCGCGCCCCGCGGCGCCGATCGCGGCGGCGTGGGCGGTGATGAACTTTCTCGGCGAGGAGGGCTACGTCGCGCTCGCGCGACGCGTGCGCGACACGGTCCGCGTGCTGCGTACGGGGATCGAGTCGATCCCCGAGCTGCACCTCTGGGGGAACCCGCCCGCTTCGCTCCTCGCGTTCGGCTCCGAGAAGGTCGACATCCTCGCCGTCGGCGACGTGATGGACGACCGCGGCTGGCACCTCGACCGCCAGACGGGCCCCGACGCGCTCCACATGATGGTGTCGCCGGAGCACGACCGGATCGCCGACGCGTTCCTCGCGGACTTGCGCGAAGCGGTCGCGCACCACGGCCCGCGCCGGGGCGGCGCGGCGCGCTACAGCTGAGGAGCGCCCGGTCGCGGTCTTGCGGCGGCGTCGCGTCCCGGTCGCGGTCTTGCGGCGGCGTCGCGTCCCGGTCGCGGTCTTGCGGCGGCGTCGCGTCCCGGTCGGCCCTTTCGTGGCCACGGCGCGGCCTAGCCTGCATTTCTCACCAGATCCCTACTGCGGCGGCCGATAGCACCGAATCTTCGCGAGCTTCTCCCTCCGGGCTCCTCGACGTACTGTTCAAGTACG
>Ga0194128_10003877_pt1 | contig 22397 bp, 24 predicted proteins | sample TA2KigCa65mmetaG_FD_148650 | JGI IMG/M metagenome (GOLD analysis project Ga0194128, IMG submission 148650) | Freshwater microbial communities from Lake Tanganyika, Tanzania - TA2015037 Kigoma Deep Cast 65m | ecosystem: Environmental > Aquatic > Freshwater > Lake | place: Tanzania: Lake... | reverse complement strand
AGTACCATCAGGGCAAAGGGCAACAGCAAAGCGAGGGTGCCCGCCAGCTCAACGCGTTGCTGCCGTCGCCGCGACCAGCGGCTGTGGAGCAGATCAATGCGCACATGCCCGTCGCGTTGGAGCGTGTAGCCCAGCGCCAGCAGAAAGGCGATCGAAAACAGATACCACTGGGCTTCGATCAGGGCGTTGGAGCTGAGGCTCAGGCCGAGGGCCAGGCCCAGGTAGCGACCGACCACATTCCAGGCCCCGATGGCCAACATCAGCAGGATCGACCAGCGCCCGATCCGGCCGGCGCCCTGGTTGATCCGATCAATGACATCCGGCAGGTCGGGGCGTGCCATCAGTTGGGCTGGCCGAAGCTGAAGCTGTCGTAGGAGAGCTGGTTGATGCGGTTCCAGCTCCAGATCTGTTGGCGGAATTCGCTCCACTGCGTGTAGACGCGGCGGAAGTCTCCGTTGCTGCGAGCGCTGTCGGCGAAGAGCTGATCGGTGGCCTCCCGAGCGGCATTGAGGATGGTGTCTCCGTAGAACTGCAGCTGCGTTCCTCCACTCACAAGCCGCTCGAGGGCTGCTCCGTTGAGGCTTTCGTAGCGACTGAGCATGGCCAGGTTCGCCTCGTAACAGGCGGTGCTGAACATCGCTTTGTAGTCGTCGGGGAGCCGGCGCCAGGCCTGTTGGTTCACCAAGGCCGCCAGGGTCGGACCGGGTTCCCACCAACCCGGGTAGTAGTAGAAGCGAGCGGCGCGGGGCAGACCCAGCTTCTCGTCGTCGTAGGGCCCGGTCCATTCCGCCGCGTCAATGGCACCGCGATCCAGGGCCAGATAGATCTCCCCACCCGGGAGCACCTGCACGTTCACCCCGAGGGAGGCCATCACCTTGCCCCCCAGCCCGGGGATGCGCATCTTGAGGCCCCGCAGAGAAGCGAGACCCGACAGTTCCCGTTTGAACCAGCCGCCCATCTGGGCACCGGTGTTGCCGGCCGGAAAGCTGATCACCCCAAAGTCGGCGTAGAGGCCGTTGATGGCGTCGTTGCCTCCGCCGTCGTAGAGCCAGGCGTTCTGCTGCTGTGCCGTGAGCCCGAAGGGAACGGCCGTGCCAAAGGCCAGGGCCGGATTCTTGCCGACGTAGTAGTAGCTGGAGGTGTGCCCGCACTCCACCGAGCCGTTCTGAACAGCATCCAGAACCTCCAGGCCGGGCACCAGCTCGCCGGCGGCATAGGGCTCGATCTGAAAGCTTCCGCCGCTCAGTTCCTTGACCCGGCGGCTGATGGTCTGGGCGCCCCCGAAGATGGTGTCGAGGGAATGGGGCCAGCTGGTGGCCATCCGCCAGCGCACCTGGGGCCCGCTGCCGCCGGCGTTGTCACCCGCTTTTCGGATGCGGCAGGCACTAAGCAGGCCGGAGGCTCCTGCCGCGGCTCCGGCCGACAGCAGGAACCGGCGTTGCATCCTCAGGCCACCGCCGCGAAGCACTCGCGGAAGGCCGCGATGGTGGCGTCGATGTCCTCTTCCGAGTGGGCCAGGGAGGTGAAGCCGGCCTCGAAGGCGCTCGGTGCCAGGTAGATGCCGCGCTCGAGCATCGCCCGGTGCAACTTGCCGAAGCGCGCGGTGTCGGCAGCCTTCGCTTCCTCAAAGTTGCGCACGGGGCCGTCGCAGAGGAAGAAGCCGAACATGGCGCTCACGGAACCGCCGGTGATCGGCAGACCAGCGCTGCGGGCGGCTTCGAGAATCCCCGCGATCAGGCGGCTGGTCATCGCTTCCAGGCGCTCGTAGCTGCCGGGTTGCTTGAGCAGCTCCAGGGTCTTGATGCCAGCGGTCATCGCTAGGGGGTTCCCGCTCAGGGTGCCGGCCTGATACATCGGGCCCGCCGGGGCCACCATGCCCATGATGTCGGCGCGGCCGCCGTAGGCGCCCACGGGCAGGCCGCCACCGATCACCTTGCCCATGGTGGTGAGGTCGGGAGTCACCCCGAACTTGGCCTGGGCACCGCCGTAGCTAATGCGGAAGCCAGTCATCACCTCGTCGAACACCAACAGGGCGCCGTTGTCCTTGGTGAGTTCACGGATGCCCTCCAGGAAGCCTGGCTCAGGCGTGATGAAACCCGCATTGCCAACGATGGGCTCCAGGATCACCCCGGCAATCTCGCCAGGGTTTTCGGCAAACAGCTGCTTGACCGCTTCGAGGTCGTTGTAGGGAGCGGTGAGGGTGCTGGCGGCGGTGGTGCGCGGCACGCCAGGGGAGTCGGGCAGGCCGAGGGTGGCCACGCCGGAGCCGGCCTTCACCAGGAACATGTCCGCGTGGCCGTGGTAGCAGCCCTCGAACTTGATGATCTTTTCGCGGCCGGTGAAGGCGCGCATCAGGCGCAGCACTGACATGCAGGCCTCGGTACCGCTGTTCACGAAGCGCACCATCTCCACCGAGGGCACGGCGTCGATCACCATCTCGGCCAGCTGGTTTTCCAGGGCGCAGGGAGCGCCAAAGCTGGTGCCCTTCTCCAGGGCCTCATGCAGGGCGGCGATCACCTCGGGATGGGCGTGTCCGCAGATGGCCGGCCCCCAGCTGCCGATGTAATCGATGTAGCGGTTGCCGTCGACATCCCAGGCGTAGGCCCCCTTGACGCGATCGAACACGATCGGCTGGCCGCCCACGGAGCGGAAGGCGCGCACAGGAGAACTCACGCCGCCGGGCATCAGCTTCTGGGCGGCACTGAAGAGTTCCTGGGACCGGGTGGTGTTGTGCACAGGTGCCGAAACAGGGGCCGAGGTCAAAACGGAATCCGCAGACTTGGAGAGGGCTTCGCTCCCCTGATGGGGGATCAAGCGTTGCCCATCCTTACGCAATCACGGGCCCTGCGGTCCAGAGCGTTCCAGCTCGTTATGGTCATGCAGTGCTCCCGGGAACGCTGTGAATCCAGACTGGGGCTTGCTTGAGCGCCGGTTGCGGGCTTTTCTGCCGCAGCGTTCTGTGGTGTCCAAGCGTCAGGAGTTGCTGGCCTACGACTGCGATGGCCTCACGCTTCATCGCCATCAGCCTCCCCTGGTGGTGCTGCCGGATACGGCGGAGCAGGTGGCGCAGGTGGTGCGCCTGTGCAACGAGCTGGAGGTTCCGTTCATTGCCCGTGGCAGTGGCACAGGTCTCTCCGGGGGGGCGTTGGCTGAGCAGCCCGCCCTGGTGATCGCCACCAGTCGCATGCGCCGGGTGCTGGAGGTGGATCTGGCGAACGAGCGGATCACCGTTGAGCCGGGGGTGATCAACAGCTGGGTAACCCGCGCCGTGGCGGGGGATGGCTTCTATTACGCCCCCGACCCCTCCAGTCAGGTGGCTTGCAGTATCGGCGGCAACGTGGCCGAGAACTCCGGCGGTGTGCACTGCCTGAAATACGGGGTCACCAGCAACCACGTGCTGGCGATGGAGGTGGTGTTGCCCGATGGCTCGATCACGACCTTGGGGGGAAACCTGCCGGAGCTTGATGCCCTCGATTTGCGAGGGGTGTTCATCGGCAGTGAAGGGACCCTGGGGATCGCCACGTCGATCACCCTGCGCCTCCTGCGGGCCCCGGCCAGTGTGGCTGTGTTGCTGGCTGACTTCGCCTCGATGGAGGCGGCCGGTGAGGCGGTGCGCCTGATCACCGGTGCCGGCGTGCTGCCGGCGGGGATGGAAATGATGGATCACCGCTGCATCTGCGCGGTGAACGATTTCTTCGGGGTGGATGAGTACCCCAGGGAGGCCGCGGCGGTGTTGCTGGTGGAGCTCGACGGTCACCCCCTCGAGGTGCAGGAGTCTGTGCAGCTGGCGCGGGAGCTCTGCCTCCAGGCCGGGGCTGGTGGTGTGCGGGAGGCCTGGACGCCGGAGGAGCGCGAGCGCCTCTGGAAAGGACGAAAGAGTGCGATTTCGGCGTTGGGTCGTCAATTCCCCAGTTACTACCTGCAGGACGGCGTGGTGCCCCGCACCGCCCTACCGCAGGTTCTGGCGGCGATCGAGCGCCTCAGCGAGGAGCACGGCCTGGCGGTGGCGAACGTTTTCCATGCCGGTGACGGCAATCTCCACCCCCTGATCCTCTACCGCGCCGAGGAGCCTGGCGTGCAGGAGCGGGTCACTGCCCTGGGGGGCGAGATCCTGCGGCTCTGCCTGGAGGTTGGGGGCAGCATCAGCGGAGAGCACGGCGTCGGTAGCGACAAGCGTTGCTACATGGACTGGATGTTCAGCCCGGACGATCTGGAGACGATGAAACGGGTCCGCCACGCCTTTGACCCGGGCGGCTTGGCCAACCCCGGCAAGATCTTCCCGACCCCCAAAACCTGCGCTGAATCCGCCCGTCGCCTGGTGGCCCTGCAGGCGGAAGGTCGCCCGCTTCCCCCTGAAGCCAAGGTCTTTTAGGGAAAGCGGTCCTCTAGGGCCAGTTGTCGTCGTCGTCCTCCTCTTCGGGCGGCCAGGCCAGGTTGACCACCACAGGGGCGTGGTCGCTGGGCTGAACGTTGCCCCGGGGCTGCTTGTCGATCACGCAGCCGGTGGCGCAGTGCAGTAGCTCCTCGGAGAGGTAGATGTGATCGATCCGCCAGCCTTGGTCGCGGTCCCAGGCTCCGCTGCGGTAGTCCCACCAACTCCAGTGCCCGCTGGCGGGCTCAAACATCCGGAATACATCGCTGAGCCGCTCCCCCAAGGCGCCGCGTAGGGCTGAGCGCTCCGGTTCGCTGGCCATGATCGTGCCTGTGAGCCGCTCGGGGTCGGGGAGATCGCGGGCTTCGAGGCCGATGTTGAAATCGCCCACCATGCAGAGCGGATCACCCTGTTCCTCCTGCGCGGCGAGATAGCGCTGCAGGCAGGCGAGCCAGGAGAGCTTGTAGGGGTATTTCTCGCTGTGGAGGGAACTGCCGTTGGGCACGTAGAGGTTCAGCACCCGGATTCCATCCACTAGGGCACTGATCACCCGCTTCTGCTCGCTCAGCTCCGGCGCCTCGGGATCGTTCGGCAGCAGGGCCTCAAAGCCCACCTGCACGTCTTCGAGGGGAAGCCGACTGATCAGAGCGACGCCGTTGTAAGCCTTCTGGCCACTGATGGCGCACTGGTAGCCGATCTGTTCAAAGGCCTGGTGGGGGAAGAGGTCGTCGGAGACCTTCGTTTCCTGCAGGCAGAGCACATCCGGTTGCTCCTGCTGCAGCCAGCTCTGCACCTGCTCTAGGCGGGTGCGCACGGAATTCACGTTCCAGCTGGCGATGCGCATCGTGGACCATCACGCTTGGGGGTGCTCCTAGCATTCCCGTCAGCCATTCGCGCGCCTAGGCCATGACCCGTCGAATCGCCAGCGTTGCCGTTGCAGCGGCTGCTCTTCTGGTGTCGCCGGCGGCCTGGGCGGATTACAACAGTGGTCTGTCCACTCAGGAACAGCGCCTTTACGACTACGGCCCCTCCGGCGGCGGTGGCAGTGGAACGGGGAAGGGCGGATCGATCTTCGACAGTGCCAATCCGATCGATCTGATGAACAAGCTGAAGCGCAGCACCGCCATGGATGACGCCACCGATCCCTCTGACGCCATCGACGCGGCGCTCAAGGCGTTGGAGCCGCCGGCTCCGGTGTCTTCGAAGCCGTTGGTGACGGCGCCTTAGGGGCAGCAAGGCTGGCGAGCCCCCAGTTGGCCGCCACCCGATCCAGTCGCGGCTCCTTGTTTTCCGGTTGCCTGGAGCGGGCCAGGGCCATGCTCTCCTGGGCACCTTTGCTGTCGCCCTGCTCCTGTTTGAGCAGGGCGAGGGCCAGCAGGGGCCTGGGATCCCGGGGGAAATCGGCGGCCAATTTGGCGTAGGTGGCCGCGGCCTGCTGTTGTTGACCCTGTTGCTGCTGCAGATCCGCCAGCAGCAGCCCGATGGGCAGCACCTGGGGTTTCGGGCTGGGCTTGGAGTTCTTCTCCATCAGAGCCTTGAGCTGGGTCTGGGCTTCTGCACCGCGGCCCTGCTCCAGTTGCAGCAGCGTGAGGAGCTGCAGGGCCTCGATGCGATCGGGTTGGCGGTTGAGGATCTGGCGCAGCTCCCGCTCCGCCGCCGATCGGTTGTTGCCGTTGCGCTTCAGCTCAGCCAGGAGCAGACGGATCTGCCAGCGCTCCGGTTCCTGGTCGGCCAGTTGCTCCAGCAGCAGGGTGGCTTCCGCATGATGCCCAGAGGCCAGGAGCAGTTGCAGGAGTTGTTTCTGATCGCTGGGGCTGGCGGAGCCAGAAGTGAGGCGATCCTGCAGCAGCTGAATCTGTCGTTCAGCCGAGGCTTGGGCGCCGCTGACGCGAGGAGCGCTGCGCTGCCCCAGCCACCAGCCGGTCGCCAGGGAGCCCGACACCAAACAGACCGCTCCGATCGACAGCAGCACGCCAGTGCGGGCCATGGTGGATGTCAGGAATGCGCCCCAGTCTGGGCCCTTTTCCCAGGCTGGGTACATTGGCCCGCGGGCCATGGTTCTCACGAGCGCCCAGAGGGTTACAGCCACGATGCGTCAACACCCCATTTCCCCGGTCACAGAGCCGATGCAGTACCGGGCCATTGGCGTGGTGCGGGGGACCTACGTGCCAGCGGATCCCGAGCAGCTCACCCGTGGCGTGATTCAGACCGAAGACGGCAGCGCCATCGACGCGGTGGTGCTCGGTCGGGTGCTGACCCTGATGCGTCGCCATCTCGATCTGAGCAAGCCTCACCTGTGGGTGGCTTATCCCCGCTTCCGCGATCCCGATCAGCTTCACCTTCAACTGGTGGGTGTCTGGGAGCCCAGCACCCTCTCCCCCGAGGAGGGCTCCAGCAGCGATGAGCTCCCCGAAGGTGATGGCTATTTCTCCGTGCGCGGGGAGCTGATCTACACCCGGCCGGATGACGGCGATCTGGTGGTGAAGATCCGCCAGCAACCCCGCCCCGACGGGAGCCGTCCCACCCCCTTCAAGCTCCAGCTCAAAGGTCAGGTGGATCCAGCCCACCTGCGCCATTTCGTCTCCCTGGATCTGCGCCGTCAGGGCCAGGTGCTGCAGGTGGAGCAGCATGAAGTGATCGGCCCCGTGCCCCAGCGGGCCGGCAAGGGACGCCCCCCCCGCGGGCGGCGCTGAGCATGGCCTCCCAGGGATCAACGGCGGCCCTGGGTGCGGGCATTGCGGTTGCGGGCGTCAGTGCAGTGGCCGTGGTGGGTCCCCTGATCGGAATCTCCCCCTGGTTGATCGCCGGAGCCGCCGGCGGCAGTCTCGCTGCCCTCACCCTGGATGCCTCCCAGTTCGGTGGGCTCGGGGGCCATCTGCTGGCGGAGTCGCTTCCCTTTGGCCTGGGCCGGGCCCGCTTGCGCAGGATTGCCATCCACGAGGCCGGGCATCTGCTGTTGGCCCGCGACAACGCCTTGCCGGTGAAGCAGGTCTTGGTGGGCAGCCGCGCCTGTTTGCGCCATGGTTTGCGGGTCAGCGGCAGCACTGAGTTGGAGCCTCCGCCCCGGGTGAAGATGCCGCTGGAGGATCTGCGCCGCTGGAGTCGGGTGCTCCAGGCCGGAATGGCGGCGGAATGCCTGGTCTATGGAGGCTCCCGCGGGGGCGCTGACGACCGGGCCCTGCTGGGCCGCCTCTGGGGGCTGTCGGGCCATGACGTCACCACCGCCCAGAACGAACAGCGCCGTGCTCGGCGCGAGGTGGAGCAGTGGCTGACGCGCCATCGCCCTGAGCTGGAGGCCAGGGCCGAACAGCTGCTGCAGGAGCTCTGAATGCAGGTGGCCCCAGCTCTGGCGGTGATCGATTGCCCCACCGGACTGGCGGGCAACATGCTGCTCGCAGCCCTGCTCGACTGCGGTGTGCCCCAGTCGGTGGTGGATGAACCACTGGCGGCACTGGGCCTGGAGGGGGCTTACCGCATCCAGCGGGAGGAGCGCCGCAGCGGAGGTCTGCGCGGCCTGCATCTGGAGGTGGAGTCGCTCGAACCCCAGCCCAGCCACCGCCATTGGGGCGACCTGCGTGAGCAGATCGCCTCTGCGCCGTTGCCCCTCGCCTTGAAGCAGCGGGTGCTGCAGGTGTTTGCTCTCTTGGCTGAAGCGGAGGCGGCCGTGCATGGGCATCCGCCGGAGCAGGTGCACTTCCATGAGGTGGGTGCGATCGATGCCCTGGTGGATGTGGTGGGTGTCTGCGCCGGGCTGCAGCACCTGGGGGTGCAGCAGCTGGTCTGTGCGCCGCCGCCGGCCGGTCATGGGCAGGTGCGAACGGCCCATGGCCTATTGCCCCTTCCCGCCCCCGCCGTGCTGGAGCTGGCCTATCGCCATGGGGTTCCGCTGGCCAGCAGTGAGGGCTTTCCCCCGGGGGAACTCACCACGCCCACCGGATTAGCCCTGATGGCGGCCTGGGCGGATCGCTTCGCACCGCCGCCGGCCTTAACGCCGCAGCGGCGGGGGGTGGGCCTGGGGTCTAGGGAGCTGGATCGCCCGAACCTGCTGCGTTTGATCCTGGCCGAGCCCAGCGGCGCCAGCGGTCCCGAATGCCTGGAGGTGGTGCTGCAGCAGCAGGCCCAGATCGATGACGCCACGGCCGAGGATCTGGCTGTTCTCCAGGATCAGTTGCGGCAGGCGGGAGCCCTGGAGGTGTTCAGTCAGCCGGTGGTGATGAAGAAAGGGCGATTGGCGACGCAGATCACCGTGTTGGCCTGGCCGGAGCAGGCTGCTTCCCTGCGGGAGATCTGGTGGCGCCACGGCAGCAGCCTGGGGGTGCGCGAGCAAATTCAGCAGCGCTGGGCCCTGCCCCGGCAGCTGCAAACCCACCAGACCCCATGGGGCACGGTGCAGATCAAGAGCGCTCAGCGCCCCGATGGTTCGCTGCTGCGCAAGCCCGAACTGGAGGAGTTGAGGGCCTTGGCCGATCATCTGCAGATGCCGTTGCCGGAGCTGCGCCGGCGGATGCTCAGCTGGTTGGAGCAGGAGGAGCAACTGTGAAAGGTCTCGGCAGTGTGCGGCTGTGGGTGACCCTGGCCAGTGCCGGCTTCCTGCTGGCGTCGGTGCTGACCAATGGGGCTCAGATCACGCAGCTCTCGCTGGATCTGCAGGGTTGGCTGTGGTTGTTGCTGGGCCTGGGCCTCAGCCTGGTGAGCCTGATGGCCAATGGCCTGGCCTGGGGGGTGGTGCTGCGCTGGTTGGGGCGCCGGCCCCAGTGGTGGGCCGTGATGCTGCTGTTCCTCAGCTCGAACCTGCGCAAATACCTGCCGGGAGGCGTCTGGCACCTGCATGCCCGTTTGCGTGCCCTGCAACGCCAGAGCGATCCCCTCTCCACCCCCCAGGCGCTGCTGGCGGTGTTGCTGGATCCGGTGCTGATGGCGGTGGCTGCTCTGGCCTTGGTGGCCTTCGATGGGGGTTGGTCGCTCCTCGCCCTGCTCCCCCTGGGGCTGCTGCTGCCCCGCTGCCTCAATCCCTTGATGGAGCGATTGGAGCACAGCCGCGCCCAACAGCTGCTGGGGCAGGGGGCCTCCGCTGCCCACGGCAGCCCGCCACTGACCAGCTACCCCTGGCAGCCCCTGCTGGCTGAACTGGGCTTTGTGCTGCTGCGCTTCGCCGGCTTTGCCTGCTGCGTTGAAGCCTTCGAGCTCTCGTTCAACCTCGGCTGGGGTGCCTGGTTGAGCGGTTTTGCCCTGGCCTGGACCGCTGGCTTGGTGGTGCCGGCGGCTCCCGGAGGCCTGGGGGTGTTCGAGACCGTTCTGGTGCTGCGGTTGGCCGCAACGGTGCCGGAGGCGCCATTGCTGGCCTTGGCCCTGAGCTACCGCCTGGTGGTCTCGGTGGCCGATCTGGTGGCCGCCGTTGCCTCCCGCTCCGATCTGGCGAGGCTTCGCAACAGCCGTTATTGTTGAGAAGAGTCCTGGGTGCGTGGTGTCAGTCCCTCCAGCCGCGCAACTACAGGCCGAATCGCTCCGCAGTTCCCTGCACGGCAGGGGGCAACGGCTGACGCCCCAGCGCCAGAGGGTTCTCGCGCTGTTTGAGCGGCTTGGTGAAGGCAGTCACCTCAGCGCCGAGGAGGTGCATCAACGCCTGCTCAAGGCTGAAGAGCGGGTGTCACTGGCCACGGTGTATCGAACCCTGCGCCTGCTCAGTTCAATGGAACTGCTCTGTGAGCTGGAGCTCCCGGAGGGGGGAAGGCGTTTCGAGCTGGCCAGCGATGAAGCCCACCGCGACCATCACCACCTGGTCTGTGTTCGCTGTGGTCACACAGAAGAATTTGAGAGCGTGCCGGTGCTCCAGGCCGGAGAACAGGCTGCCGAGCACCACGGTTTTCGCCTACTCAACTGCGTGCTGAATGTGCGCGCACTCTGTCCCGACTGCGCAGCGAAGGAAGCAACGAGCCTGAGTCAGTAGCGGCGAACCCGTACCGGCACAAGAGCCGGTTCCATCAGGCCACCGCCACCGTTGTCGTCATCCGAGTTGCTCACGAGCCAGAAGATCAGGCCCACCACACCCAGAACCGCTGAGAGTGCAATCAGCTCAGACATCGGACCGATGCGGTTCGACACAACTTAGCGGCGATGGCAAGCCGTGTTGTCTCGGATGATGCAGCTTCAAAGGGGCGCGATTGCCAGAAGACCGCCCGCGCAGGTCAGGAGAGCAGCCGCCCCGAGGGCTTTGCGCTGATCGAAGCGCTGGGCGATCCAGGCGCTGCAGGCCACCACGGCCGCGGAGCCGAGCAGGGCTCCAGCCCACCAGCCGGCCGTGCCGCTGGATTCCAGCCCATGGAGCATGGCGTGGATGCCCACCGCACAGGCGGTGGTGAGGGCCACGGCAGCCTGAGCTTGGCCGCTGCGCAGGCTGATGAACAGGGCAGCGCCAAGGGCTGCCACAGCGAGAGCCGCCAGCAGTTCAGCGCCGGGTAGGGAGCCCCCGAAGCCACCGAACAGCCCGCCCACCACGGCACCGCTGAGGGCTGCGACCAGCACCCCTCGGCCCAGTTGGGCGACCCCCAGCCCCACACCGATCAGCAGCAAGAGGTGGTCGAGACCCAGCAGGGGATGCAGAGCGCCGCCCATCACGCCGTGATCGGCGCCGCCATGGGCCTGGGCCGGCAGCAGGGAGAGCAGGCTTAGGGCCAGCCCTGCGGCGGAGCTCGCCAGCAGGGATCGGGTCAACTTCGAAGACATGGGCAGATCCGGTCCACGCCGGGGCTGATGGGGATGTTTGAGTGCGGCGAGCGTTCTGACTGAGGGCTACGGCCTGGAGGCCGACCCCATCACAGCTGCGGGACAGTGCCGGAGTGGGCGAGTGTGATCACCGCACCGGACTTTCCTCGTTGCCTTCTCGGGCTGAATCCGAGAAACCGCTCCCGAATTATGGCTTCAGGAGAAGCCTTCGCCGGCATCCTTGGCGACGCAGGCCTGGAGCTGCTTGCGGATCTTGGCGTGGTCGAGATTCTTGCCGATCACCACCAGTTGGTTTTTGCGCTCCGAGGGGCGACTCCACTCACTGTCGTCAATCGAGAAGCGCTTTCCGGCCAGGTGGAACACATGGCGCTTGCTGCTCTCGTTGAACCAGAGGATCCCCTTGGCACGGAACACCCCCGCCGGTAGATGGTTGTCGAGGAAGTTCTGAAACTTCCTTAGGGAGAAGGGACCTTCACTGCTGAAGGAAAGCGAGGTGAAGCCTTCGATCGCGAGGTGATCCGGATCGCCATGGCTGTGATCGTGCTCATGGCCGTGATCGTGCCCATGGCCGTGTTCATGCTCGCAATGGCCGTGGTCGTGATCGCAGTTGCTGTGGTCGTGGTGATGCTCGTGGTCGTGCTCATGCACGCAGTGGCCATGGTCGTGGTCGCAGTCGTCGTGGTTCTGCTCAGCGGCCACCTTGTCGCTTTCGAACAAGCCCACGCTCAACAACAAAGGCAGGCTCACATCCCCTTTAACTGAGCGCAGGATGCGGGCATCGGTCTTGATCTCCCGCAATTTGGCTTCCACCTCGCTCAGGCGCGATTTGCTCACCAGATCGCATTTGTTCAGCAACAGGATGTCGCCATAGATCACCTGGGCTCGGGCGACTTCGCCATCCAGAATCTCGTCGCTGAAGTTCTCCGCATCGATCAGGGTGATGATCGAATCGAGACGGGTGGCGTCGCACAGATCGCTGCCCAGAAAGGTCATGGCCACGGGCAGGGGATCGGCCAGGCCTGTGGTCTCCACCACCAGGTAATCCACCGGATCGGGGCGATCAAGGATGCGATAGACCGCGTCGAGCAATTCGCCGTTGATCGAGCAGCAGATGCAGCCGTTGCTCAGCTCCACCATGTCTTCGCCGGTGGCGATGATCAGATCGTTATCAATGCCGATCTCGCCGAACTCATTGACCAGCACCGCGGTTTTCACGCCCTGCTGATTGGTGAGGATGTGATTGAGCAGTGTGGTTTTGCCGGCCCCGAGGAAGCCGGTGAGGATCGTCACCGGCAGTCCCGAGGGGGCTTGCTCCATCACGTTGGCGCTCATGGGGAATCGCTGGCGGCGCGGCTGGTGGCGCCCTGTCTCTCGCTTCAGTTTGGAGCTTGGCCGCCCCGGGCTGTCTTGGATCAGAACCGGAAGGTGGTTTTGATCAAGGCTCCCAGCTGATTGAAGCTCTGGTCGGTGGGGGTTACTCCCCCCTGAGGACGACTCAGATAGAAGAGGGCCGGGGTGATGGCGAGGTTGTCACTCACTTGGAAGGCATACCAGCCCTCCCAGACGTAGTTGGCGTCTTGGGGGGTGCCGCCGCCGTAGAGGCTGGTGGCGTAAGTGGCCTGCCCCACCGCCATCCCCGCGGTGTTTCCCTTCACCAGAACGTCCTGCCACTGCAGGCCCAGGCCCCAGGAGCGGCTGTTCTGCACAAGACCGCTGTTGGCCACGTTGGGGTCGTAGGTGGTCTTGTTAGTGCCCAAGCCGGCGCTGATCGAGGGAATCCATCCGGCCTGCTCAGGGGCCCAGTAGCCACTCAGGCCCAAGGCGGCCGTGGTGCCGGGGTTGAAGATCAGGCTGTTGAACATGAAGTTGGTGGTGTAACCCACCCAGCCGTTTTCGTTCTGAATCTGGGAGTAGATCCCGGCCACTCCCCAGTTGCCCTTGCTGTAGCCGATCTGCACGGTGCCGGTGCCCCCGGCTCCCGCCGTGGCGATGCCGCCGAGGCTGGGGTTGCCATCACCGCCATAGGCCGCCACGTAGCTGGTGCTGATTGAGAAGCCGTTCTTCTGCCACCACAGCCCGGCCCCTGCACCCAGGTTTTTGTTGTAGGCCGTCGGCGCACCGTTCAAGGTGGTGACATCGAGAATGCTCTGGCTGGGATACACGCTGGGCCAGAGGGCCAGCATGTCTTCCTGGCCGATGCGTCCGCCGAGGGAGAACGTGAAGTCGCCCAGAGGCACTTGATAGAAGAGGCGATCGATATCTACTTCGTTGGGCCCGCCATCGGATTGGAACGCGATCTCCAGCTGCGAGAGGTTGGTGGGGGCGAGGAATGGGCCACCAAAACTGTTGCTGGCGAACACGAAGTTTCCGTTTCTCAGGGTGAGGTGCAGCAGGTCTTTGCCCGTGAAGCTGGTGTCGAACGACAGTTCGAGTTCGTAGCTGAAGGTGGCCGCCCCGAAGCAACGCCTGGCCTGCTCGACCCCGAATTGAATGGAGGGTTCGTCCAGGCTGGGGCAGGCTTGGTTCGCGTTCTGGGCATTGCCGAGAAAGCGGTTGCCCCCCAGCACAAACACCGCCAGCCCGGAGAGTTTGGTGGTGGTGGAGAACTGCAGGGCCTCTAGGGATGTGGCGCTGGCCTCCAGCGCATCCACGCGGCCGCCCACCACGACGAGCTCCCGCTCAAACTCTTTGAGTAGGCGCTGGAGCTCATCGGTGACCTCCGAGATCCTCTCCAGGCAGGCATTCAGCAATGCCGCCGCCTCGTAGCGGCTGATGGGCCGCTGTGCTTCGAAGTGACCGTTGGGATACCCCGCTACGCAGCCGTAACGCTCGATCAGCGTGCGCAGCGCTTGATAAGACCAGTCGCTGGGCTGCACGTCAGAGAATTGGCTGATGCTGCTCAGCTGTTGCTGCGCCGCCGGCTTCTCGAGGGCCAGGGCCGGAGAGAGGGTGGCCCACCCAACAACACACGTACAGCCCAAAGAGCCAAGGCTCCTCAAAGCCTTGGGTAAGAAAGAAGTCATCGATCCGCGTCGGTTGAAACACTGGCGGGCGTTCTGACTCACACCGGTGATCCGGTGTTTCACAGCTGCGGGACAGCGACGGATTTGCACCGTTCTTTCCCCGTTTCCTTCAGCGGCTGATCCCCGCTGAAACCAGATGAGCTTTTCTACAACGAGCCCGTGCCGATGGGATCGCTGAGCGCCAATGCCCTCAGCGGATCGCTTCCCAGCGTTGGATCAGCGCCCGTTGGCCGATGCGATCGCATCGGCCCCGCAGAGATTCGCTGATCAGACAGGTGTTGGCGCTGAGGTTGGCCATCAGGTTGTGCATCGCCGTGTCTGCCCTGAGGGGTTGAGGCGCAATGGGGATCCCACTGAGGCTGCTGATGCGCTGCATGGCCCGACTGGGTGGCTGTTGATCGCTGAACAGCCGCGCGGGTCGCTCGCGCTGCAACAGGGTGAGGGCGCGGCGCAGATCCTGGGGCCTGATGCTGTCGCTCGAGCTGTGGGCATCCACCAGGGCACGTTCCTTGAGTCCGTAGGCACGGCTGAGGCTGGTCAAGGAGCGATGGCTGGTGGCGAGCAGGCGCGGCGCTGGGATGGTGGCGAATTGCTCTCGATTCCAACGGTCCAGCGCCAGCAGGGCCTCGTCCATGGCGCGTTGGCGTCGCTGGATCTGCGGCGCGGCTTCTGGGGCCAGCTCCTGAAGGGTTGAGCTGATCAGCCCAGCCATCGCAGCGCTCTGGCGCGGGTCGTGCCAGACATGGGGGTCCTGCACGTTGGGCACGGCGCGCTCGGCCACCCGGATCGCCGGGGGCAGCCGCTCGAGGGCCGGGGTGAGGCCATAGCCGTTGATCAGGATCGTTGAGGCCTGCTGAAGGGCACGGCTCTGCTCAGGAGTCAGTTGCAGCTGGTGCGGATCGTCGCCAGGGCGCAGCAGGCAGGTCACGGCCACACTCTCTTGGGCCAGTCGTTGCGTCAGATCGCAGAGGGCCCCATCGGCGGCCACCACTGAGGGCTGAACGGCACCAGGCTGGGGTTGGCGGCAGGCCGCCGTGAGCAGGCTCAGTCCAAGGGCGGTGGCGACCAGGCGCCGCAGGCGGGACATCACCACAGTCGAGGAAGCGATAACGATTCTCTTCTCCGGCGTGACGCGGGCGCCTCGATAGCGTGAGGGCACCTGGCCCTGCTGCGGTGTCTCTCGAGGTGAGTCAGATCCGGGTGCGCCGAGGTGAGCAGATCGCCCTCGATCAGGTGAGCTTTGTGCTGGAACCCGGCAGCTTTACCGCCCTGGTGGGGCCGAATGGAGCGGGCAAGAGCACCCTGCTTCAGGCCCTGGAGGGGCAACTCCCGCTGGCGGGGGGATCCATCCAGTTCAACGGGCAGGTGTTGTCGCCGGCCTTGGCCCGGCAGCACCTGGCGCTCATGCCCCAACGTGGGGAGATCACCTGGAGCTTCCCGATCACGGTGGCGGAGCTGGTGGGTCTGGGACGACTCTCCTCCCGGCGCCCCGGATGCTGCGATGTGGAGGCGGCGTTGCAGCGGGTGGGTCTAGCCGGGCTGGGGGATCGGCGCCTGGATCAACTCTCCGGAGGGCAGCAGCAACGCGCCCTGTTGGCGCGAACCCTGGTGCAGTCGGCCCAGGTGTTGCTGTTGGATGAACCCTTCGCTGCCATTGATCCCCCCTCGCGCCAGGAGTTGCTGCGGGTGATGGCTCAGCTGAGGGATGCCGGGCTCACGCTGTTGGTGAGCAGTCATGACTGGGGCCGCGATCTCGATACGTATGACCGCGTGCTCGTGCTCGATCGGCAGCTCCTGGCGGATGGCACCCCGCAGGAGGTGCGTCATGCGCTGGGCGATCTACGGGTGGGGAATCACTGCTGCGGTTGAAGCTGGCGCTCCTGGCAGCTTCGGCAGAGCCCAAAGAATTCCAGGGTGTGGAACAGCAGTTGGAAGCCCTCGGCGTGCTCTCCATGCAGATGGATGTCGTGCATCGGGCAGTGCTCGAGCACGAGGGTGCTGCCGCAGTCCACGCAGGTGAGATGGTGTTCATCGCGATCCACGGGAGCAAACAAGGCTTCGCCGCTGGGGAGATGCCGGCAGCGCACCAGGCCCCGCTGTTGCAACTGGCGCAGGTGCCTGTACACCGTGGCGAGGCCCATGGCTTGGGGGCCTTGGCGCAGCATGCCGTGCAGATCTTGACCCGAGAGTTCCCGGTCGGCGCTCCGCAGTTGTTCAAGCAGGAGCTGCTGACGTTCGCTCGGGGCGGCAACCTGGGGTGACATGGCCGGAGCGGAGGGCACAGCCCCGATCCTATGGACAGTGCTTGGTGGCTGCTGCCATTTCTGGTGGCTCTGGTGGTGGGTGCCCTCTGCCCCTTAACCGGCACGTTGCTGCTCCTGCAACGCCGGCTGTTCCTGGCGAATCTGGTCTCCCATGCCGTGTTGCCCGGTTTGGCCCTAGCCCTGGCCCTCCAGCTGGATCCCGGCTTTGGTGGGGTGCTCAGCGGTGTGGCTGGAGCCCTGCTAGCGGAACGCTTCAGCCGCTCCCCAGGCAGGGCGGATCAGGCGGGGGATGAAGCCGTGTTGAACACGGTTCTGGCGGGCTTTCTGGGGCTGGGGGTGTTGTTGATCCCCTTGCTGGGACTGCGGGTGGATCTGGAGGCGCTGCTGTTTGGTGATCTGTTGGCAGCCACCGGTTTCGATCTGCTGCGCAGCCTGTTGGCGCTGGTGGCGATGCTGCTGCTGGTGCTGCTGCGTTACCGCCAATACGTGTATCTCGGCGTGGATCCGATGGGGGCCGCCAGCGCCGGGTTGCCGGTGCGGCGGCTGCGTTTACTGCTCACCCTGATCACGGCCTTCACCGTGGTGAGTGCCATGACCGCAGTGGGGGTGGTGTTGGTGATCGGGCTGATGGGGGCCCCAGCGTTGCTGGCCTTGCCCGGTGCTCGAAGCCTGCGCCAGGCCCTCTGGCGCTCGGCGGGGCTCGGCACGCTGCTGAGTGGCGGTGGCTTTTTGCTGGCTATTCAGCCCTGGGTGAACCTGCCGCCTGGTCCACTGATCGGCGTGCTTTGCCTGCTGTTGCTGCCCTTGCAGCTAGCCCGGCGGTAGCCAGAGGGCCTGGCGCGCGGCTTTCTGGAGCGGTTCCAGCTCCAGGGTGGCCACGGGGATCAACACCGGTTGGGGGTCGACTTGTCCTTGTTGCCGCATGGTGAGCAGCAGCTGCTGGCGGGTTGGGTCGTAGGCCATCGGAACACCGGGCTCCACCTGCCAGTCCGTGAGATCTCGTTCGCGCACAATCTGCCCTTGACGGTTGAACTCCAGCAGGCGGTTGCGCTGTGCATCTCGCCAGTTGCTCACCAGCAGCCACACCCGTTCGCCACCCCGGTCGCAGGCTGTGCTCAACACCGCATCGCCCCCCAACCACAGCTGCCGTGGTGGCTGCCCCGGCTCCACCAGCTCCAGCGACCTGCGGAAATCGGGCCAGTGCCGCACCAGCAGGGCCCGCCCGCTCACTGGGCAGAAGCTGCTCAGATCACGGCTGCCCGGCAGCAGCTGGCGGCGTTCGGGCCTGCCGGGCAGATTGCGCAGGCTCAACCCCTCCAGCTCGGGAACCACCAGAGCTCCACCTTCCGGCAGCAGCTGCATCGGCCCGGAGGCTTCCAGCTCGAGTTGTTGGCGACCTCCCTGCCGCGGCCAAAAGCTGGTGATCGAACGGCCCAGGGGCCGGGCGCTCCACTGCACCAGTAGGTCGCCGCGTTGGTTGCTGCTCAGATGGGCAAAGATCAGCGGCTCTGGCAGCAGCGCCCGCAGCGGCCCAGCCTGCACGCCTGCGGGGCCCGGTGCGCCATCACGTTGCAGCGCACTTTGTCCAAGCGGCACCAGCCAGAGCCGTTCGCCTGCGTTGTTGCGGCTGGCCAGGGCAATGCCTGATCCATCCCCCAGCGGGGTGACCGCGGTGATCCGCTCGAACTCCGGTGTGAGCGGCCGCCAGCTGCCATCGCGTTGGAGTAGTTGCAGTTGTTCCCCGCTCCCCTTTGGCACCACCGCCAGCAGCCGTGGCCTCGGATCCCAGCTCCAGCGCTGCGTGCGCAGCGCCAGACCGCGCTGGTCAGCTCCGCTGATCAGCAGCTGGAGGGCTCCCTGAATCGGTTGGTTGGCGGCCAGCAGCAAGCGCAAGGGGTTGCCGGATCCCAGCCATTGGTGAGGTAGTGGTGGTTGGAGCCGGCTGCGCTCCGCCAGGCTGGCGCGATCCATCGGGCGGCTAAAGCGCAGCGAGAGGGCTGCTGGGCCTGCGCTGGCGGTGCTCGATTGCAGCTCCAGTAGCCGCGGTGGCCGATGCAGCAACAGCTGCTGCTGCAAGAGCGCCAACAGCGTTCCACCGGCTAACAGCAGGGCGGTGGTTTTCATGGTTCAAGCGGCCTGGCCGGCCGAGGAATCGCGCGGATGCGTCCCGGCAGCACCACGCTGCGCTCTTGCCCGGCCACTCTCTCCACGCCCATGCTTCCTTCGATGGCGAGCCATTGATCGGGTTTGGGCGTGAAGCTGGCCGGCCAGCGCACCGGCAGGCCGATCGGCGTGGCATCCGCTAAGCAGCAGCGCACCAACAACCGCCCGAGCTGGGGCGGGCCATCGGGCTGGGTGAGCACAAAACCGCTGATGCGCACAGGGTCGCCGTCGTAGAGCTGTGGGTCGGGCTGGCTGCGCAGCAGCCGCACCCAGTCGGTCAGGCTGCGCTGACCGGGAGGCAAGAGGAAATCAAGCTCCACCTCGCTGCCCAGATCGCTGTTGCGGTTGGAAGCCAGATCACTGAAGGAGGGATTGGGGGGCAGGGCCAGCACCGCGATCGCCAGCAGCGCGCTCAAACCCCAACTGCGGCTCCAGCGCCGCTCGCGCCGGCCCTGCAGGGCCTGTTGCAGGGCGATCGCCAGCAACACCACGCCGCTGAGGCCCACCAGTGGATGAAACACCCCGCGCAGCAACAGCTCGAGCCGGCCTGTGAGGGTGCTCACCAGCAGCACCGCACCCCAGAGGGCCAGGGCCAGGGGCCGGATCAAAGCAGCCAGAGATTCACCCATTGCCCAATCAGCAGCACCACCACACAGGCCCCCGCAGCGGTGAGCGCAATCGCCCGCGGCTGCAGCACCACACCGAACAACCCCAGCAGTTTCAGATCCACCACCGGACCCAGCACCAGAAAGGCCAACAAGGCGCCGGGGGTGATCTGAGCGGCAAAACCCAGCGCCAGGAATGCATCCACGCTGGAGCACACCGACACCACCACCGCCATCAGCATCAGGCTGAGCACGGAGATGGTGGGGCCGCCTCCGACCGCCAGCAGCCAGGTGCGCGGCAGCAGGGTTTGCACCACAGCGGCCAGGGCACTGCCCAGCACCAGTAACCCGGCTAGATCCAGAAATTCCCGGCTGCTGTGCTCCAGCACGGTGCTCAGGCTGGGCCTTTCTTGGGGCGCTGGCGCTGCTGGTGGGGCTGCTCCCACCAGGCCGCTGCGGCGCTCAAGCAGCCCCACTTCAGCCAGAGGCTGGCTTAGGCGGCGCTCTTCCAGCAGGGCCGGCTCGAGCAGTTGCCCTTCAGGCCATTGCTGCAAAAGGGCTGAGAGGGCAAGTGCGAGCAGCAGGGCCGCTAGCGGACGCGCCGCCAGCAACCAGGGCTGGTTCGGAAAGGCGGCCCAGGTGCTGGCGAGCACGATTGGATTGAGCACCGGCGCGGCGAAGAGGAACCCCAGGGCAGAGCCCAGGGGCGCACCGCCCGCCAGCAACCTCCGCGCCACAGGCACATTGCCGCACTCACAGGCCGGCAGGGCGAAGCCCAGGGCGGCACCAGTGAGGGGGGCGAGCAGGGGCTGGCTGGGCAAACGCTGCAGCCAGCGGCCCCCTGGTGCGATCCAGCGGGCTAGCCCTGCGATCAGCACGCCGATCAGCAGAAAGGGAAGCGCCTCCAGCAGCAGCCCCTGAAAGATGGCCCAGATAGTGGCCAGCCTGCTCAATGAGGTTCAGCCACGGCGGATGGCTGGGCATCAGGCCGCCATCATGGCCGCGTCTTTTCTGAACTGTCGATGGCCAAGCTGGACAAGACCAGCGATCAGCTCCAAGATCAACCAACAGCTGCAATTGCTGCAGCTGCCTGATCACTGATCTCCGATCAGATCACAGGCCTCGGGTTTTACACCACTCCAAGGGACGCAACCCCCCTTGCGAACACTGCGCATCCCGGCCGGTGCCTGGGCCGCCGCGCAGGCTCGCCCACCATCAAGGCAAACCGATGGTGTGGTGGCACACCCAGCGATGAGGGCGCCTGATACCAAAGCAATCCACGGCCTCACTGGCGTTGCTGATCCTTTGACCAGATCGTTTGCAGGCTCCATTTGAACCCCTGCTCATGCATCGGCCTAGCCAGAACGGAGGTGGAGCACCAGAGCAACGATTGGCAATCCGAGGGCGGTCAGCCTTTCCTTCGCCATCGCCAACGCTTGGATGCTGTTCAAACGGTGAGAACGCAACTGCTGTTGGATCTACTGGCTCAACCAGATCCAACAGCACCTGTTCTTCTGCCTGAGGCTCCCGCCGCAACACCGGGGTCACATCAGGCCTTGATCAACGTCCGACAAATCCTCTGGGCAGCTTCTCGCGCTCCGAACAGGTTGCGAGCCGCTGGGCCCAGCTGGAGTGAGGCCAAGGCACCCATCAGGTGCACAGGTGTCTGCGGCCAACGCAGATCCTCGTTGAGCACGGGCCAATCTTCAACCAGTTCAATCGGCCGTTGATGCTGCAGTTGAGCGGCTAAGGGGTGGTGACTGACACCGCCGTGATGACCTGTAGCCAGCCAGAGACGATCCGCTGAGAGTTCAGCGCCGCTGCCCTGGAGCTGAACAATCCAGCGACCGTGAAGCCAATTGGCAACCTGGACCTGGGTGTGCTCCAACAGTTCAAGCCTGCCGCTGATCTGTTCCTGCCTGAGGGCATGAACCAAAGGTGGGGTGATGGAGCCTCCATCGCGGGCACCTTGAATCGCCTGCAAGCGTTGACGCATACAGGTTTCGCGCTGGAACGCCTTGAGGTATTTCGGCCCCAGCCAGCCGGGATCGGCGTCAAAAGGTTTGCTCCGCAAGTTGCGGCGGATCAGCAGCGTGACCCGCGCACCACGCCTGATCGCACCAAGGCTGAGGTGTGCGCTGGTAAGGCCGCCACCCACGATCAGGATGTTCTGCCCCTTGAGATCGCCGCAAGCCTCAAGGTCCACATTCTGGCTGTGCTGCAAGGCCGGGCTCGGGTAGCCCCCGTCTGCCAGCCCGTTCAACCAGCAGGGCAACACAGGAGCTGTGGGTCCAGTGGCAACCACCAGATGACGTGCCTCCTGCTGGGATCCATCGCTGAACGTCAGTCCAAGCCGATCGCGAGAGGAGCGGCCGAGAACCACAGCCTCCACAGCCAGGGGCTCTACGGCATCAGCCAGGCCGAACTCCTCGGCAACCTGCATGGAGAACGTGTTGAACAACCCGGTATGGGGTTGGCCGTAGGGCCCTTCCAGTTCACCGCTGCGATGACATCCATAGGCGTAGCTGCGCAGGGCGTTCGGATTGGGATGAGGATGGTGCGGCGAGGGTGAGCGCAGCCAGGGAATCTCGAACTGCCGCATCTGCCGCTGCCAACGGTTCAGCCAGTGGCCACTCGGATCGAGGATGCGCAGGCGTCGGCGCCAGGCAGGTCGTTTCTGCAGCAGTTGGCAACAGAGGCTGAGCGCGTGAGGCCCGGCACCGGCAATCACCAGATCAGCCATCCAGACAGGCCTCCTGATGCTGGCAGCGGCTGCAGAGGCCATAAACCTCAAAGGTGTGAAACAGCGGCCTGAACCCCTGCAACAGCACAGTGCCAAGGCCTAAACCAGCGATGCCCAGGGGACAGTGCGGCAAGGCCTGGATCGCGCCGCATTGCACGCAGATGAGGTGGTGCTCGTCCCGGTCCACGGGGGCGTAAAGGGTTTCGCCATTGGTGAGCTTGCGGGATCGGATCAGCCCGGCTTGCTGCAACAGCTTCAGACCGCGATACACCGTGGCCAGCCCACTGGAGCGGTTGGTGGCCCTGAGGCGCTGATGCAGGGCCTGGGCGCTCAGCTCGCACTCAGCCTGTTGGAGGACATGAAGCAGTTGCTGCTGGCGGGGTCGGGTGATCGCGGAACCCATCGAGCCTGACCGGAACCTCGGGTGTTGCTAGAACGAAAACCATTCTTACTCCTGGTCGGACTGTGGTCCGGCTCCTCTGGCTATGGCCTTCTCCAGCCCCG
>Ga0194128_10003864_pt1 | contig 22471 bp, 15 predicted proteins | sample TA2KigCa65mmetaG_FD_148650 | JGI IMG/M metagenome (GOLD analysis project Ga0194128, IMG submission 148650) | Freshwater microbial communities from Lake Tanganyika, Tanzania - TA2015037 Kigoma Deep Cast 65m | ecosystem: Environmental > Aquatic > Freshwater > Lake | place: Tanzania: Lake... | reverse complement strand
ACGAGCCAATCGCTCCGGTCCCCCTCCCGACGCCCGCTTCTGCCACCGCACCGCTAGCCTTTCCCCCGCCGGTCCAGAGTTAAACCGCCGTGGATACGCGTTCGACATGCTTACGCGTGCATTTGGGAGGAACCTTTTGCCTTGCACGGTCCCAGGGCTTTTGGCATCATCCGCTGCATGACAAGCAGTTGCGCATTAGAGGCAAATCCTATACTCGCTACATGTTTGATGCTGTTCCCAGAGGTTCGCAACCAGCCATGTCCAAATAACAAGAGCAAACTATGTCAACCAATCACGCTACTAAATCCACTCTGCCGCAGAAGGCACGCAGACTCCTCAGCGGAGGCGCGTTAGTCTTCGGCTTGAGCAGTCTCGCACTAACCTCCCCTGCCCAAGTTCTCTTCCAGGAGAGCTTCGAAACCGAAGGCGAAGGGACCCGCTATGTGACCGAAGGCACTGAAGTCTACGAGGTAGCTCGCACTAAATCGGAATTGGGCAACCAGGACCAAGTTGGGCCCATCTACTGGGCCCGCAAATCGAAAGTTTCCATCGTCGGAGTCCCAGGGCCAACGCCGGCCCGCCGCGCCATTATGTATTGGCATCACACGATTGACCCGTCCTTGGTGACGCCTGGCTTCCTGGCCTTGTTCGAATCCACGGTCAAATGGCTCGTGAATAACAAAGCCAACGCCAAAGTAATGTTCGCGCCCGCCGTCAACGGAACAGGGGACGAGGTTCTGCGCGACCATTTGACCGCAAAAGGCTACACCGTGAGTGACGATGATCAGTCTGTGGACTTGCCCGCGACGCCGGTAATCGATCTGATTATTCAGTCCAGCAACGGCGGCAACCCTAGCCGCTTCGTCAATTACAAGGTCCCGCTCCTCACCTATAATGGTGCGGGCCATGACGACGAACTGGTCAGTACGATCGGCGCTACCCAAGCTGACTTGGACATTGGTAATGTCACGATTGCGGCGCCGACTCACGCTGCCGCGGGTGGGAAGACAGGCTCCTTCAAAGTCGTCACCGCCCCGGCCACCTTTGACGGCATCGGCTCCGACTTGCCAGTCGGGGCGATCACCCTTGCAACATTCGATCGTCCCTCTGCCGCCGATCCAAACGTCAACGACAAGGTGCCGTTCCTCGTGCTGATTGAGAGCGGCGCCAACGGTGGCTCTGTGTACGGTGGCGGACCTTTCGGCGGACAGGATGGAACTGATTTTTACGCTGGCTCCGGTCTCAACAAATTCTCAACGGATGTCGGTGTAAAAACCCTGACCATCAAGAACCCGATCAATACGGCGGGCAAAAGCAATCTGAAGCTCACGATGGCCGTGGCCGCCACCTATCTCGACTTCGAAACTGGTGATTACCTGAAGGTTTTCATTGACCCAGACGGAGACGGTCCGTTGGAACATGATGCCAACGCGCCGCTCATCCATTTCACGGCTCCCAGTGGAAACGATAAATATTTCGACGATCGGACAACAAACCCGCAAAAACCGACGCGGCTTGGCCTGAAGTTTCAGGACGTCACTTACAATATTCCGGGTAATCCCTCAAAGATTGGGATTCGTATCGAAGCTTTGACGACTTGGTGGAACGAGATTGTCGCCTTTGATAATATCCGAGTGATTTCAGGTGAAGTGGGACCGCCTCCCAAACCAACGCTTTCACTGCGCCGAAGTGGAGCCGACATCGTGTTCGAGTTTACGGGCACTCTCCAGAGCGCCAGCAATATCGCCGGACCTTGGACCGACGTTGCGAACGCGAAGAGTCCTTACACGGTTGCCAAAGCCAATCAGGCAGGAGCGCTCTTCCTGCGCGCAAAGAACTGATCCGAATCGAGATCAACCGCTCGACTTGAAAAAGAGGCCGGCACTCCGGCCTCTTTTTCTTTCTGCGGATAATTGCTTCGACGCACTGAAACGGTTTTGCCAGGATGCTTCCAACATGGTGCAAGCGAAGCTAATTCTCGAATCGCTCAAGCAACTAAAGGTGACCCATGTTCTCACTGTCCCGGACAACGGTTCGCGAGCATTGCTCGATCTGCTTTGGTCTGACCGAGAAATTCAAGTTGTGTCGGTCACGCGCGAAGGAGAGGCCTTTGCCATTGCGGCGGGATTATGGGTGGGTGGGAAAATCCCGGTGATCTTGATCCAGAATACCGGACTTCTCGAGTCAGGCGATGCTTTGCGCGGCACGGTCCTCCGTATGCGAGTGCCGTTGCTTTGTCTGATCACGTGCCGGGGATATGCGAAGTTTAGCGCCCTCAAAGCCTCCATTGCACCCGGAGCCGCCGATGCCGAATTGCTCAGCCGGCCTGACCTGGATTCCATCGCTCTCCTGACCGAACCGACCTTGCGCGCTTGGAGCATTCCGTTTGAGCTTTTGGAAAGCGACGCCGATACCTGCAAAATCGCCGACGCGTTTCGCAAAGCGCAAACGTTGGAGCAGCCTGTGGCGCTTTTGCTCACGAGCAGCACGACCTGAGACAAGATATGCAGCAAAACTTTTTGGTCGGGCGGCGTTGCCGCGCCGCCTTACTGCGATACTGCAAATGCAGGCGGCGCGCAACGCCGCCCGACCAGCCAGATGGTGATCTCTAACGTCGCCTATGTTAACGAAACACGAATTGCTTGAACCATTGGCAAGGTTGCGCAACGACCAAGTCGTCGTCACGACGATGGCCACTGTGCGGCCGTGGACGCGATATTCTGAGCATGCACTTGATTTTGCTTCGGCGGATAGCGCGATGGGTCATGCGGCCGATTTTGCGTTGGGCATCGCTTTGGCACGGCCCGAACGCAAAGTGATTTGTTTGAACGGCGATGGTTCGATGCTGATGAGTTTAGGAACGCTCGTGACGATCATGAGCTCTGGAGCGAAGAACTTCATTCTGTTTGTTGTCCAAAACGACTCGTATGAGATCACAGGCAACCAACCGATCCCGGGCACCGGTTTTGTCGATTTCAGGGCTATGGCCAAGGCGGCCGGCTTCCTGCGCGTATATGCATTCGATGATCCCCGTGACTACGGCAGCGCACTTCCCGGAATTTTGGCGGGCGACGGTGCAGTTTTCGTGACTGTCAAAGTCGAGCCGGGCAGCGAAGGTCCGCTGTGCCGGCGGCCGGAGGAATCCGCACATTATTTGCGCTATTCTCTGGCCGAATCGGTCCGCCGCGTGCAGCGCGCCTTGCGCAACTCGGCCTAGCGAGACACATCCTTGCCGTGCCACAGGCATGACAACAGTGGACGACGTCCGAACTTTGCAGTCCAGACGATGGCGGTGCGTTGGCCGAATGAGGATTTGCGAATGAAACGATCTCGCGCTCTGGTTTTCGCTTCGGCGAAATCATTATTGGCGCCACAAGCGAAGCGCGAACCGTGGACAATGGAATTACAAGCCGGCGTTTCACACAACCCTTCGCGTCTCTTGGACGCGATGGTTGGAAAGATCTTCTCACGAAATTCAAACAACAAGGCATCCGTCTCGAACAATCCGAATGGCGGCATCCGCACTTCTCGAGCGACACCAATGGCGTCGCTCGCTCGGTCATTGTCATGACTTTGCACGCGGTCAATCCCGAGGCAAATGAACGGTTCATTGTGCGAGGCGATCTGCATGTTCGCTGGCGAAGAGATAGTCATGCGACCAGCCGCCCGTTCCCGGAATCGATCGATGCGACAAGACTGGAGCTGCTCTCGCGACAAGGCAAACCGCCGTTCCAACGAGTGCTCGCTGCTGACATTACTCCAAATAAGACAGACCGGCTGACCGAACCGAGTCTTCAACTCTATGATCTCGATGGCGACGGGTTGTCAGAGATCATTCTGCCCGGAAGGAATCATGTTTTCTGGAATCGCGGCCATGGAACGTTCGCTTCGGACGTTCTCTTGAAGCATTCTGTTTCCTCTCTGAGCGCAGGAGTGATTAGCGATTTTGACGGTGACGGCGCCGCGGATTTTCTAGGCGCCAACGGACAAGGCTTGGCTCTCTTTCGCGGGGATGCAACCGGGCGGTTTCTGCACGCGCCGAAGCGAATTCGTCTCGCGAATCAAAGATTACCCAACCCAGTCGTTATTACCGCTGGTGACATCGACCGCGATAACGATCTCGATGTATGGCTCGCGCAATACAAAATGCCCTACAAGGACGGGCAAATGCCAACACCCTTCTACGATGCGAATGATGGCTATCCCGCGTTTCTTTTGGTCAACGATGGGCAGGGCAATTTTGTGGACCGCACGGACCAAGCTGGCTTGGCCCGAAAATGGCATCGTCGGACCTACAGCAGTTCATTCGTCGATCTCGACCATGATTCCGACCTGGACTTGCTGGTGGTGAGCGATTTCGCTGGCGTAGACGTTTATCACAACGACGGGAAGGGACATTTCACCGATGTCACGGATCAGACGCTCCGCGAAACGCATGCGTTCGGAATGGCCCACACGTTTGGGGACTACCACCGCGACGGAGAATTGGACTTTCTGATTATCGGAATGAATTCCTACGTCGCGAACCGTCTTGACGGGCTCAACGCAGCGCCGCCGGAATTTCCGGAATTCACACGCATGCGGCCGAGGATGGCCTATGGCAATCGACTTTATTTTCGGGGGCCAGAAGGATTTCGCCAAACACCGGTGAGCGATCAAGTCTCTCGGACCGGTTGGTCCTGGGGCGCCACAACGGGTGATTTCGATAACGATGGCGATCAGGACATCTGCATCGTCAACGGTCACATCAGCGGACAATCGGCCAGCGATTATGAACCTGAGTTTTGGCGGCGCGACATTTAGGTCGCCAAATCGAACGATGATCCGCTGCTGGACTCTTATTTCAGGACAAGGAGAGTCAAACACCGGGGCGGAGGGCAATCGTACGGCGGTTTTGAAAAGAACCGGCTTTATCTCAACCAATCAGGGGAAAGTTTCATCGAAGCCGCGTATCTCTTCGGCGCGGCATTGGAGGAGGACTGCCGAAACGCGGTGAGCGATGACCTGGACGTTGATGGAAAGATCGACCTCTTGCCGACCACATTTCAAGTTTGGCCAGAGATTCGACAGGCACTCTATCTTTTTCCAAACTTCACCGTTCCGACCGGCAATTGGATTGGAATTCGCCTTCGTGAGTCTGGGCCGGGTTTCTCTCCGATCGGGGCGAAAATCGTTTTGACAACTTCAAAGCGGACTGAGGTTAGACAGCTGGTGACTGGAGATTCCTATAGGTCCCAGCACGCGCCGGTCGCTCATTTTGGATTGGGCGAATCGACTGAGGTGACGCAAGCCGAAATTGTTTGGCCGAACGGACAGAGGCAAACACTGCAAAACCCAGCGATCAACCGTTACCATTCCGTCTGGCGCGAGAAATGACGCCGCGCCGCGCCTTCGCATCCAATATCGCGCAGCCATTGATAGAGAATTCATAGTCATCACATATACCGCATGATGAAGGCGTTTAGGGTAAAAGGTTTGTAAAGCTTAATGTGCTTCCAGCCATGTCTTCCCCTGCCCGATCTCGACAACGATTGGGACATCGAGTGGAATAGCGGTCTTCATTTTCTCTTCTATCATCGGCAGCACCTCCGCTTCCTCTGGCTTGTACAGGTCAAAGACCAGCTCGTCGTGCACCTGCAACAACATGCGCGTTCGCAAATTCCGTTTCACGAGTTCTCCATGAATATTCGCCATGGCGATTTTGATCATGTCGGCGGCTGTTCCTTGGATTGGCGCATTGATCGCATTTCGTTCTGCCGAGCCGCGAATGGTCGCGTTGGCTGAACGAATATCGCGCAGGTACCGCCGCCGACCGGTGACAGTCTCGACGTAACCATGTTTCTTTCCGAATGCGATGGTGTCCGTCATGTACTTGCGAATGCCGGGAAATTGCGCGAAGTACTGGTCGATAATCGCGCTTCCTTCCTTCCGCGGTATACCCAAGCGCTGGGCCAAGCCGAACGCGGAAATGCCATAGGCGATCCCATAGTTTACCATCTTGGCTTTGCGGCGCATTTCCGGAGTGACCATCTCGATAAACACACCGCAGACACGCGCAGCCGTCGCGGTATGAATATCGACGTCCGTTTTGAACGCTTCCAGCATCGCCGTTTCATTGCTCAATGCCGCAATGATTCGCAGTTCGATCTGTGAATAGTCAGCCGACAGAAGCGCATAATCACCGTCACGCGGCACGAATGTTTTGCGGATCTCTTTGCCTTGCTCAGTTCGAATCGGAATATTTTGAAGGTTTGGATCTTGCGAACTTAGACGGCCCGTCGCTGTAGCAACTTGATGATAAGTCGTGTGAATCCGCCCAGTCTGTGGCGAGATCGCCGCCGGCAATGTGTCGGCATAAGTCGATTTTAATTTTGCCGCGACGCGATATTCGAGCAATCGCTGGACAATTTCATGGTCGGGCGCCAAGGCCAACAGTGTCTGCTCGTCAGTTGCGTACTGGCCAGTTCTTGTCTTTTTTGGCTTTTCACAAATCTGGAGAACGTCAAAAAGGATTTCGCCGAGCTGCCGCGGCGAATTGAGGTTGAACTCCCTGCCCGCGAGCCGGCAAATGATGTTTTCGAGCGCGTCCATTTGCTTGGCCAGTTGGTCAGAAAACTCGCTAAGCGCACAGGCGTCCGATTTGATGCCTTCACATTCCATATCGACCAGCACTGGCACCAGAGGCGCTTCAATCTCGTAGAAAACGCGCTCCTGGCCTTTTTCCTTCAGTGCCTTTTCGAGGTGGGCCCGCAGTTGCCAAATCACATCCGCGCGTTCGACCGCATATTCCTTCACTTGCTCCACGGGAATCTGGTCGAAACTCAATTGCGCCGCGCCAACTCTCTCGGTGAGTTTGCTGAGAACGGTTAGCGTGTATCCAAGTTGCGCTTCCGCGAGGCTTTCCAACGCATGCCGCATTTCCGGTTCGATCAAGCTGTGCGCCACCATTGTGTCGAACAATTTGCCGGCGACATACGAGCCCCTGCCTTTCAGAATGCTCAGACCAAATTTCAGGTTATGCCCAATCTTTTCTATCCGGGCATCTTCCAAGACTGATCGAAACGCCTCGAGTGTATGCTGCGTGTCGCCAGAAGTTTCGGGCGCCGGCACGTAATAACCGCGGTGAGCCTCAAAGCAAAAAGCTATTCCAAGCAGCCTGGCGCGGCGGGGATCGTGGCCATCCGCAACGGTCGTGAAACAGAATGACGGCTGCTGCGAGAGCGCATTGGCTAGACGCGACCGGTCTTCGGGCGTTGAGGCCAAGTAATAGTGATGCTCCGTTTCGGCAAGCTTTTTGAGATCGAATCTTGGCTCCGGCTTTGCGCTGGATTCCGAATCGACAACATCGGCCGGCTCAGAGCCGCGTCCTTCGGTCCTCTCTGAGTCAGACGCATTATCAACCGCTGCTGACTGCAGAGAAGACGAAGGCTCTTGACCGAGTCCTGCCTTGAAATCATCGCCGAATAAGCGGCGCCCGATTGTATTAAACTCGAACTCAGTACAAAGACGCTTTACGGCGTCCGCATTGAGTTCGCGCACTTTCAGATCATCGAGCTGAAGGTCACAAGGCGCATCACACAGAATAGTCGCCAACTGTTTCGAGAGCAGCGCGGCTTGCCGATTTGCCTCCAGGGTCTCCTTCAACTTCCCTTTGAGTTCGCGCGTGTGAGTTAACAGGTTCTCGACGCTCCCGTATTGGCTGATCAATTTGCTGGCGGTCTTCTCTCCAATTCCCGGCACTCCCGGGATGTTGTCGGATGCATCTCCCCACAAGGCCAGAATATCGATCACTTGCTCAGGTTTCTGAATGCCCCACTTTGCCAGAATCTCCGGTAATCCAAGAATCTCGACACCGTCCCCCATCCGCGACGGCTTATAAAGAAATGTCCTCTCGGAAACCAGTTGGCCAAAATCCTTGTCCGACGTTACCATGTAAGACTCGAAGCATTCGCTTTGTGCGCGGCGGACTAGCGTGCCAATCAAATCATCAGCCTCGTAGCCGTCACAAGCGATGACAGCAATATTGAAGGCTTCGATCATGCGCCGAACATGCGGCAGCGCCCGGCTGAGATCCTCAGGCATCGCTTCACGCTGGCTCTTGTATTCAGGAAAGTCCTTGTGCCGCTGTGTTGGCGCGTCCGTGTCAAAGGCGACCGCCAAGTGTGTCGGTTTCTGGTTCTTGATAATCTCGAGGAGGGTTTGAGTAAAACCGTAGAGAGCCGATGTATTAACTCCCTTCGAAGTAAAGATAGGGCGATGGATCAACGCGAAATGCGCGCGATAAACGAGCGCCATGCCGTCCAGCAAGAAAAGTTTTTTCAGCATCGGCTTAAAGTAACCTCTCCCTGCCAAAATATCCGCAGTAATCTCGGGATCGGAGCAGAGCTCGTCCTTGCATAACGCGTCGACGCTCTACAAACTGCGCAGTAGGACAGTGCGTCTCGCCTGTCCAAGGTGGACGCGCAACTGGAGAGCTACCGTACTCCGCCTGGCTTGCGCCCAACGCCAAACTGGTCCCCGGCCCTGACCGGTTGATCGCCAACGAAATCGATCTCCAGCAACTTTTCGCTTTGCACAGCCGCGCCCCTCTCGTCCGTCAAGCCAGCGATAATCTTCCGCGATGCGACTTCAATAACGTCACCGGTGGATGGATAAGCGTATTTGCCGTCAATGGTAAACGTAACCCAACCCGGCTGATCGCGGAGTTCGATGTTTGCGACTTGCCTGGGCGGCATGACGGTATTGTCAAAAATGTGCAGCTGGCTGTTGTGCGCGTCGGTCAGCCAAATTTCCTTTTCATCAGGCGTGAGACCAATTCCGTGACTAGGACAGCCGTGCCGCTTGGTGGGCCCTTTCTTAAAGCCTTGCACCTCGATTCGATGCGACATCTTGCCGGTGGTAATATCGCCGACCTCAAAACCTAACAGCTCATTCAGATTCACGAAGCAGAGCGTTTGGCTGTGGTTTACCGTGAACGGCCGTATGAAATGACTGAAAGGTCCGACTGTTTTCAGAGCGGTGTGACCGGACGTTTCGGCGACTGTCAACAGGGGCGATCTAAGCCCAGCCAAATAAACGCGTTTGCCGTCCGAACCATAAACCGTGTTGTGCGCGCCGGAATTGGGCTCAATCTTCGCAATGACCTCGCCTTTTTCCGCGCCCACCACATGCCAATGGGGCCCCTCCAGCGATGGCAGGTAAATGACCTTCCCGTCAGGAGAAATGGCCATGCGATCACATCCGCCCGCGTAGGCCTTTTCCCAAAGCACCTTTTCCGAAACGAGATCGATAGCGCTCAGCGTCCGAATGGTGCTGACATAAATCCGTTTCAACGGAACGCTGACACAGACGCCTTTGACATTGAGCGGTTGGCCGTTCTCGTTGGTTCCCCCTGTTCTGATCCGTTTCACAAACTTGTGCCCCTGATCGATATCAAACACGATGATGCCGTGCCCGCCGTATTCGAGATAATTGCGAATGCCCGGGACGGCCGCGTACAGAAGCCGGCGTTCGCCACTCCGCGAGCTGTCTGCGGCCAGAACCTGTTGTTTCGGCAACAGGAAATGCAGCGTGCAACTGGCGGCGATTAAGAAAACGATTAAGCCCCTCGAATTAGATTTAGAGCGCATGGCAGCATCCTTACTCGGACAACGACGGTAAAGCAAGGCGATCATCAACAGGCTCAACAGGCGGATCTCGCCACTGTCACCGATCGTCGGGACCGCGCGCTACGCGGTCCGCCACTCGCGTTGCAAGCGGGCGGAGCAATGGATGCATCAAGTCCGCCTGACTACGCAGGTGCATGGCACTGTACCGCGGTCGAACCAGCTCGTGCGGCGGAAGGCGCAGCACGTCATCGCTACCAAAAACCGGCCAGGGCGGAGCTAATCCATTCCTGCACTCGGTTTGTCACGGGCTGTTTTCCCTCGTCTAACTGGGGTCCCATGGGTCGCATGTCAAGAGTCACGGTCAACAATACCTAAATGTTGAATGTCTAGAGCGACCTTTTTTTGTGCGGCGCTTTGAGATGTGACGCTTTCCGTCTCTCCATACCACGCTCCAAGGCAAAGCATTTTCGTGCGGCGATTGCGCGGTGGAACGATGCACAACAGACCAAGGAGCAGTGAAAATCTGTTTGTCTTTTTTCAGCGAAGGCGCAAAAAGTCCTTGCTTGCTGAAGTATACGCAAGTCCCGTGCCGCGAATCACCGAAAAACGTCTTCTCTCCTCTGCCGACGTTGCCGAACAAGCGGGCATCCACAAAGATACGCTGCTTCGATGGCTGCGGTCAGGCGTTGTCTGCGAACCAAAGCGAAACAGGCACGGTTGGCGAATGTTTACTGCCGAGGAAGCTGCAAGCGTGGTCAGAATTGCCAAAGCGGAGCATCCGGCGACGGATACCAATTTGATTTTACGTGACGCTGCGACCGCATCGGTCACAGTTGAACGCCTCAGAAAAGTTGACTGGGATTTTCGCGAAGCTAAGACAAGTTACCTGACTCATAGCCTTCATCCGTATCCCGCCAGATTCATCCCCCAGATTCCAAATGCGCTGATTCAGGAACTTTCTGATGTCGGGGGCACAGTCGGAGATATTCTTTGCGGCAGTGGGACGACCCTCGTCGAGGGGATGCTGCTCAAACGCAATGTTGTGGGTGTGGACGCCAATGCCTTCGCCTGCCTGATTTCCGCTGCGAAGACGACAAGGTTACAAGATGGCGACAAGGAATCGCTTCATCACCTGACTGAGCATGCGCTGCACCTGGCGAGTGAATTTGCGACCGACGATGGCCCGACGTTGTTTCCTGTCGCCAAGTTTGTTTCAAGAGCACCACGGCCAAAACATGAGGCTGTTAATTTCTGGTTTGAGCCGCTCGTCACTGAGGAACTAGCAGAGATTCTTTCATGGTGTCGGGAGCTGCCGACAGAATCCGCGCGCTCCATAGCTCTTGCATCGTTTTCGGCAATCGTCGTCAATCTTTCGCGGCAAGATTCAGACACGCGATATGTGCGCCGAGAAAAACATCTTCGCACTGGCGATGCATTTCGCCGCTTTGTACAAGTGCTTGCCGAGAACATCACCGCAGTCGAGAAATTCACAGAACCCTTAGAGCCGAACATCACTTGCACGGTCGTTCATGCAGACATCTTGTCCACGCCAACAACTCCCGCGCTCGATTTGGTTGTCTGCTCGCCGCCATACCCGAATGCTTACAGCTACCATCTTTACCACATGACCCGAATGGTCTGGTTGGGGATGGATCAGCCGGAATTCAAAAAACGGGAAATCGGCAGTCACCGTAAGTTCAGCAGCAAGGGAAAGAACGGCGCAACTATTGAAACTTTTCGGTCCGAGATGAAATCCGTATTTGTTTGGTTGAAACACATCATTCGACAAGGGGGGTGAAGTGCTCCCCAAAACAGGACCAGTGGCTTAAATAGAAAGCACACTGGAAATGAACGCGACAAGACGAAGCAAACGGACACGTCGAAAATACACGGGCGAGTTTAAGGCCAAGGTGGCCTTGGAGGCGATCAAGGCCCAGGAAACAATCAACCAAATCGCCGGGCGTCATGAAGTGCATCCGCATTTTTCCATTCGCCAGCAGTGCGGCCTTTGGGGGCTGCATCGCTCTGGACTTTATTACGAGCCTGTCTCGGAGAGCGCGGAATGGCTGCGCGTTTTGGAAGGCCGCGGCATCCGCGTGAGCCTGGATGGACGCGGGCGGGCCTTCGACAATATCTTCATCGAGCGGCTCTGGCGCACGGTCAAATGGGAGCACGTTTTTCTCTATGAACATCGCGCGCTCCAAGAATTGCGTGGCGGGCTGGGGAATTATTTTTGGTATTACAATCACGAGCGCTGGCATTCGGCGCTTGAAAATCAGCCGCCTGCGGCGGTATATGAGCGATGACCAAGAAAACGGGAAGCAGAGAGATCAAACGGGCAACCGCGCGTCTTTCTCTTTCTCGAAGTTTATAGTTAAGAAACCGCCATTTGGGGTCCTACAAATGGGGAGCGCCTCATAGTTCGCGTTAGCGAACAAATACACCTTTGGATGAAACGTGCGATACGGTGGACGCTCTTGCTCGTTATAGAGGTAAAGCCTCACGTTCGGATAGCCGCTGAGCTCTTTCAGCAACGTTTCGATTGCTTCGTAGTCCGAACCGTCGCCTTCAGCAAAAGTGTTTGCGCCAAACGTCATCTCGACAGAACCTCCGCGCTCGGCAAACTCGTAAAGTGCATCCAACAATTCCGGGATGTTTCCGGAGGTGCGGGCGAAGGCGACGGCAGCGATGAACAGATTCCATTTCGTGTCCTTGAATTCCCGAATGAGGATGTCAACCAGCGTCGATTTCGTCTCCTCGCCATACGGCAGGATTATCAGTTCAACGTCGGTTTTCATTTCGGGTGGAACGATAACAATAATTCGAGGTTGTGGACAAGTAACTGAGTTCTTAGCGGCGCGGTTGCTTTTCGTTAGACAGAGGGGCGTGAACCTCGGAACCGAGACTAGTGGCGTTTTCCCCATGCTTTTCCTTCTCTCGTCTGAGACTCGGCAACCTCGCGGCAGTAGTGAATGCTCGCCCTGCCACTTGCCATATCCAGAATGAACGGCGCAGATTCTCATCGTCAGATTGCCAAGCCGTGCCGCCGGCGCCGAAGTCGCGCTTGCTAACGCTAGTCACGGGGCCAATAGGCGCGCCCGGTAAAAGCGCTGTTTCACATCGAGTGGCGGTACGGACGAATCAACGAACCGAACGGTCTCGCCAACAGCCACAACGTTCGTTAAGGCCGTCCACTGCTCCAACGACGTCGAGGACTCGACAGCGTAACGTTGCCCGGCGCTTCCTGTCAGCGCCAATTCATAACCGCCACCTGGCAGAGGAACAAGGGCGAGAATCGGCGCGAACGCCCGTTCGATCACTGAAACAAGCTTCAATAGATTGTTCTCGAGAGTCACTTCCGGGCCGTTCACACGCACTTGAACGACGTTCGTAGCCGGACCAGCAGCCGTCGGTTGTGCAACGATATTTATCAACGTTTCAGAGCCGTTGGCCAGATGGCCCAGCGTGAAAACGACCACGTTGCCTTCGTGCGACCACGTGCCGCGCGCCGATTCAGCGCTCACGAAACGGACGTTTGACGGCAGCCAATTGGTCACAACCACGCCAGTGGCTTCGCATTCTCCCGAATGCCTCAATAGCACCGAAAATGTCACGGGCTTTCCAACAGTCGCCGACGCATCTGAGCTGACCGCGCCCTCCAATGAAAGGTCAATCGCATGGCAACTCGGACATCGCATCAGCCAGCAGACGACGTTTTGAAAGAGGGCCTTTCGCGCGGAAATAGATGATCCGGAATCGCCGGTCACTCGACAGTTCTGCGTGAATGTCCGAACAACACCGAAATCCGGCTCATCCAATCGCGGATAGCCGATCAGTATATCAGCACCATCAGATTGGCCGAACACTTGGGCCTCAGCAGCGGCGACACTCGAGAGATCAAGCCGGTTGGTATAATCGAAATCCTCAACCAACCCAAAACGGCCAGCCAGGATCGGATTTGTTTGCAAAGCTTCGCTCACAACAACGCGGCCGCTTCCGCCTTTGCGATTGGCAGGGTTCAGACTGGTCAGATTGATCCAGCGCGAGCGTTGCGGTTCGTTGAGCTGACTTGCCGACGACGCAAGATCTTCGCCGATGAAATACAACGGGATTCCATTCGTAAGAAGCTGATGAAACGTATCGACTCCGAAGCCGCTCAAGTTCGTAGAACCCGCATCGTTCCAAATAACCAGCTTGAACCGCCGCAAGGTTTCGTAAGGCGTAGCGGCGTTATCAAACACGCGCGAACTCAGCCCCATCTCGAACAGGTATTCCTGCAAACGGACCGTTTCCGGATCGCGTGTCGCCTCGACGATGGCAACCTCTGCTGTGAAATCGCTCACCGCAACTTGGACGATCTCCGAACGATTTGTCAGACCAAGATTGTCCGTTGCGACCGCCGCGAAGACGTAATCGCCAACATTAACATTGCTCCACGTTAGGCTGTACGGCCGCGACAAAGCGCGGCCAAGCCAACGCGATCCCGCGTAAAACTCGACTCGTTCGACGGAGCCGTCCGCATCCGTGGCCGTGGCGAGAAGATTGATATCAGCTCCCGTTGGAAAGACAGATCGATTCAACGGTGTAATCAATTCTACGTTCGGAGGACGGTTAATAGCGTCGTCGTTGACGATCGTCACCTCCGCCTGCCTGCGGGCTATGACCGCGTTCGTCGCGTTGTTCAAATGGATCGCAAACGTCTCATTTGGTTCAACCTCCCTGTCGCCAAGCACAAGCGCATCGATCGTTTGGTTCGTTTCACCGGGCGGAAAGAAGAGCATTCCGGCGAGGGCTGAGTAGTCGCTCCCCGCTGTGGCCGTTCCGTTCGAACTCGAATAGCCGACGGCTACGGTCTGGCGCACCGGCTTCGACAAACGGACGTTTACAAGGACATTCGTGTTCGCACTATTCCCTTCGACGACACTTGCGTCAGCGATGGTAAGGGTTGGCAGGGGTTCGGGGCCGGCAACCGTAATACTGACCGGAGAAGAAATTCCAATCGCTCCGCCCTGATCGATTGCTCTGGCCGTTATTGTGTGCTCGCCCACTGGTGCATTCGTCCAAAGCAATGCGTAGGGAAGGCTCGCCAGTTGTCCAAGCAGAACCGAGCCCTGGTAAAACTCAACGCGCGCAATAGCGCCACGCGACGAGCATGCCTCGGCATCCAGCGTAATAGTTGCTGGCGCCGCGAAAGTGGCGCCGTGGATCGGAGATCTCAGGCTGACATTGGGTGGAAATCCAGTTTTGCACTTACCCTTTTTTCCGGCATCGTAGAGCAACGCGACCTCGCCGACGGCCAGGGCCCGATTGTAAATTGCCACTTCGTCAATGACGCCTTGAAAAACTCCGGCGAAACCGTGATTGGAATTCAAATTATTGCCGATGCGCAAAGGCGCCGGGCCGGTGTAAGCGCGAGTGGGCCCGATAATCTCACTGTTCTCCAACACGCCGTTGACATAAATGCGGAGCTCGTTCCCGTCGTAGGAACCCGCGACATGGTAGAACTGGTTGGTTTCATGGCGCCGGGAGGCAATCAGAAGATCCGCGCCATCGAAGGCCCGTTCCAAACCAGTCGCAAACATATTTTCACCATGCCAAGCCAGGAAGAACGTATCCTCATTGAGACCGTTGCGAGCAACCTTCCAAACAATCGGCCCATTTCTGTAATCAAATCCATCCGTCAGCGGCATCACCCAAGCCTCAACCGTCCACGCGGCTACCAGATCAAACACGCGATTGGCATTGGGAATTTCGAGGCCGTCATCGATGCCGTCGAAAGAGACGGCATGGCCAACCTTGCCCGAGACATAATTCGTCCCGTCCAACAGAGTCCCGTGATTACTTCCGAAAAGATCCCGCGCGTGCTCGTCCCCGGGCCACCACGCAATGAGTCCACAAGGGGAAGCCAGACAGGTTGGATATTTAAGGCTCTGCGGGTTGATCTCGACCAGGGCGGCAAGAAGCCACAAGCATCGCCAAAGCCGCTGGCGGAGATTGCTTGTCCATCTACATTCGAATCGCATGTCGAGCAACGCTCTCAGCTACGGTAAGCTTCTACAGAGTCACTTATTGTCAAATTGAAAATCAGTGCAGACTTCCTTTGTTCCGTTATCCAACCAGAGAGCAGCACTCGAACTGAGCGCTGAGCGCCCTCATTGACGACAATCATCACGACGATATGCTGCTGGACAGTGAGAACTCGATTGAAACACTATTCGATCCGGCTGCATATTTGTATTCTTCTGAGTCTGGTTCTCGTGTTCATTTGGAATAGCGGCATCGTCTTCGCAGATTCCTGGCCGTACTATCGGGGCGCTCATCATGACGGCATCTCGACCGAGAAGATTCGCGTTGATTGGGCAACGACACAACCGCGGCAAGTCTGGAAAGTTCCGCTCGACCCGGCCCTCAGCTCGTTGACCATCAGCGGCGGCAAGGTTTTGACGCAAGCGCGCCGCGTGGCCCCTGACGGAGTCGAGCATGAATTCTGCCTCGCGCTCGATGCCGAAACAGGCCGGGAGCTGTGGGCCTCTCCGCCGTTGGGCGCAGCCTTTTATCCCAACGGCGGCGTCGGCAATGACGATGGTCCGCGCTCGACACCGTGCGTGGATGGAGACCGCGTTTACATCTTCAGTTCTTATCTTCATTTGGTCTGTATGGACAGCGGGACTGGCCAAATTATTTGGAAGCGGTACCTCCCTGAACTCTACAACAGCACAGTGATTGCGTGGCAGAATGCCGCGTCGCCTGTCATCGAAGGTGACGTAGTCATTGTCAATGGGAACTCTCCACACGGCACTCTCATGGGGTTTCGTAAACACGATGGCAATCTCGCCTGGCAAAGTCAAAATGACTGGATGACCCAAGCCTCGCCGGTCGCCGCAACAATTGGCGGGGTGCGGCAGGTAATATTCTTCGCGCAGTCCGGCTTAGTATCTGTTGAACCCAAGACCGGCGCTGTGCTTTGGCGTTACCCTATCAGGTGCAACAACATCTCGATCGCCGCATCGCCAGTCGTGGTTGGCGAGACCGTTTATTGTTCGCGAACTTACGGTCCCTTTGCCGGTGCTTTGCGCCTGAAGATCGATATGGCAGATGCAGGCCGCGCTTTCACAGCGACGGCGCTCTGGGAGAAACCTAACCAACTCATGAACCATTGGGCGACGCCCGTCCACGTCAATGGCCATCTCTATGGCATGTACGGCCAAACCTTTGTTCAGTTGAAGTGCCTCGAACTCGCCACTGGAACTGAGAAATGGTCGATCGAGGGCTTTGGTTATGGAAATGTGCTGGCTGTGGATGGGAAAATCCTTGCCCTGAGTGAGACCGGCGAAATCGTGCTCATCGAGGCAAAGCCCGAAGCCTACACCGAGTTAGCCAGATACCGCGCGCTCCAAGGCAAGTGCTGGAATGTTCCGGCATTTAGCGACGGCCGACTCTACGTGCGCAGCACCTTGGAGGGTGTCTGCCTCGATTTTCGGACGCCTGGAAAAGATCCTGAGGACTCAAGCCCGCCCTTGGCCCCAAAGCTGAGTTTTGATTTGAGCCGCGGGCTCAAAATCAGCGGGAGTCCCGGGTTGAAGTATCGGATCGAATATATCGACAACTTAACGGGCTCTCAGCCATGGCAAGAGTTGCAGACACTGGTATTGGTAAAGAGTGAAGAGATTGTGTCGGTAGCAAGTCCCGTCGGAGTCAGCCATCGCTTTTATCGAGCCGTATCGATTCCGTAAAGCTGCGGTACATCCGTATGATAGTCGTCCCGCCTGTCCAGCACCCGCATGCACAACAGCCAGACAGGCGGGACGCCCTGTCCTACCGGATTCACGCACGCGCAACGCCCGACAATCTGTTGCGGAGAACTCTTCTCGAAAGTTCAAACCGCCAGGAGAATCTTACCGAGCGTTTTGAGGAACATCTCGATCTCCGGCCTCGTGTTGTAGCCATGCACCGACACCCGCAGGCGCCCGGCGTGGTGCATGACATTTATTCTTTCCCGCTCCAAAGCCGCGTGGATCGCATCGCTCTTGGCGTGCTGAAACGAGACAATCCCCGAAGCGTTGTCACGCCGCCAAGGCGACATCGGCGTCAGTCCGAGTTCAATCAAACCTCCATAAAGCATTGCCACCAAAGGGTCGGCATAAGCAGCAATTTTGTCGGTCCCGATAGACGCGATGTAACACAACGCAGCATTCAATGCGTAGATCGCGGCGAAGTTCGGCATGCCAACGGAAAAACTTGCGGCGCCGGCTTTCGAGATCGCGCGCTCAAAGCGGTCGGATTCGAATGCGTTCAACAAGTGAAACCAGCCGCCCGCCTGCGTCGTTAGCTCCGAAGATCGCCGCTGCGGAATTGCCACGACGCAGCCGCCGTGAATCCCCAGAATCCATTTGTGAGTGCTGGAAATAAGACAGTCCGCCTCTGCGCAATCGAGGACAACTCGGCCGAAAGCTTGCGTCACATCGACAGTAATGATCGCGCGCGGTGCATGCGTCCGTACCGCTTCAACAAATGGCTGCCAATCGAGTCGATGCCCATTGTAAAAGCTCACCAAGGAGACTTGCGCCAAACGGGTCCGCTCGTTCAGGAGCGGAATTAGGTCTTCAATCGCTAACTGGCCATCTCGGGCTTTCCAAAGACGCACCGAAGATGTTGTTCGCGGTGCAAGCCACGGCGTCGTGCCCGACGGAAAATCCAAATTGCTGATGACAATTTGATCCTGAGACTCAAGCTTCAGCGCCGTCGCCAGCAAGTTGTAGGCTTCGGCGCTGCATGAGCAGAAGGAAACTTCCGCCGCGCTAAGCTGAAGCAACCGTGCGGCTGCTTCGCGGCACTCGTGGAATCGTGCGTAGTGGGCATCGCGGCCCTTCATTCCCTGAAGCTTATCCCACCAGTACGCTTGCAAGGCATCGCCCACGCACAACGGCGGAATGCTTTCTGCAGCCGTGTTGAGATAGATCATCTCTGCCAAGGCTGGAAAGTCGCGTGCTCGTGTTTCAGGCGTAATCAATGAATGCGCCTCTTTCCATTCGGGAACGGAGCGCGGACAGCCTTGTCCGCGTGTCCCTGGCTGTTTGCTCGAAACACGCGGACAAGGCTGTCCGCGCTCCGTTAAGTTTATGAAGTTGCGTTCGCTCGGTTAAGAGTCTAGGAAAGCCCCCTGCTACGCACTGCATACTATTTATTCAATGTCGACGCACGCCAGTGCAAACGGCCGCAGGTTGAGCTCCACTTTTCCCGATCTGGCTTCCACTTGCTCCCCGAGCCGAGAACGAAATGCTTCGGGTGCCATCATCGCTTGCTCGGCGTTGGTTTCATCGAGATACCGGATGCGCGCGCGGCAAGTCCCGGTTTTGATTTTTACTTCTTGAGGCCTCCCCAACAAATTGGCCACCAGAACGCGCCGCCGATTCTGTTGATCCAGAAGCGTCAGACCTTCGACTTGCAATGGATGGCTGGAATGCGTTGGACAGACCTTGCCAAAATCTGCGAGGTCAGCCAGCAAGTGGCAAACAGGGAAGACCATTCCCGGCCGGGATGGAAACTTGTCAGGCAACGGCGAGCCCTTCTCGGTTTCCATGACGCCAAGCCATCCGGTGGTTTCGAAATAAGTGAGGCTATGAATATGGGTTGCGGTCGAAAGCCGCGAGATGCTGCCCAAGGTCCAACCTGCGCCGAAAAGCGACATCTGTCGCGCATCCACTGAAAACGGCAACGACGCCGCTCCGGGTTCGAGCGTGAAATCAGATTGCGGCCTCAATGTTATCGGGGAGATGACGATGCTTTGATTACAGAACTGTTGCGTGGTCTCCACTGTTCCGAGCTGCCCTCCGAGATTCTCGATCATCGATGTGTTGTCGAACGCGTGAATCTGCGGATTGATGGAATAACATGGCAGAGCTGTGGAATCGGATGACGGCCGGCTGCGATTGACTTCGACGAAATTCTCGGCCGTGCCGGAGGCGATGAGAAGATTCCTGTTCAGAGCGGCGAGCCGTTCCCGCGCTAGATGAACCCACTTCTCGTTTGTGACAATTTCATTCACGTGGAAGACCATGATCAATGGCACATTCACACTGACCATTTTCAGCTCGCGTGCCAGCCCATCCAACTCTGCGGTCGCGTTATCGCTGAGCAACAGGGCTAGGTGCAAATTGGCCCCCAACTGCGCAGCTTCCTGTGCAGCTCGCCGCAGTGCCTCAGCGTAACGCCCGCCCGACAACTTCAAATCCAACCGCAGATGTGACAGACGCAGACGCTTGAGGAGTTCGATTTCTCGTGCGGACAAAGGTTGGCCGTGAGTGGCCACTTTCAACCCGATTTGCTGTTTCGGCAAAACCGGCGTGGTCGAGATCGACAACTGCGGGGGTCGGCCTTGGACAACAGCCAAGACCTTGCGCTGTTCGCCGACGAGCGAGACAGTCACTGATTGCTGGATACGCGTGCCTTTCTCAACGCGGACGGGCATCGGCAATTCAAGAGGTGTGCTATAGGTTTTGAACGACGCGTCCGTCCAGTTTCGCTGGTCCTCCATCTCGAACGTCTCACCTTCGAACCGCACTTCGGCACGAGCACCTGGAGCAACTTCGTAGCTGATGGCTCGGATTTGCTTGAACGGTTGATGCGGCGAGATGTAACGCGGAAACGCGCCCTGCTCCGTCGTCCCATCGACGCGTTCAATGGTGCAGGGCTTGCCGGCGCATTCAACAATCGGATGGAGCACGCAAACCCCAATTCGGTTGCGCAAGAAGGCCGATCGCGCCTCACCATCGAAGTCAAAAATGACTTTTCCTTTCGCGTCACCGCGGATGCGGCCCTTCCAAAAGAAATCGATGTCGTCCTCTTTGCATTCGGCATCGAAGGTCATTTCGAAGGAACTTGTATTGGAATCCCATTTAAGATTCGAAAGCTTCGGATTGATCGTTCGCCAGTTATGATCGCGAACGGCGCCGTAAATTGCTCGCACGATTTCATGATCACCCAAGCGCAAGTGCCGCAAGAAAACCGTGTCCGGCTCGAAAACCATCGTGATGTTACCCGCGCAAAGTTGAAGCGGCTTGGGTCGCGATTCGGTTTGGCCGTCGTAAAGAATATTTTTGGAGAACGAATTCATTCAGCTCGGTTCGTTTGATCGCGGAAAATCTTGCGACGCATTGTGGGCAGAAAAAGGACAAGGTCAACAGGAAGTTGACTCGGGAAAAATCGAGCTGCTGTTGTCCACTAAGAGAGGATTCGAAGTAAACGGAGGTTTCGCTTCGGCGGTTCGAAGCGCCTTGAAAACCGCCATCCTGATCGAGCGGATAGGAACTGTCGGCGCTACGCAATAAAAAGCCCTCGATCGTGGATGAAAGAGGGCTTCGCCCCCTGGCGGATTTCCCCCTGCCAGGCCGATGCTGGAGAGTCAAGGAGGTTAGGCTTTCGGCATCGACAATATGCTAGTTTCATTTGCCCATGTCTTCAATCAGGAGTTTCCTGATAACAGCTCAGGGCGCGGTTATTGCATCTAAAGCAAAAAAGCGGCTCCTGTTTTCACAAGAACCGCATTCATCCAGGTGTAACTCTTTTCCCAAGAGTTACCGTACTTAGGTATGAACCAGTGTGTTAGCTTACTCCGAGTTGGTATCTGGTCTATAAGGGTAATCCTGATTCAACCCCCTAAAAAAGGCTCCCTACTCGGGAGCCAGTCTTTATTGAACGGGACGCATTAACTACGCCTAGGTAAGAAAATAACCATATCACTCGGATTGCCTATCAGGGTTGCCCACGAAACTCTTTTAAGAGGAACCCCGACTATTCCTGGGCAACAATTGTTTCGCGCGCTTGACCCAAACCCGGTCCCGCTTCCGCTGAAATTCGGGCGCACCACCATCGTCGGCAAGAACCTCGTTCAGCTCAGTTCGAGCCAACTCAGGTTGATTGGCCTCGAGGTGCAAGCCGGCCAACTGCACTCGAGCTCGCGCGTAGGAATGGTCCTGCAAGACCCGTTGCAGCGTCTTGATTGCAGTCTCGCGGTCGCCCAACGCCATGTAGGTTTCCGCCAACGCCAGCAACGAGTAACCGTAATCGTGTTTGGGATTTTCCGTGCAGACTTTTTCCAGCCATTCCCTCGCTTCGTTCGGCTTGTTCATTCGCAGCAGGCACTGGCCCATGTGCCCGCGCGTGTCGATATCGTCCGCGTCCCGCTCCAGCGCCTTTTGATAACACTCGCGCGCTTTCTCGAGTCTGCCTTGTTGAAAATAAATGTCGCCCAGTTGCGAATGGTGATGCGCCTTGTCGAGGTGATGAATCTGGCTCTGCAATTCTTTAATCCGACGCCGGTCATGAGCGCCCGGCAACTCGAAGCCGCGCGTTGCCAAAGCTGAGGCACTGCGATAGACAAGGAAGAAATACAGGACGGCATTAAGCACCGGAAAAAGAATGATAAAGAGGACCCAAAGCCATTCTTCGCGGCGAATTGCGTCGATTAACATCCAAAGGACAAAAGCGCCAAAGATTAGCGTCAGCGGACTCTTTAAAAAGAATTCCACACTACCCATCGTTGTGTTCAAGAGCGTCGGAAGGAACCGCAGAAGACGATTTCTTGGCCGTTCCGGTTTGTCAGCTCGGACGAAATCGAACCAAATCCACTGCCTATGACAATCCGAAAGTTGATCCATCTCTTGGAACAATTCGAACCGGACCAGGACGCGATTGTTGCGTTCTGCGACAGCAGTTGGTGTCAAGTGGCCGATGTGGCCCCAAATGCACGCGTAAGCATGTCGAACGCGTATCCACGGCGGTTTAACTCTGGACCGGCGGGGGAAAGGCTAGCGGTGCGGTGGCAGAAGCGGGCGTCGGGAGGGGGACCGGAGCGATTGGCTCGT
>Ga0194128_10003863_pt1 | contig 22478 bp, 21 predicted proteins | sample TA2KigCa65mmetaG_FD_148650 | JGI IMG/M metagenome (GOLD analysis project Ga0194128, IMG submission 148650) | Freshwater microbial communities from Lake Tanganyika, Tanzania - TA2015037 Kigoma Deep Cast 65m | ecosystem: Environmental > Aquatic > Freshwater > Lake | place: Tanzania: Lake... | reverse complement strand
CTCGGGCGCCTCCTCGGCGGGCGCCCCTGTGGCCTCCGCCTCCGCCTCGGGCGCCTCGGTCTCGGCGGGAGCCTCGGCCTCCCCAGGCTCGGCCGCGGGCGCCTCCGCCTCGGCGGGAGCATCCTCGGCCTCTGGCTCCGCGGCCGTCTCGGCCGGGGCGGGCACGCCCTCGATCGCCGGCGCGTCGCTCATGTCGCGCATCGGCAGCTCCTGGCCCTCGACGCGCTTGACGCTCAGCGAGAGCCGGCGGCGGGAATCGTCGACCTCGAGCATCTTGACCTGCAGCTCGTCGCCGGGCCTGACGACCTCGGCGGGGCTCTCGACGTGGTGCTGCGCGAGCTCGGAGATGTGCACGAGCCCCTCGACGCCGGGCAGGATCTGGACGAAGGCGCCGAAGGCGACGATCTTGGTCACCTTGCCCTCGACCACGTCGCCTTCCTTGAACTCGTTCAGGACCTTCTGCCACGGGTCCTCCTGGGTCTGCTTCAGGCCCAGCGAGATCCGCTGGCGGTCGCGGTCGATGTCGAGCACCTTGACCCGCACGGTGTCGCCGATCGAGATCACCTCGGAGGGATGGTTGACGTGGCTCCAGGAGAGCTCGGAGATGTGGATCAGGCCGTCGATGCCCTCCAGGTCCACGAAGGCGCCGAAGTCGACGATGTTGGAGATCCTGCCCTCGACCACCTGGCCGGTCTCGAGGCGGCCCAGGATCTGCTCGCGGACCTCCTTGCGCTCCTCCTCCAGCACCGCGCGGCGGGAGAGCACGACGTTGTTGCGGCTGCGGTTGAGCTCGATCACCTTGCACTCGAGCTTGGTGCCAATGAACTCGTCCAGGTTCTGGACGCGTCGGATGTCCACGAGCGAAGCGGGCAGGAACCCGCGCACGCCCAGGTCCAGGATCAGGCCGCCCTTGACGACCTCGATCACGGTGCCCTCGACGGGCTCGCCGGAGTCGGCGGCACCCTCGATCCGTCGCCAGGCCTTCTCGAAGCGGGCGCGCTTCTTGGAGAGGATCAGGCGCCCCTCCTTGTCCTCCTTGGTGAGGACGAGCGCGTCGACCTCCTCGCCCAGCGAGACCTCGTCGGCGGGATCCACCGACTTGCGGATCGAAAGCTCGTTGGAGGGGATGACGCCCTCGGACTTGTATCCGATGTCGACCAACACCTCGTCCTTGTCGATGCGGACGACGCTGCCGCTGACCACGTCGCCCTCGTCGAAGCTGTGGATCGTCGCGTCGTAGTTGGGTACGAGCTTGCCGTCGACCTCGATCATGAGCTCGGCGGAGCCGCCCCCGTTCACTGGTGCGGCGGCCGCGGCCGGAGCGGCCTCGGTCGCTTCGGGGGTGGTCGCCTCGGGCGGGGTCGCGACGTCGGCGGCCCCCGCGTCGGGGGCTCCGGCGTCAGCGTCGGTTGTCGCCTCGGGTGCGGGCATGAACGCTGCAGTTTAGGCAGAAGTTGGGGAATGGCTGCGCCGAGCCCCCGCACGCACCTCGGCTGGCACGCCGGGTGGCTGGGGTGTAGCGTGCCGGGCATGAACGAGAGCGGCGCCAACGGCCGCGGCGAGGTCGTCGAGATCAACATCTCACCCGAGCACGAGCGGCTGCCCGAGCCGGTGGACCGGGTCGTGGCCGTGCCCGGGCGGGGCCTCGAGGGAGATCGCTACTTCATCGCCGAGGGCGACCCCGTGCCGAACCGGCAGGAGGACCTGACCCTGATCGCGACCGAGGCCCTGGAGGGACTCCGGGAGCGTGAGGGGATCGAGCTGACCGCGGCCGAGTCCCGGCGCAACGTCGCCACCCGCGGCATCGACCTGAACGCCCTCGTCGGCAAGCGCTTCCGCGTCGGCGAGGTCGAGTGCGAGGGGATCGTCCTCTGCGAGCCGTGCAGCGACCTGCAGGCGCAGACCAAGCCCGGCGTGCTCAAGGGCCTCGTCCACCAGGCGGGACTGAACGCGGCGATCCTGAGCGGCGGCGAGATCGCCGTCGGGGACGCGGTCGCCGAGATCGAGGCCTGAGCGGCCGCACCGGTACCCTCGCGGCGTGCCGGTCAGGCGTACCAAGCGAGGCGAGGAACGGACGCCGCTCTCCAGCGAGCATGACGTACTGATCTGCGGTGCCAGCTTCGCCGGGCTCGCGGTCGCCCGCGAGCTGGCGGGCAGCGGCGCCGACGTGCTCGTGATCGACCGCTACGAGATCGGCGAGCGCCAGACATCGGCCTGCGGCATCCCCACCGGCTGGCTCAGCGCGCTCGGGCTCGAGGGCTCGGCGCGCCAGGAGTTCGACACGCTGGTCATCCACACTCCCCACGGGACCAGCCGCTACCGCCTTCCCTTCACCTTCACCACCTTCGACTACCGCGAGCTCTGCGAGCTGCTCTGGGAGCAGTCCGACGCCCGCTTCGAGACCGCCAAGGTCGAGGGGCGCAGCGCCGACGCCGAGTCCGGGATCGTCGTCCACACCGACCGCGGCGACCTGACCGCGCCCCTGATCGTCGATGCGCTCGGCTGGCGCCGGGTGCTGGCGAGCAACGGCTACCAGCCCCCCGACGCCCCGCTCTCCCGCGGTCTCGAGGTTCATCCCGACGGCGGCTCGAACGACCTCGAGATCTGGATCGACCGCCGCTACGTCCCCGCCGGCTACGGCTGGTCATTCCCTGCCCGCGGCGAGCAGCGCATCGGCGTCGGCTCCTTCGACCCGCGCATCCACGTCAAGGAGACGACGGTGCTGCTCGCCGAGGACCTCGACCGGCCCCCGGTCCGCTACCAGGGCAACTGGATCCCGCACAAGCTGCGCGGCGCCGCCGAGGACGGGGTCTTCTTCGCGGGCGACTCGGCGGGGCACTGCCTGCCGCTGACCGCGGAGGGGATCCGCACCGCGCTCTATTTCGGGATCGCCTGCGGGCGCCAGCTGCGCGCGGTGATCGAGGGCCGCAAGACGCGCGAGCAGGCGCTCAGCGACTACGCCGAGTTCAGCGACTCCCACGAGTGGAAGTTCCGCTGGATGCTGCGGGTGCAGAAGCTCGTGCCCCGGCTGCCGGCCCGCGCGCAGCGGCTGCTGATCGCGACGGTCGGCCGGCAGCGCTTGATCGACTGGTCCTTCGGCCACTACCTGAAGATCGCCCCGCCGGAGTTCGCCGGGGCCGCCCCGGCGCCGAGCCGCGAGCGCGAGCTCTCCGCTGCGGCCTAGAGCCGTCGGCCCGACTCAGCGCACGATCAGGTAGGTCCCGCCGAGCAGGAGCGCCACGCCAAGCAGCCGCTCCCAGGTGATCGGGGTCTGCTCCAGGCCCAGCACCCCGAGCCGGTCCAGCAGCACAGCCGTCGCAAGCTGTCCCGTGATGGTGGCGGCGGCGACGCCGCCCGCACCGATCTCATCGACGAGCACCAGCGCCGTGAACACATAGGCGGCGCCCATCAGGCCACCGAGCAGGTAGTACCAGTTGACGCTGGTCGCCTCGGTGACACCGGCGGCCTTGCCGCTGAGCACCACGATCGCGGCCAGCGCCAGGGTGCCGACCATGAACGAGACGAGTGCCGCCGCGAAAGTGCCCGTCGCCCTGCCCAGGCCCGCGTTGACCGGCGCCTGCAGCGCGACCAGGCCGCCGACGACGGCCATCAGGAGGACGGCGAGGCCCTTGTCCACGCGCCGATGCTCTCAAACCGCGGGCCGGCGTGGCCGACGCCCCAGCCGGGCCTGCCCGCAATCGGGATGCGGACCCGGCAGGTCCTGCTACTTCGCCGCCAGCCAGTCCCTGCCGACGCCGACCTCGACCGCGAGCGGCGGGTCGAGCTCGAAGGCGGCGCACATCTCGCGCTCCACGAGCTCGCCCGCCGCCTCCATCTCCGCGGCCGGGCCCTCGAACAGGAGCTCGTCGTGGATCTGCAGCACCAGGCGCGTCTCCATCCCCGCCTCCGACAGCGCGTGATGGGCCTTCACCATCGCGATCTTGATGATGTCGGCCGAGGTCCCCTGGATCGGCATGTTGACCGCGTTGCGCTCGCCCTGGCCGCGCACCTGCGGGCGGCCCGAGCGCAGCTCGGGGATCGGGCGGCGGCGGCCCAGCAGCGTGGTCACGTAGCCCTCGTCGCGGGCCTGCTGGATCGTCTCCTCGATGTAGCGCTTGACCGCGGGGAAGCGCTCGAAGTAGCGCTGGATGTAGGCGGCGGCCTCGTCCTGCTCGATGTTGAGCCGGTCCGAGAGGCCGTAGGCCGAGAGCCCGTAGGCGATCCCGTAGTTGACCATCTTCGCCTTGGAGCGGTCGGCGGGGCTGACCTTGTCGGGATCGGCCCCCAGCACCTCGGCGGCGGTGGCGGTGTGGATGTCCTCGCCGCGCGCGAAGATCTCGCGCAGCGCGTCCTCGCCCGCGATCTGGGCCAGGATCCGCAGCTCGATCTGGTTGTAGTCGGCCGAGATCAGGCGCTTCCCGCGCGGCGCCACGAAGCAGGAGCGGATCGGCCGTCCCTCGTCGCTGCGGATCGGGATGTTCTGGAGATTCGGGTTCGTGCTGGAGAGCCGCCCGGTCGCGGTCGCCGTCTGGTTGAAGGTGGTGTGGATGCGCCCTGTGTCGGGGTCGATCAGGTCGGGCAGCGCGTCGAGGTAGGTGCTCTTCAGCTTCGTCAGCTCCCGCCATTCCTCGATCTTGGGCACGATCTCGTGCTCTTCGCGGATCTGGCCCAGCACGCGCGCGTCGGTGGAGAAGCCGGTCTTGCCGCGGCGCTTCTTGGTCAGGCCCAGCTTGTCGAACAGGACCTCGGCGAGCTGCTGGGGTGAGCCGATGGTGAACTCGCCGCCCGCCAGCTTGTGGATGTCGGACTCGAGCTTGTCGATCCGCTTCTCGAACCCCTTGCCGATCTCGGCCAGGCGGTCGGCGTCCATCAGGACCCCGACGCGCTCCATCTCAGCCAACACCTCTACGAGAGGCATCTCGACTTCATCCATCAGCTTTTCCAGGTTCCGTCTTTTCATGTCGGTGCGCTGGAGCTTCGCGATCTCGAACACCAGCCGGGCCTCGGCGGCGGGGTCGGGCGGTGGCTCCTCGTCGAGGGCGAGCTGGCCGTCGTCGGAGACCTTCTCCTCGGGTGCGGTGGCAAGGCCGCGCTGCGCCGCGATCTCGATCAGGTCATAGGTGCGGCGGGCCGGATCGAGCAGGTAGGCGCCGACCATCGTGTCGTGGTGCAGGTCGAGGTGGTCCTCGGTCGCGCAAGCGGCGAGCAGCCCGTGCTGGCCGCCCCCGCCCAGGGACTTGATGTCGTGGCCCAGCAGGGGACGGCCAACCAGCTTCCGGGCGAGCTTCGCCAGGTCGGGCTCCTCGCCGGTCACGACCCTCTCGGCGTCGGCGGCCGCCCAGGAGGCGCCGGCGATCGCCATCGAGACCTCGCCCCCAGCCAGGTCGGCGACCTCGCCCTCCTCGGCGGCGACGTCGATCGTCTCCTCGACCTCGGCGTCGGGGACGAAGTCGGCGCCCAGGTCCTCCTCGAGGCGTTCGAGGATCACCCGCAGCTCGTGCTCTCGGGCGACCTCGCGCAGTCGGCTTCGGTCCATCTCGGCCGCCATCAGCTCGTCCAGCTCGAGCTCGAAGTCGATGTCGAGGATCGCCGTCGCCAGCTCCTTGGAGACGCGGGCGTCGTCGGCGTGCTTGGTCAGGTTCTCCTTGCGCTTGGCGCCGGAGATGTTCTCGACGTTCGCCAGCACCCCCTCGAGGTCGTCGTACTCCTGCAGGAGCTGGGCGGCCGTCTTGTCCCCGATCCCGGGGACGCCGGGGATGTTGTCGGAGGTGTCGCCCTTGAGGCCGATCAGGTCGGTGACGCGCTCGGGCGGGACGCCGTAGCGCTCGATGACGCCGTCGCGGTCGTAGATCTTGGTGTCGGTGACGCCGCGGGAGGTCGTCATCACCCGGACCCCGTCGCCGACCAGCTGGTAGACGTCGCGGTCGCCCGAGACGACCATCACCGGGATCTCCTGTTCGCGTGCGCGCTTGGCGAGGCTGGCGATCACGTCGTCGGCCTCGTAGCCGTCCACCTTGACGTTGCTGAACCCGAACGCCTCCGCGAGGGGGATGAAGTGGGGCCACTGCTCCTTGAGCAGGTCGGGGCGGGACTTGCGCTGGGACTTGTACGGGGCGTAGGTCTTCTCGCGGCCCGACCAGCCCGCGTCCCAGGCGACGACGACGGCCTTCGGCCGGTGGTCGGTGAGCATCTTCGCGAACATGGACGCGAGCCCGTAGATCGCGTTCGTCGGCCGTCCGTCGTGCGTCGCGATCGACTCCGGCAGCGCGAAGAACGCCCTGTAGGCCATCGAGTTGCCGTCGATCAGGAAGAGCTCGCCGCCGTCCTTCGGGGCCGCCTTCGCTTTCGCCCTGCCGGCGGCCCTCTTCGCCGCCGCGGGCTTCTTGGCGGCCTTCTCGTCCTTCGTCGCGGGCACACATCGATCCTACGGGGCGGGGAGGGCGGCCCCGAGCAGGTGCTTCACCGATCTGGCGACTTTGCGGGGCGATTCCCGCAGCTGCCGGTGCGTGACCCGAACCACGCGATAGCCGCGCGCCTGCAGCTCGGCGTCGCGCGCACGATCCCGCTCGAAGGCCTCGCGGCTGCGGTGGAACTCGAAGCCGTCCGCCTCGACGATCACGCGTTGCTCCGGCCACAGGAAGTCCACCTCGTAGGGGCCGGCCCTGGCGTTCACACGCGGCTTGGGAAGGCGGTGGCGGCGACAGAGGGCGAGGAACCCCCTCTCCAGTTTGCTTCGGGTGAGGGCGGTTTCCGAGCCGGCGTCACGGCGAGAGATCAGCCCGAGGTCCAGGGCCTTGCGTGTGGCGCGGTCGTGGAGCTCCCGGTCCAGGCCCGGGCGCAGGTCGGCGAGGGTTCGCTGCGGGATCGTGAGCCGAACGCCGGCATTGAAGGCGGTGCAGCTGGAGTCGAGGTGGCGGGATCGGTGGACGATGATCCCCGGCCGGCTGCGCGACCCGCGGGAGGAAGGGACGGTGACGTGGATGGGGCCCTCGGCCCGGGGCATGAATCCCCAGAGTTCCGCGGCGCTGCGGTGGCTGAGAACGGCGCCCCCTCCCAGGGCAAGAACAGCCGCGAGGCAGCGGCCCTCGAAGGAGATCGCGGCGTGACCTACCGCGTAAACCCCTCTATGAAGACGGTGGAGCCTGCCGGCGGACACACGTCGGCGGATCCCTGGTTCGGTCAGGCCGGCCTCGAGCAGCGCGGCGGTGGTGATCACCCCATGCCGCTCGGCGACCCACTTGGCCACTAACGCGTCCGGGTTGGCGGGTTTCCGTCGCATACCGACGCTAACCCGCCAGGGAGCACTCCTAACCCCCCTCTCCGCCGAGCCGAGCCGCTGCGGGGGAGCATCTCGACACTGCTCGCACGCCCTCCTTGCGGGGTTTTCTGGGTTCCCTGCCTATGATCAATCGCCCATGGCCTCCGCCCAGTACAGCGTCACCGTGAGAGTCGAGCTCGACGCCCGCCAGGAGCCCCTGGGCAAGCTCACGGGCGCGATCGTCGAGGCCGGCGGCGCGCTGCAGTCGGTGGACCTGGTCCCCGGCGCGGGCAGCGAGGGCAAGCGCGTTCGCGAGTTCACCGTCGATGCCAACAGCCCCGAGCACTGGGAGCGGATCCTGCGCTCGATCGGCTCCACGCGCGGCGCCCGGGTGCTGGGCTTCACCGACCGCACCTTCGCGATGCACCGCAACGGCAAGATCGAGCAGCACAACAAGTACCCGCTGAACACGCGCGACGACCTCTCGATGGCCTACACGCCCGGCGTCGCGCGCGTCTGCGAGTACATCGCCGCCGACCGCACCAAGGCCTTCGACTACACGATCAAGGCCAACACCGTCGCGGTCGTCTCCGACGGCTCGGCCGTGCTGGGGCTGGGCGACATCGGCCCCGAGGCCGCGATGCCGGTGATGGAGGGCAAGGCGATGCTGTTCAAGGAGTTCGCCCAGGTCGACGCCTTCCCGATCTGCCTCTCCACCAACGACCCCGAGGAGATCATCCAGACGGTGAGGCTGATGGCGCCGACCTTCGGCGGCATCAACCTCGAGGACATCTCGGCCCCGCGCTGCTTCGAGATCGAGGAGCGGCTCAAGGCCGAGCTCGACATCCCCGTCTTCCACGACGACCAGCACGGCACCGCGGTGGTCGTGATGGCCGCGCTGTTCAACTCGCTGAAGATCGTCGGCAAGCCGATCGAGGGCCTCAAGGTGCTGGTGCTGGGAATCGGCGCCGCCGGCGTCGCCTGCACGAAGATGATGCAGGCTTCCGGCATCACCGAGATCATCGGCTGCGATCGCCAGGGGGCGATCTCGGTGGACCGGCCCGACTACGTGGACGGCTCGATCAGCGAGATCAAGCGCTGGTTCGCCGAGGAGACCAATCCCGGGCGCCTCGCGGGCGGGCCCAACGAGGTGATCGAGGGTTGCGACCTGTTCATCGGCGTCTCGGGGCCGGGGCTGCTGGAGCCCGAGTCCCTGGGCAAGATGGCCAAGGACCCGATCGTGTTCGCGATGGCGAACCCGACGCCCGAGGTGATGCCCGAGCAGGCCGAGCCCTACGTGCGGATCATGGCCACCGGCCGCTCGGACTACCCGAACCAGATCAACAACGTGCTCTGCTTCCCCGGCATCTTCCGCGGGGCGTTGGACGCCGGGGCGCCTCGGATCACCGAGGAGATGAAGCTGGCCGCGGCCCGCGGCATCGCCGAGGTCGTCACCGACGACGACCTCTCCGAGGACTACATCATCCCCTCGGTCTTCAACCGCGACGTCGCCCCGACCGTGGCCCGCGCCGTGGTCGAGGAGGCCAAGAGCGCCGGGCTCGCCCGCTTCTCGGACGAGACGGGCACCTTCGAGCTGGTCGCCCCGGGCCCCGACGGCGCAAACGGCGGTGACGACCCCGGCGCTGCAGGGGACGTTCGGGTCGATCCCGAGGAGCAACCCGCCTAGAAGCCGCCCGGACCCCTCAGGCGGCCCTCGCGCGCAGCCATGGAGGGGGCTTGACCAGGATCCGCGCCGCCCAGAAGAAGCAGAGGGCGCCGAGCAGCGTCGCCGATGTCGCGAGCGCGGCGTCGAGCAGGTCGTCGGTGTCGGGGACGACGTAGGCGGCGACCGCCGAGACGCCGAAGGCGATCGAGCCGAGCCGGTTGAGGCTCGCCGAGCGGCGCGCCGGCGCCGGCGGGCCCCAGATCGCGATCTCGGCCAGCACGCCGGCGACGAGGAAGCAGATCGAGCCGAGCCGGCGCTCACGCCTGCCCCCCCCCTCGCGCACGGCGCAAGCCTAGTCACGCCCCTCGCTAGCATCACGCTCGAATGCGAGTCCTGGTAACAGGAGCCAGCGGCCTGATCGGGTCCGCCGTCTGCGACGCGCTGCTGGCGCGCGGGGACGAGGTCGTGGGGCTGACCCGCGACCCCGCCAAGGCGCGGCCGAAGAACCCGACCGTCAACTGGCACGCCTGGGAAGCCGCGAGCGAGCGCCCGCCCCCCGAGGCGCTCGAGGGCGCCGACGCCGTGGTCAACCTGATCGGCGAGGAGATCAACCAGCGCCTCACCGACGGCGCAAAGCAGCGCATCCGCGAGAGCCGCGTGACCGCCGCCCACAACCTGCTGCAGGGGATCGAGGCGATGCGCGAGCGCCCCGCGACCTTCGTCGGCCAGTCGGCGATCGGCTACTACGGCGACCGCGGCGCCCAGCTGCTCGACGAGGACTCGGAGCCGGGCAGCGGTTTCGCCGCGGAGCTTCCCGTCGAGTGGGAGGCGACCCAGAGGGAGGCCGAGCGGCTCGGGATGCGGACCGTGATCCTGCGCACCGGCCTGGTGCTGAGCCGGCACGGCGGACTGCTGAAGCAGCTGCTGCTGCCGTTCAAGCTCGGCGTGGGCGGCCCGCTGGGCAGCGGCGAGCAGTACATGTCGTGGATCCATCTCGATGATGAGGTCGGCCTGACGCTGTGGGCGCTGGACGACGAGCGCGTCAAGGGCCCGGTCAACGCGACCGCCCCCGGCCCCGTCACCAACAGGGAGTTCTCCAAGGCCCTCGGCAAGGCCCTCAACCGCCCGGCCTTGATCCCGGTGCCCAAGCTCGCCCTCGCCGCGCTGCGGGGGGGAGAGCTGGCCGAGGTCGTGACGGGCGGCTCCCGCGTGCTGCCCCGGCGGGCCACCGACCTGGGTTACGAGTTCCGCTACACCGAGGTCGGCCCCGCGATCGAGGCCGCCCTGCGCTAGTGGCCCTTCTCGGAACGTTCGCCAGGAAATGACGAGGTCCAGGCGCCGGCACGCAAGGACGCAGGGAGCCCGAGTAGCAGCGCTACTCGGGCGACCGAGGACGCTGCGTGGCGGTGAGCTGGGACCGTCATTTCCGGTGAGACGTTTCGGGAAGGGCCACTAGTGGCCCTCCCGCAACGTCCAGCGGCGGCCGCCGGAACGGAGGATCGGGTATGAAGCTCGAGGGCGTACACCACGTCACCGCGATCACCGGCCTGGCCCAGGAGAACGTCGACTTCTACGCCGGCACGCTGGGGCTGCGGATGGTGAAGAAGACCGTGAACCAGGACGACCCGACCGTCTATCACCTCTTCTACGCCGACGAGCAGGGCAGCGCCGGCTCGGACATCACCTTCTTCGAGTACCCCGGCGCCAGGCCGGGGCGGGCCGGCGACGGCATGGTGCACACGGTCGCCTGGCGCGTCGCCTCCCACGAGGCGCTCGGGTTCTGGGAGCAGCGGCTCGGCGACGCCGGCGCACCGGTGGAGCGCGGCGAGGCGGCGCTGGCGTTCTCGGATCCCGAGGGCCTGCGCCAGGAGCTGCGCATCTCCACGGTCTCGGACCCGCCGCTGCTGGCCGACCACCCGGAGGTGCCGAAGGAGGCGGCGCTGCAGGGCTTCGACGGCGTGCGCGCCTACTCGAGCCGGCCCGACGCCTCGCGAGGGCTGCTCGAGGCGCTGGACTTCGAGCCCGCCGGCGACGGCTGGGAGGCCCGGGGCGGGAGCCGCGGCGGCCTCTACGCCTACGACGAGCCGCCGGACGAGCGCGGAGCCGCGGGCGCCGGCACGGTCCATCACGTCGCCTGGGCGTCGGAGATCGACGAGCACGAGCGCTGGCGCGCGCGAGCGACCGCCGCGGGCGCGCAGCCGACGCCGGTGATCGACCGCTTCTACTTCCGATCCGTGTACTTCCGCGAGCCCAGCGGGGTGCTGTTCGAGATCGCGACGCTCGGCCCGGGCTTCACCGCCGACGAGCCGCTCGAGACCCTGGGCGAGAGGCTGTCGCTGCCGCCCGACTACGAGCGCCTGCGTGAGCAGATCGAGGCGACCGTGAAGCCGCTGCACAACCCGCGCGTCGCGGCCGGCCGCGGCTGATGGAGCCGGGGGTCGGCCGCGACGGGGAGCTGACCGCCCTCGTCCGCGAGCCCGCCGGCGAGCCCGAGGGCGCGCTGGTGCTGCTGCACGGCCGCGGCACCGGCGAGCAGGACCTGCACCCGCTGCTCGACGCGCTCGATCCCGGGCGCCGCCTGCTCGGGATCACCCCCGGTGGCCCGCTGACGGGCCTGCCCCCGAGCGGGCGCCACTGGTACGCGATCGAGCAGGTCGGCCAGCCGCACGAGGAGACCTTCGTGGAGACGATGACCCAGCTCTCCGCCTTCCTCGACGCGCTCCTGCGCGAGCGCGGGATCCCCTGGGATCACACCGTCGTCGGCGGCTTCAGCCAGGGGGGCGCCGTCTCGCTCGCGCTCGCGCTCGGCACGGGCCGCCCCCGCGCCGCCGGCATCCTGGCGATGAGCTGCTTCCTGCCGACCGTGCGCGGCTGGCGCATCGACGTGCGCGCGAAGCGCGGCATGCACGCCTACGTCAGCCACGGGACCTACGACAACATCATCCCGGTCGGCTTCGGGCGCCGCGTTCGCGACCTGCTGGAAGAAGGCGGGCTGGAGGTCGAGTTCCGCGAGTCGCGCGTCCAGCACCAGATCGACCCCGAGCTGCTGCCCGAGATGCAGGCTTGGCTCGCGGCGCGAACCTCAGGGGCGAACGCAGAGGGCTGACGGCCCGGCCCCGGGGGACTCGTCCGCCTGGATCCGGCAGAGGGTGCTGTCCCCGGCCTCGGTGAACACGAACGAGCCCAGCAGGGAATCGGGGCCCCGAAACTCGAGCAGCGCCGAAGCGACGCCGGCGCGGAAGCCGTCGTCGGCCTCGTCGCGCTCGGCTATCGCCCTCAGCACGGTAGCCATCGCCTGGTGGCCGTAGGCGGCGAAGGCGCCGGGCGAGCGGCCGAAGCGGTTCAGGAACGTCTCCGCGAAACCCGCGCCGCGCGGCTGCGGCAGCACCTGCGGGTCCTGCGCCGCGCTCAGCGCGTACTCGCGGTCCTCGGTGCCGACCAGCACCACCGGAGCCGGCCCACCTTCGGCCGGTGGCACCGGCGCCGGGAAGAGGACGCGCGCCTCGCCGCCCCCGAGCGGCCCCGGGGAGGGGGCGAGCGGCTCGACGCCGTCGGCCTCGGCCGCCTCACGGAAGCGCTGGGTCAGCAGCGCCCCCCAGGCGTCGCGCTCGTCCGCCCCGACGAATGCCCGCGAGACCCCGAGCTCGGACAGCAGTTGCGCCGCACCGGCCGCCAGCTCCTCGTCGCTCGGCACCACCCGCGCGAAGGTCTGCTCTCCCGAGGGGCGGTAGCGGTCGGGGCTGTCCGGGTAGCCCTTGGCGGGCTCGGTCAGGTCGATCGCCCCCGCCCCCGGCGAGACCTGCGCGATCCCGGCGTCGTTGGTGATCGGCAGCGAGGCGCGCGTCGGCTGCGAGCTGAGCTCGCCGATGTAGGCGGCGGTGCTCGAGTCCTGGGCGGCGGCGCGCGCGTTGGCCCCGACCGCGACGGGGTCCCACGGCTTCCCCCGCGCGTCGTCCAGGTACCTCGCCCGGACCTCGAGGTCGCCGGCGCGGCCGCGCGCCTGCTCGAGCGCGAGCCGCGCTCCGTCGGCGGCGTCGCGGCCGTCACCCCCGAAGGGACCTGTCAGCGGCAGGCTGACGTAGACGGTGACGGGGCCCTCGACACCGGAGTCGTCGGCGGCCGAGCAGGCGGCCAGGGTGAGCGCGGCGAGCAGCAGCGCGAGCAAGCCCCTAACCGAAGAACACCTCCGCGCCACGGTAGAAGTGCTCGGGGACGGTCTTCAGCTCGGCGGTCGCCTCGCTCAGGTCCACCAGCTCGATCTCGGTGCCCCGCAGCGCGGTCATCTTGCCCCACTCGCCCGCGTCGGCGGCGTCGATCGCGGCCAGCCCGAAGCGCGTCGCCAGCACCCGGTCGAAGGCCGTCGGGGTGCCGCCTCGCTGCACGTGCCCGAGCACGGTCGCCCGCGCCTCGCGGCCGGTGCGCCCCTCGATCTCGCCCTCCAGCCAGTGGGCGAGGCCGCCGAGGCGGGCGTGCCCGAAGGCGTCCGTGGGAGCGTCCTTGGCCTCGGGAATGCCACCCTCGGGCTTGGCGCCCTCGGCGACGACCAGGATCGGCGCGTACTCCTGCTCGAAGCGGCGCTCGATGTAGTCGCAGACGCGCTCGATGTCGAAGTCGACCTCCGGGATCAGGATCACGTTGGCGCCGCCGGCGATGCCCGCGTGCAGGGCGATCCAGCCGGCGTGGCGGCCCATCACCTCGACGATCAGCACCCTGTGGTGGCTCTCGGCGGTCGTGTGCAGGCGGTCGACCGCCTCCATCGCGATGTTGACGGCGGTGTCGAAGCCGAAGGTGTAGTCGGTGGCGCCGAGGTCGTTGTCGATCGTCTTCGGCACCCCGACGACCCTGACGCCCTCCTGCCCGAGCCGGGTCGCGACCCCGAGCGTGTCCTCGCCCCCGATCGCGATCAGGGCCTCGACCCCGTCTCCCTCGAGCGTCCCGCTGACCGCCTCGGCCCCCCCGTCCTGCTTGAACGGGTTGGTGCGCGAGGAGCCGAGGATCGTGCCACCCCGAGGCAGGATGCCGCGCACCTCGGGGACGCCCAGCGGGCGGCTCTCGCCCTCGAGCACGCCGCGCCAGCCGTCGCGGTAGCCGACGAACTCGTGCCCGTGATCGCCGCTGCCCTTGCGGACGATCGCGCGGATCACGGCGTTGAGGCCGGGGCAGTCACCGCCGCCCGTGAGGACTCCGATTCGCATCGGCTAGACGCTATCGAGACAGCGGCTTCTCCATCAGGAGGGGCACGTGGCGGCCACCGCCATCAATCGCGGCTGCGAGGCAGCCGCTCAAACGATGAGTGGCCTTGGTGCCCCTATCAGGAGGGCCGCGTGGCGGCCACCGCCATCAATCGCGGCTGCAAGGCAGCCGCTCAAACGATGAGTGGCCTTGGTGCCCCTAGGGCCGCGTCAGCCAGTCGATGATCGGCTGGGAGACGCGCAGCAGGGCGCCGGTGAAGACCCCGCCGAGGAAGAGGATCGCGCAGACCGGGCCCGCGACGTTGAAGGCGTAGGCGATCACCATCGCGCAGGCGCCGAGAACCGTGAACACGAGCAGCGACATCGCGGGAAAATCTAGCGCAGGCCCGGGTCGCGGGCCCGTCCCACCGCTCAGGAGAGCGCGACGACCGCGTCTATCTCGACCAGGGCGCCCTTGGGCAGCGCCGCGACCCCGACGGCTGCGCGGGCGGGCGGGTCCGAGGGGAAGAACTCCCCGTAGGCCTCGTTGATCTCGGCGAACCTCTCGAGCTGGGTCGTGAAGATGGTCAGGCGCACGGCGCGGTCGAGGCTCGTTCCGGCCGACTCGCAGACCGCCTGCAGGTTCTGCAGGCACCGTGTCGCCTGCTCGGCCGGGGCCTCCCCCACCATCTCGCCGGTCCCGGGGTCGAGCGGGATCTGCCCAGAGCAGAACAGCAGCCCCCCGGCCGCGACGGCGTGGCTGTAGGGGCCGATCGCCTCCGGCGCCCCGTCGGCGTTGATGGTGCTGCGCTGCTCGCTCATCCCTCGCTCCTCTCGGTCGTGTGCTGGCGCCGGACCGTATACCCGCGGCCGCTCAGGTCCTCGACGATCTGGCTCGTGTGCTCGGGGTCGCGGGTGTCGAGGATCAGCTCGACGCCCGTCTCGGCCACGTGCAGGTTGACCACGTCGCGCACGTGGCGGACGTCGACGACGCTGGCGCCGGTGGCCCCGACGGCGGCGAGCAGCCTCGCCAGCGACCCCGGCCGGTCGGAGATCGTCGTGAACAGGACCGCGCCGCGCCCGTGGCGGCTGGCGCCGCGCCTGGCTACCGCGCCGACCAGCGTCTCGTCCACGTTGCCCCCCGAGAGCACGACGGCGGTGCTGCCCGACTGGGCCGGGGCGACGTGGCCGCCCGCGAGGGCCGCGATCCCGACCGCTCCGGCTCCCTCGACGACCAGCTTCGCCTCACCCAGCAGGTCGGCCATCGCGTCGCCGACCTCGTCGTCGGAGACGACCGCGATCTCGTCCAGCCAGCGCTGCACCAGCGGCAGCGTGATCACGCCGGGGCGCTTGACCGCGATCCCGTCGGCGACGGTGCGGGTCGGCTTCACGGTCACCGGCTCGCCCTGCTCGAGCGACGCCGGGTAGGAGGCGCAGGCGATCACCTGGACGCCGACGACCTCGACCTCGGGGCGCTGGGACTTGACGGCGATCGCGATCCCGCTGGCCAGCCCGCCGCCGCCGAGCGGCACCAGCACCTTCGCCAGGTCGGGTACGTCCTCGAGCAGCTCCAGGCCGACTCCGCCCTGGCCCGCGATCACGTGAGGGTCGTCGAAGGGGTGGATGAGCGTGAGGCCGTCCGAGGCGGCCAGCTCCCTGGCGCGCTCGACGCAGTCATCGACCGTGCCCTCGGTGCGGGTCAGGCTCGCCCCCAGCCTCGCCGCCGGCTCGGTCTTCGAGATCGGGGCGTCCTCGGGCACGAACAGCTTGCAGGGAACGCCGTGGCGCTTCGCGGCCCAGGCCAGCGCGCGGCCGTGGTTGCCGGCGGTCCCGGCGACGACGCCGCGCTCGACTCGCCCGCCGAGCGATGCGAGCTTGACGCTCACGCCTCGCGCCTTGAAGGACCCGGTCTGCTGCAGGCTCTCTGCCTTGAGCGCGATGCGCGCGCCGAGCAACTCGTCGATCGCCGGCAGCGACAGCGACGGCGTGCGGGTGATCACGGGGGCGATCTCGGCGTGCGCGGCGGCGATCTGCTCGAGCTCGACCGCGCCCGCGCCGGCCGGCGCCTCGCCGGTGCCGGAAGCTCTAGCCATCCAGGGCCTCCTTCGCCTCGGAGAGGAACCGGCTCACGGCCGCGACCGCGGCCTCGGTGTCCGAAGCGTCCTGGACCTCGCGCACCAGGCGGCTGCCGACGATGACCCCGTCGGCGACTTCGCCGAAGGCGGCCACCTGCTCAGGGGTTGAGATGCCGAACCCGACGGACACGGGAACCTCGGCCCGTTCGCGCAGGTCCGAGACGAAATCGCGCAGCGCCTCCCCCACGTCGCCGCTGCGCTCCCCGGTGGTGCCGATCACGGCCACCGCGTAGATGAAGCCCTGGGCGATGCGGATGATCTCCAGCCGGCGCGAGGGCTCGGTCGTCTGCGCGACGAGCGGCACCAGGGCGAGCCCGGCGCCGGCGATCGCCTCGCGCACCTCGGCTCCCTCGCCCAGCGGCAGGTCGGGGACGATCACCCCGCAGGCGCCGGCGTCGGCGAGCCTGGAGGCGAAGGCCTCTCCGCCGACGGCCAGGATCATGTTCGAGTAGGCCATGACCACCACCGGGACGCGGTCGGAGACCTCGGCGCAGGACTCGAGCGCCTGCTCGAGCCCCGACCCGGCCTCGAGCGCCGTCGTCGCCGCGGCGTGGATCACGGGCCCGTCGGCGAGCGGGTCGGAGAAGGGGATGCCGAGCTCGATCAGGTCCGCGCCCGAGTCGGCGTACGCGCGCGCGATCGCGCGCGAGGCCTCGGCGTCGGGGAAGCCGCCCATCATGTAGGGCATCAGGGCGGCGCGCCCCTGCTCGCGGGCGGCGGCGAAGGCCGCGGCGACGCGGGCTTCGCCGGCCCCGGTGGACGTGGCCGAGGAGGCGGCCGGGGACGCCGGCTCAGCCATCGATCTCAGCCAGCTTCGCGATCACCTCGTCCAGGTCCTTGTCCCCCCGGCCCGAGAGGCAGAGCAGGTCAAAACCGTCCTGCGCACCCGCCCCAGCCGCCCCCGGACGCGAAGCGGAGGCGGCGGCGTCTTCCGATTCGGAGCCCGATTCCGCAAGAAGCCAGGCGACCGCGTGGCTCGGCTCGAGCGCGGGGATGATCCCCTCCAACCGGGCCAGCTCGCGGAACGCGAGCAGGGCCTCGGCATCGTTGACCGGGAAGTAGCTGGCGCGGCCGGTGTCGCGCAGGTGCGCGTGCTCGGGTCCCACTCCTGGATAGTCGAGGCCGGCCGAGACCGAGTGGGCCTCCAGGATCTGGCCCTGCTCGTCGGCGAGCACCGCCGAGAGGGCGCCGTGGAGGACGCCGGTGGAGCCGGCGCTGAGCGAGGCGCCGTGGCGCCCGCTCTCGATCCCCTCGCCGCCCGGCTCGATCCCGATCAGCTCGACCGGATCGTCGAGGAAGGCGTAGAAGGTCCCGATCGAGTTGGAGCCGCCCCCGACGCAGGCGATCACCCGCTCGGGCAGCGCCCCCTCGGCGTCGAGCGCCTGGGAGCGGGCCTCGTCGCCGATCACCCGCTGCAGGTCGCGGACGAGGGCCGGGTAGGGGGCCGGGCCGACCACGGATCCGATCACGTAGTGGGTGTCCTCGACCGTCGCGACCCAGTCGCGGATCGCGGCGCTGACGGCCTCCTTCAGGGTCCGCGCCCCGGCCTCGACCGGGGCCACCGTCGCCCCCAGCAGGTTCATGCGGGCCACGTTCGGGGCCTGGCGGCGGATGTCCTCGGCGCCCATGTAGACGACGCACTCCAGGCCCAGCAGCGCGCAGGCGGTGGCCGTCGCGACCCCGTGCTGGCCCGCCCCGGTCTCGGCGATGATCCGGGTCTTGCCCATGCGCTTGGCGAGCAGCGCCTGGCCGACCGCGTTGTTGATCTTGTGGGCGCCGGTGTGGGCCAGGTCCTCCCGCTTCAGGTAGACGCGCCGGCCGACGCGCTCCGAAAGCCGCTCGGCCCGGTAGAGCGGCGTCGGGCGGCCGACGAAGTCCCGCAGCAGGCGGCCCAGCTCCGCCTGGAAGGTCTCGTCCTCGCGCGCGCGTGCCCAGGCCGCGGTCAGCTCGTCGAGCGCGGCGATCAGCGTCTCGGGCACGAAGCGCCCGCCGTACCGGCCGAAGCGCTCCTCGACGGCCTGGCTCACCCGACTCCCGCCTTCGCGTGAACGGCCTCGAAGAAGGCCTCGACCCTGGCGGGGTCCTTGCGGCCGGGCTCGGCTTCGACCCCGCTGACGACGTCCACCGCGTAGGGGTGGACGACGTCGATCGCTGCGGACACGTTCTCCGCCGTCAGCCCGCCGGCGAGCACCATCGGCACCTGCGAGCGGCGTCCGGCCAGCAGCTCCCAGTCGAAGCTGGCGCCGGTTCCCCCGGGCTTGCCGGGGCGGTGGGCGTCGAAGAGGTGGAGGTCTGTGCGGAAGGCCTCGGCCGCCTGCACGTCGGCTGCGCTGCGAACGCGGAAGGCGCGCATCACCCTGGCGCCCGTGCGGCGCCCCGCCTCGGCGCAGAACGAAGGGCCCTCGTCGCCGTGGAACTGCAGCAGCGTCAGCTGCTCGCGCTCGGCGGCGCCGACGACCTCCTCCATGGTCGAGTTGACGAAGACTCCGGCGACCTCGCAGCGGCGCTTCAGGGCCGCACCGATCTGCTCGGCGACCGCGGGCTGCACGAACCTGGGGCTGTCGGCGTGGTGGATCAGCCCGATCGCCCAGGCGCCCAGGTCCGCCGCCTGGGTGGCGTCCTCGAGGCTCGTCATGCCGCAGATCTTGACCTTGGTCATCGCATCTAGGGTCGCAGACGGGCCAGGGCGTCGCGGGCCTGCCCGACCGAATCGCCCCGGCGCGCCCGCCGCTGGATTAGGGTTCGCCGCGTGAAGCCGAGCGAACGGGCCTCTCGGCGCATCGTCTTCCGCACTCTGGGGCGGATGAGCGGAGGCTGCCTGGAGCTTGTCGAGCCCGACGGCCGCCGCTTCACCTTCGGCGATCCAGCATCCGAGTTGCGGGCGAGCATCGCGGTGCATTCGCCGAGCTTCTACCGCGCGATGCTGGGAGGCAGCGTCGGCCTCGGGGAGGCCTACCGCGACGGCGGCTGGGACACCGATGACCCCGTGACCCTGACCCGGATCGCGGCGAGGAACCTGCCGGCGCTCGACGTCTGGCGCCGCCGCTTCCGCCCCGCGCTGGCCCCCCTTCAGCGCACGCTCTGGCGGGTGCCTCGGAACACCAAGTCCAAGTCCAAGCGCCACATCTCGTCGCACTACGACCTCGGCAACGACCTCTTCGCGCTCTACCTGGACGAGTCGATGATGTACTCGAGCGCCTACTTCGCCCACCCCGACGCGAGCCTCGGGGACGCCCAGCGCACCCGTCTGGACCGGATCTGCAGGGCGCTGGAGCTGACCCCCGAGGATCACCTGCTGGAGATCGGCACCGGGTGGGGCGGGCTCGCCGCCTACGCCGCGTCCAACTACGGCTGCCGGGTGACGACCACGACGATCTCGCGCGAGCAGCGCGAGGGCGCCCTGCGCAGGATCGCCGACGCCGGCGTCGAGGACAGGGTCACGGTGCTGCTCGAGGACTACCGCGACCTTCGCGGCAGCTACGACAAGCTCGTCTCGATCGAGATGATCGAGGCGGTCGGCTGGCAGTACTTCGGGGAGTTCTTCCGCCGCTGCTCGGAGCTGCTGAAGCCCGACGGGCTCTTCTTCCTGCAGGCGATCGTGATCGACGACCGCGTCTACGAGCTCGAGAAGGCCTCCCGCGGCTTCTCCAACGCGCTCATCTTCCCGGGCGGCTGCCTGCCCTCGGTCGAGGTGATCCAGCGCTGCATCGCCACCGAGACCGACCTCAGCACGATCTGGCTGGACGACATCAGCGCTCACTACGCGGAGACGCTGAAGCTGTGGCGCCGGCGCTTCGTCGCCAACTACGACCTCGCGGCCGAGCTCGGTTACGACGAGCCCTTCAGAAGGCTGTGGACGCTGTGGCTGGCGATGAGCGAGGCGGGGTTCCGGGAGCGCCGCATCCGGGACGTGCAGATGCTGTTCGCGAAGCCCGAGAGAACGCCCTCGCTCGAGGAGTCCCTGTCGGCGCCCGCGAGCCTCGCCGACTCCGACAGCCTCGCCGACTGAGGCCTAGGAGACCTGCTCGGGTCGCTCACCGAGAGTCACGGTGACCTCGGTCTCCTCCCCGTCGCGCAGGACGGTCAGCGTGATCTCATCGCCGGCCGACATCCCGTTGACCTCGGTGATCACGTCCTCCATGCCCTCGATCGGCTCGCCGTTGATCTCGGTGATCACGTCCCCGCCCGTCGGGACGGGCTGCCCGCCCACGACCTTCTGGCCACTCGACCCGCGGATACCGGCGTCGGCTGCGGGGCCGTCCTCGTAGGCCTCGTCGACGAGCGCGCCGCTGTCGACGTCGAGCTCGAGCGCCTCGGCCACCTCGGGGGTGATGTCGCCTCCGCTGATGCCCAGGTAGGCCCGCTCGACGCTGCCGTCCTCGATCAACTGTGCGGCGACCTCGCGGGCGGTCTCGATCGGGACCGCGAACGCGACGCCCTCGTTGCCACCGCCCTGGGTCGCGATCTGGGAGTTGATCCCGATCACCCGACCCGCGCCGTCGAGCAGCGGGCCGCCCGAGTTGCCGGGGTTGACCGCGGCGTCGGTCTGCAGCACGTCGCTGATGGAGAAGCCGTTGGGCGCCTGGATCTGGCGGGCCTTGGCCGAGATGATTCCCGTCGTCACGGTCCTGTCGAGGCCGAACGGGTTCCCGATCGCGACGACCGGATCACCGACCTCGACCTTCGTCGAGTCGCCGAGGCTGAGCTCGGTCAGCTCGTCGTCCTCCTCGACGTCGAGCAGCGCCACGTCGGAAGAGGGGTCCATGCCGACGAGCTCGGCGCTGCGGCTCTCGGCCGCGTCGCCGAAGTCGACCTCGATCGAATCCGCGCCCTCGACCACGTGGGCGTTGGTGAGGATGTGCCCCTCGTCGTCGATCACGAAGCCCGCGCCGGTCGCGGTGCCGGCGCTCTGGCCCGCCTGGATGAAGACGACGCCCTTGGAGTCGCGCTCGTAGATCTCGTTCACGGTCAGGCCCTTGCCTCCGCCGCCGGAGTCGCCGGCGGGGCGCGTCAGGGCGACCCCGGACGACGGCTCGTCGTCGCCGTCGATCCAACCGGCCTCGATCGCGGCCAGCCCCGCGACGGCGACGACGAGCCCGCCGATCACGGCGGACCCGAAGGAGGAGGAGAGAAATGCCCTGCGCTTCATCTGGCCGGCAGCATGCGACGCCGCCCTCAACCGTGGCTAAGAGGAAGCTGACGGTTCCCTAAGAGCGCGCGGGCGGGTCCCACGAGGAGCCCGAGGCCGTCCGGCCGGCGCTACGGCAGCAGGTGCTCGCGGGTCGATTCCTCGTCCGCGGTCAGCTCCCGCACCTTGGCCTCGGGGTCCTCGGCGCGCATCAGCGCCTCGCCGATCAGGACCGCGTCCACCCCGATCTCCTCCAGCTGCTCGAGCGTCGAGCGCTCGGAGATGCCGCTCTCGGCGACGACGGTGGCCCCTGCGGGTACGTCGGTGATCAGCTCCCTGGTCCTGGCGACATCGACCGTGAAGTCGTCCAGGTTGCGGTTGTTGATCCCGATCACGGCGGCGTCGACGGCCAGGGCCCGCTCCAGCTCTGGCTCCGAGTGGACCTCGACGATCACGTCGAGGTCGAGCTCGTCTGCCGCGGCATGCAGCTCGCTCAGCCTCTCGTCGTCGAGCGCCGCGACGATCAGCAGCGCCGCATCCGCCCCGCTCAGCGCCGCCTCGTAGAGCTGGTAGGGATCGACCACGAAGTCCTTCTGCAGGATCGGCAGCTCGCACGCCTCTCGCGCCGCCCTCAGGTCGGCGAGGCCGCCGCCGAAGTGGGGCTCGTCGGTCAGCACGGACAGCGCCGCGGCGCCGCCGCTCTCGTAGGCCGCGACGATCTGGTCAACCGTGGCGCCGGGCCTGATCTCGCCCGCGCTCGGGGAGCGCCGCTTGAACTCGGCGATCAGCGAGAGCCCGGGTCGGGTCAGCGCCTCGCTGAAGGGGCGCCCATCCCCCCGGTCGCCCAGGTCCGCGCGAAGCTGCTCGAGCGGCGCCTCTGCGCTGCGCCGCGCGACGCCGGCGCGGGCGCCCTCGACGAGCTGTTCGATCATGCCCATCGCTGCGAAGAGCCTAACCGGAGCCGGCGAGCGCGCGGGAGCGCTCGACCAGCTTCTCCAGGACCGTAGTCGCCGCGCCGCCGGCGACGCTCTCCCGCGCGCGCTCGATGCCGGCGGCGAGGTCCTCGGCGCCGCCCGCGACGAGGATCGCGGCGCCGGCGTTCAGCAGGGCCAGGTCGAGA
>Ga0194128_10003860_pt1 | contig 22482 bp, 17 predicted proteins | sample TA2KigCa65mmetaG_FD_148650 | JGI IMG/M metagenome (GOLD analysis project Ga0194128, IMG submission 148650) | Freshwater microbial communities from Lake Tanganyika, Tanzania - TA2015037 Kigoma Deep Cast 65m | ecosystem: Environmental > Aquatic > Freshwater > Lake | place: Tanzania: Lake... | reverse complement strand
GCCGGCGGTGGCGCGGGCGAGCCGGCCGCCCCCGCCAGCGCCCGCTGCTGCTCCGGCGTGAGGTAGCTCGCCTGCACGACGAGGTCGGCATCGGCGCCGAGCCGCTCGCGCAGCTGCGCGCCGGTCAGCGTCTGCCCGTCGACGGACACGACGCCGCCCTCGATCTGGACGAGGCGGACGTTGCTGCCCGCCTGGCGCGGGACGAGCGCGATGCCCTGCTGGAGCGCGACGAGATCGTAGCGCTGACGAAGTTTCGCGCCGAGTTCCTGCTCCAAGTCCCCCTTCATGAGGCTCTGAAGCCCAGCTCGTTGTCCGAGCTCCGTCAGGGGTGCCAGCGGGTCTTTGGATGCGTCGCTGGTCGCCTGACCGTGCCCGGTGATTGAAAGGCCGAAAAAGAGCACGGCGGCAGCCGTCACGCGGGGAATCCATCTGGTCATGTCAGTGCCTCAGAAGCAGTACGCCCGCGGCGTGCGCAGCTCGACGTCAGACCGGAGCAGCCGGTGCAGCATGACGAACGCGGCGGCTGCGACGACCTCGACCGCGACGAGCGCCGCCATGCTGTAGGGACGCGCCATCGCGGCCGCAATCGCCACGCCCGCGTCGGCGGCCGTTGCCCACCATCCCGTCGCGGCGACTCCCACCGATACCAGCCACAATGCCGAGCTCGACGCCAGCGACGCGGCCGTCGTCAGTACCAGCCAGGCCGTCCGCCCGTCGATGGCCGTATACAGGACCACGCCGGCCGTGCCCACGATCAGCACGGCTGCGGCCGCAGCCGCCCAGGCCGCCAGCCGACGCTGCCGCGCGCGGGCGGCCCACGCCGCCTTCACCGTGCGCGCCACGAACGCCGGCGACGGCTCGACGCCCGGCAGCGCGGCGAACATCCGGCCGAGCGCCGCGTCGGCCGCCTCGTCCTGGCCGTCCCGGTCGGCCGCCAGCCAGGTCTCCACGTGCGTGCGCCAGCGTCCCATGTCGGTCCTACCTTCCTCCTACGCGGTGCCGTGGCATCGGGTTTCAGGGGGCCCTCAGGGCCTCCAGCCGGCCTCCGCCAGCAGACCCGCCAGCTCCTTGCGCGCACGGTGCAGGAACGTCTTCACCGTGCCTTCGGGGAGCTCGAGCACGTCCGCAATCTCCTCGATGGTCAAGCCCTGCTGGTACCTGAGCACGACCGCTTCGCGGTATTCCGTCCGCAGCCGGCCGAGCGCGTCCTCCAGCGCCGCGGCCAGGCTGCGGCGCTCCAGCTCGTCTGCGGGCGAGGGCCCGCCGGCATCCCGCGGGCCCTGGTAGCCCTCGGCCGTGAGCGCGTCGAGCGATACCGTCTCCACGCGCCGTCGTCGCAGGTGGTCGACGGCGAGATTGTGCAGCACGCGGAAGAACCAGGCGGAGAACTTCCGCTCGGGGTCGTAGGAGTCCAGGCGCGCGAACGCGCGGACGAACGCGTCCTGCGCGAGCTCCTCGGCGACGGCGCGGTCTCGCACCAGCCGCGCGGCCACGTTGACCGCGGCGGAGGCGTAGCGCGCGACGAGCGTGCGGTACGCCGCCTGGGATCCGGCCATCGCCTGACGAACCAGTTCGGCGTCGCTCGTCGGCACGGACGATCCATGATACGGGCGCCGGCGTCCGGGGGTTTCAGACGAGGGGCTGACGCGGAGTTCGTTGCTGTGGCGCGAACCCTTCGGGCTTCGCGGGGCGAGCCTGAAAGGCTCGCCCCACGAAGCCGCAGGACGCGCACCCGAAAACGCGGGAGATTTAGTTGAAGCTGTAGCGCACGCTCAGCATGAACTGGTAGACGTCCGAGGTGAACGCGGACGACTGGTACGACCGCGAGAGCAGCTCGTTGTTCACGACGGCCAGGCGGTAGGTTGCCCGCCCCTGCGCATCCACGCCCGGATTGGTCAGCACCTGCACCTGGTTGTTGGTGTTGACTGCCGCGACGACCTGGCGGCCGACGCCCCACTGGCTGTTCAGCAGGTTGCCAACGTTGAGAATGTCGGCCCGGATCTGGAGCGCGTTGCGCTTGCCGCCCACGTTCCGGAACACCTCCTGCACGACGCTCAGGTCGGCGCGGCGGAGCATCGGCATGACGGCGCCATACCGCTCGGCGTACTGTCCCCGACGCGTGCGGAGGTACGGGTCCTGCTCGATGAACCGCTCGAAGGCCGCCGCCTGCTCCTCGGCGGTGAACGTCCGGCCGCCCTGGGTGAAGGTCACGAAGTTCATCTCCGATCGGTCGCGCGGGACGTAGATCAGGTCGTTGTTGCTGACGATGTCGTTGTTCATGTCGCCGCCGAAGACGTAGCTGATCCGGGACGAGGGCGTGCTCGAGGCCTGGTTGTGCTTGGCCTCCCAGAAGAGCGCCAACGACGTGCCGCCGATGCTGAAGTACTCGCGGCGATAGGTCACCAGCGCGAATACCCGGTGGCCCGGCGACCAGAGCGAATGCTCGGCGATCGGGTCGTTCGGGTTGCCGGCCGTGGCGACGCGCGAGTAGCTCGTGGCGGCCGTCGATTCGGGATCCACGAGCGACTTCGACACGCCGTAGCTGTAGGCGCCGCGCAGCGACAGCCCGAACGCCGTGGTCTTGGAGAGCGATTGGGCGATGTTCCACGCCGAGCCGTCGCTGCCGTTCTTCAGCACGTAGTTGACGGTGACCTGGTTGCCCGAGTCGTTGTTGATGCGGTTGACGCAGCCGCCGGCCTGCCCGGCTGCCGCGCACGGCACGCCGACCCAGCGCGGGCGCGCATCGGGGCCGGCGAACGACCCCTGCGGCGCAGGCAGGTTGGCGTTGATGTAGTAGATGCCGTTGACGTCCTTGGCGTGGAGGAGCTCCGTCGTGCTGACCAGGCCCCACGGCAGCCGTCGATCGACCGCGACGTTGGTCCGCCAGACCTGCGGGAACTTGAAGTCCGGGTCGGTGACGTTGAGGGCGTAGCTCGACGCGCCGCCGCCGGTCACGTTCGTCGGCTTGTACCGGTTGGGGTCGGGATGGAAGGGAAAGGCGGTCGTGTTGTCGACGATGCGCTCGCCGATCAGCACGCCGGTGTTGCCGAGCTGATTCGAGATCCAGACGTACGCCGGACGGCCGCTGAAGATTCCGGTGCCGCCGCGGACCTGCGTCATCTGATCGCCGTTGACGTCCCAGTTCGCGCCGAGGCGGGGGGACCACAGCACCTTGGCGTCCGGCATCCGGCCGGTCTCGTAACGCACGGGGTTCCCGCGCTCGTCTCTGAACGTCAGCGCGTCGGCCGCGGGGTTGGCGAAGGCGGTGTTCTTGAACCGCGAGACGTCGAAGCGCAGCCCGGCCGTGAGCGTCAGGTTGCGGGCCGGCCGCCACTCGTCCTGGGCGTATCCGGCGGTGTACCAGACGTCGAGCGGCTGCAACGGCTTGTCGAGGCCGGGAATATTGCTCCACCGCACGTGGAAGCGCGACAGCGTGACGGGGGAGACCGCGCGGTTCGGATTCGCGAGGTACCCGTTGGCGTCGGCGAAGAAGTCGGCCAGCGAGTTGTACGCATAGCCGCTCTGCGGGCAGCAGCTCCAGAAGACGTTGTCGGAGTGGAACTTCTCCGCGTACACCCCGAACGTCAGCGAGTGGCGCGTGGTGAACTTCGTGAAGTTGTCCTGCAGCTGGAACGTGCTGTACCGCAGCTCGTTCTGGAACGTGAACGGCTCGAAGCCGAACGTGGTGTACGCGGTGCCGCTCTCGAAGATGTCCACCAGCGGGAAGACCGTGCCCCGGGAGGCGCGGCTCTCGTCCTGATACGTATAGCCGCTCTGGAACGAGTTGGCCATCGTGTTGCCGATGACCGCGTTCCACTCGCCGATCCCCGAGCGGATGTCTTCGAGAATCTGATAGTTGGAGTTCCGGAACGAGAGAAAGTTGCTGCTGGCCGAGCCGCGGCCGCGGAGCGCCGACGAGGAGCTCGAGAGGCCGACGTCGGTGAACGAATCGAGATGGTTGTAGCGGAAGCTGACCTTGTTCGCCGTGTTGATGTTGTAGTCGCTCCGCAGCAGGAAGCGCTTGGCCGGCGTCTCGTCGTCGATGCCCTCGAAGGGCCCCGTCTCGTAGTTGAAGCCGGATTGCAGGAAGGCGCTGAGGGCGCTGAGGTCCGATTCACGCACCCGGGTGACGTTGCCGGCGACCGGCTCGCCACGGTTCGCGCGGAAGATGTTCAACGGGCGCGTGTCTCGCTCGTCCTCGTAGTTGCCGAAGGCGAACCACTTGTTCTGGATGATCGGCCCAGACGCCCACCCGCCGGTGTTGCGGAACTTGAACGTGCCGGGGTTGACGGGCCGGCCGGCCGCGTCGGTGCCAACCCAGTCGTCGCTGCGGAACCGGTGATAGAAGGACCCGCTCAGCTCGTTGGTCCCGCTGCGCGTCACGGTGTTGATGCTCGCGGCGATGAAGCTTCCCTGCCGGACGTCGAACGGCGCGACGCTGACCTGGATCTGCTCGATCGACTCGAGCGAGATCGGGGCGACGTTGGTGCGGTCGCCCGGCTGGCTGCTCGACACGCCGAAGGTCGCGTTGAACGACGATCCGTCGACCGTGATGCTGTTCATCCGGCCGTCCTGGCCGACGAAGCTGTTGAACCCGCCGGAGGACTGCGGCGTCAGACGCGTCACGTCGCCCATGCGCCCGGAGAGCGTGGGCAGCAGCTCGATCTCCTCGCGGCGGATCGCCGTGGCCGCGCCGGTGCGGCTGGAGCTGAACACGGGATCGGCCTGGCCGACGACGGTCACCTCCTCCTGGACGGCGATCGGGGTCACGGTGAACGCGAGGTCGGTTGACACGCCGAGGTTGACCGCGATGTCGGACTGCGTCTCGGGCGTAAAGGCCGTACCGCCGCTGCCGCCCGTGAAGGCGACCGTCACGGTATACGGGCCGCCGACGCGCATCCCGGGAAGCGAAAAGCGTCCGTCGGCGCGTGTGACGGCCTCATAGCTGGTGCCTGAAGGCTCGTGGATCGCGAGCACGGTCGCGCCAGCGACCGGCTGCTGCTGCGAGTCGACGACGATGCCGGAGATGGCGCCCGTCGTGACGCCCTGCGCGGCGGCCGGACGAACCGGTCCGATGAGCGCGCAGACGGCGAGAAGCGCCAGCCAGCGTCTGATGTCCTTCATTCGTGTGTCTCCCTGGAGTGTGCGTCTGCAGGTGTGGGGGAAATTGTACATGAAAAAGGGCTGTCACTCGACGGTGACAGCCCTGTCGTGTCGCAGTTACGCGTCTCGCCTGGCGCGGACGCGGGCGCGCGTCGCGTGACTTAGCTGCTGCGGCCGCTCGTGCCCGCCGCGCCGCGTCCACCGGCGGCGTTCGCCTTGCGGATCTCTTCGGCCTGGTTGCTCAACTGCTCGGCCTCCTTGAGCAGCGCCTGCTGGCGCGCCGGGCTACTCTCCAGGTTGGCCTGCACGCGCAGCAGCAGGTTCTTGTAGACGAGCGCCTCCATGTACCGCGCGTTCAGTTCGAGGGCCCTGTCGATCGCCTGGATCCCCATCTGGACGAACTTCATCTTTTCGGGGTCGCTCAGGCTGAAGTCGCGATACGCCTTTTCCCAGTAGTAGGTGGCGATGGTGTAGAACGCCTCCGGGTTGTTCGGCTCGCGCTCGGCGCGCGCCTGGAGCGCTTCGATCGCGCCCTCGAAGTTCCCCTGGCGGTTGTAGAAGGCCGCCAGCGTCGTGTAGACCGTCGGCTCGGTCGGGCGCGCCTCACGCGCCTTCACGAGCGTCTCCTCGGCGAGGTCGTACTCGCCGCTGTCCTCGTAGATGCGCGCCAGCGCGAAGTAGTTCACCGGGTCGTTCGGTTCCATCTGAATCAGCTGCTGAACGACCGGCTCGGACTCCGCGGGGTCGTTCAGCTTGTCGGCCCCGTACGCATTGGCGAGGTACTGGAGGGCCAGCTTCCGCAGCTCCGGCCGCTGCTCCATGTCCACGGACTTCTTGTAGTTCTCGACCGCGCGCACGATGAGCTCGTCGTTGGCGGCCTCGCCGCGCCGCGTCGGCCGGTACAGATTGTCGTAGCTGTTGCCCAGATAGAAGTACGCCTCCGTCTGGGTCGGGTCGGCCGCGATCGCCCGCTCGTACGCCTCGACGGCGCCCCGATAATCCTGCTGCTGATAGGCGGTGTGGGCGTCCTTGAGCGCCATCCGCGCCTGGAGCATGCCCACCTGGCCGCATCCGGCGACCGCCAGCCCGCTGGCCGCGACGAGCGCTACCACGACCGCCTGTGACGAGAACTTCCGCATCCTGTCCCCCTTAAACAAGCCGTCCCACGGCGCCACACGCCATGGGGGCCGTGCGTATTCGTCGGAGCGCACTCGACGCGCGCCAGCCTGACCACCGTGTCGCAATCGCCGAGTATAGTAATCGCGTTTCCGGCGAGTCAAGGACCCGCTCGCCGTTGCCTTGACCCCCCTCAACCCCACTTCTATCATGAGGATGCAAGGTCGCCTCGCCGTCCTGATTCCTGCATGATTCGCTTCGAGACGCTCCTCGAGAAGGTGCGGCGCTACAGCCCCGAAGCTGACGTCGAGCTGTTGCGGAAGGCCTACGTCTTCTCGGCGCTCGAGCACAAGGGGCAGGTGCGCCACTCGGGGGAGCCCTACCTGGTCCATCCGCTCGAGGTGGCCGACCTGCTCGCCGAGATGAAGATGGACGTGGTGGCGGTAGCGGCCGGCCTCCTCCACGACGTCGTCGAGGACACGCTCACGACGCCCGAGCGGATTGCGGAGCTGTTCGGCGCCGAGATCGCGCACGTCGTCGAGGGCGTCACGAAGATCGGCGCCATCCCCTTCTCGTCGAGCGAGGAGCGGCAGGCGGAGAACTTCCGCAAGATGCTCCTGGCGATGGTCGACGACATCCGCGTCATCCTCGTCAAGCTGGCCGATCGGCTGCACAACATGCGGACGCTGCACTATCTGCCCGACGAGCGCCGCACCAAGATCGCCCAGGAGACGCTCGACATCTACGCGCCGATCGCCAACCGCCTCGGCATGAGCAAGGTCAAGAACGAGCTCGAGGAGCTGGCGTTCCGGTACCTCGAGCCCAAGGCGTACGAGGTGCTGCGGTCGAAGGTGGAGGGGAAGCGCCGGCAGGCCGAGCGCGTGATCGAGGAGCTGACGCGCACCATCCGCGTGAAGCTCGATGAGGCGCAGGTGCCGATCATTCACCTCGACGGCCGCATCAAGCGTCTCTACAGCATCCACCAGAAGCTCAAGCGCCAGAAGATCGATCTCGAACGCGTCTACGACTTCGTCGCGCTGCGCGTCATCACGCAGTCGGTGAAGGACTGCTACGCGGCGCTCGGCATCATCCATCAGACCTGGTCGCCCGTCCCCGGCCGCATCAAGGACTTCATCGCCATGCCCCGGCCGAACGGCTACCAGTCGCTGCACACGTCCGTCGTGAGCGAACACGGCTTCCCCTTCGAGGTGCAGATCCGGACCGAGGAGATGCATCGGCACGCGGATGAAGGCATCGCGGCGCACTGGAAGTACAAGGAGGGCCGGGTCGGCGACCAGCGCGATGAGCCGTACTTCAAGTGGATGCGGTCGCTGCTGGAGGTCCAGCAGGAAGTGCGCGATCCGCAGGAGTTCCTGCAGAGCCTGAAGATCGACCTGTACCCGGAAGAGGTCTACATCTTCACGCCGAAGGGGGAGGTGAAATCGCTCCCGCGCGGCGCGACCGCCGTCGACTTCGCGTACGCCATCCATACCGACGTCGGCAACCAGTGCGTCGGCGCCCGCATCAACGGACGGATGGTTCCCCTCCGTACCCGCCTCCAGAACGGCGACATCGTGGAGATCGTCACGCAGAGCGGGCACACGCCGAGCCGCGACTGGCTCAATTTCGTGGCGACGTCCCGCGCCCGCAGCAAGATCAAGCACGTCATCCAGGGCGAGGAGCGCGCGCGGAGCGTCGAGCTCGGACGGCGCCTCTTCGAGAAGGAGGCGCGCCGCTTCGGGCTGAATCCAAAGACCGTGCTCGAGAGCGAGGAGCTCGAACGGTTCGCATCCGAGTACGGCGCGCAGAAGGTCGACGACCTGCTCACCCATATCGGGTACGGGAAGCTCTCGGCCCGGACCGTCCTGCAGAAGGCGGTTCCCCCGGGGCAGCTCACGGAGCAGCCGCCCGAGTCGACGGTGGTGTCCGTCGTCAAGCGCGTGCTCCGCTCCGCCGCAAGCGAGGATCGAATCAAGGTGCGCGGCACCGATGAGGTGCTGGTGTTTCGCGCCAAGTGCTGCAACCCGATCCGCGGCGAGCGCATCGTCGGCTACATCACCCGCGGCAAGGGCGTCTCGGTGCACGCGGCCGCCTGTCCGAACGTGCTCGTGTTCGATCCCGACCGGCGCATCGACGTCGAATGGGACAGCGCGTCCGATCAGGCGCCGTACACCGTGAGGCTGACCATGGAGGTCGAGGACCGGAAGGGCATGCTGGCCGAGATCAGCGCCCGCGTGTCGGACATCAACACCAATATCACCAACATGGAGGCCCGGACCGGGGGGGATCACCACGCGCGGATCGAGATGACCGTCGAGATCAAGGACGTCAAGCACCTGGAGAAGGTGATCAAGTCGATCAAGGGCGTGGAGGGTGTGCTGGGGGTCGAACGCGCCGCGCGGGCGTAGCCGCCCGGATCCTGGCCTTACGGCCGCATCGCGATCGCGTCGATTTCGACCTTCACATCGCGCGGGAGCCGCGCGACCTGCACCGTCGAGCGCGCCGGCGGGGGATCGCCCACAAAACGCGCGTAGCACTCGTTCATCGCCGCGAACTCGGCGATGTCGGCCAAGAACACCGTGGTCCGGACAAGGTGCTCGAAGCCGAGACCCGCCGCCTCGAGCAGCGCCCCGATATTGCGCATCACGCGCTCGGTCTGCGCCGTGATGTCGCCGCCCACGAGCGCGCCGGTGGCAGGATCGATGGGAATCTGCCCTGACACGAAGAGGAGGTTGCCGGCGCGGATCGCGGGAGAGTACGGCCCGATGGCCTTCGGCGCGCCGGCCGCCCGAACGGCCTCCGGCACCTCAGGCGGCCTTGGTGATCTTGCCGCCCCGCAGGCAACGCGTACAGACGCGCATGCGCCGGGTGCCGCCGTTGACCACTGCGCGGACCGTCTGCAGGTTCGGCTCGAACCGGCGGGGGCTCACGTTGTGAGCATGTGATACCGTCCGGCCGACCGCCGGAGCCTTCCCGCACACTTCGCACCGTTTGGCCATGATGGTGGTCGCTTTCCAGGCTCGAGCCTTCGGGCCGCTGGCCGGCGACAGCCCGGCGCCGAGCCCGAAGCGCAGAGCCTTGAGCATAGCAGTTCAGGGCAGGATCAGCGAACTGTCCGGGTGGGCCTCGGTCCGCGCCGACTCCGATGGCGCCGTACCCGCGAGCAGCCGTGCCATCAGCTCGAGGTACGCCGTGTCGCGCTCCTCCGGCGTCCGCCGCGCGCGAGCGCCCTGCTCGATGGCGCGCAGCACGATGGCCACCTCCCCGTCGAAGACCCGCGCCCCCTGCTCGCGCATCTGCGCCAGCAGCGCCTTCAGCGCCGTGGCGAGCCCCTGTGCCGGCAGCGTCGCGGCCATGTGATCGTAGATGACGCCGCGCGCGGCCGTTTCAAGCGTCGACGCGAGCGCGGCGGCGGCCTCGGCGACGTCCGCGTCGACGAGGCGCGCGAACCCGTCCGGCTTGTGGCGCGCGATCGCCGTCTGAAACAGGAAGAACAACTGGTACTGTCGCTCGGTCAGATGCTGGATCGTCGGCAGCAGCCGGGCCACGTCCCGTTCCTGCTGCCGGCGGACGACGGCGGCCGGATGCTCCCGGGCCGCAGCCAGGTACACGCAGTCGCTCGGACACTGGATCTCGACCTGACGTTTCGTACCGCAGCAGACGGGACAGATCGTCCGTCCGAGCGCGGGGCACTCGCGGCGGCCCTTGCGCTGGCTGCAGCTGGCGCAAAGCATGCCCCAGCTTCGCACACACCGCGGCGCGTCACAACGGGCCCAGCCGACGCGGCGGCTCGCGGAAACGGGGTCGACCTGCCGACATCGGTCGTTGTGACACGGCGCGAAACTCCGTATAATCCGGCCGAATCCCTGCAATTTTCACGGAATAGGCTTTGCAATCCCTGGAGGAGGCACGCTTCTGGGGCGCGCTCCTGCGCTTGGTACCGCGCGCGGGGGCGGACGCGGAGGACCATGGCCGGAGCGCTTGTCCGCAACGAATCGCCGTCCGAGTATTTCCGTGACCTCGTCGAGTCCGCCTTGAGGCGGCAGCACATCGAGGCCCACGAGTTGACGTCGTTCTATCTCGTGAACCTGCTGACGGGGTTCGTGCACGTCGACCGGTCGACGACGACACCCGAAGACGAGGCGCTCGGCATCCGGTTCGTCAAGGCCCTGCAGACGGCGGGCATGCGGCAGCGCGACGAACTGCGTCATGTCGGCGATCTCTCGCTCTTCATTTCGGGGTTCTTCGCCGACAGTCTGACGCGCAGTCCGGTCGACGTCGACTACTACATTTCTCTCGGTGAGTACGCCTACGGGTCGCTGGCGCGCCAGGGCGACGACGCCTTCGGCGACGTCTTCGATGAACTGGCCGGCAGGTTTGCGGCCTTCGTCGACGTGCTCGGCGAAGTCAGCGAGCGCAGCGCCCTCGCCTCCAACGCGGACCTGCTCCGGCTCTACGAGCGCTGGCTGCGGACCGGAAGCCGGCGCAGCGGTGAGCTGTTGGCTGCACGCGGAATAGTTCCCAACGCCTCCGTCGGAAATCGCTTCATTCAGTGACCGTATCCGGTCACCGTGACCGCGCTACTGGCGGCTCCACGCGATGTGGGGCGTGTGTGCGTAATTCGACACACTGTCGGTTTTCCGACATCGCTTGGCCGCCAGCTCGGCCCTGCCGCCCGTGGCGGCTCTCCTCTGCGCGTGGGGCTCGTCGTGCGTTTCATCGATGGCGATAAGTGTCTATTTATTAGAATTTTACTGGCGGTATCTCGCGTCGATGTGACGCGGCGGGCTGAGGAGACCATGCAGTCGAGCTGGGGCCGTCCGGCCACACCGCGTGTCGATTGTGTCCTCGTCTTGAGACGGTGCGGCAGACGACCCGACTGCCGTCTCGAGCGTCTAATGCCTAGTACGTTGCATCCGGAGCGGTAACACAGACAATTGCAAGTGACCTAACGCTTTGTGGGTGAGTATTTGCAGCGATCTGTGAGCTGTTAAACAGGCGGGGCCGCCCTCCGGTCGGTCCAGGAGTTGAGCCGAGCCGCTGAGAGGCACTGTAATTGCATGAAGGGCGGCACGCGATACTAACCACCCCCGTGGGGTGGGGCGTAGAAGGAGCGGCAGGCATCATGGCGACGACAAAGAGTGCGAAGGGCTCGGCGCGGACGAGCCGGTACAACGAGCTGAAGAAGATGCTTGAGAACCGCCGCCGCGAGCTGATGAACGAAGTGAAGGGGCGCATTCGCGACGTGCGCACCGACGGCAGCAAGGACCGCGAGGTCTTCGATCAGGGCGAGAGCTCCGAGGTCGACATCCAGGAAGACATCGAGTTTGCGCTCATTCAGATGAAGTCGGAGACGCTGAACAAGATCAACGAAGCGCTCCGCCGCCTGGACGAGGCGACGTACGGCAACTGCTTCGAGTGCGGCGAGGAAATTGCCGAGGCGCGGCTGCGGGCGCTGCCGTTCGCGGTGCGCTGCAAGGACTGCGAGGAAGCGCGTGAGACCGCCGAGCAGCGCGAGCGCATGCTCGCGCGGAGGCGCGGGTCGACGCCGCTGTTCTTCGACGTGTCGAGCTAAGACGTCAACTCGTCGAGACGTTCGGATTATTCGGGGCGGCCCTTCCACGGCCGCCCCTTTGTTTTTGGCGATGAGGACCCGATGAGCCTCGAAGACGACGACACGATGGAGCTGCACGAGGTGTCGGTCGGCGACCAGACGGTCGCCATCCCCGACGAGCTGCCGGTGCTGCCGCTGCGCGACACGGTGCTCTTTCCCAACTCGTTCATGCCGCTGGCGGTCGCGCGCGAGAGCTCGGTGCGGCTGATCGACGAAGCCATGTCGGGGGGGAAGCCGATCGCGGTCTTCACTCAGCGGGACGCGTCGGTCGACGAGCCGCAGCAGGCCGGCCTCTACCCGGTTGGCACCGCCAGCCACATCCACAAGATGTTCAAGCTGCCCGACGGCAGCCTGCGCCTCATCGTCCAGGGGCTCGCGCGCCTGACGCTCGAGCAGGTCCTCGCCACGCGCCCCTACCTGCGGGCTCGCGTGGGGCTGGCCGTCGAAGGGATGGCCGAGGCCGACCGGCTCGAGGTCGACGCGCTGCTGCGCAACATCAAGACGAGCTTTCAGCGCGTGGTGTCGCTGTCGCCGCTGTTGTCCGACGATCTGCAGGCGCTCGCCGCCAACATCGCCGACCCGGGCCGCCTCGCGGACTTCATTGCGTCGAGCCTCGCCACGCTCTCGACTCCGGTCAAGCAGGAAGTGCTCGAGACGCTCGATGTCCGCGGACGCATGGACACCCTGAACCGGCTCCTCATCAAGGAGCTCGAGGTGCTGGAGCTCGGCTCGAAGATCCAGTCGCAGGTGCAGTCGGAGGTCGGGAAGAACCAGCGCGAGTATTTCCTGCGCGAGCAGATGAAGGCGATCCAGAAGGAGCTCGGCGAGAGCGACGATCAGGCCAAGGACACCGAGGAGCTGCGCGAGAAAATCGAGGCGGCCGGGATGCCCGAGCCGGTGAAGAAGGAGGCGCTGCGCGAGCTGGAGCGGCTCGCCAAGATGCCGGTGGCCGCCGCCGAGTACACCGTCTCGCGCACGTATCTCGACTGGCTCGTCATGCTCCCGTGGGCCCGACGGACCGAGGAAGTCATCGATCTCGCCCGCACCAAGGACGTGCTCGACGCCGACCACACCGGTCTCCTCAAGGCGAAGGACCGCATCCTCGAGTATCTCGCCGTGCGCAAGCTGAATCCCCAGGTGAAGGGGCCGATCCTGTGCTTCGTCGGCCCGCCCGGCGTCGGCAAGACGTCGCTGGCCCGCGGGATCGCGCGGTCGCTCTGCCGGACGTTCGTCCGTGTGTCGCTGGGCGGCATGCGCGATGAAGCGGAGATCCGCGGCCATCGCCGCACCTACATCGGCGCCCTGCCCGGCCAGATCATCCAGGGGCTGCGGCGGGCGGAGTCGAAGAATCCGGTGTTCATCCTCGACGAGATCGACAAGCTCGGGTCGGACTTCCGCGGCGATCCCGCATCGGCGCTCCTGGAGGTGCTCGATCCAGAGCAGAACTCGACCTTCCGCGATCACTACCTCGACGTGCCGTTCGACCTCTCCGAGGTGCTCTTCATCACGACGGCCAACGTGCTCGATCCGATTCCGCCGGCGCTGCGCGACCGGATGGAAGTGCTGGAGATCCCCGGCTACACGGAGGAGGAGAAGCTCGCCATCGCGCGCGAGCATCTGATCGCGAAGCAGATCACGAACCACGGTCTCACGCCCGAGCAGTTCGCCATTGCCGACGAGGCGGTGGCGGCGGTCGTCCGCGGCTACACGCGGGAGGCAGGCGTGCGCAACCTGGAGCGCGAGATCGGCGCGCTCTGCCGCAAGGCGGCTCGCCGCCGCGCCGAAGGAACGCTCGAGCCGATGGTCGTCACCCCGGATCTCGTCGTGGAACTGCTTGGCGCGCCGACGTTCCTCCAGGAGGAGATCGCCGAGCGGACCAAGGACCCGGGCGTGGCCATCGGGCTGGCGTGGACGCCGGCGGGCGGCGACGTGCTGTTCGTCGAGGCGTCGCGGATGCCGGGAACCGCGACCCTGACGCTCACCGGGCAGCTTGGCGAGGTGATGAAGGAATCCGCGCGCGCGGCGCTCTCCTGGTTCCGCGCGCACGCTGCCGCCTACGGGGCGGATCCCGACTTCTTCAAGAACGCCGAGGTCCACCTGCACGTGCCCTCCGGCGCGATTCCGAAGGACGGCCCATCGGCCGGCGTCACGATTGCGGCGGCGCTCGCCTCGGAGCTCACCCGGCGCCCGGTCCGCGGCGACATCGCGATGACCGGGGAGCTCACGCTCTCCGGCCGCGTCCTCCCGGTCGGCGGGATCAAGGAGAAGGTGCTGGCCGCGCGCCGCGCCGGCATCCGCGAGGTGATCCTGCCACGGCAGAACGAGAAGAACGTCAAGGAGGATCTGACGGAGGCGCTGCGGCGCGAGATGACGATCCACTTCGTGCAGAGCGTCGACGAAGTGCTGCTGCTGGCGCTCTTGCCCGGCCCGAAGCCTGCCGGCGCCCGCGCGACCGACCGCCGGGCGCAGCCGAGGGTGCAGTAGCGGGCGCCGGCTACACGAGCGCCAGCCCCGCGACCGTCTTCAGATCGATGATCTCGCCCGAGGCGATCATCGCGTGGATCGTGTCGCGCGAGAAGGCCTTCGCCTCGATGTCCTCGTCGGCGTCCTGCTGCGCGGCGGGATCGCCGGCGCCCGGCGCCCGGAGGCCGCTCGCGCGGAAGAAATGCATCTCCTCGTCGCAATAGCCCGGCGTCGGAAAGAAGGCGCCGAGCGGGGTAAGCACGGCCGGAATCAGCCCCGTTTCCTCCTGGCACTCGCGGATCGCCGCTGACTCGGGGGCCTCGCTCCGCTTGAGGCTGCCCGCCGGCAGCTCCCACATCCGGCGGCCGATCGCCGGCCGGTACTGACGGACCAGCACGATCTCGCCACCACCGGTCACCGGGACGAGCACCACGGAGCCCGGATGCCGGATGACCTCGGCCTCGAGCCGATCGCCGCGCGGCAGCGTGAGCGACTCGACTGTGACGCTGAACACCCGCCCGTCGAACACTCTGCGGATCTGCGTCGGGACGATGGGCTTATCCATCTGCCTCCTCCCACCCGGGGAGCTCTTCCAGAATGTCCATGAGATCGTCGGGGAGCGGCGCGACGAACTCCATCCGCCGCCCGTCGCGCGGATGCGTGAATACCAGCCGCTCGGCGTGGAGGAAGGGGCGATCCAGGCGCTGCAGCGCGCGCAGGTCGCCGGGCACGCGGCGGCGGAGGCCGCCGTAGAGCGAATCGCCCACGATCGGGTGCCCGATTGCGCTCAGGTGGACGCGAATTTGGTGCGTCCGGCCCGTCTGGATCGCGACCTGGCACAGGGTCACGCCGCGGAGCTGCCGGGCGCGTGTGATCCGGGTGACTGCGGCGCGCGCGCGGCGCGCCCGCGCCGACATCTTCTGCCGGTGCTCCGGGTCGCGCCCGATCGCGGCGTCGATCCGCCGTCCGGCCTGCACGACGCCCCAGACGACCGCGACGTACTCCTTTTCGACCTCGCGATCGTGGAACTGCCGTGACAGCTCGTGGTGGGCGGCGTCGTGCTTGGCGATCACCATCAGACCCGAGGTGCCGCGGTCGAGCCGGTGGACGATGCCGGGGCGCAGCTCGCCGCCGAGGCCGCTCAGATCGCGCATGTGGTGGAGGAGCGCGTTGACGAGCGTCCCCGACGCGTGTCCCGCCCCCGGGTGGACCACCATGCCGGCGGGCTTGTTGATGACGGCGAGGTCGGCGTCCTGATAGAGGACTTCGAGCGGCAGCGGTTCGGGCGCCGCGTGCGCGGGCGCCGCGGCCGGCGGCAGGTCGACCGTCACGCAGTCCCCCGTCCGCACCGGCAGGTTCGCCCGGACGCTCGCCGCGGCGCCGGCCGGTCCGCCCCGCCGGAGCTGGACGCAGCCCGCTTCGATCAGCCGCTGGACCTGCGACCGGGAACGCCCCTCGACGACCGACACGAGAAAGCGATCCAGCCGCTGGCCGTCGAACTCGGCCGGCACGACGAGGTCGTTCGGCACCGGTTACAGCAAGGTCACAGTGAAAAGTGCAGAGTGAAACGTCGGTGCAAAGTCGGCCTTTCGGGCCTTGAGGGAGCACCTTCTACGTACTCTGCACGTTGCAGTTTGCACTGTGTACTTTCCGCTAGGCCGCCATCCGCGCCCGCTGCGGCGTCTCGGGCGAGCTTCGCGCCAGCCAGACCAGCATGATGATGCTGAGCGGCGCCAGCAGCAGCGAAATGAACTGCGAGGTCGAGAGGCCGAGGATCTCGCCGCGCGGATCGCCGCGGTAGAACTCGATGACGAACCGGGACACGGCGTACAGCAGCATGTAGGCCCAGAAGGTCCGGCCGGCAAACGGCCGCCCGCGGCGCTCGGTGGCGAGCAGGGCGACGAGGATCAGGAGCTCGGCGCCCGCCTCGTAGATCTGCGTCGGGTGCAGGGCGATGCCGAGCGGCGTCCCGACGTTGGCGGCCGCCAGCGGATTCGTGAACGTGATCGCCCACGGCACGTCGGTCGGGCGGCCGTAGCAGCAGCCCGCCGCCAGGCAGCCGAGCCGGCCGGTGACGTGCCCCAGCGCGATGGCCGGCGCGAACACGTCGCAGGTGGTCCAGACCGGGAGGCCGTGGCGGCCGACGTACCAGAAGCCGACGAGCACGGCGAGGATCAACCCGCCGTAGAAGACGCCGCCCGACCGCGCGAGCGACAGCAGATCCGACCACGATCCGCTGAACTGGTCGAAGTCGACCACCAGCAGGAGGAGCTTCGCGCCGACGAGCGCGGCGATGATGATGTAGATCCCGAGATCGAGGATGCGGCTCGAGTCGAGCCCCCACGCCTTCGCGCGCCGCATCGCCAGCCAGAGGCCGAGGAGGTACGAGATCGCGAGAAGCACGCCGTACGAGTAGATCGTGATCGGGCCGATGCTAAACAGTTCTGGATACACGGCGTCTCCCTATCTCCAGCATGTCGAGAATCATGAGCGAGACGCCCACCGTAATGGCCGCGTCCGCCACGTTGAACGCCCAGAAGTGCCACCCGCGCCAGTAGACATCCACGAAGTCCACCACGTACCCCGCCCCCAGCCGATCAATCAGATTGCCCGCGGCGCCGCCGACGATGAGCGCGAGGCCGCCGCGCGCCAGGCGCTGGTCCGCCGGCAGGCTGGCGCCGTACCAGGCGAGCGCCGCCAGCGCGACGGCCGCGACCAGCGCGAGCAGCGTGGTCTTGAACGGGAAGTCAACCGCGTTCATCAGGCCGAACGCCGCGCCGTAATTGTGGACGCGCGTCAGGTTGAAGACCTGGGGAATCACCTCCACGCTCTCGTGCAGCTCGAGCGTCGCCCGAACCGCCGCCTTTGCCGCCTGGTCGAGCGCCACGATCGTGCCGGCCACCCACAGCCCGGCGCGAAGCGAAACCGCCGTCGGCATCATCGGTTGACCGGCTCGGCCAGCGCCTCGACGCAGCGGTCGCAGATACCGGCCCAGTCGGGCTCGGTTCGCACCCGCGGCACGTAGCGCCAGCAGCGCTCGCAGCGGATCCCCGGCGCCTTGTCGACCTCGATCCGCAGCTGGTCGTCGCCCGCCGCGCCGCCGACGGCGAGCACCACGTCGGACACGATGAAGAGCATCGGCAGCTCGGCGCGATGCCGGTCGAGCAGCGCCGCGATCGGTCCCGACGCGGCGATCGTGACGCGCGCGCCGAGCGAGGTGCCGATCACCTTCTCCTTGCGCTTGTCCTCGAGCGCGGCGTTCACCCGATTCCGGACGTCCATCACCCGGTCCCATTCCGCCACGAGCGGGCGATCGCGCAGCGGCTCCACCTCCGGGAAGTCCTCCAGGTGGACCGACGCCGCCCGCCGTCCCGGCATGTGGCGCCACAGCTCGTCGGCGGTCACCGGCAGAATGGGCGCGAGCAGGCGCGCCAGGCCGTCGCAGATGAGATACATGACGGTCTGGGTGGAGCGCCGCTCAGGGGACCGCGCGCCGAGCGTGTACATCCGGTCCTTGGTCACGTCCACGTAGAACGCGCTGAGGTGCACGGTCGTCAGCGCGTTCAGCGTCTGGGCGGCGGTGGAGAAGTCATGCGCGTCGTAGGCGCGCAGCATCCGGTCGGCGGCCTCCGCGTAGCGGGCCAGCGCGTAGCGGTCGACCGGGTCGAGGCGGTCGAGCGGCACCATGTCGCCGCCGGGGTCGAAGTCGTACAGGTTGGCGACGAGGATGCGGCAGGTGTTCCGCAGCTTCCGGTAGACGTCGACCACGCGCGTCAGGATTTCCTTGCTGACGCGCAGCTCCTCGGTGAACTCGGTCGTCGCGACCCACAGCCGGATGATCTCGGCGCCGCTCTCCTGGATCACGTCCTGCGGCGTGATCACGTTGCCGAGCGACTTCGACATCTTGCGGCCCTCGAGGTCGATGAGGAAGCCGTGCGTCAGCACCGCGCGGAACGGCGGCCGCCCGCGCGTGGCGAGCGCCACGAGCAGCGAGCTCTGGAACCAGCCGCGGTGCTGGTCGCTCCCCTCGAGATACAGGTCCGCCGGCCACGCGAGGTCCTCGGCGCGCGCCAGCACCGCCTCGTGGCTCGAGCCGGAGTCGAACCAGACGTCGAGGATGTCGCGCTCCCGCTCGAAGGCGGTGTCGCCGCATTTCGGGCACGCGAGGCCCGGCGGCAGAAACTCCTCGATGGGCCGGTCGTACCAGGCGTCCGCGTTGTGCTGTTCGAACACGCGTGCCGCGCGCTCGATGACGTCGGTCGTGAGCACCGCGTCGCCGCAGGCGACGCAGTCGAAGGCGGGAATCGGCACGCCCCAGGCCCGCTGGCGCGAGATGCACCAGTCGGGCCGGTTGGTGACCATGTTGAAGATGCGGTCGCGCCCCCAGGCGGGAATCCACGTCACCTCGTGGTCGATGGCGTGCCGGGCCGCGTCGCGCAGCGTCCGCGTCCGGCCGTCGGCGCCGGTGATCGTCGGCTCGCCATCCATCCGGACGAACCACTGCGACGTGGCCAGAAAGATGACCGGGTTGTGGCATCGCCAGCAGTGCGGGTACTGGTGCGTGACCGTCGAGCGGTGCCAGAGCCGGCCGCGCGCGGCCAGCGCCTCCTCGACCCGCGGATTGGCGTCGAACACCCGCTGGCCGCCAAACAGCTCCACGTCGTCGTGGAAGTGGCCGCCGGGCCCGACCGGCGCGTAGATGTCGAGCCCGTATTCCACGCCCGTGTGGAAGTCGTCGGCGCCGTGGCCCGGCGCCGTGTGCACCGCCCCGGTGCCCTGCTCGAGCGTCACGTATGGCGCCAGCACGCCGACCGAGGCGCGCTCGTACAGGGGGTGCCGGAAGCGAATTCCCCCGAGGAGCGCGCCCTTGATGCGCGCCACCGCCTGCGTGAAGGGCCGCCCGACGGCCGTGCCGACCTGTTCGGCAAGGCGCTCGGCCACGATGACCGCCCGCCCGTCCACCGTGTAGGCCGCGTACTCGAACTCGGGATGGAACGCGATCGCGAGATTCGACGGAATCGTCCACGGCGTCGTCGTCCAGATGATCACCGAGACCGGATGGCCGGCGAGTGCCGGCACGCGGGCCGCGAGGTCGGCGGCGCTCGCCGGATCCAGCGGGAACTCCACGTAGATCGACGGCGACGCGTGGTCCTCGTACTCCACCTCCGCCTCGGCGAGCGCCGTGCGGCAGTGGATGCACCAGTGGACCGGCTTCTTCCCCTTGTAGACGAGGCCGCGCTCGACGAACCTGCCGAGCGCCCGCGCGATGTCGGCCTGATAGCGCGGATCCATCGTCAGGTAGTAGTGGTCCCAGTCGCCGAAGACCATCAGCCGCTTGAACTCGCCGGTCATGACGTCGGTGAAGCGGCCGGCGTACTCGCGGCAGGCGCGGCGAATCTCGCCGATCGACATCTCGCGCTTCCGCGGTCCGAGCTCGCGGTCGACCTTCAGCTCGATCGGCAGACCGTGGCAGTCGTAGCCCGGGAGATACGGGACGTCGAATCCCTGCATGGAGCACGACTTGATGACGAAGTCCTTGAGGATCTTGTTGAGCGCGGTGCCGAGGTGGATGCTGGCGTTCGCGTAGGGCGGTCCGTCGTGAAAGACGAACTTCCGCGCCCCCCGCCGGCGCTGGCGGATCTGGCCGTACAGATCCATCGCCTCCCATCGCGCGATCGCCTCCGGCTCGGCGGTCTGCAGGTTCGCCTTCATCGGGAAGTCCGTGCGCGGCAGGTTGACCGTGGCTTTCCACTCGGGCATACGACCCCCAAATTCTATAATGCGAGGATGGCCACGCTCGAACGAGCCGCGCCGGCCGCGTCGCACGTCCACGAGGCGGTGCTCGACAACGGTCTCCGCGTCCTGATTCAGGAGCTGCGCACGATGCCGCTCGCCGCGGTCTGGTGCTGGTACCGCGTCGGCTCGAAGGACGAGCCGACCGGACAGACCGGCGTCTCGCACTGGGTCGAGCACATGAACTTCAAGGGGACGACCAACATCCCGCGCGACAAGGTGAAGGGGATCATCGAGCAGTTCGGCGGCTACTGGAACGGCTACACGTGGATCGACCAGACCGCCTATACGGAGACGGCGATCCGCGACGCGCTCGATCGCATGCTGTTCATCGAGGCCGAACGCATGGCCAACTGCCTGTACGATCCGGCCGACTGCGAGTCGGAGCGCACCGTGATCATCTCGGAGCTGCAGGGCGGGGAGAACGATCCCGACACGCTGCTCGATCAGGAGCTCACGGCCCTGGCGTTCAAGGCCCATCCCTACCGCCATCCGACGATCGGCTGGCTCGCGGACCTGCAGGCGATGACGCGCGACGACCTCTGGGCGTATTACCGCCGCTTCTACGTGCCGAACAACGCGACGCTCGTGGTGGTCGGTGACGTCGACGCGGCTGAGGCGCTGCGCGCCGTCGTGCGCCACTTCGACACGATCGCGCCTGGCGAGATCGCGCGGCGGCCGCCGACGCGGGAGCCCGAGCAGCTGGGGGAGCGCCGCGCCACGCTCCGGCGCGAGGGGACGACCGCGTACCTCAAGCTCGGGTACCACGCCCCGGCGATCGGCGATCCGGATTTCTTCCCGATGCTCGTCCTCGACGCCGTCCTCACCGGCGCCAAGGGGATCAATCTGTGGGCGAGCTTCCGCACGCCCCCGCCGCAGCGGAGCGCGCGGCTCTACCGCGCGCTGGTCGACGCGGGCCTCGCCTCGTCGGTGGCGGGCGGCCTCGTGCCGACCGCAGAACCGTTTCTCTACACGATCTCGTGCACGGCGACCTCCGGGACCCCGCTGCCGGACCTCGAAGCGGCGGCGCTTGCGGAGATCGAGTCCGTGCTGCGGCACGGGATCACCGCTGCCGAGCGGGAGAAGGCGGTGCACCAGCTGCGCGCGCGCCTCGTGTTCGAGAACGACAGCATCTCGAACATCGCGCACCAGCTCGGCTTCTTCGAGACCGTCGCCAGCTGGCGGCTGGTGGCGACGCTCCGCGAGCGGATCGAAGCGGTGACGCGCGATCAGATCGCGGCGGCCGCCGCCGAACGGCTCGCGCCGTGCAACCGCTCGGTCGGCTGGTACGAACCGCTGCCGGTCTCGGCATGATCGGCGCCGCCCACCGCGGACTGGCGCCGTCCCGCGCGACCCTCGACAACGGCGTCGTGGTCGTCGCGAAGCGGTCGCGGGCGACGCCCGCCGTGACCCTGCACGGCGCGTTCGCCGCCGGCGTCGCGTTCGACCACCCGGATCGGCCCGGCGTCGCCCACTTCGTGTCGCGCACGATCGATCGCGGCACGGCGGCCCGTTCCGCGGAGGCGATTGCCGAGGAGCTGGATCGCCGGGGCGTGTCGCTCGCGGCGACCGTGAACCGGCACATGCTCTCGCTCGTCTGCACGTGCCTGGTCGAGGATCTCGCGGCCGTCATCGAGCTGCTGGCCGATGTCGTGCGGAACGCCGCCTTTCCCGCCGAGGAAGTGCGCACGCGCCGCGGCGAGATCGTCACGATGATCCGGCAGGACGACGACAACCCGGCGACCGCGGCCAGCGAGGGGCTGCTGGCGGACCTCTACGGCCCGACGCACGGATACGGCCGCCGCCCCCGGGGATCCCTCGAGAGCGTCGATGCCATCGATCGGTCGGCGCTGGCGCGATTTCACGCCGCGCGATGCGTGCCCGGATCGCTGTCGCTCGTCATGGTGGGCGACGTCGAGCCCTCCCACGCCATCGATGCCGCCGCCGCGGCGTTCGCCGACTGGCAGGCGCCACCGCCGCCTCCCTTGGAGCTCGATGCCGTGGCGCCGCAGACCTCACGACGCGTGCGCGTGATTCCGATGATGAAGAAGGCGCAGGCCGACATCGCGTACGGCTTCACCAGCCTCCGGCGATCGGATCCCGCGTACTACGCATACTGGCTGATGAACAACATCCTCGGGCAGTACTCGCTCGGCGGACGGCTGGGCCACAACATCCGCGAACGGCAGGGGATGGCGTACTACGTCTTCAGCGCGCTCGACGCGAACGTGATTCCGGGGCCGCTGTTCATCCGGGCCGGCGTCAGCCCGGCCAACGTCGACCGCACGCTCGCGTCGATCGACGAGGAGCTGACCACGCTCGCCGCGGATGGTCCGACCGAGGACGAGCTGGCCGAGTCGAAGCAGTACCTCATCGGATCGATGCCGCGGCAG
>Ga0194128_10003845_pt1 | contig 22537 bp, 19 predicted proteins | sample TA2KigCa65mmetaG_FD_148650 | JGI IMG/M metagenome (GOLD analysis project Ga0194128, IMG submission 148650) | Freshwater microbial communities from Lake Tanganyika, Tanzania - TA2015037 Kigoma Deep Cast 65m | ecosystem: Environmental > Aquatic > Freshwater > Lake | place: Tanzania: Lake... | reverse complement strand
GCTCCAGATAAGCCCGGCAGGCCGCGTCATCGGTGAACCACGCCCGAAACTCCCGCACACTCTCAGGATACTCAGCCACGCGCCGACACTACCGGTTGAGTACAGGGGAATCAAGTGCATAGCCCTAATCCGGAATTTCCGCGGAGAAATAGGCAGGCCACTGAGCACCGGTCACAGTAAACATCGATTGTTGATTGGGGTCGTTCGGGTCAGGAATCACACGGAAGAGAAATCGCTTTTTCGGATCCGCCACGTTGCCATAAAGACCCAGGTCCGTCGGATCCATAATCGGCACCCCAAGATTATTCTCCTTTGTTTCGCCGACGGGTCGCGGAAAGGCGCCTTCGAAGCGAACTGCTGCCGGCGCACTCACCAGGCCGAGTGTGGGTTTTTCCCAACGGAGGCCATCTTGACTAACCGCGTAGCCAACACTTTGACGCATTTGATGGGCGCGATCCTGTTTCATTCCACTGGGCATGTTGGTGACGGATCCCGGATCCCACCACATGGCACGATAGAAGGCGTAGAAACTGCCGTCCTCGCGGCGTCCCACCGGCGTACCATACAGGGTCTCCACGCCTGCGGTCTCCCATGGTCGATCCGCGGGAATGACCACTCCGCGCGGTTGAGGATGGTGCAGTACGCGACTCAAACCAGTGGATCTTGCGATAACATGATTATCCAGAAAAAGTTGCCAGTGTTCATCGACCGGAATCGCCTTCGCAGCAGTCAACGCAACGGTTTCGGCTGGTAGTAGGCCACTCACCGGCGTGAATAGGATTATGATGAACGGCAGGAGCGTGCCCAAGCGAGCGCTGTTTTTTTTCATAGGTAATTTATTCTTTGTCGACGTTCTCACCGGCATTGAAGAAGGCTCCATGAATCTTTTTCCTTATTGAACACGAAACCCATACAGGTCTGCATCCGTCATTTCGAAGAGCAGTCGAACTGGGCGGTTACGCAGGCTCTCAAGAGAGGCGACATTCTTGAACTGCACGGCGTATTCAGTGCTGTTGGCGCGAATCGGAGTACAATCATCGAAAGTAAAGCCAGGCAGTGGCTTCTGCTCCGCCAGATGGGGTGCCATGGACATCGTGGTTCCGTTCAGAGTCGCCACCGGTTCAGCCGAAGCGATGGCTACCCGCACTAAACCGCGATTAGCCTCCACGTTAAGCTGTAACATCTTGCCGGTCATTGTCACCGGTTTGGTGATCAGGACCACCTTCTGGTTCGCAGCGCGGAGACTGACATAGCGGTTGTGCTTTTGGGTGTACAAACCCGTCTGGTGCCGGACCACGCGATCGTGGTAGTAAGGCATTTGTTCAGGGCTGTTCCGGATCACCAAATGGTTTCCATCAACGACTGAAAAATAAAACCAATCCTCATCGCCGACGAAAAGCGGAGGTGATGGGCCGATGACCAGCCGGTCATAGCTATCCTCCTCGGTTCCGTAGGGAACCCAAGCCTCGCGACTGGAAGTGCGATCCCAGGTTCGACCGCCGTCGCGGCTGATGGTGATGCGCATCTCATTGACACCTTTGCGAGCCCAAGGCCAGATGTAGGGATGCTCCGCGCTCTTCTGGAGAACAGGTCCGCCATCCGGATGCAGCCGGTCGGAATGAAACCAGCTCAGCAAACCAAAGACCACGCCCTCAGCATAAAACGGCATCATGCTCATCGGTTCGGCGTAGTACTGGGGGGTGTGCGGATCGTGACTGTCCGGTGTCAGAACGATCTCGGACCGCCATTGTTGCAAATCTTTGGATGCGAAACGTGCCACTTCGCGGGTCGGCAACCAGTGCGGCACGGCGTTCTGGATGATGGTAACCCACTCGGCATGGAGGTCATCCCAGAAATGCAAACGCTTGCCACGCGGGCTGAATTTCCCGCCACAATCCACCAGTTTGCTGCGCCATTGTGGATCATGAAGAAAGTCCGGCAACTCCCTGGCAAAGTAACCGCGCTCTTCTAAGAAAATAGCGTAGCGCTTGGCGGGATCGGTCATATTACCATGTTGACCTAAATCCCAGATGCTGAAGCCGGACTGCTTTAGCGGCTCCCCGCTGAACACAACCAAGTTGTTGGACTTGGAGAGGCCTTTTGGCGAAGGGAACGGCGGGAATTTCTCCCAGTCGATTCCCGCCGGTGCGTCCACCAGACCGAGAATGGGTTTCTCCCAGTGAATGCCATCCTTGCTGGTGGCATAGGCCATGGCGTCTTTGAAATCATGGGCACGATCATGATCAACCTTGGCTTGCGGAACCGTGTCCCACCAGAATGCATGATAAAAGGCGAAAAACGACCCGTCCTTCTGCCGACCCACATATTGGGGATAGCACCCAAACGTTTCCCACGGTTTGTCGGCAGGGATAACCACGCCCCTCGCGCGCGGATGATGAACTACGCGGTCAAGTCCAGTAGCCCGGGCAACGATATAGTCATCCAGAAAAAGTTGCCAGTGTTGACCGATCGCGACCGCTTTCCCGAAACCGGGCTCATTTGAATCGGCGGCGCCTGCGATGGCGAGCGGCCAACGAAGGACACCAAACATATTCAGCCAAATGCAAAGTAGAGGGATGAAAGTTTTCATTTTCGTTTTGTTTCTGTTACTGCATTCGGAATCCGTACAGGTCCGCATCTGTCATTTCAAAGAGGAGTCGAACCGGGCGGCCACGCAAGCTCTCGAGTGAAGCTCCGCTCTTGAACTGAACGGTGTATTCAATGCTGTTGGCGCGAATCGGCGTGCAATCATCGAAGCTGAATCCAGGCAGCGGTTTCTGCTCTGCCAGATGGGGCGCCATGGACATGGTGGTGCCGTTAAGGGTCGCCACGGGTTCCGCGGAGGCGATGGCCACGCGAACCAAACCGCGGTTGGCCTCGACATTAAGTTGCAGCGCTTTGCCCGACACGGTTACCGGTTTCGTTATCAGCACGGCAATTTCGCTCGCAAGGCTTAACACCCCCGCAGCCGGCCGAAGTTCCGGCTTGGCGACGACCGGTCTCTGATTTGCGGCCCGGAGACTCACGTACCGGTTATGCTTTTGGGTGTAGAGAGCGATCTGACCCTTGCGAAGTCGGTCGGAGTAATAGGTGTCTTGCTTCGCGTTGGCTCGGCTGGTGAGATGATCGCCATCCCACACGCCCATGTAGAACCAATCTTCATCCTCGACCCTTAACGGAGGATGGGCACTGATGACCAGCCGGTCATAGCTGTCTTCCTCGGTTCCATACGGAATCCAAGCCTCCCGGCTGCAGGTACGATCCCAGGTCCGCCCGCCGTCGCGGCTGATCGTGATCCGCATCTCATTGACACCCTTCCGAGCCCACGGCCAGATATACGGATGCTCCGCGTTCTTCTGCAGCACCGGCCCGCCATCCGGATGCATCCGGTCGGAGTGAAACCAGCTTAACAGTCCAAAAACCACCCCTTCAGCGCAGAACGGCAGCATCCCCATCGGCTCGTCGTAATATTGGAGCGTGTGCGGATCCGCCGGGTCCGCCGCCAAAACAATGTCCGAGGTCCAGTGCACCAGATCTTTGGACGCAAACCGCGCCACTTCCCGCCCCGGCAACCAGTGCGGCACGGCGTTCTGGACAATTGCTACCCACTCCTTGTGGAGATCATCCCAAAAATGCAGGTCTTTACCGCGAGGGCTGAAGTTTCCGCCTGAATCCACCAACCTGTTCGTCCAGTTCGGATCGTGGAGGAAGTCTGGAATGTCACTCGCAAAATAACCGCGTCCATTGTAGGAGACGGCATAGCGTCTCGGCGGATCCTGCACATTGCCAAACTGCCCCAAGTCCCGGATACTAAACGGCACACCCAAATTGTTGTCCTTGGAAACGCCCTTCGGTGAAGGGAATGGAGGGAGTTTCTCCCAGTCGATTCCCGCCGGTGCTTCCACCAACCCGAGAACCGGTTTCTCCCAGTGGATCCCATCCTTGCTGGTCGCGTAGGCCTTGGCAATTGTGTACTGCTGCGCCCGGTCGGGTTGCGTCTTGCTGTCAAGTTCAGGTGTCCACCTTATCGTCCCGTAAAAGGCGAAGAAAGTCCCGTCCTGGCGGCGGCCGAAGAAGCCGGGATCAACGCCGGAGCTCTCCCATGGTTTGTCGGCGGGGATGACCACCCCCCTCGCCCGGGGATGATGGACAACCCGGTCAAACCCAGTGGCGCGGGCAACGATGTAATCATCCAGGAAAAGCTGCCAGCGCTGATCAACAGGGATCGTCTTCACGGAATCGGGCCCATTTGTATCTGCCGCCCGCGCTGTGATAACCACCCAAAAAAGGATAGCAGTTAGAGGCAGCGAAGCGGGGGGGAGAGGTAGAGATGTTTTCATAATCCTTTTGTTACTGAATTCGGACCCCATATAGGTCCGCATTGGTTATTTCGAACAGCAGTCGAACCGGGCGGCCACGCAAGCTCTCGAGTGAAGCTCCGCTTTTGAACTGAACGGTGTATTCAATGCTGTTGGCGCGAATCGGCGTGCAATCATCGAAGCTGAATCCAGCGATCGGTTTCTGCTCTGCCAGATGAGGCGCCATGGACATAGTGGTGCCGTTAAGGGTCGCCACGGGTTCCGCAGAGGCGATGGCCACGCGAACCAAGCCGCGATTGGCCTCCAAGTTCAGTTGCAGCGCCTTGCCGGTCAGCGACACCGGTTTGGTGATCAGCACGGCCTTCTGGTTCGCAGCCCTGAGACTTACATAGCGGTTGTGCTTTTGGGTGTATAAGGCCGTCTGGTGACGGACCACGCGGTCGTGGTAGTAAGGCATTTGGTCCGGACTGTTCCGGATCACCAAGTGGTTTCCGTCCATGACGTTGATATAGAACCAATCTTCATCTCCGACCTTTAACGGAGGATAAGGACCGATGACCAGCCGGTCATAGCTGTCCTCCTCGGTCCCGTACGGAATCCAAGCCTCGCGACTAGAAGTGCGATCCCAGGTTCGACCGCCATCGCGGCTGATCGTGATCCGCATCTCATTGACGCCCTTCCGAGCCCAGGGCCAGATGTAGGGATGCTCGGCGCTCTTCTGCAGGACAGGTCCGCCATCCGGATGCATCCGGTCGGAATGAAACCAGCTCAGCAATCCCAAGACCACACCTTCGGCGCAGAACGGCAGCATCCCCATCGGCTCGTCGTAATACTGGAGCGTGTGCGGGTCAGTCGGGTCCGCTGCCAAAACAATGTCCGAGGTCCAACGCACCAGATCTTTGGACGCAAACCGCGCCACCTCCCGCCCCGGCAACCAGTGCGGCACGGCGTTCTGGACAATAGCTACCCACTCCTTGTGGAGATCATCCCAAAAATGCAGGGCTTTACCACGAGGGCTGAAGTTTCCGCCTGAATCCACCAACCTGTTCGTCCAGTTCGGATCGTGGAGGAAGTCTGGAATGTCACTCGCAAAATAACCGCGTCCATTGTAGGAGACGGCATAGCGTCTCGGCGGATCCTGCACATTGCCAAACTGCCCCAAGTCCCGGATACTAAACGGCACACCCAAATTGTTGTCCTTGGAAACGCCCTTCGGTGAAGGGAATGGAGGGAATTTCTCCCAATCAATTCCCGCCGGCGCTTCCACCAACCCGAGAATGGGTTTGTCCCAGTGTATGCCATCCTTGCTGGTCGCGTAGGCCGATCCGGTTTTGAAATCATGGGCGCGATCATGGTCAACCCTGGCTTGCGGAACCGTGTCCCACCAGTAGGTGTGATAGAAGGCGAAAAAAGTCCCGTCCTTCTGCCGGCCCACGAATTGAGGCGAAGTTCCAAACGTTTCCCACGGTTTGTCGGCGGGGATCACGACACCCACCGCGCGGGGATGATGGACAACCCGGTCAAACCCAGTGGCGCGGGCAACGATGTAATCATCCAGGAAAAGCTGCCAGCGCTGATCAACAGGGATCGTCTTCACGGAATCGGGCCCATTTGTATCTGCCGCCCGCGCTGCGACAAACACCCAAAAATGCACCAAACTCAGAAGTAGCAGAACGGGAGGCATAGGTCTGGATGTTTCATGATCTGGCCGATGCAGGGGTGCGGACCGGATAGTCACTAGTTCTTCCGATTGGTTGGTCCTCAAACGCAGTAACCTTTTTCTGAAAATACTCCGCCAATCCAAGCACATCGGCTCCCAAGGTGAAGAATTGATAACCCTCCTCCTTCAGGACCGACTTGGGCGCCAGCAGTCCGGGAATCATGGCAAACTTGCCGTGCTTCCTGGCAGTGGCGGCAACCTTTTTGCGTGCTGCAACAACCACCGGATCATTGACTTCTCCGGGCTTTCCAATCAGGTGACTGAAATCACCCGGTCCAAAAAGCAACGCATCGAATCCCGGCACGGCGGCGATGGCATCCGCATTTTCCAAGCCCTCCGGCGATTCGATCTGAAAAATGAGCATCCGTTCACTATTGCTGTGGTGGATGTAGTCCCCCAGCGGGATTTGGCAATACTGCCCATCAACGTTGCCGCCATCCATCGCCCGCCTGCCAAGCGGGTGAAATCGTGTCATGTGCACGATGTCCTTGGCATCAGCCGCGGTCGTTACGTGTGGCACCATGATCGCGGTGGCATCGGCTTCAAACGGCTTGACATAATCACTGTAGCTGCCTTTCTCGACGCGGACGATGGTGTCCATGTCATAAAGCTTCGCGGCGCGAACTTGATTTTCCAAATTGAACCAATCGTTGCCGACGTGTTCGTTGCAAATCCACACTGCCGATACACCCGACAACGCGCACAATTCCACGACCCGCGGATCACTCAGGTTTAACTTGAGGCAAGTAGAACACCCGCCTGAACGCAATTCACTTAAGATACGACTTCGACGTAGTTTCATAATTTGCCATGTTGGTCATGCTCAGTTTGGCTTTTAATCAGCACCCATCCGACACGCGTTGTGTTGTCCATCATTTGATCACGGTTTCAGCACCGCCTTGACGATTTCCCCTGACTCCATGGCCTCAAAACAATCTCTCCATTCGGTGAGCTTCGCCACGCGATTTAGAATGGGATCGACGTTGATCTGACCACTCGCAAGCATCGAGATGACTTTGCTCCACATCGGCCAGTTATGACTGAAACTACCCTGAAGCGTGACGCCTTTGGCCACGAGCGGGTCCAGCGAAAAGCCGAAAGGCTGCGGTCCCCAACCTACCTTGGTGATTCGTCCACCGGGGCGGACCAAATCGAGAGCCAGTTTCAAGGTGGCGCTGACTCCAGCAGCGTCGATTACCAGGTCCACGCCGTAACCGTCCCCCAGAGCTTTGACACCGGCCACAATGTCCTCACCCCTTGCTCCGAGGGTCAACGTGGCACCGATCTGGGTGGCAACTTCCAATCGTTTGCCGTCGGCCGGAATCCCTACCACCACCAAAGGAGATGCTCCCGAAAGCTTGGCCATTATTGCGCAGAGCAGTCCGATGGGGCCCGGTCCAATGACGACGACACTGTCGCCGGGACGAACGCGGGAACTGACACACACGGCATTGTAGGCCACACAGCACGGCTCGGTCAAAGCAGCTTTCTCAAAGGACAAATTGTCAGGTAAGTGATGTAAACAACGTTCGGGCACCCGGACGAATTTAGTCATCGCCCCGTTCACCCCGTATCCAAAGCCGAGTCGATTCGGGTCAAGGTTGTAGCAACCGGAACGAACTAACGGCGAATTTGAGTTAAGCACTGCCGCGGTCTCGCTCACGACGCGCTCCCCTTCTTGGAAGGCGTGCACACGCTTGCCCACTTGGGTAATCCGGCCAGCAAACTCATGTCCCAGCACGACCGGGTAATTTACCTTCCAACTCTGTTTTCCATGATACTGATGCAAGTCACTCCCACAAATCGATACCGCCTGGACATCGAGCAGTACGTCGTCGTCGTTGATCTGCGGGATTGGCTCTTCGCGCAATTCAACCGAGAGCGGTTGCGGGGCAAAATTGACAACAGCCTGCATGGATTCACTCATATTAATTGGCTTTTCATACTAAACCGTGTGCATGCATTTTCTCGCGCAGAAATGCTGTCGAGAGTTTCAAGTGCTCAATCCCGTTGGCCGGATCATCACCGTCTTCAATACTCACCCAACCGCCGAAGCCCGCGCTCTTGAGGATTGAGAATATTTTGTCATAGTCGTTGAGACCACGACCAATGATCCCGTGCTTCAAGATCGAGGCATATCCAAATTGAGGATCGGCTTCCATCCGACGCAAATCTTCCGCCGTGCCTCCTTCGAAATAGCGGTCGCTGGCGTGCATGGTTACCACCCGGTTCTTCACGGCGTCCAGCAAGGCGATGGGGTCATCCCCAGCAACGAGGGCATTGGATGGGTCATAATTAACTCCGAACCAGGGCGACTCCTCAATGCTAGCCAGCAATTCCAGGAACATATCCATCTTCTGTGCAAATTCTGGATAGACCCAAAAGCCATCCTTCTAATGATTCTCCAATGAGAGAGTAACTTTATTCGCCTCTGCAACGGGCAGGAGTTCGCGAAAACTTTCGCGCACCCAACTCAAACCTTGCGGGCGTGAAACATCAGGATGACGCTGACCAGTCAGAACCCGACAAAACCTGGCGCCCAGCGTGGCGGCGGTTTGAATGGCGATTTTTTGTTGCGCGACTTCTGCTCGGCGACGACTTGGATCCGGATCGGTGAAATCCGGGGAACAACAGAACATCGGAATGGACATCCCCTGATCTTCAACTCGCTTGCGAAGCCGTCGCAACTCATCACGGTCTTGCCAGGGGGTAAAATGCCAATAAAACTCCAAGCCATCCAACTTAAGCTGAACCGCGAGATCAATCCATTGGTCCACGCTCATTTCGCGGCGCACGCACATTGCGTTTAGGAAGCATTTAGGTAACGCGGCTAGAGGCATAGATCAAAGGCCATAAGCCCCCATACGGCCAATCATGGGATACTGTTCCAATTCATAGACAACCCCGCTGGCCGGCGCAAATTCGTCGGAAAGCCAGAGAACCACGTGAGCGGCGACCTGTTCCGGCTTAAGCAGCCGTCCAGAAGGCGCATACCGCTTGGGCACTTTGTTCTCCCAATCGTCCGGCAACCCTTCCCTTTTCTTTCGCACTCGCTCGCTGGCGGTTACCGTCCAGCCGACGTTAAGCTGAGTAAACCGAATCTTCTCCGTTCCATGCGCATCAGCCAGATTCCGGGTCATCGTCATCATTCCGCCCTTGGCCACGGCATAGGCCAATTGGTTTGGCTCTCCGCAAAGCGCATTCATGGAACCGATATTCACCACCGCACCTCCGCCTTGCTTTCTAAACTGTGGCATCGCCGCCCGGATCAAAAGCAGGGGGGCGCGAAGATTGACGGCAATTGTGTGGTCAAAGGTCGCCACATCGGTCGTCTCAATATTGCTGCGGGTCATCACGGCGGCATTATTTACCAAGCCATCCAATCGTCCAAAATGCTCAAGCGTGTGCCGCACCAGCAGTTCACAATTATTCGGATCCGCGAAGTCCGCGATGAAAAAGTGGCTAACCGCGCCCAGCGAACGGGTTACTTTTTTTGCCAACTCCTTCTCCAAACCATGAATCATTACCTTGGCGCCGTCTGCCACACACCGTCGGGCAATGGCTTCACCAATGCCGGTTGTGGAGCCGGTGACCAGGATGACTTTGTTTTCCAATAGCATACTTTGCCCCCGCTTTTTAATTTGCTTTTTCAATCTCGAAGTCCTCCCGCTTGGGATGGCCGGCGCGGACGGAGGAGTCCGGCCTTCCCCCATGCCGATTGTTCCAGGCGCGCTGAAATCCTTGGCGCCCTCGCTCAATGACTTGTGCTGCATCTTCACGCCACAAGGAATCTGGCAAGGCTGTGTCCGAGAAAATCTCCAGGCAATAAACGCCCGGATAGCCGGTCATTTCAATCGCGCCAAACAGCCCCGGCAGGTCGATGCATCCATCACCTGGCAGGAGTCGATCCGCCGAGCACCGAGGTTCGTTCGTCGGCCAATCACTGATGTGGACGCCAAAGAGACGATCACCTACCGCTTGAATGCGTTCTTGAATGAGCGGTTCCTGCCAGACATGCCAGACGTCGATCAGCAGACCAAAATTCTCACGATTGACCGCATGAATAATCCCCATCGCCTCGTTGAGCGAGCATATGAAAGTATCCGTGTTCATGAACATCGGGTGCAATGGTTCAAGCATGATCCGCATCCCGTGCCCTGCGGCATAATCGGCTAATTCCGCGTATGACTTTCGCGCCAACTGATGCGCCAACTGATAATTGGATCGCGGTGCGCTGCCTGTGATCGTCACCAGCGGTGAAGTTGGGAAGAATTCCGACATGAGGTCGATCGTTTTCCGGTACTCTGCCAATCGCTCGAGCGGGTTGAGCAATTCTGGACACATGAAATCAGGAAATAGAGCATGAACCCGGGGTTGGATGGAGCTCACAGCCAAACCTGATTCCCTCAGAAAAGCCAGTTGTTCGCGCGCGCGGTCGGGGTCTTTTGCGAGTTTACGCTCGCACAGTTCGATGCCATCAACGCTCATCTGAGCGTAGAGCCTGACGTCCGGTTCAAAGGTTTGAAACCAATGGGTGAATTCGCTGACGCCAAATCGTGCCAACTCCTGACTCACGGCAGGGCCTCGGCCTTCTCCGGCGTGATCACCGCGTAGAACCTATCGAACCAGTCCTTCGTGGTTCGTGGTTTTTTGCCTGTTTCTCGGAATGGTTCCAATCGTGACACGACGGCAAGGTGAAGAACTTGAGCCCTGAAAAGTGCCTTGTACTCGTCCCGGTATTCAGAAACCACCAGCATTTTCGCGCCGCGTCCCTTCAGTGCCCTGATATCAGCGTCGTTCAACGCCGGTAAATCCATAAACACAACAATGGCTTTTGCCTGGGCGTTATTGTTCGCGATCTGGCTAAGTTGACCCGGCTCCGGACTGGGCGGCTTGATCATGGTCGGCTCGAAGAATCGGAGTTTGCTTGGCTTAGTATTGCTCTGCGGAGTCTGCGGAGAAAGCGGGTTGATTTTTTCAGCGGCGACAATCGTGACGCCTTTATGTTGTTTGAGTTCTTTCCGAAACGAGTTTATCTGTGCTTCCTGGAATTGATTGTTGGGCGCACCGAAGTCCGGCTCAATGATCACAATTTGACCCGATCCGCCAATCAGTTTTACCGTCTCCTGGGCTGTCACCTCACCCAAGGCTTCGAATGGCTTGAGGTTGCTTTTATCGCCACCCTTAAGGTAGAAGAATATCACCAGGCCGACGATGGCCAGCACAACGAGCACCGTGATCGTGGTTCGCTTATTCATAAAAATAAATTATCCGACTAGAGATCTGGTCCAACAAAATGGAGGTCACCCGTGTGCCCAGCTCCTTTTAAGTCGACAGATACTGGAGCTTGTCAAGGTTGGTTGTAAGCTCCCAGTCAGCCCATAAAAAAGCCCTTCCATCCGCCGCGCTAACAGCCAGTCTTTATTATGTTGCACTGTTCACTGCGTTCCCGCATTTTATAAAGGATTTCCAAGTGACGTGGAGCCGCTGGATCTTTCCCATGCTGGACAAGCCCGTCATTTGTATTCGTTCAGTCACACGCGGCGGACGGAATTGCCGAGCGCCACCGATAAACATTTCCTACGGTAACCTGGCTTCACTTGGACTTCGCAGTTCGGCAACGGGGCAACTTAGCCTAGGTTCGTTGCGCCCTCCGCGACATAAGGAGGGACCGGTATCTGCCGATCCCTCCCTGTTTTCTCAAACCACCTGAACCAACTCCAAGTTCTATTGTTTGAGACGGTAGAATTTCTTGGTCGCACTCGTGGTGACAACCACCGGACTTGTGCCACCGCCGGGAACGTTCGTCCAACCCAGAGGATTTGTTACGTCATCATTGTCCTGCAAGACATAACCGGTTACAGTCCACGACAAGGTAAGTTGGTTGCCATTCCGGGAGACGGTTATAACGGCTGGAGGAGTTGAATTCAGGAAAAACGCGGGCGCCAAGGCCGTGTTGCTCAACCGCACTTCATCGACCAGCCCTTGCATATTAGCAACCCCGCCGGATGCCCCACCAGCGACGCAGAACCGCTGGTCGCTCGTGAAGTCCTGGAAGGCATTGAGCGTTCCGCTGTTCTGTAGTACCCCGTCCACATAGATGCGGATGGCGGTCCCCTGTCGCACACCGGCCACGTGATACCACTGGTTTTGGCTCTTAAGGCCGCTTGAGATTGTATTCCCGCCGGTCATTCCAAATACGAAACTGACCTGGCCGGCCGTCGGCGCCGAGTGGTTCAAGGAGAAATACTTGTCTGCAAAGAGACCTGTTTGATACTTGCCCACGATAATTGCAGCGCCATTGGGAGTGCCCGTTACTTTAACCCAGCATTCAAGCGTAAAATCACTTGAGATCACTTGAACGGCTGCTCCCATATCCACGGCAGTGCCGATTGTACTAGGCGCGCCGGCTCCGTCAAACGACATGGACTTTGTGTTGGCGGCACCGGTCTGCAGAACCGTCGCCACGGGCACATCTGCGGCTCTAACCGCATTCCCACTCAGCGTACCTGGGAACGGCCCGAGGGAATCCAGCGCGTTGCCGGAAGCCTCTTCAAAGCGCCAATAGCTCGGCCCAGAAATCGGCACGTAGGCGATCGTGAAGCTGTAACTATTGGTGATCAGTCCACCCGGCGTACCATCGTCGTAAACCAACCGGACGGTATTGACCGAACCACCAGGCAAGTCTGTTGGCGGATCGTAAAAGACCGTGGTGGTTGTGTTGGTCTTGGTTACCACGGGTGTAACCGGCGCATTATTCAAGGAAAGTTGAATTGAGTTCTGCACCACCGGCAGCGTGCCGTCCACCAAAGTGATGACGATGTTGGCGTTGCCAGGGACACCGGTCGCGCCGGGTGCCGGGGATCTCGAAGCAATTGCCGGCCGCGACGGTGCCGGCGCATTAAGCAGTTCGGCTGGTGGCAGGGCCGCCACGGTCAGCCGCACTTCGTCAATGAAGCCATTGAATGGCGTGTGGAAACACGGCGAATCACCAGGACACGTACCACCTTCCAGGCATCCCCCAACCGAGAAGTGCTGGGCACCGCTGTTAAGGCTGATGCCCGCAAGCGTATCCGCGACGCTCCCCGCCTGTACTCCGTCGACGTACACCTTCAGATTACCTCCGCCGCGAACAGCCGCCACATGATACCATTGGCCAAAGCCCAACTCGCCGCTTTCCGCTATTACCTGCGGACCTCCGGCCCGAATCGCCGCCCGCACCTTGAACCCGGCTCCCGAAGGAGTAATGAGCAGTTCGTAGCCCTTGTCCCCAAACAGACCAGAAATTCGCTTGCCCGCGATGAAGCCACCATTAACGTGAGTAATCGACCGCGGGTTAATCCACGCTTGGAGAGTAAAATCCCCGCTGCCCACATCCAAGCCAGCCGCGCCCATATCCACCGCGTCGCCCTCCACACCGGTGAAATTCATCGACTTGGTGTTCGCCGCGGCGTTATGCGGAACGACGGCGGCAAAGACTGAATTGCTTCGGCTGGCTCCTCCCAAGAGCACTCCAGGAAAGGGCGCTGGATTTTCATCCACATCAAGGGCCAATCCTGAAGCCTCTTCAAAACGCCAATAACTTGAATCAGGGCCAACCGGACTCTTACTTGGCCCGACGCCCTCCGGACGATAATTCGGATTGGAAGTGATCACGATCTTGTCGATGGACAACCCATTCTCGCGCATCCAGACTGTGATGAAATGATATCCCACCGACGGCACAAGTGTGAAGGTTGTAGTGGACCAAGTGTAAGCCGGGTTGGCTGACGTGTCCAGAAAACCGGTAATGGCGGTCGGCATGAAATTCCCGTCCAAGCCGACAAAAAGCGAGTCGTTCGCCCCAGCTGCGCTCACGGGCGGCCCAGGGAAAACTGGAGCGTAGCCTCGCACCCAAACGTAATGAGTGCCAGTCCTGAGAAACCTGACCTTGTAATCCATCCGCGGACTGTTATCCACAGGTCCACTGCCCATGTTCGCGTCGGGCGAGCTTCCCGGCAAGGCTTGCATGGCCCCATCACCCGAATAGCCGGCCGGATCCGTCGTCGGCTCCCAATCCATTGCAAAAAGCAATGGAGTTTCCACTGAAGCAACTTTCCGGTCATAATGTTCCGCCTCCACCACGAGCAAGCCGTCCGGTGAATCAGCCTGTTGCCGGGGCGGATTCGCCGCCAGCGCCGGAAGTACGACAAAATTAAAGTTATTGGTCGAAAGGCCCGGCGGCGAATTCGTGTCAGAGAAAGTCAACCGCACGGTGTTGGTGGTGTTCGCCGTCCAGTCACCGGGGGCAAGATAGCTGACCGTGGTCGTATCGCCCACTTTGGTCAACACATTCGGAGTCACCCGACTGCCATTGATCAAAAGTTGAACGGTACTGGTGTTCACTACCAGTTCTTTCGTCTCAGTGAATCCATCCGTGATGGTGTAGATAACCGGCGTGAAGGTTTCGACCTTCTGGCCATCCGTCGGCGTATGAGCGGCCCCAATCGGCTTGGTGAGTGGATAGACTTGCAATGAATCGATGAACCATAAGTCGTTAGCAGATCCGCCGCCCCGGAAGGTCATACTTCTGGCCGTGTTTCCCGGAGCATTGCCAAAACCCTTTACCTCGCCTGAACTAACCCCGCCGATGGTCAACGTCCACTTCTGGTTATCGAGATCAACGTCCAATTGACAGTCCTGCCATACGCTGAGCGTCTCTGGTATTGGGAGGGTTTGCCACCCACCTGAGAAGTATTTCCAGACTCCACCTTGGGTGAGAAACGAAAGTCTGGCAGTATCAAACCCCTCCGAACCCGGGTTGGCCGTTCCGGAGAAATGGATCATGGCTGCGTTGTTGCCAGCCGGTTGAATCATCTGCTTCCAAGTGGCCCGCACTTTCCCACCAATCTGGGTACTAATGAAGTTAGCACAGGTGGCAGAACCCGACCCGACCGGGGAACGGAAAATGCGGAGCACATTGCTGCCCTGATAAGTGCCTGTATAGGGGGGCGGGACGTCCACATTCGACGTAACCTGAATTCCGAAGAGCCCGGTGAATCCGTCTGCTTCGCCGCCGTAGGTGAACCAGGTACCGAGCGTCGCGTTGTTCGGATCACTGTCGGTTCTAAACGTCGCGTTTGTTTTCTGCTGCTCGATCGTGTATGGGCTGACACCCGTCGCCGCTTCGAAGTTGTCGTTGAACAATTCTCCGCGGTGCTGGGCGTGAAGTGTCAAGGGCGGGACAGTTGCCAGCAGCAGCGGGAGGAGAGCCGTCACCATCCGTGCCAAGGTGTGAGTCTTTCGGTTCATAAGGATAGAGGTGTTGAGGTTTATACGTTAAGGAAAGCAACCAGGTGGCATTCTATTTAAATTAGCTTTGGGCTATTCATCACAAGTCCTACCATAGGACGTGTATATTTACGGCAGCACATTCCAGTCGGTTCGTAGTCTGGCTCATTTTGATCCAATCGGCGTGGCCATCCATGAAAAGTCTGTTCCCGCCAGCGGGCAGGGAGGCAACGACCGACCCAAGGGCCCGGTGCGGTGTTTCCGCCAACTGAGCACTCACTTGCCACCACATCCGATCAGCTCCCATCACCACGCCAGCCAGGTTGTTGACGGCAACTTTGCTCTGATCCAAGCTCACCGGCTGCACAGCGCCATTGAGCCAGTCCACCTTCACATTTCCACCCGGGTTATACTGACCAAGCCACAGGTAGGACATGTAGTGGAAACCACCATTCGAGGGGATGACCCACCCGTTTTCTGACTCAGGTTTAATGTAGTCGGCCGGACAATAAAAAACATTCCTGGTGGCCGCGTACTGTAGGAAATTCGTCCGCAAATCCGTGGGGCCACCGCCAAACGGACCAAGGCAAAAAGGCGCCCAATTCCGGTTCGGTAGGAGTTTCTGGTTGTTGTCATCAGCATACATGACCATGGCAAGGCCCATCTGCCGCAGGTTGTTTCTGCAGGCGGTTCGCCTCCCTTTCTCCTTGGCCTGACTGAGCGCCGGTAAAAGCATCCCAGCCAGAATGGCGATGATGGCGATAACCACCAGAAGTTCGATCAATGTGAAGGCGCCGCGTGCATTTCCAGCGTTCCAGCGCCGGCCTTGACGGCTTTGCGAGCACACAATGCCACACAGGCTCTGGGAAAGCTTGTTGTTGTAGAACATAGTGCTAGAATGTAGTGGGTGCGGTCTGTGTTCAAGCGGTGATAACTGGTATTTTTTGTTGACCAGTTACCAGCCGCTTTTGTTGTTTTAGCCCCGATGAAAGCGGCGGCGCCAGCCAGGAACCTAGCGCGCAATGCCGGTCGTCCATCTCATTCACAATGGTTCGTGAGCTTTGGATTTCTCCGTTCGTGGGGGGCGCCAGACCACACGATTCGTCAGCCTCAATACTTGCGCGAGCGGGGCCCGGACGATCATAACGCCGTTCAGGCTTACGCAGATCGCTTTCGCCTGCGAAAAAAACTTAAGCCCGGTAAAACGTCATTGGATTCTAAAGGAATACAATTTCGCCCTTTGCAGATGGAATCTGAACTGAACGATCTTGCCTCGTAGAGCGGACAAATCAGCATGATGGTTCCAGCGCGGCTGTAAGCGCAGTTCGTCAACTTGCTTTTGGCGCAACGCTTCATCAATGGAAAAACCGGGAAACGGCTGGCCACTTTCGTCAACCACTTCGACAGCCAATTCGCCCTGGCGTGCGTCCACATTCACCTGAAGTCGGTCACCCTCCAGCTTCAACGGTTTAGTCAGGATGCTGCCGGCCTGCTCTTCCGCCACCAACCCGGCGAAGCGATCCGACCGCAGCGTCGCCAGCGCCAGGAACCCATCACGCCAGGTGGTGTGAGGGTCGTTGGAAGCGCCATAATAGATCCGGATATCGTCATCTCGAATGATGGGTGTGGCGGCGGCATACACACAGCCCCAATCGTAATCCCTGGGGGTGTCCGAGTTGGGAATGAGCGCATGACCTGGATCGATGCGATGCCAGTGGACTGTATCCGGGCTCCAACTTAGTTCGCAATGAACCCGGTCCGTGCGGGTGTTGAGAATCATGACCAGACCCAAGTAAACATCGGCATAACGGAAAACGGGCATCGCATAAGTCTGCTGTTCCAGATTACCCCGCAAGATTTCCACTGCTTTGGTCCAATGCGTAAAATCGCAACTCTCCGTGCGCATCACCAGGCGTTGACCGGAAAAAAGCCGAGTGATGCCCACGTACTTATTCAGGTCAGGTGACCAGATGGCGTGGTTGTGCGTGTCCCCTTCCACCCCCACTTCCGGGCAAATCACGGGCGTTGTCCAATGGATGCCATCGGCTGAAAAAGCTACTTGAAAGCGACGTTTGAGCCCGGGAATTTGCTGGCCGCCGAATAATTTGTACCGACGGGCAGGGTCCCTCTCCTGCAAGTCTTTTATTATCCCGGCGCCGTGGCTGCTCCGCAGGACCAGGTTGTTGGCCGTACTGCCGTTGAACTCAACGACTCCCAAAACCGGTTTTTCCCACCGAATTCCGTCCTGCGAAACGGCGTAGCAAACCCCCATCTCGCGCGTCGAGGTCGCGCGATATTTCACGTTTGGGCGTTTTTCCGCAGGTGTCCCCGTGGTCAATTCGTCGAAAATGAACGGGCTATACCAGCATCGGTAGAGCTTCAGTTCTTCGTCATAGAGGACATTGGCGTAAACGTTGTCGAACCGCACTTCCCACGGTTTGTCCTCCTTAAAGAGAGGATTGGCGGGATGTTTGATGATTTTGCCGACGCGTAACCGAACATTTTCCATGCGATCGGTTACGCGCTCGTCCAGGAGCAAATAATTTGTTCGCGCCTGAAGTTCCGCAGCAGAAACTGGAGATTCGGCTAAACCGAACAGAAGAATGTTAATCGCCGCGCAGCGCGCCCAGAAATTCGAGGGAACACTGCTCACGGTTTCTCCTTTACGTAAAGCGCATAAAAACGGATCTCCTTGGCTTGATCGCCTTCGAATTGGAGGCGCAGACGCCAGGGTTTAGTCGCCGAAAACTGCTTTTTCTTCGCAGGCCAAGTGATCCATTCGCGCAACCCTGACCGATTGACCCGCGCCGCCTTGTCGCCAGAATAACCAGGAACCGGACGAAAATCGTTGTCCAAGACCTCCACGCGTAATTGTGCTTGCGGGCTGAGGCCATCGGCATTAACGGCCAACTGGACGCCGGATGGCATCGGTGGGAGCGAATTGCTGATCCACTGCGCGTTCGCGCCTCTGGGTCTCAATGATCCGAAGCGATCCCGCGGCAATGTTGCAAGTCCTACCATCGCCCGGTGTTCGACCGCGATGTTCTTTCCGGTTGGATCACTGGCCGCGCCGTACCAAATCAAGGTCTGATCGCCATGATTGACAAAGGCGTTCCCCTGCAATAACCGAATCGTTTTCCAGTCTGATTTCTCCTCAGCCCACTTAATGAACGAAAAACCGGGAACCGGTTCCCGGAAAAGCAGGCCGTCATTGCTGATGATCAATCCGAGGTTCATTCGAACCTCCGGCTTTTGGTCATTCGCCGGACCTTCCCATTGGCCGTAGAAACCGAGCAACACATTGCGCCGGTGCCACACGCTGGCTCCCAAATGCACCTGCGGACCAACATTGAAGCCGGTTCGATGAATCAAATTGTGCCGATAAAAACTGATGATGCCGGCCTGTTGCCAGTTCCACATATCTGGCGAAACGAAACTCATCATCGTTCGCTTGGGATTGCTCGGAGGCCAACTGGTCTGACCATTGACGTAATAATTGCCGTTCCACCGATAAATCCCGCTGGTTTCGCACCAAGTGTTGCGGATCACTGGATTGCCCGGGTGTTCCTTCCAGCGAAATCCATCCGGACTAAAAGCCACGCACAGTAGAGGACTGCGGGGCAAATTTGAATGATTGTATCCAACGAACGTCATCTTGAATCGCCTGCTTGGATCGGGCTCATCGGGTTCATACAAGACCAATGGCGAATTGTAAGCCTCGCGCTCCAGAGCCAGCAAATTGTTCGCCTTGTTGCCCCGATATTCCCTCAGTCCAAGCTGGGGCTTCAACCAGTGGATGCCGTCATCGCTCTCGGCATAGGCCAAGCGCATGTTCTTGCGCGGCGGTTCGAAATCCTCAAAATTATCCACTGCGCCGTACCACATCCGGAACTTGCCGTTGAGGTGGAAGACCGTGCCGTACAACGCAGCAAAAAAATGATCAGGCTCATCCTCTTTCCCAAGACCGAGCACAGGATTGTTTTCGTAAAGCGAGGGCCGCTCCATGTATAGTTCCAGTTGATTCCGCAGTGGAATCCAGTGGTCGTCAAACGAGAACAGCACCAACTCATCGGGATCAATTCCTGTCACCAAGGCATTTGAAGGCGCGTTGCGATCATATCCGCCAGTCGGTGGATTGTCGGAGAAGGCTTTATCAGTTTTTCGCGCCGATGCCGCTCCGGCTTGACCTAGAGCCAATAACCCGGCTGTCCCGACGACAGATTTGGTCAGAAAAGTGCGCCGGCTAAAATGATCATTAAATCTTCGGAGTCGTTTCATATCAGTTTGTCTGGAAATAATTCCATTTAGGGACGGTTACCAACTTCCCGCTAATCTTGCTCACCTACGCGCTTTACCAAACACCCTGCAATCGACCCATCCAATAGGCGGCCAGCCAAAGTGCCGGTACTTCGGTCGCAAAAATGTTCAGGATCGGTTTCATCTCGTCTGGAAGTTTTTCGTCGTATCCTCCCCACCATCGTAAAGTATTTTCGTCCATTCGCAGTAACGTGCGTTTGGCCGACCGATGAGCCTTGTCATCCAAGCCATGTGCTTGTGCTAATAGAGCAAGCATTCCTGCAAAAATGCAATTCAAGGGGTAATTGCCCTGGCAGGTGGCCGATTGCCACTTTTTCTCAACCGGGTCCCAAGTCGAAGGGTAGGGCGTAAAAGATCGATGGACTGTGTCGTACGGCCCAAAGCGTGGGAGGCCGCCCACATCAAAGGATTTTTGCTCTGCGCTCCAGTATTCCCCAATGCAGCCTTTCCAATCAAACTCAGCAGCCATTTCCGTTTTATTCCAAAAATCGCAAAGCAAAGCGTAATAAGTAAGATTGTGATTTATTTCATAAGGATTGGAAGGCCAAGGCAACCGGCCCGCTTGGATCAATTGTCGTAAGTGCTTGAAGGCTTCGTCGCGGAACCGGGTTTCGCCCGTCAATTGATAGGCTGCGTATGCGCAGGCCAAATACTTCATCGTGCTGGTATGGTCTGGCTCGACGACTTTTTGGAGGTGGCCGTGATGGTTCATCACCCAATTACGTCGCAGATAATATTCACCGTGGAGGACCATGTTTTTCGCGGCTTCGGCTTTTTCTTCTGATGTGGCGAGTTCCTGTGCATACAGGACGTAAAAAAGCGCTAGGCAGGCAGATTGATCAAAACTGGTGGTAGGGCCCGCCCGACCTCCGTGGGGCTTGCCGAGCAAGCCGGGTTCGATCGAGTGACTGAGTCGGAAGATGTTGCTCAAATCACGAAAACATTTTTGTGCGGTCTGCTTCGCTTCGGGGTCACGGGTTGCCCGGTATCGGAGGATCTGCGAATAGAGGAACCATCCGGTAGCCCAAAGCGTATTTTCCCCGTAATACCACTCCGCCGTTGTGGGCCGGGGCGACGCTGTTCCCCAGGCGCGTTCGAGGTTTCTCACCAGATACCAGTGGAGAGGTTCGCCCTCCTGAAACGGCCGGCGAGTGTCAACGGGTAGAAACGCAATGATCATTCCCCCCGGCCCCTTGGCCACGTCCAGGATTAACTCTCGATAACGGACCGCGCGACGGGCCAGTTCGGCAGAGTCATCGGCTGTGGCCGGCGGAGTCTTTTTCGATTCTTGTTTGGCTTCGGCCATCAGGGGCATCGCGGCCCCCGCCATGGCAAGCTTCAAAAGGTTTCTGCGTGTCATGGTGCAACTCATAGGAGGGTCACCATGCACGATCGAAGGTCCATGTTCGACTTGCGTTGTTGTTGGTTTCCAAAATCATTTGTATGGTTCGCCGCGCTAAGAATGGCGCTACTTAGCCATCACTGTCACCATTGTGGCGGTAAGGACTGCTCTTCGTTGAATGCCGCTATCACGGTCATCGCGTTGGGCAGCCCGGCGGGCATGTCAATGTTTCTGCGAATAATGGCCCGCGTCCGATCACGAAACCAGCGCGCACTCCAATCGCCATAAAGCACATTGTAACCCGTCTTGTGGGAAAACTGGCCGAACCCATTGGAGAAAAAATCGTAAACCACGGCCTTTCGCCCTAAAACGTTCAATCTGGTATTATTAGGCTGCCATTCCTTACTGACCCAACGTGTATATTCGTAAGGAACGACCACGCTATTGGAAGGGAAATTCCGGCTAAATCCATAAAGTGGGTCTTCATAGGTAAACAAGCCGGGGACACCGTAGCGGAAAGAAGGGCAGTAAAAGATGCGCCCATTCGGGACGTAATTTGGGCTGATAAACCCAAGTCCCACCCGGTGACTTGGCGGGACATCTTGCGTTTCCTGCGGCAGACTCGACGGATTGGACAGACAGTACAGCGTGGACCACGCGGGTTCCACATAAGGAATCTTCTCGTTGTTGTCGCTTGCGTAAAGCAGCAACCCCAGCCCCATTTGCTTGAGGTTATTCAAGCAAGAGACGCGTCGCGCCCGCTCCTTTGCGGTGGAGAGTGCCGGCAGAAGCAGTGCTGCCAAAATGGCAATAATCGCAATGACTACCAGTAGCTCAATCAAAGTGAACGCGCCGCACACGTGCCCTGCGTGCGAGCGCCCATATCCTTGCTTGGGCAAGCTCAAAGTGATGCGCAACCTCGTGCGATGGTCATTGTGGAACATCAATGGACATTCACGCAAATCCCTGCCTTTGCGCCAGCACGGAGAACTGGTATTTTATGTTCACCAGTTGCTGGCCTGCCTTTGTTGTCCTGCCGCATGAGTTTGACCTTCCCCCGACAGGGTGGACAGGGGCGGAAGTGTTGTGGGTTTAGTTATTCATGAACTGGTTCTCAAAAGCAACTGGAGATTGATAGCCCAACGCACTGTGCCGCCGGCGCTGATTGTACCAGCACTGGATTCCGGCAAAGAGTTGTTGTTGGGCAGCGGAGTGACTGGCGGGGAGGTTTTCCCCGATTACTTCGTGTTTGGTTTTGCCGATGGTGCTTTCCATCCAAGCGTTATCATAGGGATTGCCCGCCCGGCTCATACAGCCCACCAGCCCGTGGCCCGTGAGAAACTGGCGGGTGTCGGAGCTGGCGTATTGTACGCCGCGGTCCAAATGGACGATCAGGCCTTTGAGTGGGTGGCGCTGGGTCACGGCCATCGCCAATGCGGCCAGCACCAGTTCGCTGAAACATAATTGACACGCGCTGACGAAGGCATAGAATCTCCGATAATGAACCCGACGCAAAAGCAATAATCCCTGAACCGTGCAGCGTCAAAAGCAAATTCTTAATCAGTAAGA
>Ga0194128_10003844_pt1 | contig 22538 bp, 20 predicted proteins | sample TA2KigCa65mmetaG_FD_148650 | JGI IMG/M metagenome (GOLD analysis project Ga0194128, IMG submission 148650) | Freshwater microbial communities from Lake Tanganyika, Tanzania - TA2015037 Kigoma Deep Cast 65m | ecosystem: Environmental > Aquatic > Freshwater > Lake | place: Tanzania: Lake... | reverse complement strand
GCTCCTCGACCAAGTCATTGCTGGTGCAGTTCTCGTCGATGGCGAACTCAAAAATGCGGCTTGACCATGCAGGATACGCGTACCCCCCATTCACAACATTTGACAAAAGCTCGAATAGTGGTTGAGCCATACCACGATCACTGTCAGGAGAAAAGAGAACTATGGGCGCAGTCAGGCAAGGTCCGAACTGGGTGTGCGTGAACCCCAAGGCCGATTGGCAGGCCCGCGACTCGATGGGGGATTTCGTGTACCGCGACCACCTCTGGATCCTGGGCGGCTGGTTCACGCCGGAGGACCCCAACCCGGTGGACGTGTGGAAGTCGCCCGACGGCGTGCAGTGGACCTGCGTGCAGGCCCACGCCCCATGGGTGCAGAGCGACCTGCCCGTGGCGCTGGTCCACGGCGACCGGATGTGGATGATGGGCGGTCGCAAGCTGCCAGGCACCGAGTGCAGCAACAAGGTCTGGTCGTCCGCCGATGGGGTGGCGTGGACCTTGGAAGGGGAGGCCGGCTGGTGCCCGCGGGTGGCCCCCTGCTTCGCCGCGTTTAGGGGCCGCATGTGGGTCTTGGGCGGTACCGAAAGCTTCTACGATCACAGCGATGCGATGGTCAAGAACGATGTCTGGTCCTCGGCGGACGGGAAGGACTGGCAGCTCGAAACCCCGGCTGCCGGCTGGTCCAGGCGGGCGCATGCCCAGGCGGTGGTGTTCAGGGACAAGCTGTGGATCATGGGCGGAGGCCTGTGGAAACCGCAGCACGTCGCCACCAACGACGTCTGGTGCTCCGAAGACGGCGTCCACTGGACGCAGGTGACAACGGCTGCCCCGTGGGCTCCCCGGCTGTGGTTCGGGGCCGTGGTCTACCGCGATCACCTGTGGGTCTTCGCGGGCTGGTCCAAGGAGCACGGCAACTTCGGGGACGTCTGGTTCAGCGCCGACGGCGCGGAGTGGACCGAGCTGAGATCCGACCTGATCTGGAAGGCCCGCCACGAGATCGCCCCCTACGTGTTCAGGGACCGGATCTGGCTTGCTGGCGGCCACGCGGAGCCCCTCAACAGCGAGGTCTGGACCCTCGCCCTGCCCACAGGATGGCCCGGGGCGGAGTGACCCGGCCGGTGCCGACGCCGCGCCGAGAAACGGACCTTCGCCGAATGGGAGGAGGGCGGTGTGCGCGGCCTGGTGGTGGGCCGGGCTAGCTCAAAACGCCACAAATCCCCCGCACACGGGGATACATTGCCCGGTCACGTAGTCAGAAAGATCCGTGACCAGGAACTCCACCACCCCGGCGCAGTCCTCGGGGGTGCCCAGCCGCCGCAGGGGGATCTGGGCTTCCAGACGGGCGCGGGTTTCTGGCTCGTTGCGGCCCTGGGCGATGGCCCGGGAGGAGAGGATGAGGCCGGGGGCGATGCAGTTAACCTGGACGTTGCTGGGGCCCAGTTCGGCGGCCAGGACCCGGGTGTACTGGATGATGCCGGCCTTGGCCACCTTGTAGGGCATGCCGCCCCCGTCTCGGCCGCTCCACATGCCGGCCTGGGAGGCGACGTTGACGATCTTGCCCGAGCGCTGCGCCTTCATGGGACGGCTGGCGGCCTGGCAGCAGAGCAGGGTGCCGGTGAGGTTGATGTCCATGATGTAGTGGTAATGGCTTTCGGAGGCCAGGCTGGCGGCCTGCTCCTCGTGGGAGCGCAGGTTGCCCCCGGCGTTGTTTACCAGGATATCGAGCCGGCCAAAGGTGTCGAGGGCCTGCTCCACCATCCGGTCCACGGCCTGCTGATCCGCCACGTCCGCCACCACCCCCAGGCTGCGCCGGCCCAGGGCTTCCACCTCCCCCATCACCGTGGGGGCGCTCAATTCCTCGCCGTATTCCTGCGCCGCATTCAGGTCGATGTCGTTGACCACTACGTCCGCCCCCAGGCCGGCCAGACGGAGCACGTAGCCCCGCCCCAGGCCGCGGGCTCCCCCGGTGACCAGGGCCACCTTGCCTGTCAGTTTCATCCGCTCGTTCCTCCGAATAGAAGTCGGCGCAAAGATAGCGCCGCTGCCGGTGCCCTTCAATAGAGGAAATTCACCCCCAGCCGCACAGTGAAGGGAGCGCCGGGCACGAAGTTGATGTTTGTGGGGGGCGGCGGGACGCGCTGGGCGTGGCCGCCCTCGCCAGCGAACTGGGCCTCGCGCCTTTCGACATTGAGCAGGTTTTCGGCGGCCAGTTCAGGGAGGAAAGGCCCCAGTTGGCAGGAGGCGTGCAGGTCGAAGAGGGTGTGGCCGGCGGCGGTGAGGTGGTAGTCGGCGGTGGTGGGCCGGTCCCCCCAGGTAGCGGCAGCGCAGCCCGGCCTCGAAGTGGTGGCTGGGCCGCAGGGTCAGGCCCCCGGCCGCGGTGAAGCGCGGGGCCAGGGAAATGCGGTTGGGCCCTGTGGGCGCCCCACGCAGGCGGGCATGGGCCCAGTTGAGGTCCAGGTCGGCCCACAGCTATGGCTCCAGTTGGAAGCGGGCTTCCAGGTCCATGCCCCAGCGCCGGGTGCGGCCCCGGGGATCGGCGGTGCCCACCTGGGGGGTGTAGAAGATCTCGTCCTCCATGTCCATCCACCACAGGGCCCCGCCCCAGGGTGAAGCGCTCGGCCAGGCGCACCGCCGGAGCGTGGAAACGCACATCGCCCCCGTCGTGGTCCCGCGAGGGGCCCAGGTCCAACGAGCCGGCCTGGCTTCCCTGCAGGCGGAAGCCCAGCTTTGCGCCCACTCTGCGCGGCAGGAGCCGGGCCTGGCCCAGCCTGGGGTCGAAGTCGAGGGTGTCGAACACTGCCTCGACCTGCGCTGGGGTGGCCCCGCGCCGGGCCAGGTACGCCGACTGCTGGCGCACGAACTGCCCAAGGACGGCGCTGCGGGCGTCGCTGGAGTGGAAGCCGGCGCCGACGTTGGCGAACAGGTCCAGGCCCGGCCCGGCGGCCCAGATCAGGTTGGCCTTGGGGCTCAGCAGGGCGGCCTGGGTGGTGCCCGAGGCGGGGGACTGCACCAGCGGCACGTGCCGGGCCTTGGAGCGCGGCATCCGGTCGCGGATCTGGAAGATCCGGAGCCACTCGTCCAGGGGCAGCACCCACTGCGGGGCGGTTTCGAGGCGGTCCTCCACCTCAAAGGTGAAGTAGTCAGCGCGCGGGCTCAGGACCAGCCGCCACTGCGGGCCCCAGGCCAGTTCCTCCTGGCTTCTGAGGAAGGCGTGGTGCTCCCGGACCCGGGCTTCGAGCAAGGGCCAGTAGCGCCGGCGCTGCACCACCTGCCACAGCTCCAGGGCGTCGGCGCGAAAGCCGCCCCCGCCCTGCCAGCGGGCCAGCAGCGGGCCGAGGCGGTGGGCCAGGTGGTGCTGGGGCTGCAGGCCGGCGGTGTAGCGGTCGTCCCCCTGCTCGACCATTTCCCCGAAGATAGGCTCCTGGACAAAGAAGCTGTAGTCGGAATAGAACTTGAGGTCGTAGTCGGCCAGGTACGCGGAGGCGGCGAAACCCTCGGCCCCGTCGAGGCCCTTCTTGCGGTAGTTGAGGACCAGGTAGTGGCCGGCGGTGTGGCCGCCCTCGGCCGGGTTGATGGTGCCCCAGCGCGAGACCTGGCCACCCTCCACCGCCCGCAGGGGCAGCTGACTGTAGGCGTTCCAGGAGGAGGAGAAACCGCCGACGGCGGCCCGCAGCTCGGCGTCGTCGGGGAACCGGCGATAGACCTTGGCGAAGAGGGAGAGGCGGCGCAGATCCTCGGGCTGGTCGAAGGGGCCGTCGGACAACTGGTATTCGCCGGCGAAGTAGGCGCTGTTCTGGCTGCTGTCCGGAGAGACCTAATACAGGGCGGTGTACCGGGCGGCGTTGAAGCGGCCGCGCTCCGCCCGCAGGGTGTTCTGGTCCAGGCGGTCGCGGGTGTGGAGGGAGAGCTGGCCGGCATTGGCCAGGTTGCAGTGCTGGGCAAAGTAGGGGGCCCTTGGAAAGGTCGAGGCGCTTCACGGTTTCAGGGATGAGGAAGTTGAGGTCCGCGTACCCCTGCCCGTGGCCGTGGGAGACCAGGTTGACGGGCATGCCTTCCACCGCGATGGCCACGTCGGTGCCAAAGCCCCCGTCGAAGCCGCGCAGTAAGAGCAGCTGGGCCTTGCCGCCGCCGTGGCCGGCGGTGAAGAGGCTGGGAGCCGCCTGCGGAAGGTCGCGGGCGGAGGCGCGAGGCCGGGTGCGCAGGGCCGGCGAGGAGGAGGCCGAGATTGCGGCCAGATCGGCCTGCACCAGGATGCTGTGTAGCTGGATGGGCTCGGGCTGGAGCTGGACCAGCAGCGAGGAGGATTGGCCCTGGCGCGCCGCCACGGGCAGGCGTTGGGAGTGATAGCCGACGAAGCTGAGGGAGAGGGTGTACTCGCCCGGGGGGGCAGCTCGAACTGGAAAAGTCCCTCCTCGCCGGTGGCGGGGGCCTGGCGGGTCTCCTCGAGTTCCACGTAAGCCCCGACTAGGGCCAGGCCGGTCTAGGTGTCGAGCACGTTGCTGCCGAGGGGTTCGTGGGCGCGGGCCGGATGGAGGGAGATGAGGACAATGACGATCAACAGCAATGTTCTCGACCGAAGAAGCTCCTCGCGAGAGCCCTTCAGGGTCATTCCGCCGCCACGGTGGTCGGTCTACGGGTTAATATTCGCAAGTGTCCGGGGGCTTGCCATAAAGGGCGCCGCCAGTGGACGGGGTATCTGGACGCGCGTAAATTTGGGGCAATGAAGACCTTTCCCTCCCTCCTCCTGGTCCTGCTGCTGGCGGGCTGCGGCGCCTCCGAGCCGCGGGCCGAGGCCCCGGCCCCCACCAACCCGCCAGCCAGCGCGCAGCCCACCCTCCACTATACCTACCGGGTGCTCAAGGTGTACCCGCACGATCCGCAGGCCTTTACCCAGGGGCTGGTGTACCTGGACGGGGCGCTGTACGAGGGCACGGGGCTGGAGGGCCGGTCCAGCCTGCGGCGGGTGGATCTGGAAACCGGCGAGGTGCTGCAGCAGTACGATCTGCCGCCGCAGTACTTCGGCGAGGGGATTGCGGTGCTGGGGCACCGGATCTTCCAGCTGACCTGGCGCTCCCACATAGGGTTTGTGTACGGGCGGGAGAAGTTCGACAAGCAGCGGGAGTTCAGCTACCAAACCGAGGGCTGGGGCCTGACCCATGACAGCAAACGCCTGATCATGAGCGACGGCACCGCGGTTCTCTATTTTCTCGACCCCGACAATCTCACCCAGACCGGCAATTTAGAGGTGCGCGACGACCGCGGGCCGGTGAGATGGCTCAACGAGCTGGAATACGTGGAGGGCGAGGTCTGGGCCAATGTCTGGCAGACCGACCGCATCGCCCGCATCTCGCCCAAAACCGGCCACGTGCTGGGATGGATCGACCTGCACGACCTGCTCTCCGCCGCCGACCGGGTGCGGCAGGTGGACGTGCTCAACGGCATTGCCTACGACGCGGCGGACAAGCGGCTCTTCGTCACCGGCAAGTGGTGGCCCAAGCTCTTCGAGATTGAGCTAGTGCCCCAGGGGAATTGATTTCCGCCGGGCTTGCGGCTATACTTCCCCCTAATGAGTGCCCGCGCCTAAACTCGCCCTCTCCCGCTCCTCCTGCTAGTCCTCCTGGTGGCCGACGCCCTGCTGGGCGTTTCCTGCCACCTGGCCTGGACCGACCGCGGCCACCAACCCGTTTCCTGCGCGGTGTGTGCCTGGTTCCACTTCAAGGGCTGGATCAGCGCCGCCCTGGCCCAGGGCCGCCGCAATCCGGCCTCCCCCGCCGGGGGATTCTCCCTTGTACCCGGCCTTCAGCCCGCCCGCGCTCCGCCCCACGGCTGAGTTTTCCGCGCTTCCTTTGCTGAATGCTGGCTGCGTCGGGCCCTTCCCCTGCGCCGGGTCCAGCATTTGGCCGCCCCAAACCCACGCCGTAGGAGGACTCCATGCGCGGCGCCATCTGCGTTGCTGCGGCCTTTGCCTGCGTATTCCCGCACCTGAACGCGGCCTTTGCCCAGGGGGGGTAGGGCCAGACCACCGCTACCGGCCTGTCGCGGGCCTTCAACCCGGCCATTAGCGCTAACGGCTTCTTCCTGGGGGCCTATCTCTCCGGCCAGGAGGAGGGGGAGGCGCCGGCCACCAGGCTGCACTTTGAGGAGATGGAGGTGCAGTTGGCCTCCACCGTCAAGACCTAACTCAAAGCCGACCTGATCCTGGCCCTGCATGGCGGAGAAGGGGTCGAGGTGGAGGAGGGCTTTGTCACCACCCTGGGTCTGCCCTACAGCCTGGCCCTCAAGGCGGGGAAGTTCTACGCCGAATTGGGGCGGCACGACCTGCTGCACGCCCACGCCGTCCCTTTTTTCGACGCGCCCCTAGTCTCGGAACAGCTCCTGGGGGAGGAAGGGTTGAGCGAGACGGGCCTGGGACTGAGCGCCTTGTTGCCCCTGCGCTATTACGCCGAATTGAGCGGCCAGGTGCTTAACGGGGACCACGAACTCTTCGCCAGCCCAAAGGGGCGTGATCTGCTCTACCTGGGTCACCTGAAGAACTTCTGGGAGTTGGGGCCCTCGGCCACCCTGGAACTGGGCGGCTCGTGGGCCCGGGGGGAACAACCAGGAGGGCCATACCAGCGCCCTGGACGGGGTGGATCTCGCATTCAAGTGGCGGGCCGCCGGCCCCCGCCCCCGCGCCTTGGTCTGGCAGTCCGAGTACCTGCGCGGCCACTGCAACCTGACCGCAGGGACCGAGAAACAGGGCGGGCTCTACTCCCGCTTGCAGTACCAGTTCGCCCGGCGCTGGTGGGCCCAGACCCGCTGGGACCTGGTCGGCCTGCCCCGGCCGACGGGGGCGGAGCGGGCCCACCGGCTCAGCGGTCTGCTGGCCTTGGTGCTCAGCGAGTTTTCGGCCCTGCGCCTCTCGTACAGCCGGCTGTACGAGAGGCGGCGGTGGGACGGACCAGGTGCAGATGCAGTACAACTTCACCATCGGCTCCCACCCTGCCCACCGCTATTGAAAGGAGGCCGCGCGTGAACTATCTGATCTTGGCCTTGCTGCTGGCCCTGGGGGCCGGGGGGTTGCGGGTGGTGGCCACCACCCTAGGCCTGGCGGCCATTGCCTTGACCCTGGGTGGGGAGCGGGTGGAGGTGAAGGCCATCGCACGGGGGGACCAGGACCCCCAGTACCTGGAGGCCAAGCCCAGCTTCATGAGCCTGGTGAACAAGGCCGATCTGCCGATCTACAACGGCCTGGAACTGAGGGGGGCTGGCTGCCCCTGGTGGTGCAGGGCGGGCGGAATCCCAGGGTGCTGCCCGGCCAGCCGGCGAACCTCGACGCCGTGGAGAACATCCCAGTATTGGAGATTCCCACCGGCGAGGTAGACCGCTCCCAGGGGGATATCCACCCTCTAAGCAACCCGCACTACACCCCATGCCCGCGCAATGGCCTGGTGATCGCCGGCGCCATCGCCTCCCGGCTTCGATATCTCGACCCTGCCGGGGCGGAAGTCTATGCCTGCAACCTCGGGCTCTTTGAGCGGGAATTGCAGCAGCTCCTCACCAACTGGGAGCGCCGCCGCGGTCCCCTGCGGGGCCGCCAGGTGGTCAGCTATCACCAGAACCTGGAATACCTGGCCGACTGGCTGGGGCTGGGGCTGGCTATATCGAGGACAAACCCGGGGTGCCCCCAGCCTGCGCCACCTCGCCGAACTGGTGGAGCAGATGCAGCGCGACAAGATAGGATTGGTCCTGTATGCCAGCGTCCAGGACGCCGCCGCGCCCGGGGGAATGATGGCTTAGGCGGGGGGTAAGGCGGTGGCCCGACCGATTGCGGTGGGGGCGGAGCCGGGCATCCCCACCTATCCCGAGCTTTTCGAGGCCATCCTCGCCCGGCTCGAAGCCGGCTTCAGGGGCAGTTGAGCCGTGGAGGACTTGCTGCGTTTCATGGCCGCCCCTTCGCCGCCTGCCTGGTGCTGGTGGGCATCTACGCGTACCTGGGCCGGACTCGGGCCTTCCTGGCCGGGTACGAACTGGACAGTGTGGAGGCGTACCTGATCTCGCTGGCTGCCGCCTTCATCGGGGTGGCGGTGTTTTCCCTGACCCGCCTGCGCCAGCAGCAGATCATCCAGGAGGCGGTGATCGGCATCACCTACGCGGTGGCCGCCGCGGCCGGGGTCCTGGCCATCGACCAGGCCCCCCACGGGGCCGAGCACCTGCGGGACCTGCTGGTGGGCTCCATCCTCTGGGTCACCTGGCCCCAGGTGCTGAAGATCGCCGGCCTCTAAGCGCTGGTGGGGCCTTTCCACTGGATCTTCCGCGCCCGTTTCCTGGCCCTCTCTCTTGCCAAGGAGGAGGCCGTGGGCCGGGGGTGGTCCCTGCGGTGGTGGGACTTTATCTTCTAAGCGTCTTTAGGGGTGGTGATTACCAGCTCGGTGCAGTTGGCCGGGGTGCTGCTGGTCTTCTCCTTATTTAGTCGTCCCGGCGGTCTGCGGCACCCTGCTGGCCCAGGGCCTTGGCTGAGCCTGGCCTTTGCCTGGGGGGTGGGTTTTGCGGCCTCTGTCTTGGATTGCAGCCTTTCCTATGCCGAGCATCTGCCCACGGGCGCCACGGCGGTCTGCACCTTCAGCGCGGTGTTGGTGGCCCTGGACTTGGGGTGGCTGGGGAGGCATCTGCTGAAAAGGGAGCGCAAAGTATAGATGGTGCTGTTGCTGATCCTCTGCTGGGCCTTGGCGGCTGGCGCCCTCACCCTCGCCGAGGAGCAGGCCCTGCTGGCCCATGTCGGGGTGGTCGTGGGCCGGGAGGAGGAGGCCGAGCCGCCGGACCATGCCTTTTGCGGCACGCCCCTGCTGGTAGAGGCGCGTGCGGCCCTGGGGGCGGAGGGCCGGCGGCAGCTGGCCAAGCTTTTGCAGCGGCCCGCCCTGCCCTGGGAACACCGCAGCCCTTCCGGGCATTTCCGCATCCACTACGAACTGAGCGGCCGCAACCGGGTGGACTCCGCCGACGGGGACGGCAACCAGGTACCCGACTACGTCGATACCGTGGCCGCGGCCCTGGACCGGGCCTGGGAGCTGCAGGTGGGCCAGTTGGGGTACCAGGCCCCGCCCGGCGATGGGGGATTGGGGGGCGGGGACGAGTACGACGTGTACCTCGTCCAACTTGGCTCGGGGGGGGCGTACGGGTACACCTACCCGGAGCAGGGGGGCAACCGCTCCTCCAGCTATCTCGAACTGGACAACGATTACACCGATGCCATCTACGTGCAGACCCGCGGGCTGGACGCCCTGCACGCCACCGTGGCCCACGAGTTTTTCCACGCGATTCAGTTCGGCTATTACCAGGGCAGCGACGGGGTGTGGTGGCAGGAGGCCAGCAGCACCTGGATGGAGGAGGTGGCCTATCCGGAGGTAAACGACTACCTCCAGTACCTCAACGGGTTTCTCGGGCAGCCGGGCAAATCTCTCAATAGCGGCAGCAGTTTTTCCGCCGACTACCGTATATATGGGGCCTGCCTCTTTGCCCACTTCCTCGACCTGCGCCACGGCCGGGACCTGATCCGCGCCATCTGGGAGGAGTTGGGCAGCCGCTCCAGCGCCGGCCTGGAGCACTTCGACCGGGCAATCCGCCAGAGGGCGCCCGGCGGCTTTGGGGGGGTGATGGGCGAGTTTGCGGTGTGGAACTACCTGACGGGCAAAAACTACCGCCTGCCCTCGCGATACCCGGACGGGGAACGCTACCCCCAGGTGGGGGATACCCACCTAAACACCCTGGCCAAGGTGGCAGTGGCTGACAACGGCCAGGTGGACCACCTGGGCAGCGCCTACGTGGTGCTGGAGCCCCGCCTCCAGCCTGGGGGGGTGTTAGTTGAGGTGCAGACCCCGCGCGGACGGTGGAGCCAGCAGGTGTTGCTGATCGGGCGCGACACCGTCGAGGTGCGGGCCCTGGCTGGCGGGCAGTTGCGTCTGGCAGGCTGGGACCGCTACGACTCGTTGGTGGTGGTGCTGGCCCAGAACGACCAGGTCGGCAACAGCTACGAGTACACCGTCTCCGCCGAATACGACCCCGAACTGATCGACGAGCCCGTGCCCCAGCGCTCGGCCCTGAAGCAGAACTACCCCAATCCCTTCCGCCCCGGCCAGCAGCGCCACACCGCCATCACCTTTGGCCTGAGCCAGCCCAGCACCCGCACCGCCCTTTCCATCTTCACCGCCGAGGGGCAACTGGTCTGGCGCCGGTACCTGGGGGTGCGCTCCGCCCGCACCTACACCGAGTTTTGGGACGGGACCAACGAGGCCGGGGAGCCGGTGGGCTCGGGCATCTACTATTACGTTTTGGAAGGCGAAGACTTCAGCGCCTCCCGCGCCCTGGCCGTGGTGCGGGGGGACTAGGGCAAACCAACCAGAGGAGGCAGCGTGGCAGGTCTCGATCATCCCTATCGGGAACTCAGGGGCGGCAGGTGGCTTAAGGGTAATCTGCACACCCACACCAGCAACAGCGACGGGCAGCGGCCCCACCAGGAGGTCATCGACGACTACGCCCGGCGCGGGTACGGATTCCTGATGATCTCGGACCACGACATACACACCTCGGAGCGCGACTACCGCGCCTTCGATACCCGCGGCTTGATCCTCATCCCCGGCAACGAAGTCACCGCCCACGGGCCGCACATGCTGCATGTGGGCGCCGCGGATCTGGTGCCCCCCCACCTCGACCGGCAGCGGGTCATCGACGAGGTGGGGACCAAGGGTGGCTTTGCGGTCTTCAACCACCCCAACTGGCACGCCAACTTCAACCATTGCCCCCAGGAGTTGCTGGAGTTCTGCCACGAGTACGTGGGCCTGGAGATCTACAACGGGGTCATCTGCCGGCTCGAAGGCAGCCCGTACGCCACCAACCGCTGGGACATCCTCCTGACCAAAGGCCGGAGGCTCTGGGGTTTTGCCAACGACGACAGCCACGCGGCGGTGGGCGACGTGGAGTTGGGCTGGAACATGGTATACGCTACCGAGCCCACCCCCGCCGGGGTGGTGGAGGCCCTGCGCCGCGGCCGCTTCTACGCCTCTACCGGAGTGGTGATCCGCCGCATCGAGGTAGAGGGGAGGCGCATCCTGATCGAGACCGAGAACGCCGCCCGCATCGTGGCCCTGGGCCAGGGGGCCAAGCGCTTCGCCCAGGTGGACGCCGCCGCTATCGCGGTGGAGGTGCCGGCCGAATCGCGCTATGCCCGCTTCGAGTGCTGGGGCACGGGGGAGTCCTTTGCCTGGACCCAGCCCTTCTTCAGCGCCTGAGCGCGGCATGAGGACGGGCCTCCTCCTGGCCCTGGGGCTGGCCCTGGGCGGGGCGGCTCCCGCCGGCCCGACCGAGCCGGTGGTGGGCGACTTCAATGGGGACCAGCGCCTCGGCCTGGAGGACCTGGCCCTGCTGCGGGAGGCCCTGGGTGGGGCGGACCTGCGCTACGACCTCAACGGGGACGGCCGGGTCGAGTTGGGGGATTTCTTCCTTTGGGCTGACCGCATCGGGTCCGTCCCGTTGGTGGCGCCGGTGGACACGGTGGCCCTCCCCGCTCCGGTGGATAGCGCCGGGGCAGTTCCAGATTCAGTGAAGGCCCCAGAACCTCCTCCCATTGCGGCGGCGAGGCAGGATTCATCGCTGGCAGCGCCCGCGGACACGGCGGTCCTCGCCGCGCTGCCGGATTCGCCGATCCTGCCCGTGGACACGGCGCTTTCTCCTTCAACCGGCCTCTTGGATTCATCCTCGCTGGTGCTGCCCGGTTTTCCGGCGCCGGCAGACAGCGCCGCGCCCCCGGTGTTTCCGCCGCCCTCCCCGCCCCTGCCGCCAGCCTATTACTCACTTGCCTCGACGCCCAAGACCACCTCGGTCTGGCTCACCCAATACCATATCGCCATCCACAACATCGCTCCCTTTGGCATCGCCTCGCTGCGACTGCAGGGCCAGCCGGTGGACTTCGCCCATCCCGAACTACCCCTGGGCGACTGGGAGTGGTTCTGGTTCGTCGAGCCGGGCCAGCCCCAGGGGCGGGCGGCGATCAAGCTGCTCGAAGCGGATTGGGACCCGCCCCAGGTGGAGCGCCGCGCCGACGAGGTGGTCGTCCGTTTCCGCCGCCCGGATACCCTGCGCCGAGGGGTGGAGCTGGAGGTGGTGTACCGCCTGGACGCCCGCCGCCCGGAATTCGCCGTGGAGTACAAGATCACCAACAGTTCCAACCGCTTCCTGGCCAACCCTTATGCCATGGTGGGGTTCCCGGGGTTCGCCAACCAGCAGTGGGTGGTCGCGGTGGCCCATGCCCTTGGCGCCCGCACCCCCGGCGCGCCCTTTGCCACCTTCAGGGACGAGGCCCTGGGCCTGGGCAAAGCCGACTACCTCCTCCTGCGGCAGGACCTGGATCTGTCCGGCCAGGAGCAGGGGACCTTGAGCAGCAAGGTCTCCCTGCGCCGCGCCGGCCGGACCTACACCGTGGAGACCATCCTGATGTCCACCTTGGGTCTGTCCCAGGGTTACATGGCCCACACCAACAAGCCGCGGTACCTGACCAGCCACCTCTACGCCTTTTTCCGGAGCATGGCCCCAGGGCAGAGCCGGAGCGTGGCGGTGCGCTATCTCCTCAGTAAGGAAGCAGCCGCGACAGGAGTTGCCCGATGAAACGCGTCCTCTTCGATGACTTATACTTGTGGTCGGTGTTCAACGAGACCCGCCAGCTCGATTTCAACGGCCACCTCTGGGTGCGGCCCGAGGGCAATGTGCTGGTCGATCCGGTGACGATGATCCCTTCTGATCTGGAGCAGTTGGAGCGGCTGGGCGGGGCGGCCTGGATTGTGCTCACCAACGCCGACCACGAGCGGCAGGCCGAGTTATTCCGCCAGCACACCGGGGCCAAGGTGGCGGCGCACGCCCTGGACGCGGCGGCCCTGTCCGTCCCTGTGGACCGCCGTTTGGAGGACGGCGAAGAGCTGGTGCCGGGGCTGCGGGCCATCCATCTGCGCCACGGCAAGAGCCCCGGCGAACTCGCCCTGTACTGGCCGCAGAAGAAGCTGGTGCTCTCCGGCGACCTGGTGGTGGGCGCCCCGGTGGGCGGCATCAGCCTGCTGATGGACGAGAAGCTGCAAGACCCGCCCCGGGCCGCGCTCGAACTGCGCAAGCTCTTGGCCTTGGACTTTGCCCACCTGTTGGTGGGGGATGGGCATGCGGTGCTGCACCAGGGCCGCGAGCGCCTGCTCGAATGCCTGGAGGAGCGGCGCGACATCTACATTAACAGGATCAATGTGGACGAAATCGAATGGGTGCCAGTGGCGCGGGGCAGCCGGCTCTCTTCGGTGGGCCGGCCGGCCCATTACCACTGGGACGACAAGGACATCGACCCTCTCATCGGCGGCCGCCACCTGGGATACCGGCTCATCCGCCTGCCGCCGGGGCAATCCACCTTTCCCCTGCACTTCCACCACGCGGTGGAGGAGATGACCTACGTGCTAGCGGGGAACTGCACCCTGGTCTCGCCGAGGGGAGATTTCCCGGCGCGGCAGGGAGATTTCATCGCCTTTCCGCCCGGGCCGCGCGGGGCGCACAAGTTCAGGAACGACGGACGCGCCGACTGCCTGCTGCTGGTGCTGGGCAATGTGCTGCCCGACGACGTGGGGGAGTACCCGGACTCGCAGAAGGTCTTCCCCAGGGTCGCCGGGGGCATCTTCCGCAAAAAGGACGCGGTGGGATATTGGGAGGGAGAACAATGAGCAGCTTGATTGTGGTTCATCCGGATTTCGATCACATCTGGCCCTTTGCCGGCGACTACTTCCGCGCTCTGTGGGAGCGGGAGGGGGAGGTGGAGTTCGTGCGCGTGGGGGATGGAGAAGAGCGCCCACTACGCCAACTCATTGCCTGGCCCGGCCAGATCCGCCGCCTGGCCTGCCTGGGGGTGAAGGTGGAACTGGAATGCTTGCGGGCCTGCACCTCCCTGCGCGAGGCCACCTTCCAGGGGGCGTACAGCAGCAGCCTCTCGCCGGCCTGCCGCGACCACCTTGAAAAAGCCGGGGTGCGGGTGTACCACCACCCGAGCGAGGGCTTCTGGAGTCAGACCGTGGCCGAGTACGGCCTGGCTCTCACCTTGTGCGGGCTGCGGCGCATTCCCCAGTTGCACCATCAGATCCTCACTTCCCTGGCGCCCTGGGACTACGAGCCGCCTGGTGGCAGGGGCCGGCCCGGGGCCCGCGGCCAGCAGTTCGGGGATGACCCGCGCTTTGCCAGCGGCACCCTGGCCGGCAAGCGGGTGCGCGTGGTAGGGGCCGGCAATATCGCCAGCCGCTATGCCAGTTTTGCCCATTTCCTGGGCGCCGAGGTGGCGGCCTGGGATCCCTTTGCCTCCGAGCCCTGTTTCCACCGCGCCGGGGCCCGCCGCGAATGGCACCTCGACCGGCTTGTGCAGGACGCGGAGATCTTCGCGCCAATGGTGCCCCTCACCGATTCCACCCGCGACCTGGTCAAGGCCCGCCATATCGAAGCCCTGCCCCAGGGCTGCCTGGTGGTGCTGGTGACCCGGGCCCGGATCTGCGATACCCAGGTCCTGCGCCGGCGGGTGCTGGCCGAGGAACTGAGTCTGGCCGCGGACGTATGGGATGTGGAGCCCCTGCCCCTCGACGACCCACTCCTGGGCCGGTCCAATGTGGTCCACACCCCCCACAACGCCGGCCGCACCATCGACGCCAACCGCACCTGGACCCAGAAGCTGGCCGAGCAGTTCCTTCCGGTGGGCTGAGGGCGGCGCTCCTTGTCAAAAAGAAGGTAAGAGGGTATTCTTAATGAAGTTTTTCTTCTTGCTGACAGGAGCATACCCGTGAAAAGTCTGCACGCCCTCGACGCGGCCCAGCAGCAGCGTAACCAGGCCCTGCTGGGGGCGGCCCGCCACCTCAAGGACGAGAGCATTACCTCCCAGGTCCTGCCTTTGCACTTAGAAATCGCCATCCTGGAGCAGTTGGGTCCGGAGCAGGTCCACGCCCTGGAAGGATTGCAGATTGAGGCGGCCCACATCGCCATCCGCTCTCTCGCTTCCCTGGCCAAGATCAACGAACTGGATCACCTGGGCGGCGGCCTGGAACTCATCCCTTCCCTGCTGATGAGCATAGCGGTGAGCGACTACGAGCGGGTTGAGTACACCATCGAGCACGCCCATACCAGCATCGGCTATTTTTCCTGCCTGGCGGCGTTGGGTTTTGTCGATGCCGAGCTGGTGGTGGAGGGTTTCCGCCGCGGCCTGGACATCCCCGGCCACGTGTCCTGGCTGCCCGGTGGCACCCAGCTCAACGGTGGCCGCCTGGGGGTGATGGTGCCGGTGGCGGTGGGCCAGTCCCTGGGCAAACGCGCCTTCTACGGCGAGGGCAGTTGGGTTTTGACCCACTGCGGGGATGCCGGATGGATCTCGGGCCAGGCCCTCAACGGCTTCAACGGCGCTTCCTTCCATGGGGCGCCCATCACCTTTGTGATGCACCGCAACGGCATCCAACTCTCCGGCTCCACCAAAAGCGTCATGGACCGCGACCCGCGCCGCATCATCGGGGCCCTGGGCATCGAGGTGCTCGAAATTCCTACCCTGCACGACACCGCGGCCCTGTACCAGGCGTACCGGCACGCCTTTGCCCTGGCCCAGGAGGGCAAACCCTCGCTGATCTATCCGGTGGGCTTCCGCTCCTCGGGGAAGGACAAGGTCACGCTCCGGACCTTTGGCGAGCGCTTCGGAATCCTGTCCCAGGTAGAGGAATTCGCCGGCAAGCACGGGGTGGGGATGGAGCAGGAGGTGTGGATCCCCGGCTCGCTGATGAGCTTCCGCGACACCATTCCCATGATCGAGTGCGTCTTTCTGGTGAACCAGCTCCGCGGGGGGGAGGGCCACCACGACGGCCACATGAAGGGACGGAAAGAGGAGGAGGTGCTGGCCGGGCCTCTGCTCCAGCAGAGCGCCGCCCAGCAGGAGGCGTTGGCCCAGTTGCGGCGTCAGCCGCCCAGGATCGTAGTCACCCAGCCCCGACCCGCTCCCGGCGCCCCCAACTTGGTCCTGCCCTCCGAGGCGCTGGCCGCAGTGAAGCTGCCAGGGGCCGGGGCCAAGGCCAGCCCCCGGGTCGGCTGTGAGGCCGGGTACGAGGCCGTGGCCCGGGCCTTTCCCGAGAGGGTCTTCGTGGTCAGTTGCGATTTAGACGTCTCCACCCGCCTGGCCAAGGCCGGGGCCCTCTTGCCCAAGGGCCACCGCTTCGAGATGAGCATTGAGGAGCAGGCCGCGGCGCTGATGGCCGACGGCCTGGCCATGAGCACTCGCCAGCCCCAGCTCAACGTGGTCTCCACCTTCGCCGCCTTCTTCGAGGGCATTGCCCGCGAGGGGTTTGAGCTGTGGCGGTACCAGCGCAACCTCAACGGCATCAACGAGGGGCTCAACGTCGCCTTCCACCTTTCCCACGTGGGCTCCTGCACCGGCCGCGACCACTTCTCGGGCTGGAGCCTGGACTGGATCAACATCGGCCTGACCTACCTGCCCTACCTGCGGCGCTTCTACGCCCCGGCCGACGCCAGGGCTGCCTTCCTGGCGGTGCGCGACCTGGCCGCCCACTACGGCGGGCACGTGCTGGCCATCCCGCGCGACAATCTGCCGGTGCTGGACCGCCAGGACGGCTCCGGTCCCTTGTGGGAGGTCCACGCCGCCTGGGAGGAGACCACCCAGTACCGGGCTCATGCCGGCGCCCGGCGGGCCATCCTCGCGCTGGGCGCCCCAGCGTACCTGGCCGGCGAGGCCGCAGCCCGGTTGGAAAAGGAAGGGCTGCCAGTGGATGTCCACATCGCCAACAGCCTGCCCCTGCCCCAGGGGGCGCTGGAGAAGTGGGTCGGGCGTTACGACCAGGGGTTGGTCACCGTTGAGGACGGGCTAATCGGCACGCCAGAAAGCGGTCTGCGCGGCTTTGCCGGCCTGGTGGCCAGCGCCGCCCAGGGCCGGGTGCCCCTGGCGCACTTAGGCATCGCCGATCCGCGCGTCGCCCCCGCTGAAGGCCACTTTGAAACCTGGGCCTATTTCGGGCTGACCGCCACGGCCCTGGCCGAGGCGGTGAAGGGCCTGTAGCTGGAGCGCCCGCACCGAAAAAACGCCATCAACCCACCGGAGAAGATCCCGCATGTCCAAGTTCGCCTGTCTTCTTTTCCTCGCCGCTCTCGCCAGTTGCGCCTCCAGGGGCGGCAACACCCAGATCCTCGCCAACCCAGGTCATCCCAAAATGAATGAAAAGGCCCCTGCCAGCTTCAAGGCCGAGTTCTCCACCAGCGCCGGCGACTTCATAATTGAAGTAACCCGCGACCTCTCTCCCAACGGCGCGGACCGCTTCTACAACCTGGTCAACAACGGCTTCTTCGACGGCCAGCGCTTCTTCCGGGTGGTCCCCGGCTTCGTGGTGCAGTTCGGCCTGCACGGCGATTCCCAGATCTCGGCGGCCTGGCGCGAAGCCAAAATCCCCGACGATCCCGTGCAGGCCACCAATGCCCGGGGCACCATCAGCTTTGCCACCGCCGGCCCTAACACTCGCACCACCCAGCTTTTCATCAACTACCGCGACAACGGCCGCCTCGACGGCATGGGCTTCTCGCCCTTCGGCAAGGTGGTCGAGGGCATGGAGTTGGTGGACAAGATCAACAGTGAATACGGTGAGAAGCCCAGTCAGGGCAAGATCCAGGCCGAGGGCAACGCCTACCTCGAAGAGAAATTCCCCAAACTCGACTATATAGAATCCGCCCGCATCAAATGATGGTCAGGGGTGGACAGGAGGGGTGAGCGGGGACCAGCCCATCGGCCCGCGCGCCGGCCTCTGGGCATTTGCCGCGGCCCTCGTGTGGGGGGGCAACGGGGTATTCATCAAGATGGGCTTGCAGGGCATGCCGCCCATCGCCATGGCCTGGGCGCGTTTCGCCATCGGCGCCCTGACCGTGGCGGTGGGCGCGCTCGTTTCCGGGGTCTCCCTGCGCGGCCCGGCCAGCAACTGGCGGGGCCTGTGGGTCCTAGAACTGGTCTTCATCGCCCAAATCCTCCTGCTCAACGTGGGGGCGCTGCTTACCACGGCCAGCCGCGCCGCGGTGCTGATCAACGCCTATCCCTTCTTCACCGCCCTCTTCGCCCACTTTCTGCTCCAGGGCGACCGCCTCAGCCCCGTCAAGATCCTCGGACTGCTCTGCGCTTTTGCCGGGGTAGGCCTGCTCTTCGCCGAATCCTTGACCCTGCTGGACACGACCTACCTACTGGGCGACGTCATGGTGTTGGGCAGCGGCATGTTCCTGGGGCTGCGCCAGGTGGTGCTCAAGCGCCTGGTGCGGGGCCTGCATCCGTACCAGCTGCTCTTTTGGCAGGCCACCCTAAGCCTGCCGGTCTTTGCGGTGCTGAGCCTGGTCTGGGAAAGGGAGGCCGTGTACCACTTTGACCTGGAGGTGGTGGGGGCGCTACTGTACCAGGGCGTGATTGTAGCCGGGTTGTGTTTCATCGTCTGGGCCTCGCTCCTGCAGCGCCACAGCGCCAGTCGGTTAGGGGTTTTCGGCTTTGCCACCCCGCCGGCCGGGGTGCTGCTCAGCGCACTCCTGCTTGGCGAAACCATCTCGCCTTTTTTGTGGGCGAGCATGGGGTTGGTGGCCGTGGGCATCGCCATTGTCAACCGGGAGGGAGGATGAGATGGATATCATCAAGATGATGATGTTCGACCTGAACTGGTCCAAACACGACGCGCCCTACCGCTACCACCTGCCCAGCAGCCCCCAGGACTGGGCCTAGGTGGAACCGCAGGCGTACTTCGACTGGCATGGTGGAGATCGGCACACCACCATCATCCTGCAAGCCTATACCTACGGCGGCTACGCCTTCTACCCCACCCGTCTGGGGCCGGTGCCCCCGGGGCCGGGCCAGCAGTTGTTGCCCAAGGTCTTTGAACTCTCCCGCAAGGCGGGCCTGCACTTCTGCTCTTACGTTTGCGTGGGGGCCGACGTGACCACCAATGGGTATTACGGCGAGTGGGTGATCCCCGGCAGCCGGCGAACCTGGAGCCGAGGCTTTCTGGGACCAAAGAGCCCCTGGACCGAGTTGCTCTGCGCCCGGGTGCGGCAGTTCCTGCAGAGTACCTGATGGACTAGCTGATGTTCGACTGGCACTGCTACGGGGATCTGAAGACCGATTTCCAGGTACAGCCCTATTGGTTCGTCAAAGAGCCTTTTGCCCGCATCATCGGCCGGCCCATGCCCCAGGACGCCGCCCAGATCACCGCTGAGGAGAGCCTCAAGTATAAACGCCAGGTGCTGGCCGAGCAGTTCGGTCGGCGGCGCGACGCGGTGAAGGAGACCAGCCCTCAGACCCGCATCTGTTTCACCACGCCCTATTGGGGCCCGGCTGACCCGCAGTGGGTGGACCATCCCATGCTGGCCGGAAGCGACATGCTCCTGGCCGAGTTCTCCAGCGAGGACACCATGCACTGGCGGATGGACATCCGCCGGCCCGACCAGCGGGTGATGGGCACGGTGATGAACGTCCACGGCCCCATGTCCTTCGAGGAGATGCTGGGGTGGGCGCGGCAGGGCTGCGATATGAGCGGGTACCTGTGGGGCACGCCCCCCGTCCTTTCCCTTCATCCGGAGCATCTGGCCGGCATGGAGGCGGTAAAACGGGGGTTTGAGATGATAGGATAGATAGCCCGCTTCTTGCAGCATATATTACCAGATCAAGTTGAGACCAATGCTTGTGCAAAGGTATTGAATGGCCAGCAAAGAGGCAGCCGCCCGCATCAAGATCAACAAACTGTTCGAAGCAGCAGGCTGGCGCTTTTTTTGTAAGGGAAACAGACCTGCCAAAATCCGTCTTGAAGCCAATATCACGGTCAAAACAGCGGATCTCGACGCGCTGAGAGAGGATTTCGAGAAAGTCACCAAGAGGTTTATCGACTTTCGCCTACTCGACCCTAAGGGGTTCCCGCTGATCGTCCTTGAGGCCAAGTATGGGGATAAGAACCCCCTCGCCGGCCGACACGCATCGCTTCCTCGCGCCAGCGTTCAGGAAATTGGCGCGGTGGATATAGCGTAATGCTAGAACTTGCGCGGTTTTCGGGAGGCACGATGAGGCATCCAATCTACCGCAACAGGGCATTTAAGATCGTCAGCCCTCACCGGCTCAAAGTGGCATTTGACGATGGTCTCCGCTAAGAGATCGATTTTCGTCCTATCCTCCGCGGCGAGCTGTTTGGGCCTTTGGAGGATCTGGCGCTTTTCAATAAAGTGAGACTCGACCCAGAAGTAGAGACCCTGATCTGGCCTACGGGTGCGGATTTGGACCCTGCCACCCTTCACGATTGGCCCAGCTTGTTGCCCGAGCTCGAAAAAATGGCTCGGCAGTGGGAGCTGGCGAGCACGAGGAGCTAAAGGATGAAAATCGCCCTTCACGCCAGCCTGGACCCGGCCCACCTACAGTTCATGCAGCAGATGGGGCTGCGACACGTGGTCAGTGGGGTCGATGCCAGCCCCGAGGGGGTGGTGGAGTTGGAGCCCATGCAGCGCCAGCGCGAAGCCTATGCCAAGGCCGGCATGTCGTGGGACGTGATCGAGAATTTGCCGGCCCTGTGCTACGACAAATTGATGTTTGGGTTGCCCGGCCGCGACGCACAAATCGAGAAGGTCTGCCAGTCCATCCGCAACATCGCCAAGGCCGGCATCGAGGTATTGCAGTACCAGTGGATGCTCCTGGGCGGGCTGCGCACGGAATACAGCCCCACGGGCCGGGGCGGGGCGCGGTACCCCCGCTTCGACATGGAGGTGGCCAAGCGCATGCCCGCGGCGGCCATGGACTGGCTGCGGGGCGGAGGGCCGTACCCCCACCTGCCCGACCGCGATATGAGCCAGCAAGAGGTGCTGGACAACCTGGTCTACTTTCTGGAGCGCATCGTGCCGGTGGCCGAGGCCGAGGGGGTGAAGGTGGCCGCCCACCCCGACGACGCGCCAGTGCCCTATTACATGGGCGTGGGCCGCATCCTGGTGGATGAGGCCGGCATGCAAAAGGTGATCGACGCGGTGCCCAGCGCGCACAATGGCCTGGGCTTCTGCATGGGCACCATCGGGACGATGGACCGGGTGGACGTGGTGCAGGCCATCCGTCGCTTCGGCGGGCAGCAGCGCATCTTCTTCGCCCACTTCCGCAACCCGCGCGGCCAGGTGCCCAAGTTCGACGAGGTCTTTCCCGACGAGGGGGACATCGACATGGTGGCCGCGGTGCGGGCCTTCAACGAGGTGGGATTCGACGGGGTGATCCGCATCGACCACTGCCCCGGGGTGGTGGGCGACAACGGGAGGGCTGACCGCTCCTTTGCCTTTCAGGTGGGGTACCTCAAGGGGTTGGTGAACGCGATAGGCGAGTTAGGAGGGAACTAAGTTGGAACTGGCACTTTCGGTACAACACGGACAGGACGATCAACTGATCTTCTCCCAGCAATTGGGCGCCGACAGTGTGGTGGTGATGGTGGACAATCTGGATGCGCCGACCCTGAAGGCGGCGCGCAACCGGGTGGAGCGCAGCCAACTCAAACTGGCCGGCATCGATGTGCCGCCCGCGGTAGTACAGGATCTGGCCGGCTTCTCCGAGGGGTTGCGGCACGCAGGGGAGGTGGGCATCAGGCTGGTCAGCAGCGACTGGCGGGGAGCAACTGCCGCGCCGCGGCCGGTGGGCCGGGGCACGGCCCTGGTGCGGGCGGTTGCGGCCTCGGCCCCTGCCTGGGAGATCCTGGAAGAGTTTGCGGCCCAGGCCGGACCCGTGGCCCAGGCCGCTGGGGTGCGCCTGGCCTGCCGGGCCGGGGCCGGGATGCTGCGCGAGGCCAAGCGCCTGCTGGGTGTGTTGCCGGCCCTGGACCTGGACTTGTTGGAGGCAGGGAGTGCCGGCGTTTCAGCCGAGGAGTTTATCGGCGCGGCAGGCGCCAAGCTGGCCTTGGTCCACGCCTGCAACCTGCGCCAGCAGCAGCAGGCTTTTCTCGATGAGGGGGAGGTCTCCCTGCCCAAGGTGATGCAGGCCTTGGTGCGGGCCGGCTTCTCAGGGCCGCTGCGGGCCTCCCTGCCCCCGGGCATGGTGGAGGACACCGCGTGGGGCCACAAGGGCCGGGCCTTTGACCTGGGGTACCTGCGGGCCGTCCTACAGGTGATCGAGCGGAGTGGCAAATGAGGGCGACTCCCGACCGTCCACCGGGCGAGGCCGGTTCTCGCCTAAGCGGGTGACCTCCCCCTCCCGTAGCACCCGCAGCAGGCCCACCTGGGTGGCCGGGGTGACATCGCCGATCTCGTCGAGAAACAGGGTGCCGCCGCCGCCGGCCTCGAAGAGCCCTTCGCGGTCGGCGGCGGCCCCGGTGAAGGCGCGGCGCTTGTGCCCGAAAAGCTCGGCCTCCAGCAGGGCCTCGGGAGCTATGTTCAGAAGTTGTGGATGGCAGGGGACAAAAAAGAGAGCGTATCCTGAGTATGGCCACCATCACTCACCGCCCTTTGGCGAGGGCGAAAGGATAGGCTCATGGAAGAATATACGGCAGC
>Ga0194128_10003836_pt1 | contig 22569 bp, 20 predicted proteins | sample TA2KigCa65mmetaG_FD_148650 | JGI IMG/M metagenome (GOLD analysis project Ga0194128, IMG submission 148650) | Freshwater microbial communities from Lake Tanganyika, Tanzania - TA2015037 Kigoma Deep Cast 65m | ecosystem: Environmental > Aquatic > Freshwater > Lake | place: Tanzania: Lake... | reverse complement strand
GTATCGTAGGCAGTCACCACACGCGGATCTTCCTTGGACAGATCGAACGCATCCGCCACGCCGCCAAGCACAGTTGTTAGCGCTTGCTCACGAACGCGGTCCATGCCGTCGACGGTCGCGCGTTCGGCCGCCGACCACTGCACTTCATCCAGCTGATTGAGCAGCGCCCGACGATCGTTCAGCCGGCTCATCGGCAGTGCGAGGCGCATGTCGCTTTGCAGCGTGCTGCCGGTGGAAGGATCGAACGGAGCATAGCCGTTGCCCAGCATGCCGGTCGACGCGAATCGGCCGAAGGCCTGCGTTCCCGGTTGGGTGCTGGCATCGACGGAGCGAGGCAACAAGAGCACGTTCGTCGGCATGCCGGTGTCGGGATGATTGCGCCCGGCAACACGCGAATAGATCGAGCCCAGATTGGCGCCGAAGCTATCGCGGCCGACGACCGGTTTGATGTCGTGATTGCCGTCGCCCGGCACGTAGGAACGCACGACGCTGACCTTGTCAGCCAGGGCGGCGAGCTTGGGAAACGTGCCGCCGAACGTGACACCGGGGATGCGCGTCTGCACCTGCCCGGTGACGCTGCGAAATTCGGACGGCGCCGTCATCTTCGGATCGAACGTCTCGATTTGGCTCGGCCCGCCATGCAGAAACAGAAAGATCACCGAACGATCTTTCAGCACTGGGCGGCGTTCCGGCGCCGCCAATGCCTTCGTCTGCAACAATTGCGTGAGCGACAACCCGCCCAGAGCCAGGCTGCCGATCTGCAGAAACGAACGCCGATTGAACCGATCGTCGCGATCGAAAATGGTAAGCATTGAAAGTCCCCCCGATGAATATGCGTACCGGTAGGCCGGTATTGGTTATATCACATTCTCATCGGCAATGCGAGCAGAATCTCATGAGTTTACGAACCGGAAGCGAAGGCGATGGGTGGCACTGACCGTCGCTAACGCTTCCGGCTCGTCAAAAAAGAGGTGGGCGTCTCCGTGCGGCAAGCCCTGATCTATCTTCCGGGCCTGGATGGAACCGGCCGGTTGCTGCATCGCCAGCAGCGCCTGTTCGAGGACTTTGACGTGCATTGCGTCGCGTACCCGCATTGGCCACCGATGACCTATGTGCAACTCGCGGATCTTGGCGCCGATGCGATGGAGTGCAGCGCGGGGCGGAAGCCGGGCGTCGTCCTTGCCGAGTCGTTTGGCGGCGCGGTCGCGATGACGTTGGCACTGCGCCGGCCCGACCTAGTCGAACGGCTCGTGCTCGTCAACACCTTCGCTTACTATCCACGGCGGCCGATCATCGAACTTGCAGGGATGCTTGGTCCGTGGATGCCCGAAAAACCGAGCCACCCGGCGACGCGCGGCATTCGCGGCCTGTTCTTCTTCGGGCCGGACATTCCCGATTCGGAGCGCGACGAGTGGTGGTCGCGCACGGCCGACGTGCCGATGAGCGCGTTCGGCTGGCGCTTGCCGATGATCGCGGCACTTGACCTGCGAGCGAGCCTGGCGTCGATCACCATCCCGAGCCTGGTGTTCGCAGCGCCGAACGATCGCGTTGTGCCGCCAGACGCCGGGCGCGACCTGGCGCGGCGCCTGCCGCGCGCACGTATGCTGCAATTTCGCAGCGGGCATGCGGCTCTGATTCATTCCCGCGTCGATGTGGCGCATTGGCTAGCAATGGATTGGGAAGTGTAACCGACTGCAAGGGCTTGGACGATTCCTCACCGCAGAGATCGCAGAGACAGGCGAGGAGATTGTGACATGATGCCGGCAATCTCCTCACAGAATTTGAACGTGACTCGGCGCCTTGACGGATTCGCCATCGGTGTTTTCTCTGCGGCCTCTGCGATCTCCGTGGTGAGAAATGGAAACGAATTACTTGAGGCGAACATCTGGCACCTTGCGATCGGGTTCGACCAAAGGCCCCGCGCCGAGGTCGACGCCGACCAAGCGGATCAGGCGGCGCAACGCATACTCGCCTTCGTGCGGCAAGCCGAGAAACCGCGCCGCCGCCGAACCCGCCGCGGCGATCTGCGTGAAACCTGCCTGGGCCAGCAACTCGGCTGCGTTTGCCCATCGACTTGACGGCGCTGCCAGGACTACCGTCTGCAGGCCACTCCGATACGCTCCAGCCAATTCGTTGATGTTCTCCAGGCCGCGAAACGGGATCACACAAACTGTGCGATAGCCGAGGGGGATCTCCGCCGGCGCGCGATCGACGACGAGAACCGTGTGGTCCATCGAACGGGGTCCGGCCAATATCGTCGCATGCTCCTGCCAATACGCCAACTCGCGAATCGCCGTCACTTCGGCCTTGTCGTCCAGAGTCAAGGGCCGCGCCGGTAAGCGATTGCGCACATCGGTCAGCGCCTTGCTCAACGCGCTGGCGACGTGTGCCGGCAAGTCGGCTACGTCCTCCACAAACACGACGCGCGGCGAACTGCACGCCCGTTGCTCCCAGAGCGCCACGTCCCAGGCCAGGTCTCGCGCCGTCTGCGCAAGGTCGGCGCCGTCCAGCACGAAGCCAATACCGAGCCGTGGGCCGTAGTGAATGACGCGGCCACGACATCGATCGGCCGGGTACGCGTCGACGGCTGCCTGTCCGCCCCACACGACGATTGCGTCGGCCTCTTCGCGCAACACCTGATTGAGCGCATCTTGCGCACTGGACCATGAGCAGATGGCGATGGACGAACGAAGAACGCCGTCGTCGTCAGCATCGAGAAGAGTCTTCGCGAAGAGTTCGGTGAAGCCGCTGTCTTCGCTGCTGAGCTTGATGACAACGGCATTACGTGTGAGCAAAGCTTGCGCGAGAGCGATGACACCGCCGAGAAAGACGTTGCCCGCCAGCACCTGAGCGACGACGCCGAGCGGATAGCCGCGCGTCCAGCCAATGCCGAGCTCATCGGGTTGCCACGAATCGAGCAAATCGGCCCGGCCCAACTCGCGCGCCAGTTCGGCCTTCAGAATTGGGGCGTGCAGCGACATCGCCAGGGCGTTGAGCGCCGCCTCGACCGTGTACGCGCCGAACACGCCGCCGATTAGCTTTGCCGCATGCTGGCGTGCCGGACTCCCGGCCTGCCAGACGCTGCAGAGCCGTCCCAGTCGGCCGAGCAAGGCATCGAGTGGCAGCGCGGCGAGGCGGCACGCGCCGGCCCGCAGCCGTGCAAAGCAGGCTCGTAGTTGCTCGGGGGCTTGCATCGCTTCAATCATGCGCTCACCGCCCGTCCCACTTTCATGGCACACGTTTCGAAGCGCGCCGCCGTCGTTCGGCCACGCGGCGTGAGGTACGGCGCCGCAACGCCGCACGGGCAGCCACGCTGGATCGTCACCTTGTCGGTTGTCAGGATTTTCAGCAGTGGGTAGCTCGTGGTCAGCGGAACCGTCAGTTGCAGAAGCCCGATCTCGCCAACTGCGACATCGCAACCCGTTTCCGGATCGATGGCTTGCGCCCAGGCAAATGCCGGCACGTGATAATGACCGTGACTGCACTGCACAAATACGGCGGGACATTCGCTGAGCCCAAACATGTCTCGAATCGCACCTGGCGCCAGACCGAAGAACCCGGCCATGCGTTTCTGAAAATCATCGCGTTCGAGCGGAACGCCAGGCAGGAAGCTCTTCCATCCGCCACCTGTGAGCACCATGCTGCCTTGGGGCAATGGCAGACGCGAGACGCCGGCGGTGGCCAGGCCGTGCATCGCCGCTGCCATGAGGGCCGGATAGCCGACGAGCAAAATCGGCCCGCGCGCGCTCGCTTCCTGGATTGCCGTCACCGCATCCTTGAGGGCAAAGTCGATCCCGGCCGGGCCTTGGCGTACCAGATAGCGAACCGAGCGGACCTCAGGCGACGCCTTCAGCACCGCGTCGATCACGACGGAGCCGGCCATTTGCGTCTGGCTTGGGTCGATGAGAAACGCCAGCGCCTCGACCGAACCGCTCACGATGCCGGCCGCTCGATAACTTGCCAGCATCGCCTGAACGCGCCGCTTCATGCTGGGCTCGTCCAGCGGCGTCACGCTCGGCTTTCCCGTCGTGCCAGAACTCGTCAGCTGAACCACGATCGGCACGTCCCTTGGGAGGTCGAATGCCCGAGTCTTGAGCACCGGCAGGAAGATCGCTGGCAACGTTTGCAGCGACTCGCGCGAAAGTTCCCTTGGCACGCCGCTGCCACGCTCATCCAAGAATCTGGTGTACGCCGGAAACCGCCGTAGGAGCACTTCGAGGCAAATCTCAGACGCACGAAAAAAGCGATTGTCCGGGTCGGCGGCAAACACGTCGGCTTGCAATAGTATGTCGATAGGATCGGCCATGTGAGCTCGGTCTTTTCGTAGGGATAAGCTGCCAGCTTGTCCCTTTTCGCCTGTGACAACCATATCCCACTGCGTCGGTGTGACAAGCTGGCAGCTTGTCACTACGGTGAGCCCGAGCAACTCAACGCTTCCTTGATCGCCCAATCGCGCTAGGTCTCTGGCGGGGTTTGTATCCGATTCAGCCTGTAGGGTGCGTGAAACGCACCGATGCCCGAGGGCGGCCCATCGGTGCGATTCACGCACCCTAGGGGCTGCCAGGCACTTTCTGGCGCTGTTCGCTATTTCTTGGGCGAGCCTTGAATCCGATTGAGCTCCTTGGTCAGCTCGGGCGAGGGTCTCAAGCGCGCCGGCGCTTTCACTTTGTCGGCCGGGCGTTGAACGTTCTGCTGGTCTTGCTTCTGAATCGCCGAATCCAGATGCAACGCGGCCTGGAGTTTCTGGCTGTCCTCTGCCAGTTTCGTCATTTTCATCTCATTGGCAAACGTGACGACCATGGCCTGCGTGCGTTCCGCCAGGGTGCTATTGGGGTCGACCAGGGTTTCATGCGCTTTCAACGTAGATTTGAACGCTCCGGCACGCTGGTTCAATAGTGCGTAGATCTGCTTGACGCGTCCGGTCTGACGTTCCTGAGAATACATGAACTGGACCAGAATGCTGGCCTAGTCGGTGGGTCCCAGCGCCCACGCCGTCATGACGTTTTCCGAATGATTGCACGTATACGGGACGCGAAGAACGGGAACGCCCGTCTTCGTGGATCGCACCAGGACGTTGAGCGATTCGTCGAGCCCCAGTTCTTTGGCGAGCTGCGCGTTGACGTAGCCGGCATTCGTCAACGCTTCCGCAGGCTCTGCGACGGCGGAAAATCGCTTTTCGATCCAGCTCGGCGGGCTTTGCTTGGCGCCGGAATCGATCGCGACGAGCAGAATTCCTCTCCGCTCCAGCGACGCCATGATTTTTCCGGCAAGCGCTTTGCGCTTCTCCTGGCCCGCCGACGGCGTCACGAGCGTCATCTTGCGCAAGGCTCGCAGAAGGAAAACAAAAGTGTCGAGTCCCGTGTTGTCTACGATGCCGCCATCGAGGACGCGCACGTCCTTGCGTCGATTCTCCGAATCACGATATGTAAGGCGACCGACCGCGAATCCCCACGGAAAATTCGCGGACAGCCTGGCTGCTTCGTGTGCCGCCAGTTCATATCGACGATCAACGTCGGCGAGCGAACGGGGAAACTGTTTCTCCAGAAAGAACTTCTGCTGCTCGGGGTCGTTGTCGTTCATTCCCTCGGCAAAGAATCGCGGTGGCACGACAGGCCGACCGAGCACGAGCCGAGTGCCACGCTCGACCTCGGCGGCATTGACCAATAGCAACGGCCGCTTTCCCTCGATCGGCCTGTCCCACTGAAAGCGATCGCGCCAGAACGTGCTGACGGAATAACCGCGCTCGCGTCCGGTGACCAAGGGTCCTCGCAATAACGGCGCCATGAAGTCGGTGCACATGTCGTCGGCAAACGCACTGTAGACGGGCCAACTGTTCGCCTCAATCTTGTCGCACGCCTCCTTCACCTTCGCCCATGCCTTGAGCCGGTCGTCGTCGTCGTCGGTTTTGGCGATCTTGCTAAGATCTCTCTCCATCGTCGAGTAAAAGGATGCCGCGCACATCTTGATGCGGTCGATCAATTCGGTGCCCAAGGAGTTCTTGAGCAGGCGTGTCTGTGGAAAGTCGGAATGAGCACGTTTGGGATATCGATGCCAGTAATCGGTCGAGGCCAGACTGCCGCCGGAGACGCTGCTGATCAGCGCGATACGATCGGCAAAACGGTCTTTCCGGTTCGTGGGATGAACGACCGGCGTTCCGTCCGCGTGGATCTCATGCGTCATGCGATCGTAAACCAACGCGGCAAACATGGCGGCGCGCGATCCACCGCCACTCGCGGCAACGAATACGACGGGACCCGGCGGAATATCGTCGATACGGGCTTCGAAATCCTTCAGCCACTGAAGCTCCGCTTCCGGGCCGTCTGCACCCTGCACAATCTTCCCCACAGGCGCTGCATCCAGAAACGCCATCGCGATGAGTACACAGCCAAGCACCGTCGAACGCACCGGCCAGGTGGCCGCGGTATGCCAGGTGTCGCACATGCGCGCCATCAGGATCAGGCCGAATAGTCCGTGAATAATCGCGCAGATCGTGTAGTTTCGATAGGGAAAAACCTCCGGCAAACATGTCACGATTCCCCATTGCAACTCGAGCATCAGCGTCGCGCCGAAGAGAAAGCAAATGCCTCGTCCAAGCAAGTTCATCTTCCAGCGAACCATCGGATCATTCAGATCGACAATCGAGAGGGCCGCGAACCAGGCCGCCAGCAGTAGCAATTGCAATCCGAGCATCCAGGTAAAGAGTGACGTAAGCCCGTAGAGCCAGTTCTCAGTCCAGTCAGTGCTGCGCTCGAATTCGCCATAATTCATGTACGCCAGGACAAGCCAGACGCCGAACGCAATGGCGGCGAGTGTCTGAGACAGCCACGGCTGGGCTTCATGAAGGCGAGGCAGAACCCTCAAATACTTCCAGAAATTGCTGAGTTTGCCGTCCGCATTGTCGGCCGGCGCCTTCCCCGGCGCCGCATTGTCGCCGAGCGCGGCCTTCGGTTCATCGTCCGAAAATGCGGTACGACGCGAACGACAACATACCCGTACGCCACGAGCAGCCCGAACACAAAGGCGTACATGAGCAACGAAATCGGAAAATCCAAGAACGGGCGCGGCAATTGAAAAAGAACGTGGTGCACCTGGTCGACGAACGCCAGCACGACCATGCCGATTACGGCTGCGACGATGGTAAAGAAATGCTCGTAACTGATGCGACGCAGATTGGCCCACCACGGCTCGTCGGCCGGTGGATCTCCACCGCTTCGAGGTCCACCCGTATCGGCGATGCTCACGAGCAGCACCACCAATAGGTAGCTGCTCGTCACCGCCGCCGTTACGTATTCGAGCCAATCGAATTCCCAAAACGAGTAATAAGAGAGCACCGCCAAGAAAACCATGACAAGGAGCGCGGCGCCGGAAAGGATCCAAAATTTCGGAATGCGCATAGGCGACCTCAAGAACGCGGAGAGATGATGGGTACTCGGCGTCAATGAACGGTTTTTCTGAAGGGATGCAATGAGATTCTGTGAAAAATGGGGACGTTGTCTGTTCGGATCGTAGGTATCACGCTCCGCCTGAGGAGTTCCTCACGCGGAGCGTGATGCCTTCGATTTATTCATGCCGTAACGCAGACGCCGGCGAGAGATTGGCAGCAATGATCGCGGGATAGAAGGCCCCCAGCAGGCCCGCAAAAAGTCCCATGCCGACTCCCTTGAAAAACGTTTCAAGCGTGATTCGGCTCACAACCAGCGAACTCGTCATGCTGAAGTTCGCCAAGAACTCCATCAGAGGGACCGCCAGTGCAATGCCAAGCAGCGCCCCAATGGCTGAGAGAAGAAACGCTTCCATGAAGATCATTTGCATGATGCGGTGTTTCCGCCAGCCGATGGCCCGAAACGTGGCGATCTCGCGGATTCGCTCGGAGATCGACATCATCATCGTGTTGAGCATGCTGACGAATCCGATCAGCATGGCGATGAAGGACGACGCCCAGGCCAGGCCCTTCATCGTCTGTGTTTCCATGTTCGAGCTGATGTGATCGCGCGTCGCTTGGGCGTCGATGTTGAGCGGCTTCATTGCCAGAACCGTCCCCTTGTCGACCTTCTGTTTCGCACGCACAGCCACCGTTGCGCCAACCGCCAGCGGGTAGGTTGCGAGCTGTTTCCCTTGATCGTCTTCGATGGCGATTCTTGGCTTCAGTCGCTCCTTTTTCTCAGGTCCTCCCTTGTATTCGGTGATCACGAGCCGTTCGACGCCTTTGTCGTCCACAGTCTTGCGTGCGTTTTCACCTTCCACGATATCCTGAAGCACCGCGTAACCCACATGTTCAGACGGAACCGGGTCGCGCAGCGCGTCGATGTTCTTGCGAACCTCCGCTACTTTTTCGGGACTTTTGTAATCGCCATTAAGGATCACGATGACCGTGGTGATCTTGCCCTTGCCAAGGAACTCTTGCATCTCTTTAAGCGGGATGACGCCGCCGTTGCTCTCCAAGAGGTTATAACTCTCGAAGATGGCGATGACCTCAAAGGCTTCGCCGAGGTATTCGATGCTGTCTCCGAGTTTCTTGCCGAGGTTGCGAGCCAACGTTCGGCCGATGGCGACTTTGCGGCGGTCAGCGGCGGTCAGCGGCCGACCTTCCTTGATCTTCGAACCTTCGACGAGCACACTGCTCGGATCGAGCCCGAAAAAGTAAACAACATTGGCTTCGGGAAAGCTGGCGAGATCGACGAGCGTTCCTTCGACAGCCTTCACGCCGGGGATTTTGGCAATGCGGCCGATTAGGCTCTCGTCAAGATTGCTGGCGATGCGTTGCGCCTTGCCGGCCTGGGTGATGACCAGATCGGTGCCGCGCGCTTCATAGAGCGCCGCGAAGGATTGCTCATAGCCTTCCGCCGTGCCCAGCATCGACAGCACGGCACAGACGGCGACCGCCATGCTCGTGCAGGTGAGGATCGAACGTATCTTGCGATGCCAAAGATTCTTGAAGACCAGCGAGATGAACCACATCCCAGAAACTCCATTTGGCGGCGAGCGGTCAGGCGTTCCTGCCCGGCCTGTCAGGGCGTCGACATGACTATTTGTTGTAATGCCTCGGGCTTGTCCTTGATAACCATCAGCGTGACATCGTCATTTTTTAGCTGCTTCGCGGCACGAAGTCCCGTGATGCAACTGGTAAACTCGTCAAGGTTCTTTGCCTCAAGCGGATTATACTCCCAGGTAAAGTGCCGGCGCTCTTCGATCTGGTTGACGAACCAATGGGCCAAAGCGTCGGTCATCAAGTACATTTGATCGCCGGGCGCCCACGTGTCGTCCAGGAGTTTCTCCTTGTTTTGCGACACGACATCGTCAGCCGGCAATCGGGCCCCGATCAGGTCGGGCGTGGAACGAAATTCGGGAGACCTGCCGATCGGAAACGGCGTCACCTCGCCGGCGCGTATACGAAACAGGCAGCTGTCGCCCACGGCAATCGCTCGCCACGAGCCGTCGTCCTGGATCACCAGGCCCAAGAACGTCGCATACGCCCCGATCGCCGCCTTCTCCTCGGCAAACCACGGCAGCGTCATGGCATCGATCTTCGCACACCACTCTTTTTGCAGCGGTGGCAGCCATTCCGCCCACCCCTTCGATTCTATGGGATTCTCGATGAATCGATTCACCAGAAGCTGGACCCAATCCTTGGCAAACGAACTCTCCGTCGCCCCATCGCCGATCGCGTAGCGCATCCGCTCATCGTCGCCACGGCAGAAGTCTTCATACTCTTCCGTGCTGTGCCCGTCCTTCGGCACAGAAAAGCAATGCGAGACAACGTCGATCTTCCTGTTGGACATGTCTCTGCTCCACCTTGCAGATTAGGCGCCTTCCGTGGGGCACGTTTCCAACGTGCCCTTCACGCCGGGCACGTTGGAAACGTGCCCCACAGGCACACTGCAAAATCATGATGCGCCATCACGGCGTTCGCGGTCCGGTTGGCCGGGTGCCGATTTCGAGGAACTTTTGCAATGCTCCCAGGTCGCCGTTGAACACGAAGCCTCACGCTTGATCTGGCAATGTCATGCCCATTGCCTGCGCCATGACGCGGTATTTTTCCGGCAGAATGCTCGACATGCCGTACAGTAGCCTCGCAAGTTTCGCCGTCTTTTCTTCCTGTGGCAGAACTGCCTCCGTTCCAGGGTATTCCACGGTAGTCAATGCCTTGTCGGTGATGTGGACGTTGAAAAAGAGTACGTTGCCGTCGCTGGACCGAAGGTCACACAAAGCCTTGGCGTTGGGGCGTGGATCCGTGGTCGGCCTTCCGTCAGTTAGATTGATCACTTGGGGCGGAAAGCAACCCGGATGTCCAGCGATAAAGCCCTTGACCCAGTCTGCCGCCATTGCAAGTGCCTCAGCGAGCGGCGTGTTCCCCTCGCCGTGCGGTTCGACCCAAACCTGCTGCCGGTTAGTTTTGGTGACCTCTCGTCCCATCGGGTCCTTGGCCAGCTTTTTCACTTCTTTGACACGAAGAGGGCTTAGAGCGAGGCGGCTAATCGGCGCAAGCTTTTCACCCTGAAGAGCCCCTTGCAGTGCTGACTCAACGCGATTGACATCCATCTGTGACGCATCTTTGATCGAATGATATCGAATGATCCCGAGATAGAAGTAGTCAGCCATGCCGGCATCCCTGGAAGCTCGAATACAGAGATTGGCGAGCGTATCGTTCAAAATGTCCGCGACCCCCTCCGCCAACTTCTTTTCCGGCTGGTGCCCGAACTTGCCGTTCATCGACGCGGATTGATCGATCAAGAAAACAATGCACGTCGGATTGCGGCGAGAAATCTCGGCTTGATATTCCTGAACGGCCATGCGGCAACTCCTGTGGCAGTTGTCGGTTGTCAGATGTCAGATTAGACACGGAGGCCTTTCTGCCAACTCTCACTTCTTTTTTGTCAATCCCGGCGACGGGATGTACCGGCCCGCCCACTCGAAAAATGCCGGGAAGTTGGGGACGTTGGTGTGTTCGCCATCGTGTTGGCGCCAGGCCAGCTCGCCGCCGATCAGGGCGTTGACGGCGGGCATCTTGTCGGTCAAATAGTCGCCGGGTGTGCCGAAATCCTTCTTGCCGAACAATCGATAGGCCGGACCGGCGAGCACGCCGGCCATGAAGCTGCCGCGTGCGTCGACCCAGCTCGGGTCGCCCTTCGACGGAATGCCGTACCTGATGAAGCATGGCCACGGCCCACAAATCGCAATGAGTTGGTGCTGAGCCATAGCCCCAACCCTTGTTGAGCGCCTGCTGTTGCCAGGAATTCATCCCCGATTTACCTCCGAATCCACCGAAGCCGAAAATGTACTCAATGATTATCGGCACCTTTCTGGCGGCGTATTTGGGCACGGTGAACGATGCTTGAATTTCGACCTTGATCTTCGAAAACGCGCTGTTGTCAACATCCGACGAGCGTCTTTGTGACGATGGCGATGCCGCCGCTTTCGCCTTCGGTGGTGCTAGTGACTTCCCAGGTCCCTTTCGGGAAGTTCTCGGGAATGCGCCCATACACATGGACTTCGAAATCGTCGACGATCTCGGCACGCCGTTTCGGCCATTGATCGGCGGCGGTCACCTTCGTGCCGTTCTTGAAGGTCATGAGGTCGGACATGGTTTCTTTCCATGTATTTGTCGTGGCCTCCTTCGAGGTATCTTTCTTCCCATCGCGGACGTTGCGCATCTTCTTGATGCCGAGCTGATCGAGCATGTTTTGATAGTCGTCATGTCCCGGCGGGATAAAGTCGGGGAGCTTGCCTTTTGCCTTATAGAGTCCTGCGCCGATCCAGAGTCGCCGAAAACAACAAGGCGCCCAGCAGAAATGCCCCTGCTTGCAATGCGTACGATACATATCGAAGGATCGGCATGATTCCCTCCCGGCCCGAATCGATCGCATTCACGAGCCGGAAGCGCTGGCGACGGTTGAGCACACACCGACCGTCTCTCGGCTCGTCAGCGATCTCCATCGTTACAAGAGTTTTTCTAGCCCGGGCTACATACAATGCAAGACAAACCATTCATCCTCCGCGACCTCAAGCCAACACAAAGGTGAGTCGTGAAGCGAACCCTCCTCGTTGCCGGCCTTGTATTTTCGTCTGTCCTTATCGCGCATCCTGCACTCGGCGACGTCAAATCAGCCGACCCCCTCTTCGGCATGACCAAGGTTCACGCCTTTCATCTCGAGATGCAGCCCGCGCCCGGCATGAAGTTCCCCGGCTTCCCGATGAAGCAGCCCGCCAAAGACGCCAAGACTCCGTCTGACGTTCACAAAAGCGCCGGCGCGTTCGGCACCGAATTCCCGTGGGTCAAGGCCGACCTGAACGCGGCCGGCAAACAACTCAAGAACGTCGGCATTCGTTACAAGGGCAACTTCACCTACGTCGCGTTGTCCCAAATGCTGCGCCGGCCGCTCAAGATCGACCTCGACCACTACGACGCCGACGCCCCTCGGCTGCATGGCCAACGCAAGCTCAACCTTTCCAACGGCGTCACGGACGCGGCTCGGACACGGGAGACGCTGGCCTTCGCGTTCTATCGCGCCGCCGGCATTCCTGCCTCGCGCACGGCATATGTTGAGCTGACGTTGTCCGTCCCCGGAAAGTATGACAAGGAATTCGTCGGCCTGTACACGCTCGTTGAACAAATCGACAAGACGTTCCTCAAGGCACATTTCAAGAGCGCCAAGGGCTTGCTCCTCAAACCCGAAAACCTGCGCGGCGGCCTCGAATATCTCGGCGAAGACTGGGCCGCCTACGACGCCAAGTATCGTCCCAAGTACGAGGGAACCAAGGAACAGCAAAAGCGCCTCATCGCCTTCACGCGACTCATCCATAAGGCCGACTCCGCCGAGTTCAATCGTGACGTCGGCAAATACCTCGACGTCGACGCGTTCGTCCGCTTCATCGCCGCCGACGCCATAATGGCCAACCTCGACAGCTACTTGGGCTTCGGGCACAACTTCTACCTCTACCTCCGACCGGACACCAATCAGTTCACTTTCATGCCCTGGGACCTCGATCTTTCGATGGGAATGTGGCCCGTCGGCGGTCCGCCCGAACGGCAACTCGATCTGAGCCTCGAGCACCCTCATATCGGCCAAAACAAGTTGCTCGATCGGATCTTCAGCATCAAAGAAGTAAAGGACAGGTACGTCAGTGTACTGAAGGAACTGTCGCAAACGTCCTTCACCAAGGAGAAACTGCTGAAGGATCTCGACGCAATCGAAAAGGCCACCAAGGAACCGCTGGCACGAGAGCGCGCAGCGATGGCGGCGCGCATGGAAGGCGTCGGCAAAGGACCCTTCGCCGGAATCGTCGGCCCAGGGCCAGGAATGCGCACCTTCATCGACAAACGCACCGAATCGGTGCTTGCCCAACTCGATGGCAAACGCAAAGGCTACGTGCCCGCAGGCATGGGCTTCGGGCCTCCCGGCGGCGGCTTCAAAGGGCCTCCCGGTGGGTTCGGTCCCGGCAACTTTCTCGCCAAACCTTTGATGGAAGCGATCAACACCAGTAAGACCGGCACGTTGACCAAGGCGGAAGTCGTCATCGCCGCAAAAACGTTTTTCAAGCAAGCCGACAAGGACAACCTCGGCACGCTCGACGAAGCCCAGATCGCAGCCGGCATCAACGCCATCGTGCCGCGTCCCAAGGGCTTTCCGCCGCCGAAAGCCGGCGGGTTCGGTATGGGCAATCTCATGGCCGGCAGCATTTTGAAACGCGCCGGTGCGGACAAGACGGGCAAGATCACGCTTGACAAATTCGTCGCTGCAGCGGAGGCGCTGTTCGTGGAAGCCGACAAGGAAAAGAAAGGGCATCTGGAGGAAAGCGCAGTCGCGGCTGGCCTAAATCTCCTGTTCGCGCCACCACCTGGCTTTGGTCCCAAGATCGATGTACCGAAGAAATAACGCCCGACTCTTGATCCTACGACGGGGAAAGCGGAGAGGGCGGGATTCGAACCTCCCCAAGTTCTTCTACGAATTCGGGGATCCTTGTGCAAGGCAGCGCAGAAAGCAGCGCACTTTTCCTGGCAGACCCGCGTCTCGGCTCACTGATCGAGGCTTGGGCCACGTTGCTCGAGCCAATCCGGGTTGGGATCCTGGCGATGGTTCGGGCGGCTGGGGCGTAGAGTGCCCGTTGGGCGGGGCCGCGCCGCCAATCGTTGCCGAGTTTCGTCGACACCGTTCAGACGTGGCCCACGGACCGATTTAGCGCAGAGCGGGGCGCATGGCAATGCGCGCACGACGTGTCTACGCTGTCGACGTCGACACAACCTCAAATCCCCTGGAATTTGGGAGGTTTCGTCGACACCACTTCCGATTTTCAGCCGAGCGAGCGGTCTCTGCTCGACCCATTCGGCTACACGCCACCCGAGCGCCAGGTACGTCAACGACATCGTTGTCGACGAAACCCTCAGAATCTCAGGGAAAACGAGGTTTCGTCGACGTCGACAGTGTTGACGCAGCGATATGCACATCACGTAGCCCGCCCAGATGGCTCCCGATCCCGCGTCGACGAAACCTTCGGTTACAACAAAATTCAGAGGCGGCTCATCGAATTCGCGTTGCCCCAGGCAGGACGCAAGGGGGGACGCCCGACGGCTGGATATCGCATCAAGCCGTTGGTGACTGCCGAGACGGGGGCGCAATTGCGGTTTTTGCAGTTGTTGCGCTGCTCGCGAAGGAGAGTGAGAGATTGAACAAGGGAGTAATCGCAGTAATTGACGTTTTTGCTCAAGCGCGCGATGAGAGAAAGGGAATTCGCGCGCATAAGCAAGAACTACAAAAACTGCAATTACTACTCTCTTCTTCTCTCTTCTCCCTTCTCCCTACGTCCATCCAGGTCGCCATAGGTACTTCCGGCGCCGAGATTTTTTTCTGATCCCCGCGGGAACAGTCGCGGGGTTAGACACAGTTTGTTTTGCTTGTCCGAATTCCAGTATTGGGAAAGAACTGCGCTGCTCGAAAAATACCTCTGGCACTGGCTGTTTCTGGAGAGACAGTGGCTACCCCGGCCAGCATAAGGTGAGGTGAAGCCACTTTTTCTTGCGAAACGGTGACGCGAATGTGGCCCGACAGAGGAAGGAAATAGCCGTAGTCTTCCGCTTTGCGTCGTAAGCGGTCGAAGCTGGATGGTACGGTTGCGGCACGAGTTGGTAGACGATGCCGTTGAGTTCCTGGCGGGCATGAATGGGCGTTCACATCGAACAGACCACCAATCTTGAATCTTGCCGTATTTCCCGAAAAAAAGAAGAATTCCACGCGGGATTTCATCGTTCACGGCTAAAACAGTATGGGTAACAGGTGAATACACTGAACCTGGATGTGGCGCAACTGACTCCCTTGAAATGACTTAGAGGCGACGTGAGGCAATGGCGGTATCGGCGGAGTTTGTGGCGCAGATCACCAAGTGCCAGCGGCATTTGCATGCGTTTATTTTGTCGATGGTCTGGAACCCGGCCGAGGCGGATGATGTGTTGCAGGAGACGAATCTGGTGCTCTGGGAGAAAGTGGCGGAGTTCGATGCCTCACGGCCGTTCTTGCCCTGGGCGATGCGATTTGCGCAGTTTCAGGCAATGGCGTGGTTGAAGCGGCATCGGCGTCAGACGGAACGCTTCGTCTTCGATGATGACCTGGCCAAACTGCTGGCGGACGAGGCGGCGATGCATCAGCCTGCCTTTGATGTGAGGCAGCATGCTCTGGCGTCGTGTTTGCAAAAACTTACGGCCGAGCAGCGCAAGCTCATTTCCAGGCGCTATGAGCCGGGAGCATCCGTCAACTCGATGGCGGAGAAAGCCAAGACGACCGCCAAGGCAGTTTCGGATAAACTCTGGCGCATCCGCCATGCTTTGCTTGTGTGCATCGAAAAAACGATCGCGGAAGGGGCGTTCGCATGAGTGCCATTGATGCTGATCTGGAAGCCCTGTTCAATCGGTTCGCCGACGGCGTCGCCACGGAAGCGGATGAGGAACGCCTGGGCCAGGTGTTGCGCTCCAGTGCGGAAGCGAGACAGGCTTATCGCCAGTTCATGGATCTTCACTCGGCGCTGCACTGGGACTATGTCGCGGTTGCCGCTCCCAAAGGAACCCCGGAGCTGAGCCAACCCTCCTCGCATTCCCCGGCGCTTGGTCGCGCGCCTTGGGTGGCGGCTTTTCTTGCGGGAATCGCAGTGGCGACGGTGGCGGCAATCGTGGTGGCGACGGTGTCGACCATTGCAATCGCTGCTTTGTGGCAGAACCGTTCACCGAACGCACAAGAAAAACCAGAGATTGCCAAAGGCACGAAATCGGATTCGATTGCCGCACTCCTCGTCGATAAGGTCGATGCGAAATTTGCCGAGGAGCGCGGTCCGGCGGGCGTGCGTTTCGGGCCAGGCAAATACGAGTTGCTGGGCGGCATCGTGCATCTGCGTTTTGCGCAAGGTGCTGATATGATCTTGGCCGGTCCGGCGCGATTCGAGGTGACCGATGCCCAGTATGTTCGGCTCCTTTCCGGCAACGCCCGCATTATCGCGCCGGCCACGGCCAAGGGATTTACCGTGGCCACGAAGGCAGCCAATTACATCGACCTGGGCACCGAATTCGGCTTGCGCGTCGAACCCGACGGCGCCAGCGATCTTTACGTCTTCGATGGCCAGGTGAATGTCGCCGATCCACGCTCGGGAAAGGTTCTTTCGGAAGTCTTCGAGGGGAAGTCATCGCGCTACGTTGATGGGGTTGCCGCTGTTCCGCCGCAACTGCAAGCGACCGACTTTCCGACCCCCGGCGCCATCGGCCTGAAACGCTGGGAGCATTACGAACAGGAGCTGCTCAAGTCCGCCGGGCTGATCGCGTTTTATCCGTTTCGCCGCGTAGCCGATGAATCGGTGCTTCCGAACGGCGTGGGCGAGGATGTCATGTCCCACGGTAAGATCGTTGGCGCACGATGGGTATCGGGGCGCTGGCAGGGGCATGGAGCGTTGCTCTTCGACCGCGACTCCGATTTCGTCCACCTTGAGATACCCGGCGAACACAAGGAGCTGACCATCGCGGCCTGGGTCAAGGTGGATCGCCTCGATTTTGAACTCAATGCGATTCTCAATTCCGACGGCTACAAACCGGGAGGCGTTCACTTCCAGCTGAATCGCCAGGGATTTCCGCGCGGCGGCGTGGTCTTTCAGGGCGGCTTCAAAGATAAAATCGTGGGCAGCGCGGTGCAGGTGGGGGCCTGGGCTCACGTGGCGTCCGTGATGTCGGCCGAGACGCGCTCGCAGCAAATCTACGTGAACGGCATTCTGGTGCGCGAACGCACCTGGCGACACGACGAGATGATTCGCCCGGGTTCGTGTAGAATAGGAAATTGGTTATCCGATACGCAAGGCCGGTTGGCCAATCGTGCGTTTCGCGGCCGCATCGATGAACTCGCGATCTGGAACCGCGTTTTGACACAGCAAGAGATCGCGCAGATGGTGGACGCCGGTCGGCCAGGGATGCTGTGGAGTAAAGAGTAGAAGGAATGCAGGTAAGAACATTCGCAAAGGGGGACTTTGCATGATCTTGATCGACGCTGATATCGAAGCGATGTTCAATCACGTCGCTGACGGTATTGCCACAAAGGCGGAGAAGCAAAGGCTCCAGGAGTTGTTGCGTGCGAGTCGCTCATCGCGGCAGGCGTATCGAGATTTCATGGCGCTTCACTCCGCTCTGCACTGCGAAAACGGGGCTGGTTTGCCGGAATTGTCGCACTTTTCACGAGAAACCAAATTAGACCTGGGGGGCAATAAATGAACTCGAAGCAATGTCACGGGCCGATCTCTCGTCGGTCCTTCCTCACGATGGGAACCCTTGGCGTGGCCGGCTTGAGCCTCGGCGACGTGATGCGCTTGCGCGCATCCGAGCGTCAGACGGCGGCGCCGGAGACCTCCGTCATCTTCATCTGGCTCGCGGGCGGACCGCCGCACATGGATATGTACGACATGAAGCCGGACGCGCCGGAAGAGTATCGTGGCCAGTTTCGTCCCATTCGCACCAACGTGCCGGGAATCGATGTCTGCGAGTTGATGCCGCTGCACGCGCGATGTGCGGACAAGTACACGCTCATTCGCAGCATCACGCACAACTTCTCGGACCACGGCGGCGGCAGCAAACGCCTGATGACGGGCCGCATCCCGAGAACTCCGACCGAGACCATCAACGACGCGCCGGCGGTCTGCACCATTGTCGCCAAGATGCGTGAGCACATCGACATCGGCCTGCCGAATTGCATTTCAGGAGTGGATCCCGGCAATTCGGGTCCTAACAACTACGCTCAGGGTGCGGCCTATCTTGGCCCACGCTATCTGCCGTTTATCCTGGCGGGTGATCCGAGTCGGCCCGATTTCCAGATCCGCAACGTCAGTCTCGATGCGTCGATGGCGTTGCGATTGGACGATCGGCTGCGCTTGCAGCGAGGGCTGGATGCGTTGCGGCGCGATCTCGACTCGTCGGGCATGATGGGCGCCATGGATCGCTACGACCAACAAGCGCTCAGCTTGATGACCAGTCCTCACGCACGCGCCGCCTTCAATCTCTCTCGGGAGCCGGAGAGCGTTCGCAATCGGTATGGCCGAAATGCCTGGGGACAGCGAGCGCTTCTGGGCCGGCGACTGGTCGAGGCCGGGTGCAGCTTCGTGACCATGGTCATGGAGAATCCGCACATCCAGGGGACGTTCTACAACTGGGATACGCACGCGGTCAACTTCGACAATTTCAACGATATGCGTTTGCGCTTGCCACGCTACGACCAGGCAATCACGGCCTTGGTCGAAGACTTGCACGCCCGAGGCTTGACGGACAAGGTGATGCTGGTCGTGACGGGCGAGTTTGGCCGATCGCCGCGGATCAGCCAGTCGAACGGTCCGAACGGCATGAGGTACGGACGCGAGCATTGGCCGGCTGCGATGTCGGTCTTGATGTGTGGCGGCGGCATGCGACATGGCCAGGTGGTTGGCTCGACCAATGCGCTCGGAGAGCGTCCGCACACGCGCTCGCTGACGCCGAACGACATGTGGGCGACCGTGTATCGTCACCTGGGCATCGACACCGAGCATACGTTCCCGGATCCGACAGGGCGGCCGATGACGATCCTACCCTTTGGTTCGCCGATTCGCGAGTTGACTTGATTGGAGCGGGCCGGCGTCAGCTCCCACGACGCCGGCCCGAGTTTGTCTGAAAGCCTCCCTCCGCTCCTTCTGGTAGTATCAAGCGATGACGACCTATCGATGTTCGGGCTTGGCAATGGCATTATTGGTGGCGGTCCCCTTCGCGGGCGCCCAGGAACAGGGTACGGGCAAACAGTCGACTCTGCCGAACCCCGCCGATGTGAAGAAACTCGTCGTTCAGCCGGACCGCGTCATGCTGGTCGGTCCGGACGACTCGGCTCAGCTCGTCGTGACCGCTTCCCTTGCCGAGCGTGTCCAGGACATGACCGGCCAGGCAAAGTACAACGTTGCGAATCCTGCGGTGGCCAAGATCACGGAAACCGGGCGCATCATTCCGCTCGGCAACGGCGGCACGGAGATCTCCGCCACCTTTGGCGGGCACAGCGTGAAGGTCCAGGTCACGGTCCAGTCGTTCGAAAATGCCCCAATTTATTTCAGCAAACAGATCGTACCGATTCTCAGCAAGCTCGGATGCAGCGGCGGCAGTTGTCATGGGAAGATTGGCGGGCAGAATGGATTTGCGCTCTCGCTATTCGGCCATGATCCGGAGTTCGATTTCCGGGCGCTCGTGAAGGATAGTCGCGGCCGTCGTGTTCTGCACACGGCTCCCGAAACCAGCCTAGTGCTCCTCAAAGCCACGGGCGCCATGGCGCACGCCGGCGGTAAGCGCCTCGAAGTGGGCTCAGACCACTACAACTTGCTGCGCCGGTGGATCGCTCAGGGAACGCCGTTCGGAATGCCGCAGGCCCCCGCTCTGGTGAAAATCTCGGTCCATCCGGAAGACCGAGTCCTGACTCGGAATAACGGTCAACAGCTCGCTGTCACGGCGCATTATGCCGATGGTAGGGCGGCTGATGTCACGCGCCAGGCACTCTACGAGTCGAACGATCAGGAAGTCGCGGTCATCAACGACGCAGCTCTCGTGCGAACGCGGAACATGAGTGGCGATGCCGCCATCATGGTTCGTTACCTCGATCAGGTCGCCGTCTTTCGTGCCACGGTGCCGTTCTCGTCCCAGCCACTCAAGTATGCCTTCGCAGAACGATCCATCGTCGATCGCTTCACCAAGAAAAAATGGGATCACCTCGGCATCGCTCCCAGCGGCTTGTGCACGGACGAACAATTTCTGCGCCGCGTTTCGCTGGACCTGACCGGGACCTTGCCGACCCCGAAGCAGGTGCAGGAGTTTCTGGAGAGAAAGGAACCCGACAAACGCGACCGCTTGATTGACGAACTGTTGCAGACAGCGGAGTACAGTTACGTGTTTGCGAACAAGTGGGCCGACATCCTGCGGGTAAGTCGCCGAAGCGGTTTCGATAACTCCAGCCGATTCCATGCGTGGATTCGAAACGCCATCGCGAGCGATATGCCTTACGACCAATTTGTCCGCGGCGTGCTGGCCGCAGTTGGCGAAGAAGCCGTTCATCCGCCCACGACGTGGTACAAGGAACTCAAGGAGCCTCAACAGCTCGTCGACGACACCGCGCAGATCTTCCTCGGCCTGCGTATCGGTTGTGCCCAGTGCCATCATCATCCTTACGAGAAGTGGAGCCAGGACGACTACTGGAGCCTGGCCGCCTTCTTCGGACGCGTCGGCCGCAAGGATGTGCCGATTCCCGATTCGAAAGACAAGAAGGCGGTGCGCCTGGGAATCGAGGTGCTGAAGCAAGGAAAGGTCGTCAATCGCCGTACTAACCAGCCGGCCAGAATCCAGCCGCTCGATGAGCCGCCGATCGAGGTTCCTGCGGGAGAAGACCCGCGTGCGCGACTCGTCGATTGGATGGCCCAGCCCAAGAACCCCTACTTTGCTCGCGCCGTCGCCAATCGTTACTGGTCGCATTTCTTCGGTCGCGGCATTGTCGATCCGATCGACGACATGCGCGTCACCAATCCGCCGTCGAATCCGGAGCTTCTCGATGCTCTCGCCAAGGAACTGATCGATTCGAAATATAGCCTCAAACATCTGATCAAGACGATTGTCCGTAGCCGCACGTATCAGCTCAGCTCGGTGCCGACCGATTCCAACAAGTTGGACAGGCAATCGTTCGCGCGTTTCTATCCGCGGCGGTTATCCGCCGAGGTGCTCTTCGACGCGGTCAATCAAGTGACATCCAGCAAGACTGCGTTCAAACTCCCCGGCAAGGGCAAAGTGGACAAGAAAGCGGACAAGAAATCGGACAAGGACGATGGCCTCCGAGCCATCATGCTGCCTGACGAAGGGTTTTCAACCTACTTCCTCGAAGTTTTCGGTCGCCCGCGGCGGACGAGCGGGTGCGAATGCGAGCGTGTCGCGGACGCTAACCTGTCGCAATCCTTGCATTTCATGAACTCGGACGAGATGTCCAAGAAGTTCGACGCCAAGGCCGACTTGCTGGTCAAGGACAAACGCCCCCACGAGGAGAAGTTGAAGGAGCTTTTCGTCTGGGTCTACGGGCGACCACCGACGGAACAGCAATTGAGCCTGACCCTGGAGCACGTGAGCAGCGCGACGAACCAAAAGATCGCGTATGGCAACGTGCTGTGGGCGCTGATTAACACGCGCGAGTTCGTGTTCAACCATTGATTGGAGTTTCTCGGCGGTACGTTGGGGCTGGTCACTGCCCCGATCCAGAGATTGACGCTGAAAAACGCTCCGGCGGGCCCGTTTTTCCCGGCTCAACCGATATGAGAAATGTCGGCCATCACGATTTCTCGAAAATTTGCCCGTCGAACGCGGGATTTTGTCTGGCACGGCTAAATATATATGTCGGAGAAGCCGAGAACGTGAGCCCGAATTGACGAAACCTGTTGTTGTGATAGGCGTTAAATAAGGTTGGGCCTCCTCGCGAACGACTTAAAATGGCTTGGAAGAGGGATTCCATGAACAAAACGTTGATGTTTGTCACGCTGATCTCGGCATTCCTGCCGACTGTCGTTGTCGCGGACACGAAGGACGAAGCACTTGTGCAATCGTTCTTCAAGGAGCACTGCGTCCGTTGCCACAATGCGACGACCAAGAAGGGGAAATTCGAACTGCATGACTTGAAGGCGGACATCGCTGGCAACAACGCCCGCTTCGCCGCGATTCTGGAGCGGTTGCGGGCCGGGGACATGCCGCCCGAGAAGGAGCCGCAGCCGGACCTCGACACGTTGAAGAAAGTGATTGACGTGATCCAGGCGGGGCTCGGAAAAGCAGCTCCGGGAATCGCCAAAGCGGTCGAGGTGCCGGTACGTCCCGCCGATGGAAATCATCTTCCGCATGCGCTGCTTTTCGGCGGTAAACCCGGCCCGAGCGTGCCGCCGCCGGCGCGATTGTGGCGGCTATCGCCCGAGGGATATTCGGTCGGTTTCCTCAGGTCGCTCAACCTGGGAAAAAGTCGGCTTTCACAACCGTTTTCACTGCACAATGATCCTGGCATCAAGGATTATGCGGCGCTCTACTGGATC
>Ga0194128_10003829_pt1 | contig 22597 bp, 27 predicted proteins | sample TA2KigCa65mmetaG_FD_148650 | JGI IMG/M metagenome (GOLD analysis project Ga0194128, IMG submission 148650) | Freshwater microbial communities from Lake Tanganyika, Tanzania - TA2015037 Kigoma Deep Cast 65m | ecosystem: Environmental > Aquatic > Freshwater > Lake | place: Tanzania: Lake... | reverse complement strand
CCCTCGTAGCCGGGCTTCGAGTTTCCGCCCGAGCGCGAGTTGCGGCCCTTGTGTCCGCGGCCCGCGGTCTTGCCGTTGCCGGATCCGGTGCCGCGGCCGACGCGCTTGCGCGCGCGGCGCGATCCCATTCCGGGATGGAGGTTGGAAAGATCCACGGCGATCAGCCCTCCTCGACCGCGAGCAGGTGAGCGACGGCGCGGATGCGGCCGCGCATCTGCGGCGTGTCCGCGACCATCGAACGCGAGCCGCGCCGGCGAAGCCCGAGACAGCGGAGCGTCGCGCGCTGGCGCACGGTGCCGCCGATCTCGCTCTCCAGCAGCGTCAAGTGGTAGGTCGTCGCCGTCGCACCCTGCTTCTGGCTGAGCCGGCGGACGAGGTCCTCCACGACCTGCTGTCTCTTCAATACCTTTCGGGATGCCATCGGTTCGTTCCGCTGCGTCGAGTCGACCGCGATCAGGCCGCGCCGAGCTCGGCGACCTCCTTGCCACGCGAGCGCGCCACGTCCTCGGGGGAGCGAAGCTCCGTCAGAGCCTGGATCGTCGCGCGCACCATGTTGTGGGGGTTGTTGGAGCCGATGCACTTGGTGAGGACGTCCTGCACGCCGGCCGCTTCGACGACCGCGCGGACCCCGCCGCCGGCGATCACGCCGGTGCCCGGTGCCGCGGGACGCATCACGACGCGGCCCGCGCCGTAGCGGCCGACGATCTCGAACGGAATCGTTCCGTCGCGAAGCGGCACGCGCAGCAGCGACTTCTTGGCCTTGTCGATTCCCTTGCGGATCGCCTCGGGGACTTCCTTCGCCTTGCCGAGCCCGAAGCCGACGTGACCGGCGCCATCGCCCACCACCACGAGCGCGCCGAAGCGGAAGCGGCGACCGCCCTTCACGACCTTCGCCACGCGATTGATGTGGACGACTTTCTCTTTCAGCTCGAGCCCCTGCGGGTCGATGCGATCCACCGTCGTACCGTACATCAGAACTCCAGACCCGCTTCCCTCGCCGCTTCGGCGAGGCTGCGGAGACGTCCGTGAAAGAGGAAACCGTTGCGGTCGAAGACGACCGAGCGAATTCCGGCTTCGGCAGCGCGACGCGCGATCAGCTGGCCGACCTTCGCTGCCGCCTCGCGGTTGCCCGCCTGGCCGCCCAGCGAATCGCGCAGCTCTCCGGAAAGCGTCGAAGCGGCAGCGATCGTACGGTTCGTCTCGTCGGAGATGAGCTGCGCGTAGATGTGGCGAGCGCTGCGGAAGACGGAGAGACGCGGCTTCGCGTCCGTCCCGCGGATGCGCTTGCGCACGCGCGAGCGGCGCAGCACGCGCCCCGGAGTGCGTCGGTTGGTCAGCATCGCGTACCCCTATGCTCCCGCGCCGGCGGCCTTGCCGGACTTCCGGCGAATCGTCTCGTTCGCGTACTTGATGCCCTTGCCCTTGTACGGCTCGGGCGGACGCAGCTTGCGGATCTGCGCCGCGACCTCGCCGAGGATCTGCCGATCGCTGCCCTCGAGCGTCACCGTCACCTGCTTCTCGACGCTCGCGCGGACGCCCTCCGGGAGGCGGTAGAGAATCGGGTGCGAGTAGCCAAGCGCGAACTGGATCATGTCGCCCTTGACCTCGGCGCGGTATCCCACGCCGTTGATCTCGAGCACGCGCGTGAAGCCGACGCTGACGCCGGTGACGGCGTTCGCGAGGAGCTTCCGCGTGAGGCCGTGCAACGACCGCGTCTTCCGATCGTCGCCGCTGCGCTGAACCACGAGCTCGTCCTCGCGCTGCTCCACCGACAGCGGAGCGGGCACGTCGATCGAGGCCGCGCCCTTCGGGCCCTTCACCGAAACCGCGCCCGCCTTGACGTCGGCCGAGGTTCCCTTCGGCAGCTTGATCGCGAGTCGTCCAATGCGAGACATCGACGGCTTCCCTTCACCACACCGCGCAGAGCACTTCGCCGCCGACGTGCTGCTTCCGGGCCTGATGGTCGGCCAGGATGCCACGCGGCGTCGAGAGGATGCTCACGCCCATGCCGCGGCGGATCCGCGGCGCCGACTCCGCGCCGACGTACACGCGCAGGCTCGGGCGGCTGACTCTCTGGATTCCCGTGATCACCGGCTGGCGGCGCGCGTCGTAGCGGAGCGAAAGACGGATCTGCTTCTCCGTTCCCTCGCCGGTCACGGCGCTGTCCTTCAGGTAGCCCTCCTCCACCAGAACGGCGGCGAGACGCTCCTTCACGTTCGACCACGGGATGTCGACGCGCTCCTTGCGTGCGCGGTAGGCGTTCCGGATGCGCGTCAAGAAATCTGCGATGGGATCGGTCATCATGGCTCTAGAACCTCACCAGCTCGCCTTGATGACCCCGGGGATCTCGCCGCGACGCGCGAGATCGCGCAGGCAGATGCGGCACAGCTTGAAGCGCCGGTAGAACGCGCGCGGGCGACCGCAGCGAAGGCAGCGGTTGTACCGTCGGACGTCGAACTTCGCGGGCCGTGCCGCCTTGATCCTGAGACTCGTCTTCGCCATCTGCGGGAATTCCTCGGTCCTAGTTGCGGAACGGCATGCCGAGGGCGCGCAGCAACGCTTTGCCCTCGCTGTCCGTGCGCGCCGTCGTCACGATCGAGATGGTCATGCCCTTGACCTTGTCGATCTTGTCGATGTCGATCTCCGGGAAGATGATCTGCTCGGTGATGCCGAGCGAGTAGTTGCCACGACCGTCGAAGCAGCGATCGCTCACGCCCTTGAAGTCGCGGACGCGGGGAAGCGCGACGGCCAGCAAGCGGTCGAGAAACTCGTACATGCGCCGGCCGCGCAGAGTCACCATCGCCCCGATGGGCATGTTCTCGCGGAGCTTGAAGTTCGCGATCGCCTTCTTCGACTTCGTCACCACCGGCTTCTGGCCCGTGATGGCCGAGAGCTCGTTGACCGCGGCGTCGAGCACCTTGGCGTTCTGGATCGCCTCGCCCATGCCCATGTTCAGGACGATTTTCTCCACCCGCGGCACCTGCAGCGGATTGGAAAGGCCGAGGTCCTTCTGGAGCTGGGCCGCAATGCGCTCGTCGAAGGCCTTCTTCAGCCTCGGCACCGAAGCTTCCTGCGAAGCGGTCACTTTCTTCTCGCTCATCTCGATCGTCTCAATCGCAAAGTGCGCGCGCTCAGCGGTCGACGAGCTCGTTGCAGCGGTGGCACTGCCGCGCCTTGCTTCCGTCCTCGAGGATGCGCATGCCGATCCGCGTCGGCTTGTTGCAGCGCGAGCACACCAGCTTCAGGTTCGAAAGGTGGATCGTCGCCTCGCGCTCCACGATTCCGCCGGGGTTCTGCACGCCCTGGCCGCGGCGGTGACGCTTCACCATGTTGAGGCGTTCGACCGAAGCGCGGTTCTTCTCGGCGACCATCTTCAGGATCTTGCCGGTCTTGCCGCGTTCCCGCCCCGAGGTCACCAGGACGGTGTCGCCCTTCTTCAGGCGGGTCGCGACGCGAGACGGCCGGATGCCGCTGCCCGCTCGGTTCTTGATTGCCGTGCTCATCTTGCCTGCCTCAGAGGACTTCCGGTGCCAGCGAGACGATCTTCATGAACCGCTTGGCGCGAAGCTCACGCGCCACCGGCCCGAAGATGCGCGTACCGACCGGCTCGCGGTGATTGTCGATCAGGACCGCCGAGTTCGTGTCGAAGCGGATGTACGTCCCGTCCTCGCGACCCACTTCCTTCGCCGTGCGCACGACGACCGCCTTGACGACGTCGCCCTTCTTCACCTTGGCGTTCGGCGTCGCCTCCTTGACGGAGCCGACGATGATGTCGCCGATCGACGCATAGCGACGACGGCTGCCTCCAAGCACCTTGATGCAGAGGACCTTCCGGGCGCCGGAGTTGTCCGCCACGTCGAGCACGCTCTCCGTCTGGATCATCGGTCGATCTCCCCGCCCCGCGCCCTATTCCGCCGCCTGGCGGAGGACCTCGACGACCGCCCAGCGCTTGTCGCGCGAGAGCGGCCGCGTCTCCACGATGCGGACGAGATCGCCGACGCGGCACGCGTTCCGCTCGTCATGTGCCTTGAAGCGGTTCCGCGTGCGGACGTACTTCTTGTAGCGGGTGTGCTTGACGAGGCGCTCCACCTGAACGACGACGGTCTTCATCATCTTGTTCGAGGTGACCGTCCCGGTCCGATATTTACGAAGTCCGGCCATGGCTCAGGCGACCCCCGTGCGTGAAGTTCGCTGGCTTCGGATCGTGAGAACCCGCGCCAGGTCGCGACGCGCGAGCCGCGCCTTCATCTTGTTTTCGATCTGACCCGTCGCGCCGCGCAGGCGAAGACGAAACACCTGCTCGCGCATCTCGGTCTCCTTCTGCGCGATCTCGGCGTCACTCAAGTTGCGGATCTCATTCGGTCGCATGATGGCTCCGCTCGATGAACTTGGTCGGGATGGAGAGCTTCTGCGCCGCGAGGCGAAACGCCTGCGAGGCCACGGTCCGGTCGACTCCCTCCATCTCGAAGATCATCCGGCCCGGCTTGATCACCGCGACCCACAGCTCGGGCGTTCCCTTGCCCTTGCCCATGCGCGTCTCGGCAGGCTTCTTCGTCAGAGGCTTGTCCGGAAAGACGCGGATCCAGACGCGACCGCCACGCTTGATGTGACGCGTGAGCGCGATACGAGCCGCCTCGATCTGGCGCGCGGTCATCCAGCCGCGGCCCATCGCCTTCAAGCCGTAGTCGCCGTACGTGAGCGAAGCACCGCGGTACGCGGTGCCGCGCCGACGACCCTTCTGCTGCTTCCGGAATTTGGTTCGCTTGGGGGCGAGCATGCTCTCTCCGCGTCAGGCGCCGATGGCCTGGCGCTGCTCCTCCTCGCGGCTCAGGACGTCGCCCCGCATCACCCACGCCTTGATGCCGATCACGCCGTAGGTCGTCTTCGCCTCGGCGAAGCCGTAGCTGATGTCGGCACGAAGGGTGTGCAGAGGAACGCGACCTTCGCGGTACCACTCGCGCCGTGCGATCTCGGCGCCGCCGAGGCGGCCAGAGCTCTGCACGCGAACGCCCTGCGCGCCCATGCGCATCGCGCGTGCGACGGCTTCCTTCATCGCGCGACGGAAAGCGATGCGACGCTCGAGCTGCAGCGCGACGTTCTCCGCGACGAGCTGGCCGTCGATGTCGGGACGGCGCACCTCGATGATGTTGATGTACGCCTCGCGCCCCATCAGCTTCGTGAGCTCGGACTTGATCTTGTCGATCTCCGCGCCCTTCTTGCCGATGACGATGCCGGGACGCGCGGTATGGATGTTGACCTTCGCCTTGCTCGCCGCGCGCTCGATCTCGATCTTCGAAACGCCCGCGTGATAGAGCCGCTTCTTCAGGAAGCGACGGACGCGGATGTCCTCGTGCAGCAGAGAAGCGTAGTCGCGGGTCGCGAACCAGCGCGAGTCCCAGTTCTCGATGACGCCGACTCGAAAACCCTTCGGATGTGTTTTGTGTCCCATTGCCTCTCAGCTCGGCTTTTCGTCGACGATCACGGTGACGTGGCTCGACCGCTTCAGGATGCGGGTCGCCCGGCCGTGCGCACGGGGCAGCACGGTCTTGCGGGTCGGCCCTTCGTCGACGAACGCGCGCTTCACGTAGAGCGCGTCGACGTCGACCGTCTGCTGGTTCTCGGCGTTCGCCACCGCCGACCGCAGCGTCTTGGCGATGATCCGGGCCGCCTTCTTCGGCGTGTAGTCGAGCACGTTCAGAGCGTCCTCGACGCGGCGCCCGCGGATCAGATCGGCCACGAGGCGTGCCTTCTGCGGCGAGAGACGGACGAAACGGGTTCTGGCGCGAGATTCCATTGGACTTCGCCTAGCGCTTGACCGCCGCGCCCTTGGTGTCGGTCTTCCGGTCGCCGGAGTGGCCGTGGAACGTGCGCGTCGGCGCGAACTCGCCGAGCTTGTGACCGACCATGTTCTCGGTGACGAACATCGGGATGAACTTCCGGCCGTTGTGCACGGCGATCGTGTGGCCGAGCATCTCCGGAACGACCGTCGAACGCCGCGACCAGGTGCGGATCACGCGCTTCTCGGTCTCGTTGTTCATCGCTTCCACCTTCTTCATGAGGTGGTCGTCGACGAACGGACCCTTTTTGACGGAACGCGGCATTCGCTGGCCTACTTCCTCTTCTTGCGCTGCACGATGAACTTGCCGGTGAGCTTGTTCCGGCGCGTCTTGTAGCCCTTGGTCGGCGTGCCCCAGGGAGAAACCGGATGGTTGCCGCCCTTCGACCGGCCCTCGCCACCGCCGTGCGGATGGTCGACCGGGTTCATCGCCGTGCCGCGAACCGTCGGGCGACGGCCGAGCCAGCGATTGCGGCCCGCCTTGCCGAGCTTCGCGTTCTCGTGCTCGACGTTGCCGATCTGGCCGACCGTGGCGCGACACTCCATCAGGACCTTGCGCTGCTCCCCGGAGGGAAGCTTGACCTGCGCGTAGTCGCCTTCCTTCGCCATCAGCTGGGCTGCGGTGCCGGCGCTGCGCACGAGCTGGCCGCCCTTGCCGATCTTCAGCTCGATGTTGTGGATCATCGTGCCGAGCGGGATGTCGCGGATGTGGAGGCTGTTGCCCGGCTTGATGTCCGCGCCCGGTCCCGACAGGACCGTGTCCCCGACGGCCAGGCCGACGGGTGCGAGGATGTAGGCCTTCTCGCCGTCCGCGTAGTGCAGGAGAGCGAGACGCGCCGAGCGATTCGGATCGTAGTCGATCGAGCTCACGCGCGCCGGTACCTTCTCCTTGTCGCGACGGAAGTCGACCACGCGGAAGCGCCGGCGATGTCCGCCGCCGCGGTGGCGCGTAGTGATGCGACCGAGGTTGTTGCGTCCGCCGCTCTTCTTGTTCAGCGACTCGACGAGCTCGCGCGGCGGCTTGTCGCGCGACAAGCCCTGCATGTCGCGCGCCGACATGAAGCGGCGCCCCGGCGAAGTCGGCTTATAGGTCCCGTCCCTGCGCATCAGGCACCCTCGAAGAAGTCGATCGTGTGGCCTTTGGCGAGCGTGACGTAGGCCTTCTTCCACGCCGGACGCAGGCCGGAGAACTTGCCGACGCGGCGCCGCTTGCCGAGGAGGCGGACGGTCCGCACCTTGGCGACCTTGACCTTGAAGAACTCCTCGACCGCCTTCTGGATCTCGATCTTGTTCGCCTCGGGTACGACCTTGAAGAGCACCTGATTGCCCTGCTCGTTGACGAGCGTGCCCTTCTCGGTGACGAGTGGCGAGATGATCACGCGCGAGTAGTGCTTCATCGTGCCAGCCGCTCCGTGAGTGCATCCACTGCCGCGCGCGTGAGCACGAGGTGACGATGGCGGAGGACGTCGTAGACGTTCACGCCCTCGGTCCGCAGGACCTTGACCTTCGGAAGGTTCCGCGCCGCGCGCTCGAGCGACTCGTTCTTCTCGCCCGCGACGATGAGGACCGTTCCCTCGAGGCCGAGCGCTTCGATCATCGCCACGACGCGCTTCGTCTTCGGCTCCGCGAGCTCGATCGAATCGAGGACCGTCAAGTTGCCGCTGCGGGCGCGATCCGAGAGCACTGCGCGCAGAGCGACGCGACGGGCGCGTGCCGGAATCGTGTACGCGTAGCTGCGTGGCTGCGGTCCGAAGACCACCGCGCCGCCTTCCCACAGCGGCGAGCGCGAGCTGCCCGCGCGCGCGTTGCCGGTTCCCTTCTGGCGCCACGGCTTCGCACCGCCGCCGGAGACGAAGTGACGCGTCTTGGTCGCGGCCGTGCCGGCGCGACGGCCCGCCTGCTGCATGTGCACGACGTCGTGCACGAGGGCGTCGCGACGCTTCTCGGCGAAGATCTCCGGCAACTCGAGCTCACCGCGCTCCGCGCCGTCGATGCTGCGCACCTTGGCTTGCAGTGCGGCCATCGTCAAACCACCTCCGCCACCGGGCGGACCTCGACGTAGCCACCGCGCGAGCCGGCGACCGCACCGGCGACCAGGAGCAGGTTCTGCTCCCCGCGGACCTGCACGACAGACAGGTTCCGCGTCGTGACGCGATCGTTGCCGAACTGGCCCGCCATGCGGCGTCCCTTGAACACGCGGCCGGGGAACGAGCGGTTTCCGATCGATCCGCCGTGCCGGAAGTACTCGTGCGTGCCGTGGCCGCCCGGGAAGCCGCCGAAGCCGTGTCGGCGGATCACGCCGGCGAAGCCACGACCCTTCGTCGTCCCCGTGACGTGAACGCGGTCGCCGGCAGAGAACATGTCGGTCACACGCAGCGTCCGTCCGACCTCGAAGTTCTCGCCGCCGCGAAACTCGCGCAGCAGCTGGAAGGGTCCCTTGCCGGCCTTCTTCGCATGCCCGATCGCGGCCTTCGTCGCGCGACTCTCCTTCTTGGCGGAGAAGCCGAGCTGGACCGCCGTGTAGCCGTCTCGATCGGGCGTCTTCCGCTGCACGACGACGCACGGGCCGAGCTCGATCACCGTCACGGCAATCGCGCGCCCGCGTGGGTCGAGGATCTGCGTCATGCCGAGCTTGCGCCCCAGCATGCCGATGCGCTCGCCCGCATCCAGAGCGCCGGCCGCGGACGTGTCCTGGCCGTCCGTGGTCTCGGCCGTCTCAACGTCCGCCATTGCTCTGCTCCACTCGGTGCGTCGTCATGATCTCATCGGGTCGGGCTGGCTACTGCAGCTTGATCTCGACGTCGACGCCGGCCGAGAGATCGAGCTTGCCCAGCGCATCGATCGTCTGCTGCGTCGGATCGAGGATGTCGAGAAGCCGTTTGTGCGTGCGAATCTCGAAGTGCTCGCGCGACTTCTTGTCGACGTGCGGCGAACGGTTCACGGTGAACCGCTCGATGCGCGTCGGCAGGGGAATCGGCCCGGCCAGCCGGCCGCCCGTCCGCCGTACCGTGTCGACGATCTCACGGACGGACTGATCGAGCAGCCGATAGTCGTAGGCCTTGAGCCGGATGCGGATCCTGTCGTTCATCGATCCTGCGTCTACTCGATGATCTTGGAGACGACGCCGGCGCCGACGGTGCGGCCGCCCTCACGGATGGCGAAGCGGAGGCCTTCGTCCATCGCGATCGGCGTGATCAGGTTGATCGTTCCCTTCACGTTGTCGCCCGGCATCACCATCTCGGTGCCCTCGGGGAGGGTCATGACGCCGGTGACGTCCGTCGTGCGGAAGTAGAACTGGGGACGGTAGCCGCTGAAGAACGGCGTGTGGCGGCCGCCCTCCTCCTTCGTGAGCGCGTAGACCTGCGCCTCGTACTTCGTGTGCGGCGTGATCGAGCCGGGCTTCGCGAGAACCTGGCCGCGCTCGATGTCGTCGCGCTTCACACCGCGAAGCAGAGCGCCGACGTTGTCGCCCGCCTGTCCCTGGTCGAGCTCCTTGCGGAACATCTCGACGCCGGTGACCGTCGTCTTGGTGGTCGGCTTGATGCCGACGACCTCGATCTCGTCGCCGACCTTGACGATGCCGCGCTCGACACGGCCCGTCGCGACGGTGCCGCGGCCGCTGATCGAGAACACGTCCTCGACCGGCATGAGGAAGGGAGCATCGATCGCGCGGACCGGATCGGGAAAGTAGGAGTCGATCGCCTCCATCAGGGCGGTGATCGACGGCACGCCGACCTCCGCGCTGTCGCCCTCGAGGGCCTTCAGCGCGCTGCCGCGGATGACGGGGATGTCGTCGCCGGGGAACTCGTATTTCGAGAGGAGCTCACGGACCTCGAGCTCGACGAGGTCGAGAAGCTCGGCGTCCTCGACGGCGTCGACCTTGTTCATGAAGACCACGATGCGGGGAACGCCGACCTGGCGCGCGAGCAGGATGTGCTCGCGAGTCTGCGGCATCGGGCCGTCCGTCGCGGCGACGACGAGGATCGCGCCGTCCATCTGGGCCGCGCCCGTGATCATGTTCTTGATGTAGTCGGCGTGGCCCGGACAGTCGACGTGCGCGTAGTGGCGCTTCTCGGTCTCGTACTCGACGTGCGCCGTGGCGATCGTGATGCCGCGCGCCTTCTCTTCGGGCGCCTTGTCGATCTGATCGAAGGCGACGTAGCTGCCGAGCTTCTTCTCGGCCTGCACCTTCGTGATCGCCGCGGTGAGCGTCGTCTTGCCGTGGTCGATGTGGCCGATCGTTCCCACGTTCACGTGCGGCTTGGTCCGCTGGAACTTTGCCTTCGCCATTGCAGTCTCTCTCCGTGTGCCGCCGGTCGATCCGGCGCTTCCTTGCTCCTCGAGGAGCTCCGCTCGATTCTCTGGTGTCTACTCGCCGACCGCCCGGGCGGTGATCTCCTGCGAGATCGCCTGGGGCACCGGCTCGTAGTGGGAAAATTGCATCGTGTAGGTCGCTCGACCCTGGGTCATCGAGCGAAGCTCGGTCGCGTAGCCGAACATCTCCTTCAGCGGAACGTCGGCCGTGATCACCGTGGCTCCGTGCCGCGGCTCCATCCCGCGGGTCTTGCCGCGCCGGCTGCTCAGGTTGCCGATGACGTCGCCCATGAACTCCTCGGGAACGACGACCTCGACCGCCATCACCGGCTCGAGCAGAACCGGCGAAGCGCGCTTGCACGCTTCCTTGAATCCGATCGAAGCGGCGATCTTGAACGCCATCTCGGACGAGTCGACCTCGTGGTACGAGCCGTCGAAGAGCGTCACCTTGACGTCGACGACCGGGAAGCCGGCCATCACGCCCGTCTCGAGCGCTTCGCGCACGCCCTTCTCGACCGCCGGAATGTACTCGCGCGGAACGGTGCCGCCCTTCACGCCGTCGACGAACTCGAAGCCCTCGCCGGGCTGGCGCGGCTCGACGCGCAGGAAGACGTGGCCGTACTGGCCGCGGCCGCCCGTCTGCCGCGCGAACTTGTGCTCCTGCTCGACCGACTTCCGGACCGTCTCGCGGAACGCGACCTGCGGCTTCCCGACGTTCGCGTCGACCTTGAACTCGCGCAGGAGGCGATCGACGATGATCTCGAGGTGCAGCTCGCCCATGCCGGCGATGATCGTCTGCCCCGTTTCCGGATCCGACCGCACGCGGAACGAGGGATCCTCGTTGGCGAGCTTGCCGAGCGAAGTCGACAGGCGTTCCTGGTCGGCCTTGGTCTTCGGCTCGATGGCGATGTCGATGACCGGCTCGGGGAACTCGATCGACTCGAGGACGATCGGCTTCTTCTCGTCGGAAAGCGTCTCGCCCGTACGCGTGTCGCGGAGACCGACCGCGGCGGCGATGTCGCCGGCGAGGACTTCCTGGATCTCCTCACGCTTGTTCGCGTGCATCTTGAGGAGGCGACCGACGCGCTCCTTGCGATCACGCGACGCGTTCAGGACGTACGAGCCCGACTCCATGCGGCCCGAGTAGACGCGGAAGAAGGTCAGCGTCCCGACGAACGGGTCCGTCATGATCTTGAACGCGAGAGCGCTGAACGCCTCGTCGTCCGAGGTCTTGCGATGCGCCGGGTTGCCCTTCGGATCGACGCCTTCGACGGGCGGCTTGTCGAGCGGCGACGGCAGGAAGTCGACGACCGCGTCGAGGAGCGGCTGCACGCCCTTGTTCTTGAAGGCCGAGCCGCAGAGCACGGGCACGATCTTCGCCGCGAGGGTCGCGGAGCGGACCGCCTTCTGGATCTCGGCGGTCGTGATCTCCTTCCCCTCGAGGTACTTCTCCATCAGGGCTTCGTCGGCGTCGGCGACGGCTTCGAGCAGCTTCTCGCGTCCCGCGGCGGCCTTCTCGGCGAGGTCTGCCGGAATCTCGGCGGTATGGAACGTCGCACCGAGGCTCTCGTCGTCCCAGATCACCGCCTGCATGCGGATGAGGTCGACGAGGCCCGTGAAGTTCTCCTCGGCACCGATCGGGACGTGCAGCGCGACCGGATTCGAGCCGAGGCGGTTCCGGATCATGTCGACGGCGCGATCGAAGTTCGCGCCGATGCGGTCCATCTTGTTGATGAACGCGATGCGCGGAACGCCGTACTTGTCGGCTTGACGCCAGACGGTCTCGGACTGCGGCTCGACGCCGGCGACGGAATCGAACAGCGCGACGGCGCCGTCGAGGACGCGCAGGGATCGCTCGACCTCCATCGTGAAATCGACGTGGCCCGGCGTGTCGATGATGTTGATGCGATGGTCGCGCCAAGTGCAGGTGGTCGCGGCGGACGTGATCGTGATGCCGCGCTCCTGCTCCTGCTCCATCCAGTCCATGGTCGCAGCGCCGTCGTGCACTTCACCGATCTTGTAGTTGATGCCGGTGTAGAAGAGCACGCGCTCCGTCGTCGTCGTCTTTCCGGCATCGATGTGCGCCATGATGCCGATGTTGCGGTAGCGCTCGAGTGGTGTCTGGCGGGCCATGGATCGTTTCGACTGCGGGGGTTGCCCCGGCTACCACCGGTAATGGGAGAAGGCGTTGTTCGCCTCCGCCATACGGTGGGTGTCCTCCTTCTTCTTGACGGCGTTGCCGCGGCTCGAAGCCGCGTCCATCAGCTCGCCGGCGAGCCGCTCGACCATCGACTTCTCGTGACGGCCACGGCTGCTCTGCACGAGCCAGCGCATGCCGAGCGCGACCCGGCGAACCTGCCGCACCTCGATCGGAACCTGGTAGGTCGCGCCGCCGACGCGGCGCGAGCGGACCTCGACCGACGGCTTCACGTTGTCGAGGGCCTTGCGGAAGACGCCGACCGGATCGTCGCCCGTGCGCTCCTGGATCAGATCCAGCGCGCCGTAGAACGTCCGCTCCGTCAGGCTCTTCTTCCCACCGAACATCATGGTGTTCATGAACTTCGTGACGAGCCGGTCGTGGTACTTCGGGTCCGGAAGCACGTCCCGACGGCGAACCTCACCTTTCCGTGGCATGATCTCTCATTCCCAAACAAAGCGACTGGCCCGAGCCGAGCCCGGGTGACGCCGAAGACACCGTTTCCGCTGATCCCCGCCCGGAGCCCGCAGACTCCAGCGAGGGCTTCGCGCCTCTAGCTCCGGCCGAGACCGGAGGACGCTCCCACCTGGCTATGGATGCACGTGCTGGATGGAACGCGCCCCTCGCTTCCTCACTTGGGGCGCTTGGCGCCGTACTTCGAACGACCGCGCTTGCGATCCTGGACGCCCACGGCGTCGAGCGTCCCACGGATGATGTGGTAGCGGACGCCGGGAAGGTCCTTCACGCGGCCGCCCCGGATCAGGACCACCGAGTGCTCCTGGAGGTTGTGTCCGATCCCGGGGATGTACGACGTGACCTCGATGCCATTGGTCAGCCGCACGCGTGCAACCTTTCGAAGGGCCGAGTTCGGCTTCTTCGGGGTCGACGTGTACACGCGGGTGCAGACGCCGCGCTTCTGCGGCGACTTCTGCAAAGCCGGAGTCGCAACCTTGCGGCGCTGCTTCTCCCGGCCCTGCTTTACGAGCTGATTGATCGTCGGCATTCGAAGTCTACGTTCGCTGTCGTTCCATTCGCCCCGCGACTGGCCACAGAGCGGTCGTTTCTGCCTGGTGAATCGAGTGGCGGAGCGACTCCGCCGCCCTGACCCGGTGCGTCACCGAGCGGCAAGAAATTCGCTAAAGCGCCAGCCTTTAAGGAAAACCGTCTTTACTGTCAAGCCACCTCGGCCGGCGAGTCACCGACGAGCCCGCTCTCCTCGTCCGGAAGGCTGCCCACCTCGGGCTCGTGAACCTCGACCTCGAGCTCGTTGTAGCGTTTTGCACCCGTTCCGGCGGGGATCAGGCGTCCCATGATCACGTTCTCTTTCAGGCCGGTCAGGCGGTCGAGCTTGCCGTTGATGGCGGCCTCGGTGAGGACCTTCGTGGTCTCCTGGAACGAGGCCGCCGAGATGAAGCTCTCCGTCGAGAGGCTCGCCTTGGTGATACCGAGGAGAAGCGGCTCGGCCCGGGCGGGCTCGCCCCCCGAGTCCTCGACCCGGCGGTTCTCTTCCTCGAAGCGCCACTTCTCGACGTGGTCGCCGACCAGGAACTCGCTGTCCCCCACGGTGGTGATGCGAACGCGGCGGAGCATCTGCCGCACGATCACCTCGATGTGCTTGTCGTTGATGCGCACGCCCTGCAGGCGGTAGATCTCCTGCACCTCGTCGACGAGGAACTTCGCGAGCGCCTTCTCGCCCATGATGGTGAGGATGTCGTGCGGGTTGGAGGAGCCGTCCATCAGCGCGTCGCCGGCGCGGACGTGGTCGCCCGGGTGCACGCGGATGTGCTTGCCCTTCGGGATCAGGTACTCGCGCTTCTCGCCGATCTCGGGGGTCACCTCGATCTTGCGCTTGCCTTTGGTGTCCCGCCCGTAGGCGATGACACCGTCGATCTCGCTGACGATGGCGAACTCCTTCGGCTTCCGTGCCTCGAAGAGCTCCGCCACGCGAGGCAGACCGCCGGTGATGTCCTTCGTCTTGGTCGTCTCGCGGGGCATCTTCGCGAGGACGTCGCCGGCGGAGACGGTCTCCCCGTCCGCGACGTTCAGATGGATGCCGACCGGAAGCTGGTAGCGCGCTTCCAGGCCGCTCGGGAGCCGGACGGTCTTCCCGTCCGGACCCTTGATCGAGATGCGCGGTGACGGCTGCGTCGCCGCACCCGCGTCCTCCTTCGCACCCTTCTTCTTGCTCTTGGTCTCGACTGGCTGCGGCTGGTTCGCCGTGTAGTCGATGACGACCGTCGTCGAGAGACCCGTGCGCTCGTCGAGTCGGTCCTCGATGGTGACGCCTTCGAGGAGATCGCCGTACTTCGCGACGCCGCTCACCTCGGTGAGGAGCGGCACGGTGTAGGGATCCCACTCCGCGATCTGCTGACCGGGCGTTACCCGGTCGCCGTCCTTCACCTTCAGCTTGGCGCCGGGAACGATCGGATAGCGCTCTCTCTCGCGCTCGCGACCGTGGGCGTCGCTCGGGTCGACGATCGAGAGCTGGCCGCTACGGGACATCGCGACGAGCTCGCCCGCCTTGTTCTGGACGACGTTCAGGGCGTGGTAGCGGACGATGCCTTCGTTCCGGGCCTCGAGCTCCGTCTGCTCCACGTGCCGGCTCGCGGTACCGCCGATGTGAAACGTACGCATCGTGAGCTGCGTTCCCGGCTCGCCGATCGACTGGGCCGCGATCACGCCGATCGCCTCGCCCATGTTGACCATGTGGCCGCGTGCGAGGTCGCGTCCGTAGCAACGGCTGCAGACGCCCTGCGTCGACTGGCACGTGAGAACCGAACGGATCTTCACGTGGTCGACGTTCGCGTCCTCGATGAGCTGGACCTTCTCTTCGTCGACCTCCTCGTTGGCGTCGACGAGCACCTTCTTATCGAAGGGATCGACGATCTCCTCGAGCGCGACGCGACCGAGGACGCGGTCGCCCAGGGACTCGATGATCTCGCCGCCCTCGACGAGCGGAGTCATGTCGATGCCGTCGAGCGTGCCGCAGTCCTCTTCGATGATGATGCAGTCCTGCGCCACATCGACGAGCCGGCGCGTCAGGTAGCCGGAGTTCGCCGTCTTGAGCGCCGTGTCCGCGAGACCCTTGCGCGCGCCGTGCGTCGAGATGAAGTACTGCAGAACGGTCAGCCCCTCACGGAAGTTCGCCGTGATCGGCGTCTCGATGATCTCGCCCGACGGCTTCGCCATGAGACCGCGCATGCCGGCGAGCTGACGGATCTGCTGCGCGGAGCCACGCGCTCCGGAATCCGCCATCATGAAGATCGGGTTGAAGCTGTCGACTTCCTGGACCCTGCCCTCGGCGTCCTTCAGCTTCTCGGTCTTGAGCTCCCGCATCATCGCGTCGGCGATGCGGTCGGTCTTCTCGGCCCAGATGTCGACGACCTTGTTGTAGCGCTCGCCGTCGGTGATCAGACCCTTCGAGTACTGGTCCGCGATCTCCGCGACCTCGGCGTTCGCCTCCTCGATGAAGGACTCCTTCGAGGACGGGATCCGCATGTCCTTGATCCCGATCGAGATGCCGGCCTTGGTCGCGTACTCGTAGCCGATGTCTTTGAGCTTGTCGGCGAAGATGACGGTCGCCTTGTTCTGCGCCCGCCGGTAGGCGATGTCGATCAGGTTCGCGAGCTCCTTCTTCTTCATCACCTTGTTGACTTCGGCGAAGGGAATCTCGCGCGGCACGATTTCGTAGAGGAGAACGCGGCCGACCGTCGTCTCGACGCGCTCGCCGTCGATCCGGACGGAGACCTTCGCCTGGAGGTCGACCTCGCGCTGGTCGTAGGCGATGCGCGCCTCGTCGCGGCTGGCGAAGACCTTGCCCTCGCCGCGCGCGCCCGGACGCGACCGGCTCATCCAGTAGAGCCCGAGAACCATGTCCTGCGTCGGGACGATGATCGGCTTGCCGTTCGCGGGCGAGAGGATGTTGTTGGTCGACATCATCAGCGCGCGCGCTTCGACCTGCGCCTCGACCGACAGCGGCACATGGACCGCCATCTGGTCGCCGTCGAAGTCTGCGTTGTACGCCGCGCAGACGAGCGGATGGAGCTGGATGGCCTTGCCCTCGACGAGGACCGGCTCGAACGCCTGGATGCCGAGCCGGTGCAGGGTCGGAGCGCGGTTCAGGAGGACCGGGTGCTCGCGGATCACCTCGTCGAGGATGTCCCACACCTCGGGACGCTCCTTCTCCACCATCTTCTTCGCGCTCTTGATGGTCGTGACGAGGCCGCGCTCTTCGAGCTTGTTGTAGATGAAAGGCTTGAACAGCTCGAGCGCCATCTTCTTGGGAAGACCGCACTGGTGCAGGCGGAGCTCCGGACCGACGACGATCACGGACCGGCCCGAGTAGTCGACGCGCTTGCCGAGCAGGTTCTGGCGGAAGCGGCCGGTCTTGCCCTTCAGCATGTCGGAGAGCGACTTGAGGGGGCGCTTGTTCGGACCGGTGATCGCACGGCCGCGGCGGCCGTTGTCGAACAGCGCGTCGACGGCCTCCTGGAGCATGCGCTTCTCGTTCCGGATGATGATGTCCGGAGCCTGCAGCTCCATCAGGCGCTTCAGCCGATTGTTGCGGTTGATGACGCGGCGGTAGAGGTCGTTCAGGTCCGACGTGGCGAAGCGGCCGCCGTCGAGCGGCACGAGAGGACGGAGGTCGGGCGGGATGACCGGGATCACTTCGAGGATCATCCAGTCGGGATGGATGCTCGAGCGCCGCAGTGCGTTGACGACCTTGAGGCGCTTCGACAGCTTCTTGCGCTTCGCCTCGCTCGTCGCCGACTTCATCTCCTCGCGGAGCTCGCCCGATACGGTCTCGACCTGGATCTCGCGAAGCATGGTGCGGATCGCTTCCGCGCCCATGTCCGCCTTGAATCCGTCGGGACCGTGCTCCTCTACGGCCTGGCGATAGCGGGTCTCGGTCAGGAGCTCGTGGCGCTCGAGACCCGAGTCCTTCGGGTCGATCACGACGTAGGACTCGAAGTAGAGAATCTTCTCGATCTCCTTCAGCGTGAGATCGAGGACGGTGCCGATCCGCGACGGCAGGCTCTTCAGGAACCAGATGTGGGCGACCGGCGTCGCGAGGTCGATGTGACCCATGCGCTCACGGCGCACCTTGCTCTGGATGACCTCGACGCCGCACTTCTCGCAGACGACGCCGCGATGGCGCATGCGCTTGTACTTGCCGCAGTTGCACTCGTAGTCCTTGGTCGGACCGAAGATCTTGGCGCAGAAGAGACCGTCGCGCTCCGGCTTGAACGTCCTGTAGTTGATCGTCTCCGGCTTCTTCACTTCACCGTGCGACCACGAGCGAATCGTGTCGGGAGAGGCAATCGAGATGCGGAGCGATCCGAACGCGACCGGGTTCTTCGGCTTTTCGAAGAGACTGAAAAGGTCTTCCATCACTCCTCCTAGGACTCCGTTGCGGTCACGGAGGTTGCCTGCGACGTGTCCTCGAGCAGCTCGACGTCGAGCGCGAGGCTCTGCAGCTCCTTCAGCATGACGTTGAAGGACTCCGGCAGACCGGGCTCGAGCACGCTCTCGCCCTTGACGATCGCCTCGTACATCCGCGTGCGACCGACCACGTCGTCGGACTTGACGGTCAACATCTCCTGGAGCGTGTAGGCGGCGCCGTACGCCTCGAGTGCCCACACCTCCATCTCACCCAGGCGCTGTCCACCGAACTGCGCCTTACCGCCGAGCGGCTGCTGCGTGACCAGTGAGTACGGGCCAGTCGAGCGGGCGTGGATCTTGTCGTCGACCAAGTGGTGGAGCTTCATCATGTAGATGACACCCACGGTGACCGACTCGGAGAACGCCTCGCCGGTCCGTCCGTCGTAGAGCGTCGTCTGGCCGTTGTCGGGAAGATGCGCCGCCGACAGGAGTCCGAAGATCTCGTCCTCGGTGGCTCCGTCGAAGACCGGCGAAGCCGTGTGGACGCCGCCGCTCGCCTTGCGGGCGACGTGGCGGAGCTCCTCCGGCTTCATCTTCGAGAACAGGTCCTCGTACGGCTTGCCGTAGAGCTTCTGGAGTCGGTCGCGGAGCTGGTCGTCCGTGTCGCCGTTCTCGGCGTGGGTCGCCAGGTTGTGACCGAGCTGCTTCGCCGCCCAGCCGAGGTGGGTCTCGAGGATCTGTCCGACGTTCATGCGCGACGGCACGCCGAGGGGATTCAGGACGATGTCCACGGGGCTTCCGTCGGCCAGGTAGGGCATGTCCTCCTCGGGGAGGATGCGGGACAGCACGCCCTTGTTGCCGTGGCGGCCGGCCATCTTGTCGCCGACCTGGAGCTTGCGCTTGATGGCGACGAACACCTTCACCATCTTGATGACGCCCGGGGCGAGCTCGTCGCCGCCCTGGAGCCGCGCCTTCTTCTCGGCGGTCACCTGGCGAAGGCGGTCGATCTGATCGCGCATCGCGCGGCACGCACGGTAGAGCTCCTCCTCGGCGCGCTCGTCGCCGATCCGGATGTCGCCCCAGTAGGTGGGCGGGATGCGATCGTCGATGTCCTCGTCGGCGATCTCCTGACCCTTGGCCAGCAGCTGCCGGCGGTGATCGTCCGACACGCGCGTCGTCGCGATCTTGCCGACGAGGAGCTTCTTCGCCTTGCGCGCGGTGCTCTCGCGAAGGATGCGGACCTGATCCGCTTCGTCCTTCTCGAGACGAGCGATCTCGTCCTCCTCGATCTGCCGGGAGCGCTCGTCCTTCGTCACGCCCTTGCGGGAGAAGACGCGCGCCTCGATGACCGTGCCCTCGACACCCGGCGGAACCTTCAGGGAGGTGTCGCGGACCTCGCCCGCCTTCTCGCCGAAGATCGCCCGCAGGAGCTTCTCTTCGGGAGAGAGCTGCGTCTCGCCCTTCGGCGTGATCTTGCCGACCAGGATGTCCTGCGGCTTCACCTCGGCCCCGATGCGGATGATCCCGGACTCGTCGAGGTTGGCGAGCGCCTCCTCACCGACGTTCGGGATGTCCCGCGTGATGTCTTCGGGGCCGAGCTTCGTGTCGCGCGCGACGCACTCGAATTCTTCGATGTGCACGGAGGTGAAGAGGTCCTCCTTCACCACGCGCTCGCTGATGAGGATCGAGTCCTCGAAGTTGTACCCGCCCCACGGCATGAACGCGACGAGCACGTTCCGGCCGAGAGCGAGCTCGCCCATCTCGGTGGCGGGTCCGTCGGCGATCACGTCGCCGGTCTTCACGCGGTCGCCGACCTTCACGATCGGCTTCTGGTTGATGCACGTGCTCTGGTTCGAGCGCTGGTACTTGATGAGCGAGTAGATGTCGATGCCGGTGTCGGCTCCGTCCGAGCGCGACTTGTCGGCGCGGACGACGATCCGGGTCGCGTCGACGTTCTCGACGATGCCTTCACGGCGCGCGACGACCGTCACACCGGAGTCCCGAGCGACGATCGCCTCGACGCCCGTTCCGACGAGCGGCGCATCCGTTCGCAGGAGCGGAACCGCCTGGCGCTGCATGTTCGAGCCCATGAGAGCGCGGTTCGCGTCGTCGTTCTCGAGGAACGGAATCAGCGAAGCGGCCACGGACACGAGCTGGTTCGGCGACACGTCCATGAACTCGACGTCGTCGGGCGGGATCTGCTGGAACTCGCCGCCTTTCCGGGCGGAGATCAGGTTCGAGAGGAACTTGCCGGTCGGATCGACCTTCGCGTTCGCCTGCGCGATCGCGTGGTCCTCCTCCTCGAGAGCAGAGAGGAACCGGATCTCGTCCGTCACCTTGCCCGACTCGGCGCGGCGGTACGGCGTCTCGACGAAGCCGAAGTCGTTCACGCGCGCGTACGTCGAAAGTGAAGCGATCAGACCGATGTTCGGGCCTTCCGGCGTCTCGATCGGGCAAACGCGGCCGTAGTGCGTCGGGTGCACGTCGCGCACCTCGAATCCGGCGCGCTCGCGCGTGAGACCGCCCGGGCCGAGGGCCGAAAGCCGGCGCTTGTGCGTCACCTCGGAGAGCGGGTTCGTCTGGTCCATGAACTGCGAGAGCTGCGACGACCCGAAGAACTCCTTGATGACCGCGGCGACCGGCTTGTAGTTGATGAGCTCCTGCGGCATCAGCGTCTCGATGTCCTGGAGGCTCATGCGCTCCTTGATGGCGCGCTCCATGCGGACGAGACCGATGCGGTACTGGTTTTCGACGAGCTCTCCGACCGCGCGGACGCGGCGGTTTCCGAGATGGTCGATGTCGTCGACCTGGCCGTTGCCGTTCTTGAGATCGATCAGGTAGCGCACGACCTCGAGGATGTCGGTCGCGCGCAGCGTCCCCTGGTCGAGCGGCGCGTCGAGGCGAAGCTTGTGGTTCAGCTTCAGACGGCCGACGCGCGAGAGGTCGTAGCGGTCCTTGTTGAAGAACAGGTTGTCGAAGAACGTGCGCGCCGTCTCGCGGGTCGGCGGATCGCCCGGACGGAGGCGCTTGTAGATCTCCATGATCGCCTCGTCCGGCGTGGAGATCTTGTCCTGCAGCATCGTGTTCCGGAGCCACGGACCCGTGTGCTCGATGAAGAGCGTGTCGAAGCGGTCGATGCCGCGCTCGCGAATCTTCTCGAGCGCCTCGGGCGAGATCTCCTGATTGCACTCGACGAGCACCTCGCCGGTCTCGGGATCGGCGATGTCGTACGCGGCGACGCGGCCGACGACCTCTTCGAGAGCGATCGGCAGCATGTCGACGTTCGCCGCCTCGAGCTGACGGAGAGCACCCTTGGTGAGCTTCCGCCCTTCCTTGATGATGATTTCGTTCGTCTCGGGATGGCGGATGTCGCGGCCGACCTTGATGCCCTGGTGAAGCTCGGGCCGGAACACGCGGCTCGCCTTCTTCCCGTCGATGAGGATCGTGTCCTTCTTGTAGAAGTAGTTGAGCAGATCCTCGGTCGTCATGCCGAGGGCGCGCAGCAGAACGGAGGCGTGGAACTTCCTGCGGCGGTCGATGCGGACGAAGATGATGTCGCGGGGATCGAACTCGAGATCGATCCACGAGCCGCGGTATGGGATCACGCGCGCCTTGTAGAGGAGCTTGCCGGACGCGTGCGTCTTGCCCTTGTCGTCGTCGAAGAACACGCCGGGCGAGCGATGGAGCTGGGACACGATCACGCGCTCGGTGCCGTTGATCATGAACGTTCCGTGCGGCGTCATGAGGGGGATCTCCCCGAAGTAGACCTCCTGCTCCTTGACGTTCTTGATCGACCGCGCCCCGGTGGTCGGGTCGACGTCGTAGATGACCAGGTGGACGGTGACCTTCAGCGGAGCAGCGAAGTTGTTGCCGCGCTGATGGCACTCGTCGATGTCGAACTTGGGTTCGCCGATCGTGTAGCCGACGAAGTCGAGCTCGGCGGTGTCGTTGAAGTCGCGAATCGGGAAAACGGACTTGAAAACGGCCTGCAGACCGATGTCCTTGCGCTGCTCGGACGAGACGTCCTTCTGCAGAAAGTCGTCGTACGAACGCCGCTGGATCTCGATCAGATTCGGGATCTCGACGACGTTCTTGATCTTTCCGAAGTTCCGTCGGGGACGGAAGTTCTCAGCGACCTGCTCAGTCATCTACGCTCCTTGACCCGCACCACGCAGAAAGAGCGGCGCGAAGCCGCTCCTTCCGCGATGCGGAAGCGGATCTGTCGTTCCGACGAGTGGCGCACGAAGCCCCTCTCGGCTTCGCCGCCACGAAAAACTCTGCATCCGTCCGCGCGGCATGCCGCACGCGCGCCGACTACTCCAACGCGACGGTACCGCCGGCCTCCTCGAGCTTCTTCTTCATGTCCTCGGCCTCCGCCTTGGGGCAGCCCTCCTTGACGGGCTTCGGAGCGCCGTCGACGAGGTCCTTCGCCTCCTTCAGGCCGAGACCGGTGAGCTCGCGGACCACCTTGATGACCTGGATCTTCTTCTCGCCCGCGGACTTGAGAACGACGGTGAACTCGTCCTTCTCGACCGCAGCCGCGGCACCTTCCGCGGGAGCACCACCACCGGCAGCCGCGACGGCTACCGGAGCTGCCGCGCTCACGCCCCACTTCTCCTCGAGCGCCTTCACCAACTGGGACACTTCGAGGATGGTGAGCTCGGAAAGGGTGCTGATGATCTCGTCCATCTTTTCTGCCGTGATGGCCATCTCTTCTCCTCACTGCGGGCGGCGCATTCCGCCCTTGGGTTCACCGTGCCGTGCCGGTTCCTTCAATTCGTGGTCGACTCTGGGGTCGAATCTCCGCCCGGTTCGCTGCTCGCCTCGGTCGCGGGCGCCTCCGCCGGAGCCGCCTCCGCCGCGGGCGT
>Ga0194128_10003822_pt1 | contig 22648 bp, 20 predicted proteins | sample TA2KigCa65mmetaG_FD_148650 | JGI IMG/M metagenome (GOLD analysis project Ga0194128, IMG submission 148650) | Freshwater microbial communities from Lake Tanganyika, Tanzania - TA2015037 Kigoma Deep Cast 65m | ecosystem: Environmental > Aquatic > Freshwater > Lake | place: Tanzania: Lake... | reverse complement strand
GCTGTAAGGACCGAGCCAACGCAGGCCACGGACAAAAGACCCGCCGCCCGGAGGGTTTTCGCGCCAAAGGCCGCCTGGCTTCGTTGCTCCTCAGTCGAAGATCCAGGGAGGATATTCTCCTTCGTTGCGCCTCGCCATCCGGCCTTTGGCGCGAAAACAGGACCCCGCGGAATTTTCGGACACGCTCTTAGAGCGCCTTGTCCGGCGGCACATAAGTGGCCAGGCGAAATCGTTCCAAGTCGCGATCGCCTTTCCGCGTGTTGTTGTTCACGCCTTTCAGCTTTTGCGAAGTGCCTTCGATCCACCGCCAATTCTCGGCATGCCCATCGGCAAAGGACAGGATGCCGCCATTCCCGTGCCGGCTGGCCGGCGTATTCTGCCAGTAACCGTTGTTGGGGACTTTGGCTTGCACCGCGAAAAATCCGTCATCGATGCTGTCGGCGTTTTCGTCCACGAACACGAAAGCCTGGCTCGGACTAGGGTTGATGATCTCGACCGATTTCAGGAAAAACGGAATGCCTGGATTCACAAAATCGCAGCAGGCCGGATCGCCCCCCATCCGTCCGCTCATGGAGAAGCTTCGCACGCGGATCACGGCTTTGCCGCCGACTCTGAATCCGAGCGCATCCGCCGGGCAACGATAGATTTCCAATGACTCGTTGTACTTCCATAACTGGCCGTTCCGAATGTCATTGATGTTTGTGGCCCCCGGCAACGAGGTGACATTGCCGCCAATCCAGGCCCTTGGATCGCTGAGGTAGTTGCGCACGATCCGGTCGTTGTGATCGTCCGCGTACAAGGTCCAGGCCAGTGTAAGTTGCTTGGTGTTGTTGAGGCATTTGATGCCCGTGGCCTTGCTCTTGGCTTTAGACAAGGCGGGCAAGAGCATGCCAGCCAGGATGGCGATGATCGCGATAACGACCAGCAGTTCGATCAGCGTGAATCCCGGAGACCGAAAGGCTGTCCGGCGTGGATTGAGGGGGGTGTTTGCGAGGCGCATAAGTATTCGGGTTCTGGTTCGGCTTGGTTGTGGACCACGCGTATGTAGCCCTTCCCCGCTCGCCCGTCAATCATGCGAATCACACGAGAGTGCGATTTGAAGTGTCGGTCAGCGACTCCGTTTGACTTCTCTCTCTCCCCGCGAGGCACGAGTGGGGAGAGAGTTGGAGAGAGGGTTTTCTTGGAAACAGGAGAAACGAGCCAAAGCACCTCCTCTCCCCAGCCCTCACGGCTGTTGAATTATGGACTTTCAGCGCGATTCCTAATCGTAATCCCAATCTTACTCCTACTCGAAGAGCGCTTGTCGCTGAACGATTAGGATTAGGATTAGGAGCAGGAGAACTCCACAGGCTTAATTCAATGGCAGGGCTCCCCAGAAGACTTCGTTGACCGACAGTTTTAATCGCTCCCATAACTGCATCGCCCCCTTGACAGGGCCGGGAATGTGAGCGGGAATCGCGGGCGCCTGACAACGAAATCTTCAGCGAAGATGAACCGACGTTTTCCTCCCGGCATGAACCGCCGCGAATGGCTGCGCGTCAGCGCCGGAGCCCTGCTGGTCGTCGGCGCTTGGCCTGGCCGGCTGCGCGCGGCGGAGAACGGGCGCGGCGGCGCGTTTCGCTTCGTCGCCATCAACGATGCCCACTTCCAGAGTCCACGCTGTCCCGGATGGTTCGAGCGCGTGAGCGCGAGCATCCGGGCGCACGAACCGCGTCCGGAGTTTTGCCTGATGATCGGTGACCTCGCGCAGAACGGGGTCCGGACCGAACTGGGGCCGATGCGGGACGTTTTGCGCTCGCTGCGGATGCCGTCCTACTCCGTGATCGGGAACCACGATTACGTGACGAACACCGATCGCTCGGCCTGGGACGAACTTTTCCCGCGCAGCTTGAACTATCATTTCGAGCACCGCGGCTGGCGGTTTGTCGGGCTGGATTCGAGCGAAGGCACGAAATGGGAAAACACGCGCGTCCAGGCCGCGACGTTGCAGTGGCTCGACGCCGAGCTGCCGAAGCTGGTCCGGGCCGCGCCCACCGTCGTCTTCACCCATTTCCCGCTGGGCGTCCTGGTGCCGTCACGCCCGCTGAACGCGGATGACGTGCTCGACCGTTTCAAAGACTTCAATCTCGTGGCGGTGTTCAACGGCCATTTCCACGGCTTCACCGAGCGCGAGTCCGGCCGGACGACGCTGACCACGAATCGTTGCTGTTCAGTCAGTCGGGGCAACCACGATGGCTCGACCGAGAAGGGCTATTTCCTGTGCACCGCCCGCGATGGCCAAATCCAGCGGGAGTTTGTCGAGGTCAAACCGTGGTGAACGCGGAGATCGTGGTAGGAGGCGAAAGTTTCCTCGAATTCCCTCTCCACGAACCTACCTGATTCAACTACGGATTGCGCGGATTGCACGGATACTGTGCAGACCGTGGGATTGACGACAGATCGACCGGAGAACCGTAGCGCAGATTTTCAATCTGCGGTATCGCCGATTTCCAATCGGCAGGGCGCCGGCAAGTCCCAGCGTGCTCGGACTGGGAGACGCCCCGCAGAATACAATTCTGCGATACAGCAGAGTGCAACTTGGCGCTACGAGCTTTGTCGTCCATCCCGCGGACCAAGCAGTAAGACCTGGATCCGGCAAATGAGGATGCCTGGTCCCTGAGCCGGAAAACCTCGTCAGGAGGCAGCGGCATGAGCAGCTTTGCGTGGTTGCTTTGCTTTCATGCCGGCCTCGGCGTACTCGAACATCTTGCGGATAGTTCGCGCCCTCAACGGTCGGTGACGTCGTGATGGAGGGCTTAAAAGAACGCATTCCTCAGCAGGAGATTCAAGTCGTGCACCGCCAGCGTGAGCCGGGCGAACTGGTCAGCGGTGTCCTCATCCAGCGGGCCGGACTCCACACGCCGTTTCGTGCGCCGAAAGCGAAGGTTCAACGCGAGCGCCGTGTCCGAATCGCCAAGCTCAGCCAGCAGCCGCTGCACCTTCCTGGCTCGTGCTTGCGCTGTGCGAATGATGCGCAACGCCGCGCGCTTCTCCACGCGTCCGGCGATGAACTCTTTGAGCAGCGCGCATTCGAACTGGCGGCAGCGAACCGGGCGGTCCGCGTAGATGCGGCAGCGGTTGTCGGCGCAAAGCCCCGAGCAGGGCTGCGGAAAGCGGATTTTCTTCTTCAGGCGTTCGAGCGGCAAGCCGAGGGATTCCAGACGCCCGGCATCGTCGCCTTCGCGCAGTTCGACGTCCTTGAAGAGCACGCCGTTGCAGCACAGGCCGCAAGCCAAACACAGGGATTCGGGGGAAGCCGTCATAACGCTGAAGCGTTACAGCGTTCCAAAGGTTGAATCGTTAAATCGGTTAAATGGGGGAAAGACTCGAACCAGAAAGGTCTGTGGCCGTTCATTTGAATCCGTCCATTTCAACTGGGGACCACACGCGCCCTCGCGTGTTCCGACCGGCGCCCTCGCCGGTCGGACCGTCGGCAGAAACCGTCTTTCAGAGCCTGTCTGAGAATTGCCTTCTGGATGGAACAGGCCACCGGCCTGTTGCGGCGGGCTACCAGCCCGCCGGGCCTTTTGGCGGCAGGTTGCCGCCAAACACGGGCTGGTAGCCCGTTCCACCCATTTTTCAGACAGGCTCTCAAACAATCGCTCCTTCGGACGGAAGACTGAAGTCGGGGAGGGTGCCGACTGCGGCACGCGAGGGCGCGTGCGGTCTCCATCCGGATGGCTGGGGGGAGTTCACCAAATCTTTGCCCGAAGTTCAGGAGCGCGCCACATGGCCGCACCGGGCTTGATGCCAAACGCGTCGAAGAACTCCCGCATGTTCACGTGCGGACCAATCGCCCGGAACTGCGCCGGGCTGTGCGGATCGACCGTGATGCGGCGGCGCAGTTCGGCCTCGCGCCAGTTAACCCGCCAGAGCTGCGCGAGCGAAAGAAAGAAGCGCTGCTCCGGCGTGAAGCCGCCGATCGGTTTGCGTTTGGACGGATCCTTGGCCAGCGCGCGTTGCAGGGCTTCGTAGGCGATGCTCGTGCCGCCGAGGTCCGCGATGTTTTCGCCCAACGTCAGGCGCCCGTTCACTTTCAGTCCCGGCAAGGCTTCGTAGCCGGCGTATTGATCCACAATTTTCTGGGCGCGGTCTTCGAAGGCTTTCGCGTCGGCCTCCGTCCACCAGTCGTTGAGGTTCCCGCGGGTGTCGTACTTCCGGCCCTGGTCGTCGTAGCCGTGGGTGATTTCATGGCCGATGACGACGGCGATTGCGCCGTAGTTCACGGCGTCGTCCATCTCCACATCAAAGAAAGGCGGTTGAAGAATGCCAGCGGGAAAAACGATTTCGTTCTGGAGCGGGCTGAAATAGGCGTTCACCGTCTGCGGCGTCATGCGCCACTCGGTTCGATCCACGGGCTTGCCGACGCGCGCGAGCTGGCGTCTGGATTCAAAAATCGCGGCGCGTTGCACATTGCCGAGGTAATCGTCGCGCCGGACCTTGACTTTGGAGTAATCGCGGAACTTCTCCGGATGGCCGATCTTTTGGGTGAACCGGCTGAACTTGGCCAGGGCTTTGGCGCGCGTGGGCTCGGACATCCATTCGAGCTTCTGGAGCCGGGCCTGGAAGACGTCCTTGACGTTCGCGATCAACTCTCCCATTCGCGCCTTCGCCGCCGGCGGGAAATACTTCTCGACGTAAAGCTTTCCCAGCGCTTCGCCGATCCCGGCATCGATTACGCGCGCGGCGCGCTGCCAGCGCGGTTCCTGAGCCGGTTGCCCGCGCAGGACCGTGCCATAAAAGTGAAACGACTCCGCTTCCGCCGCCGCGTGCAAATACGGCGCGCTGCTGCGGACGAGGTGCCAGCGGAGATAAGTCTTCCAGTCCGCCAGCGGCCGTTGCGCCAAGAGCTTGCCCAGCGCCGCGAAGAATTGCGGCTGGCGCACGACCACGTCCTTCAACCGGGAAAGCCCGGCTTTGCCCAGATACGGCTTCCACGGGAGCGGCGCGGCCTTCTCCGGCAGTTCGGCGACATTGAACTTGTGGTAATTGGCGATGGGATCGCGAAGTTCGACGCGCGTTTTGCTGGCTTTGGCCAGCTCGGTTTCCAATTCGAGGATCGTGGCCGCGTGTGATTTCGCTTCGGCTTCGGTTTCACCAAGCAACCCGAACATCCGGGCGACATGGGCGCGGTAGGCCTCGCGTTGCTGGGCGAAGGAATCGGAAATGTAATAATCGCGGTCGGGCAGGCCGAGTCCACCCTGGCTCAAGTAAAACGCATAGACCTCGCTGTTCTTCGCGTCGGGGGACACGAACGGCTGGAAGAACGCTGCGATGTCGCTCTGATGGAGTTCCGCGAGCAGGACGAACAAATCGGCGGTGGACTTGAGAGCGGCGACGCGCTTCAGATCGCGTTCGATCGGGCGGAAGGCAAGTTGCTCGATTCGATTCGTGTTCATGGCCGAGCCGAAGAAATCGCCGACCTGACGGGCGGGCGTGCTTTGGCCGGCTCGTCCAGCGGCGCAATCTTGGAGAATGCCGCGAATCAGCGCCCAGTTCCGTTCCTGCAATTCCTCGAAGCCGCTCCAGCGCGATTTGTCGGAGGGAACGGGGTTGTTTTTCATCCAGGTCCCGGCCGCGAAGCGGAAGAAATCGGCGCCGGGATCCACCGACTTGTCCATGTATTCGACGGAGAAACGGGGAACGGGCGGCGGGGAATCGGCGGCCCAGACATTTCGGGGCGACACAACCGAGAAGCCCAGAACAATCGCGAGACCCAATTTCGCCGCGGCGCATTTGGTGAGGAACGGATGTGATGGCATAGGGCCGCGACGTTAGCCGACGCACCGTTCCTTTGTCAGCCTTCGATTGCGGGGAGATCCGGACCTCGGTGCATCCACATGCTGTCGGTGGCACAGGCAACTTGCCTGTTCCGTCCAGCTACCAGCCGGACGAACGGTCGCGGATCAGTCCCGGACGGATCGCAAGGAATTACGCGCGACCTTTCACGCGGCAGGTTGCCGCGCGAGGCGGGCTGGTAGCCCGCTCCACCCAGCTAGTGATGTGTCTCACAAATGGCTGGAGTTATGCCGCAAAGAATTTTGGCCTCCCGCGAGGCGCGAGCGACGCGCATACCCCTGGTGGGTCTGTAAGGCGCGAGCAACGAAGCGGGAGGCCAAAAGACCTGCGGCCCGAAGGGTTGCGCCGAAAACGGTCTGGGGCTGCGTTGCTCCTCGGTCGCAGAGCACTGGGGCTATGCTCCCTCGTCGCGCCTTGCCCCAGGCCGTTTTGGGCGCAACATAACTCCAGCCATTTGTGAGACACATCACTAGGCCTTCATGGAACCGACAACTCGAGGATGCACCACCTTTTAGCCCAGCCATTCCTTCAGCACGTGCAGATCTTTCTTGAACGCGGCGATCATTTCTTTGCCGGCCTGGAGCGGATATTCGTGATGCTGCGAAATCGGGCCGTTGAAGGTGGACCTTTTGAGCGTTTGGAAAAAGGAACGATTGACCATGCCAGCGCCCAACGGACACCACTCTGCTCGCCACCCGCGCGGTCCTTTTTGCCAGAGGAAGTCCTTCACGAACACCGCCGTGTAATGCCGTTCCATCAGCCGCGCTTCGATGGGCCAGGACATCCCGCCTTCCAACGTCGCATGTCCGATGTCGAAGCAAATGCCCATCTGCCGCGGGTCCAGGTCCTTGATCAAATCGTAAATGTCCCAGACCGGCGCGCCCACGTAATCGGACCCGGAATGATTCTGGAATCCCGCGCACAGGCCGAGCTCCTGGTTCAGCGCCGCCAGGTCCCGCAGTTCCGCCCGAATCTCGTTCAATTGTTCGGGGATGGGCCGGTTCGCGTTGTATTTCCAGAAGGAGAGGCGGTAGCGCTTGACCCCGAGCTTGCTCGCGGTGCGCAGCACTTTTTGCGTCAGCGGCTGCGACGGATTGCGGATGTCGGTGCTGAGAATGGCCAGCTCCAGTTTGCGGCGCTTCAACGCCTCCGCCATCTTAGGCAAATCGTCTTCGACGCGTTCCGGTTCGATCTGGCCTTTGGCGCGCACCGGACACTCGATGCCGTCCCAGCCGACCTCGGCGACGAGGTCCGCCGTGTCATCGGCGTTCAGGTTTTGAAAAGGTTTGGAGAAGCCGAGGATTTTGAGTCGCCGCAGGGAGGACTCCTCTGCCGCGCGGGAGGGTTGCGGCACGGCGAGTGCAGCGGTGGCGGCGGCCGCGCTCGCGATAAACTGGCGGCGGGAAACGGAATAGCTGGCTTTCATGGTCTTGGATTCATGGTTCACCACTGCTTACCAGATCGTCAAAGAATTCCAAGCTCCACCAATGCCAAGCGCGGCCATCGAACTCGTCGTGCAGCCTGAAATTATCGCAAATCGTTACGATTTTCCAGAACACGGACTGTCTTGTCCGTACCTGTTTAGCATGCCCGGCAAATCCAATGAGCCGGGTGAAGCTCGCTTCCTTTTCCCTCACCCTGGCCCTCTCCCCAAGGAGAGGGAAGCGGTGCAGCCGTCGTGGGACAATCCGCAGCCTCCCTTAATGACCCCAACCTGGCATCAGTTCTCCCTCTCCCCAAGGGAGAGGGCTGGGGTGAGGGGGAACGAAACGCCAATCCCTCTACGAATCGAGAATTGTCCGAAACGCTAGACAGGTATCCATGTCCGCGCGTTCCAGTGCCATGTCCCGACTCGCGGACAAGGCTGTCCGCGCTCCTTTTGAAAGGGACGGCGCGCCAAACCGACAAGAATTTCCTTGAAACCAACCTTCCCGGCAGGGTCAATGTCGCGGTGCCAAAACTGAAAACAGAAGCCGCGTTATGGTAAAAATCCCTGTCCTGCGTTGGGGCCAGCCCTACGAAAGCCTCGATGCCGATCAAGTCGTTCATTTCATCACGGGCGAGCCGCTCGCCAAAGTGAGCCAGGCCAACCCCGGCCTCCTCGCCAAGGACATGCGCAAGTCCCAGCGCGCCCGCGATGCTCTGCGCGAAATCCCCATCCGCGATCTCGTGAGGATCATGAAGAAGGCGGGCGAGCTTTACAAAGACGCCACGCTTCCCATGGGCGACGGCGTGCAATCGCCGGATGATTTCGCGCGCCAGCAATCGGCTTCCACCGGCCTGCCCGAACACATGTGCAAAGCGAACATGGCGAAGAACCATTTCGTGCTCTCGAACATGGACCGGATCCTGGATTGCCTGACGCGTGGACTCGACCTGGAGATTCTCACCCGCGGTTACGGGATGGAGTCTCGCGGCGTGATCGTGAGTTATCAGGCGCAGACGCCCGTGCTGGGCATGGTGTTGCCTTCCAATTCGCCCGGCGTCCACACGCTCTGGCTCCCCGTGGTCCCGATGCAGATTGGATTGATCCTCAAGCCCGGACCGCAGGAGCCCTGGACGCCGTACCGGATGGCGGCGGCGTTTATCGAGGCGGGTGTGCCGAGGGACGCCATCGGGATTTATCCTGGGCTGGGCGAAATGGGCGCCGAAGTGGTGAATCGTTGCCGGCGCACGATGATTTTTGGGAGCACGGAAACGGTCAAGCGTTACGAAGGCAACCCGCGCGTCCAGGTGCACGGCCCCGGGTTCAGCAAGATTCTCCTCGGCGATGACGAGGTGGACAACTGGGAGAAGTATCTCGATCTGATGGTGGACAGCGTTTATCTGAACAGCGGCCGCGGCTGCATCAATTGCTCCGGCGTGTGGGCTTCGCGCCACACGAAGGAAATCGCCCAGGCCCTGGCCGAACGCCTCGGCCCCATCGACGCCAAGCCGCCGGAAGATCCCACGGCGGCGCTCGCGGCGTTCACCGTGGCTGGCCAGGCTCAGGCCGTGCACTCGACGATTCAGGACAAGCTCAAAGAAGACGGGGTGACGGATATGACCGCGAAGTTCGGCCCGCGCTTGATCGAAAAGGAACGCTGCGCGTATCTCCGGCCCTGGGTTATTCATTGCGATTCACCCGAACGGAAGATCGCCAACACCGAGTACATGTTCCCTTACGTCACCGTCGTGGAGTGCCCGCAAGATCAGATGATCGAAAAGATCGGGCAAACGCTGGTCGGCTCCGCGATCACGAAAGACAAGGCCTGGGAACACGAGTTGATCGACGCGACGAACATCGACCGGTTGAACATCGGCCCGATCCCGACCATCAAGCTCGACTGGCTCCAGCCGCACGAAGGCAACATCGTCGATTTCCTCTTCCGCGCCCGCGCCTTTCAAATGCCGCCGGAGCGGCTGGCCACGAAGTGATCGGTCGTCAGTAATCAGTGATCAGTAATCAGTCGCCAGTGATCGGTAAGGCAAAGTAGGGCAGGCTTCCAGCCTGCCCGCGTTTCAAACTTGGAATTCAAGATCGGAAATCACGCCGGCCGGGGCGCGAGACGGACCCGCGGGTAAGCCGGTTTGGAAGCGGGCTGATCGCCGCGGTGATTCGCCGGAGCGGAGGCCAGGGCGATGAACTCCGTTTGACTGCGGTGCGGAGGTGTTCCCTTCTTCAAAGGCAGCACGCGGTACGATCCATCCGCTTGCAGACTCCGCGCCTTGACGTTGTCCCGCAACAGGACCGCCAGAATCTCCTCGATCACCCGTTCCCGGAGATTCCCGTCCAGAATCGGGAACGCCACTTCGATCCGCCCAAAGAAATTCCGAGGCATCCAATCCGCGCTCCCTACGAACACTTCCGGCTGGCAGGCGTTCTCGAAATAGTAGATGCGGCTGTGCTCCAGAAAACGATCCACGATGCTGCGGACGGTGATGTTGTCGCTGATGCCTTTAAGTTGAGGACGCAGGCAACAAATGCCGCGCACGATCAGGTCAATCTTCACGCCGGCCTGGGAGGCGCGGTAGAGCGCCTCGATGATCTGCGCATCCACCAGCGCGTTCATTTTGGCGATGATTCGCGCCGGCAGCCCCTTCCGCGCGTTCTCTGCTTCTCGCTCGATCAGCGCGACCATGCGCGAATGAAACTCGAACGGCGCGACGACGAACTGCCGCATCCCCTGGAACTGGCAAATCCCGGTGAGCAGGTTGAACACATTCGTCGCGTCCTCGCCGAAATCCTCGCGGCAAGTCAGCAAACCGATGTCCGTGTAAACCCGCGCCGTGGTGGGATTGAAGTTGCCCGTGCTGAGATGGAGGTAGCGCCGAATCCCGTCGGCGTCCCGGCGGACGGCCAGCGCCATCTTGCAATGGATTTTGTATCCCACCAGACCGTACACCACGTGGACCCCTGCTTCTTCCAGCCGGCGGGACCACAAAATGTTGTTCGCCTCATCGAAGCGCGCCTTCAATTCCACCACCGCCGTGACTTGCTTGCCGTTCCGCACCGCGTTCATGAGCGCGCCGACAATTCGCGGGTCGCCACCGGTGCGATAGAGCGTTTGCTTGATCGCCAGCACCTGCGGGTCTTCGGCGGCTTGTTCGAGGAATTCGACCACGCTGCCGAAGCTTTCGTAGGGATGATGGAGGAGGATGTCCCGCTGGCGGATCGTCGCGAAGACGTCCGGTTGATCGCGCAGCGCTTTGGCCACGGGCGGGACCTGCGGCGGGTCGCGGAGCTCCGGCGCGTAATCCCCTTCGCAAATCGTCATCAACTTCGCCGGGTTGAGCGGGCCGTCGATCACGTAGAGATCCTCTTCCGTCAAGCGCAAGGTTTCCAGAAGCTGGCTTTGAATCGCAAGGGGACAATCGCGTTCCACCTCCAGCCGCACCGCGTCGCCTTTGCGGCGATTGTGCAATTCGTTTTCCACCGCCCGGAGCAAGTTCTTTTCTTCTTCCTCGTCGATGTAGAGTTCGCTGTTTCGCGTGACGCGGAACAGCCAGTGCCCGCGAATCTTCATGCCGGGGAAAAGGTCGGCCAGGAAGTTAACGATGATGCGTCCGAGGAACACGTATTCGCGCCGTGGATCCGGGTGCGGCAGCCGCACCAGACGGGGCAGGACGCGCGGGACCTGGACCACGGCGAGCCGCTCCCGGTTTTCGCCTTCGTGTTTTCCTTGCAGTTGCACGATGACGTTCAGGGACTTGTTGAGCAGTTGGGGAAACGGGTGCGCCGGGTCAATGCCAAGCGGCGTCAGCACGGGGCGAACCTCCGCCCGGTAAAACTTCTCTATCCAGGCTGCGTCCCGGGCGCTGAGTTCCTTGCAGGCAAGGAAGCGGATGCCCTGCTCGGCCAGGCCCGGCACGAGTTGCTCCCGCCAGCAGGTGTACTGCTGTTCCACCATGCGACGGACACGTTTGTGAATCACACGGAACGTCTCCGATGCGGTCAACCCGTCGATGCTCCGTTCCGACGCGCCGCTTTCCATCTGTTGTTTGAGACCCGCAACGCGCACTTCGAAGAATTCGTCGAGGTTCGAGCTGACGATGCAGAAAAACTTCACGCGTTCGAGCAGCGGGTTGCGTGTGTCCAGCGCCTCGTCCAGCACGCGCAGATTGAATTCAAGCCAGCTCAACTCGCGATTGATGAAATGCTCGGGGCCAAACCTGGTCTTCTCTTCTTCCATATCCGTCCGGGGATTACACCAACCTGCGCGCGAAAAGCCAGAGGCAAGTGGGCAGGGGGGGGAATCCCAACGGGATTCTGCCTCAAAGCCCAGGGTTGCGAGGCACGAGCTACCCGAGTGCAGGGCCGAATTGTGAATCTGCGCAACGAGAAACTCGGTCCAGCTCCGCCGGCGTCGGGCTTTTTCGGGCTTGCCACTGCGATGCCCCGTGCGCAAATTCCCGACCGCACCACATTCCAAAATCATGAAGCCGAATCTTTCTCCACGCATTGCTCTCGCCGTGCTCTTCCTTGCCACCGCCACTCAAGCCGCAGCCGCAGCCGATGGTTTCAGGCTCGAACCTGGCTACCTCAGCCTGTTCAACGGCAAGGATCTGACCGGCTGGGGCTACCGGACGAACAACTTCGACGGCAAGACGGCCAGCAGCGACGGGCGCTACACGGCCAAGGACGGCATTCTTACCGTCAACGCCCGGGAGCCTCGCTTGTTTCAGGTGATCTGGACGACGCGCGAGTTCCCGAAGAATTTCAACTTGAAGCTCGAATTCCGCGCCGCCGTGAACGCCGACAGCGGCATCTTCATTCGCAAACCGCAACTGCAATGCCGCGATTACCTCGTCGCCGGCCCGTACAAAGCGCTCCAGAAGTACAAACCGCAAGACTGGAATGAAATTGAAGTGACTGTGAAGGACGGCGTCGCGCATTGCACGTGCAACGGCGAAGTGCTCGAAGCCGCGCTGAAAGTCCCGGAGACCGGCCCCATCGGCCTGGAAGGGGATCGCGGGCAAATGGAATACCGCCGCATTCGGCTGAAGGAATTGCCGTGATGCAATTGGAGGCTGCTCTTGAACCTGCGCGGAAAAAAGCTCGGTTTGCTGATTTCCGCCCGGCCTGGCCAGCCCAACTTCGATCGCGGCCTCAAGTTGGCCGAAGCGGCTCTGGCGGCAGGTGTGGTCGTCTATCTCTACTGCATCGACGACGCGGTCGCCGGCGTGAGCGACGCGAGATTGCAGCTTCTCAAACAGCACGGGCTTCACCTTTACGCCTGCGCTTTCGGCGCCCATCGACGCGCCTTGCCGCTCAACGATCTCGCGACTTACGCGGGCCTTTCCGTGGTCAACGAATTGATCGAGGCGACCGACCGCTTCGTGAGCTTCAATTAATGAGCCGAAGCATTTTGTTCGTGGTCACCAGCGATCCCCGGTCGAGCGCGCGCCCGGCCGAGGCGATCCGCATCGCAGCGGGCGTTGGCGCATGGAAACAGGTGGATGTCCGCCTTCTTCTCCACGGGGCCGCGGCGCTGGCGCTGGGCGAATCGCCGGAGGAATGGGTCGATGCGGATCACTTCATCCAGTACTTGCCCATCATTCGCGACTTGGGCCGGCCCGTTTACCTGGAGAAGGGCAATGCGTTCCTGAACCTGCTTGGCCAGCCGATCTGTCCAATTCAAGAGTTGACTCAAACCGAGCTGGCGACTCTGACCGCGCAATGCGAGTACGTGACGCGCTTCTGAACCCTGAACCCCTTCTTCTAGGACGATGCGCCGCGCGCTGCACATTTTAACCACACCGAATGACCCTCTGGCTGAGACCGTGATCGACGGCCAGCGCCAACTGCCGGATCAGGAGGTCACCGTGGTGGACTGCAACGCGCGGGAGCCGGACTATCAGGGGTTGCTGGAGGAAATCTTTCGCGCCGATTCGATCCAGGTCTGGTAAACCCAACGCCATGGCCACGGTGACGTTTTACACCAAACCGAATTGTCCGCTGTGCGACAAGGCGCTGGAACAAATCGAGCGCGCCCGTGGCCAATGCGCGTTCGATCTGGTCGAAATCAACATTCTCAGCGACCTGGAAATCTACGAGCGGTACAAGCACGCCATTCCGGTGGTGGCCGTGGAAGGCGTGGAGGTCTTCCGTTACCGCCTGTCCAGCGACGATTTCGTCGCCCGCTTGAAAGCCGCGACCAAGCCATCCTCATTCTAACTGGTAAGGACGCGTTCCACCGCGTCCCTGACCCTGAGGAGGCTTTCCTTGAAACGTGGCGCAGACATTCCTGTCTGCGGGTTGGCGGGACTTTCCAGTCCCGTCCGCCGGGCGACTGGAAAGTCGCAAGAACCGGCAGGCTGGAAAGCCTGCTCTACGGACGTGCATTGGGACCATGAACGGGATTACGGCGGACCGGCAGGTCCGCCCTACCGACGCGTTCACAGAGAGCCCGGCCTAAGCTTCTCCAACTGCTCTTGTCGTATCAGCCGTTCCCGATGCGGTTCGTTATCTCGATTCCAGCGGCGGAGGGCCTCGTCTGCCTTGTCCAAGAACAACCGCTGAAGGGTTATCCCTTCCACATGCCCGTCGCAAAAGACCGCGTTCAACCGGCCTCTGTGCCGTTTCCGAGCCACCCCTGTCTGAGCGGGGCCAGCATCACCGAGGTTGCCCCTCAACATCATGCCGGCAGTCTCGTAGATCCTTCCGTCATCAGTGCGACCAAAAGAATCTCCAATGGCCATCATGTCACTTGGGTTTTTGACCTCCGCCTCTGCGGTCGGACGTAGAGGCCACGGACTTGGCAGACCCGGTCCTGACCCGCCGATGCCCAATGGCTCTGAAGCGCCATCCTCAAGTCCGCGAGCGTTATAGCCGTAGCTTCGGCCCAATCGGCCTATGGCTGCCCCGGTTTTATGAGTCGGACAGAAAAAAGGTCGCTCGACTGGGTTTGGCGGTCCGCGGAAAGCTTTTCCTGTTCGAGATAGAACCTCAATGCCCACTCCCAGTCCAAACCGCGATAATCCCGCAAGTAATGGGCCAGGCGAGCCGTCTCGCGCTCCGCCAAATGGTAAAAAGGATAAAATTCCTGATCTCCGACAAACAGGGTCAACGTCACGCCCAACTGGCGCAGATTGTTCCTGCACTTGATTGATTGCCCTGCCGACTTCGATCGGGAAAGTGTCGGCAGCAGCAGGCTGGCCAGTAATGCGATAATCGTGATTACGACCAGCAGTTCGATCAGGGTGAAAGCAACCATGCCCCGCCCGCTCGCGGGACGCGCATGAAGCCGCTTGATCTCCATAAACCTGCCTTCGTGCCTTGCGGAGGCATTCAAGCCCCTGCGCGAATGAAGAGGCAAGCCGAATTTCGAAAGCAGACGTAGTCCCGGTTTCTGACGTGGCCGTGTTGTCGATTCATGTCGTGCCCAACGACGAAACGATCCCTTCGGCGGCGGCCCTCGGATCGGACGCCGCGTAAATGGGCCGGCCAATGACCAGAAAATCGGCACCCGCCTGGATCGCTTCCCCCGGACTCAGCGTCCGTTTCTGGTCGTCTGCTTTGTCCGCCGGACCTCGAATGCCCGGGGTAACAAGCTTCAGCGTGGAGGGCACGATCTGGCGCAATCGCGCCACCTCCAGCGGTGAACAAACCAACCCGCGCAAGCCCGATTTCACCGCAAGATCAGCCAGCCGCTCTACTTGCCGGCTCACGTCGGGTTCGATCCCGACCTCGCTGAGTTCATTGGAATTGAGGCTGGTCAGGACGGTCACCCCCAGCACGAGCGGAGCCGCACATCCCAGTTTTTGCGAGGCTTGCTGCGCGGATTGTTCGGCTGCGGCCATCATGGCCCGCCCTCCGCTCGTGTGGACCGTCAGCATCTGCACATCCAACTGCACCGCGGCCGCCACGGCTTTGGCGACGGTGTTGGGGATGTCGTGAAATTTCAGGTCGAGAAAAACGGCGCTGCCCAGTTCGCGAAATTGCCGCACGATGCTTGGTCCGGCGTGCGTGAACAGTTCACTGCCGATTTTGAACCCGCCGACAACTCCGGCCAGTCGTTTGGCAAGCTGAAGGGCCTCTTCCGCAGTCGGAACGTCGAGCGCAACCAGAACAGGATTTTGCACGGCCCAATCTAAGCATGAGCTGTGTGGCTTTGTCATCTGAAGTCCAGAGATGCGCCCTGCGCGGACGAATCCGGCGCGAGGGTAACGCGATAGAACCGATGCGGAACCGTCTTCGCATCCAGATCCGTTATATCGAAAAATCCGTCGGCGGTGATCGTGTTCGTCGCGATGGGCGACCATTGCAACAGATTCGCGGACGCCTCCAGCACGTAGATGAGGCCGGGTTCTCCCGTGACGCGCAATCGCAAACTCGCGCGATCCCGATCGAAAGCCACGCTGGCGGCCGGGGTCCTGGATTGAATGACCAACGCGGCGTCCACAGTCGCTCGCGCTCCTCCGCCCGTAGAGGTGAAAGTCAGCCGCGAAGAGTGAGTGCCCGCGGGCAGGGCAACTGCATTCGCGTTGAGAGAAATGTCGATGACCACTTCCGCCCCGGCGTCCAGGTGCCCGCCCTCAACCGAAAGCGTCAACCACAACGGCACACCCGACGCCGTCCATTCCAGACTGGAGTCGCTTGGATTCTTGAGCGTGAGACTGGCCCTGGCGGGCAGGAACGGCCCACCCGGCGCGCCGCTGAAACGCAGCGTATCCGAAGCAGAAACCACGAGCGAGGCGGTCGGAGAAATGGCCGTCAGGACGACCAGGCTCTCGGTATTGCCCTGGCCATTAGTCCTGTTTGTGAACGCGATGCGGTTCGTGTGCGTGCCGTCGGGCAATTCGTTGGCGTCGCTACCGACCGAGGCAGTCACCGTCGTTCCGTCTCCGGCCGCCAGAGTGCCTCGGACCGGTGTGACGGAAATCCATTCCTTGGACGCCGTGGCGGTCCACTCCACGGCGGCGTCGCCCGTATTGACGAGCGTGAAGATTTGCGTGGCGGGGTTGAACGGCCCGCCCACAAAACCGCTCGACACGAATGCCGAAGGCGGCGTCACCTCTAGAATGCCATTCGTGCCATTGACCGCCAGCGTGACGGAACGGCTGGTATTTCCGCTGCCGCTCTTCAGATTGATGAAATCAATCGCGTCCAGATAACTCCCCGCCCGCAAGCCCTGGGCTTCAGAATTAATCGTCGCCGTCACAACCGCGCTCTGTCCCGCGGCCAGCGTGCCGTTCGTCGCGGACAGCGAAAGCCAGGGCTGCCGTTTTCTCGCGGCCCAGTCCAGACTCGACGTCGCCGTGTTCTGAATGACGTAAGCCTGGCCGGGCGGGTTGAACGGCCCGCCGACGGGACCGGATGAATTCAAGGCCACGGACGGCGTCACGACCATTCCGCCCCTCGAGGAGGGAACAAACAAAATCGCCTGATTGTTGCGGAGCAGCGTGCTCCCATCGTAGGAGTACCTTCGCGCGACCAATCCCGTTTCGTTCTCGATCCCCACGGTGGCCGTCTTGCCTGCGCCCCGGCTGCGGCTGGGTTGGACCTGCAAATATTGAAAGAGAATTTCATTCGACCCTTCGCTCAACACCACTTGAAACGTGAACGAGTAATCAGACCGCTCCTTGTGCGACACGTTCACCCACGAGATGACCGCGCGCCGATTCGGCGCGGCGCCGACCGATCCGATGCGCACTTTGCCGCCGGAAGGCGGATTCAGATCGTCCCACCACGGGCAAATCACGGCGTTGGGCAGGCCGGGACTGGGCAAATCCGTGTTGGCAGAGGTGTCCAGGCGCTGATTGGTGAAGCCGATCAAGCCATTTGCGCCGACATAAAGCTGTTCATAGTTTTGCCCGTAAAAATTGAAACTGAACGGCAAGGCTCGCGCCGCGCTGACGTCGTTGTCGCTCAGGCTGATCTCAGGCATCGAAGCAGGATCGATCCAGTTGAAGGTCGCGCTTCGCACCTGGTAATTGGCGACGGCGGAAATCGTGCGGCTTTTCCGGCTCGTGTTCCCGCTCGCATCGGTCACGGTCAACGTCACGGTAAAATTTCCTTCGCTGCTGAACACGCGCGTTTGAGTTTGAGCGGTGCTCCGGGCGCTGCCGTCCCCGAAATCCCATTCGAGCCGGAGGTTTTCGCCCACGGACGTGTTCCGAAATTGCACGCTCAGCGGCGGACTTCCCGCTGTGGGCGAGGCGGTGAAGTCCGCGATCAAATTGGCCGTGAGCGCGCGCTGCAGGTTGAGGCGGCCACCGGTCGCGCACCGGCCCGCCAGGCTAGGCAACGGATCAGTCGTGGCGAGCACGCGGTTGATGATCTGACGATACGATTCGGTGGGATGCAACGCGCGCAGGAGCGCGATCGCGCCCGTCACGTGCGGCACCGCCATCGAAGTGCCGCTGCTGTAGGTGTACGACGAATCCGAGGTGTTGAACGTGGAGTAAATCGTGGAGCCGGGCGCCGCCAGATCGACCGTGGCCGCTCCGAAATTTGAGAAACTCGCCAGCGCATCGGTCCGCGTCGTGGCCGCCACCGAGACGATGTTGTCCAGATTGAAGTTGGCTGGATAAAAGGAAAGCGCGTCGTTGTTGTTGCCCTCGTTGCCCGACGCAGTCACAAAGATAATGCCCGCGTCGCGCGCCCGCTGGATGGCACTGAGCAGAAACGTCGAGTTGCCCGTGTCGCCCCAACTGGCATTGATGACCTTGGCGCCCTTCGCGCGCGCGTAATCCAGGCATTGAATCGCGTCCGAGGTCGAACCGTAGCCCGTGCTGTCGAGAAACCGGCAAGCCATGAGCTGAATTTTCCACGCGACGCCGGCGACGCCGAGCCGGTTGTTGCCCACCGCTCCGATAATGCCGGCGACGTGCGTGCCGTGGCCGTCGGAGTCTTTCGGGTCGCCCGTGTTGTTGACGGCGTCGATGCCATAAACGTCATCGATGATTCCATTCGCATCGTCATCGACGCGGTTGGTTCGTTTGTCCCGGCCGAGCGCGTCCAGGCCTGATTCGCCCGGATTGACCCACATGTTGCCCGCCAGGTCCTGGTGGGTGTAACGAATCCCGCCGTCGATCACAGCCACGACGATATTGCTGGCGGAGTTCAGGACATCCCACGCGGCGACGGCCTTGATGTCGGCGTTGGGCAAACCCCCGTTTTGGCCGGTGTTGCGCAGGTTCCACTGTGTGCCGTCGGTGAAGCGCGGATCGTTGGGCGTGACCGCGGCGCGAATCCAGTAGTCCGGCTCCGCGCGTTCAATCAGTCCGCTCGCGCGGAATCTCTCCAGAAAATTGGGCACTGCGGCGGCCGGGGGCAATTCGACGACATCGACATTCTCCAAACTTTTGAAGCGGCGGACAACTCGGGTTCGGTGGCGGGAGTGGAGAGTTGCGAGTTCTTGCAGATTCGCGCTCTCCTTGAGTTGAACCAGGATTCGATCCGGACGGAAGCCGGGTTCGCGATTCGCGTCGGCGGCGGGGGATTGGCCGAACGACGCGGCGTTCCATTCCAGCGCCGCCACCAGAAGGAGGATAGTTGCAAATCTGTTCACGGGTAGCCCAAAAAATTTACAGCGAGATTCATGCCAGTTTGTGGCGTAAGCCGTAATCAGACAGGGGGAGCGCACGCGCCTCGCGCGCGGTGGCCGGCGCCCTCGCCGACCACATTCAATCGACCAAAACCGTCCTGCCGTCATTAGAGCGTGTCCGAAAATTCCGCGGGGTCCTGTTTTCGCGCCAAAGGCCGGATGGCGAGGCGCGACGAAGGAGAATATCCTCCCTGGATCTTCGACTGAGGAGCAACGAAGCCAGGCGGCCTTTGGCGCGAAAACCCTCCGGGCGGCGGGTCTTTTGTCCGTGGCCTGCGTTGGCTCGGTCCTTACAGCCCGCGTTGGGGATGCTCGGACCTCGCCGCCTTGGCCACAGCCAAAATCCCTCGCCGCAGGACCCCGCGCAATTTTCGGACACGCTCTTAGAGACATAGTAGCATGGTTTCAACGACGCTCTGACCGGCGAGGCGCCGGTCAGGACACGCGAGGGCGCGTGTGCTCCCCATACGCTACTGCATATCTACCTTCATGCTCAGATTCGTCTATCATTTGTTCAAACTTAAGGCGAAGGCGGATTACGGCGGGATTAAGGCGGTGATTTTCATTGTTTGTCCTCCGGAGCTTGACAGCATTCGCGCCGCATGAAAATCCGCGAAATCAAGTGCGCCGGCCTGCGTGGCGCTACGCCGGAAGGAGGCTGGAGCAACGAACTTCGCCCCGAAGATTGCGTGCACACGCTCGTCGCCGTGCACACCAACGAAGGATTGATCGGCCTGGGCAGCGTGTTCACCAACGATCAACTCGTGCGGGCGGCGCTGGCGGTGCTCGAACCGCTTTACCGCGGCGAGAACGCGCTCGAACCCGAACGCGTCAGCGAGAAGCTCCACCAAAACACTTTCTGGCTCGGACGCGGCGGATCGATCACCCACACCATCAGCGGCATCGACATCGCGCTTTGGGATTTGCTTGGGAAGGCCACGGGCCAGCCCGTGGGGCGGCTGCTCGGCGGACGTTATCGCGAGCGCGTCCGGCCTTACGCGTCGATCCTCATGGATCAGCCCGAAGTGCTGGCCGGCCATTTGCACAAGATCAAAGCCCAAGGATTTCGCGCGTTCAAAATCGGTTGGGGACCGTTCGGACGCAAAAGCCACACACTCGACGAAGCTATCGTCCACGCGGCGCGCGAAGCGGTCGGGCCGGAGTCACTGCTCATGGTGGATGCCGGCGCCAGCGACGCGTTCTGGCCGCAAGGCTACAAATGGGCGCTGCGCACCGCGGACATGCTGGCGAACTACGATGTCTTTTGGTTCGAGGAGGCGCTGGTGCCCGACGCGCTCAACGATTACGTGGAGTTGCGCCGCCGCGCGCCATTGCCCATCGCCGGCGGCGAAGTGCTCACGCGCCGGCAAGCCTTTCAACCGTGGCTGCAGGCGGGCGCCTTCGACATCGTCCAACCCGACGTGACCAAAGTCGGCGGCATCAGCGAAGAACGTCGCATCGCGTGGATGGCGAAAGAGAATGGCGTGCGCTTCATTCCGCACGGGTGGAACACCGCTGTGGGTTTGGCCGCTGATTTACAACTGGCCTCGGCTTTTCCGGACACGGAACTCGTGGAGTACCTCACCGGATCGCCGTTCATCGACGAGATCGCCGGCGGCGGCTGGCGGCTGGATGCGGAAGGCATGCTAGCAATTCCCGACAAACCTGGACTCGGACTCGAACTGAATCGTGAGGCCGTAGCGAAATACACGCGCGGCGAACGGTTGTTGGATTAAATTAGGATGATTCCCAACGCCGTGTCATTAAGCGCGGTTTATTGGCCAATTGACAATCGTGTTCCTAAGCGCCAACTTCTCGACACATGAAACAGCCTGGCCCCGCACGTGGCAAGAGACCACTCGACTACCCAGAAGAAACCAAGGGCAGTCGTTTAGCCTCCGAAATACGACGTCAAACAAACAAACTCACCATGGAAGAGCGCCGGCAATTGTTCCACGAAGCCAGGGCAGTCATTTATGGCTGCAAACGGGCAACGGCGTCTCGCTCTCGACACAAATCTCCTGCTTGATTTGGCTGCTGGAGAGAACTTCGCGCTTGAATTTAGGGAGGTTTTTCAAGGGCGCGGCTATGCCTTATTCGTCCCGCCGACAGTCGGCGTGGAATTGCTTTGGAAACAGAAGTACGATCCCGCTAAACGCCAGCTTGCTCAACACGCGCTCCTCCGGATGAGAGAGTGGGGCATTCGCACGATCGAATTATCCGATATGAAGTCGGCGCTCGCAGAACAGTTTGCGCGTCGTCTGCTTCTCAATCAGTTGTTGCCGGAAGGGGAGTTCAACGACGGAATGATCCTGGGCGAAACGGCGCAAAGTGGGATCGCTCTGCTCGTGACTTCCGACAGACATCTGCTGAGCATCGAGGAAGAGGCCTTGTTGCTCGCGTTTCAGGACGCGGGCTTGTCACCGGTGCGTGCTGCGCATCCGAAGCGCCTGGTGCGCGCGTTACGCTGATCTGGTCGTCCAGATCAGATCCGTTCCGCCAACCGCGACGCCAGGCGTTGCAAGGCGGGCGAGCGATCCATCGGTTCGAGGTGCACGTCCAGCAAACAAAAATGGTCCCTCTCGCGTTCCGCCAGCGCGAGCGCACACTCCAGATCGCTTTCGGTGTTCACCGCGAATCCGTGGCCCGCGCCCAGGACATCGGGCAACCGATGATAATTCCACGGCAGCACGTCGTTGTAAGGGCCGTCCTGCATGTGGCGCTCGGTGCCGTAACCCGCGTTGTTCAGCACGATGACGATTGGGTTGAGCTGGTACCGGATCACAGTCGCAAGTTCCATCCCGGTCATTTGAAACGCGCCGTCGCCGACGAGCACCACGGGACGCAGCTTCGGATTTCCCAATTGCGCTCCGATTCCCGCCGGCACGCCGAAACCCATCGACGTGTAGTAAGCCGGCCCCAGAAATTCCGTGCGCTGATGAATGAACAGGTCCGCCGCGCCAAACAACGCGTCGCCCACGTCGGCCACCACCACGGTGTCGTCCTTCAGAAACGAGTTCAGCCGCTCGAACAGGCGTTTCACGGTAATCCGCTTGTGGTGGAGGAGCGGATTCTTCTCGCGCTCCTTCATTCCGGGCGCGCCGCTGATCACGACCACCGGCGATTTTTCCGCGAAAGCCTCGGCGGTCGTGTTGGCGACCTTCAGGCCGCCGACGCAATACGTGACGCAAACCGCGCCCAGGCCGCGCACGCGGGCGTAGGCATCGGCGGCAAAGCCCGCGCCTTGTTCGTCGCACGTGTTGACGATCTGAAGTTTGCTCTGCCGCAGCTGCTCGTAAAAGCTCAGGACGTAATCGCCGGGAATCCCGAAGACATGCCGAACGCCATGGGCGTGAAGCCTCTGAATCAGATATTCGCCGATGCGGGTGCTGGTTTTCATCCTGGGAAAAGAGTAGCGCTGGGCTCCGGAGGCTGCCAGTTCGATTTGGCTGTCTGCCTTGGTAGCAGGGTGGTGCTGCTGCGCCGCCACATCGACTGAAAACCGGCGGCGCGGCAGCGCAGCCCTACCTTCGCGTTCATGGGAAGCTTCCTTGGTCTCAGAACCATGCACACGGCCCATGAACCTGAGACCGGCGGACCGCAGCCTTTAGGCTGCTTCCGCGTACTCTCCGGAGTCGAGCGCTGAAGCGACCTAAAAGCCACGGTCCGGGAGACGGGTTTATCCGAAGTTCCCTTGGTCTCGGAACCATGCACTCGGCCCATGAACCCGGGCGAGTCCGTCCCGGCGAGCCGCTCAATGTGCGTGGCATACTGCTAGG
>Ga0194128_10003815_pt1 | contig 22662 bp, 26 predicted proteins | sample TA2KigCa65mmetaG_FD_148650 | JGI IMG/M metagenome (GOLD analysis project Ga0194128, IMG submission 148650) | Freshwater microbial communities from Lake Tanganyika, Tanzania - TA2015037 Kigoma Deep Cast 65m | ecosystem: Environmental > Aquatic > Freshwater > Lake | place: Tanzania: Lake... | reverse complement strand
GGCGACCGGCGCGCTCGGAACCGGCATCGGAGATCAGTCGTCGCTCACAGGAGCGCTCTCGTCCGCAGTCGGCGCGTTGTCCGGAAGCGGCAACGACGCGCTGACCGGCGCACTCAGCGCGGCGAGCGGCGCGCTCTCTGGCGGCGACAGCGCGCTCACTGGCGCGGTCGGTGCGGCGTTCTCGGCGCTCGCAGGCGGCGGCGACGGCACGCTCGTCAACGGCGCTGGTGCGGCGGCGGCGGCGCTGAAAGACAACCTCGCGGCCGGACTCCTCGACGCGCAGGACGGGCTCGGTCAGTTCGCCGATTTGCTACGCAACTTCCAGCTTCCGATCGGGAACAGCGCGAAGGGCGGATCGTTCAAGCGCGGCATGAGCTTCGTGGGCGAAGAGGGGATGGAGCTAGTCGTCGCCAACGAGGGCGGCGGCTTTACCGTCATCCCGCTGAACGGCGTGCCGCACGCCGCGCAGGGCATCAAGCTGGACGAGAACGGCAACCCGGTCGACGCAGGACCGCCGCCGCTAATTCCGATCGGCGTCCGCAAACCGTCGCGAGGCTGGGGCTACGGCGGGCCGATCATCGAAGGCCCTTGGGATCCACGTCACCCCGACTACAAAGACCCGAGAGACGACGACGGCGAGGGAGGCGGCGAGCAGAGCGTCAGCGTCAGCTTCAACTTCGCTGGTGCGCTCGACGACTTCTTCCGTGGCGGCACGCGCAAGGAGCTACGCGAGGCGCTTGCGGAAGCGACCGGCGAGGGAATCTTCCAAGGGATGCTCGACGGGCTGCTGAAGTACGCGGGGCTCGACGACTTCCAGAAGAAGATGGGCGAGACGATCGAGGACGCGTTCGCGGACGGCAAGGTCAGCGCGGAGGAGTTGGCCGACATCGTCCAGCAGGGCATGGACTTCAAGAAGAAACTGCGCGAACTCGCGAGGGACAACGCGGACGCGTTCGCGGCGATCGCAGAGCAGTTCGGACTCGATCTGAAAGAGCTTGGCCTCGACCCGGTGTCGCTTGCACTGGAGGAGGAGCTTGGTCCGGAGTTCGAGCGTATCGCGGCCGAGTTCGGACTCGACCTCGGCGAAGACACGTACAAGAACCTGCTCGCTGGCGCGGAGGCTGGAGCGAACGCGATCGGCGGTGCGCTGCGTTCCGTGTTGAACGATCCGGCGAACCTGACGATGGAGAACCTGACGGTTGCGCTCAAGACGGAGATCTATCGGAGCGTGTCGCAGGGCTTGATCGACGCGTTCATCCAGAGCGCCGTGATTCAGGGCGCGCTCGCGATTCCGCTCGGAATCATCCAGACCACGTTCGCGGCTGTCGCTGCCGGACAGATGAACGCGGCCGAAGCGAACGTGGTCATCGCCGAGCAGGTCGCGGGGATCTTGGAGATCATCAACGGCGAAGGCTTCAAGGCGATGCTTCAGCCGATGCTCGACGGTCTGAAGCAACTGGGGGCGGATCTCGGTCAGACCGGCGACGCGGTACAGGACACGGTTCCGCCGTTCCAAGACGCGGCGCAAGCCGCAGAGGACGCCTGTACCGGCCAGTGCGATCTCGAATACAAGCTCGTTCAGGCGCAGCTTGGAATCGGCAACCTGACCGGCGAAGGCGGCGCTGGTGTCTTCGGCGTCGAATACTACGAGCCGCAGCGGAAGTTCGCGCGCGGCGGCTTCGTGCGCGGAACGCCGCGCGGCGTACGCGGCATCTTCGGCGAAGACGGCGACGAGGTGGTGCTGCCGCTCGAAGGCTCGGAAGCGCAGGCTGCGCTCGCTGCTGCTGCGGCGGGCTTCGCGTCGGCGAGCATCGCGTCGGGGCTCTCGTCGGCGAGCGGCGCGCTCGAAGCGGAAGCGACGCTCGCGTCCGTCGCCGAGATGACGGCCGCGCTCAAGGAGCAGCAAGCGGCGCAGCGCGCGTCCGACGCCGAGCTTCGCGCGACGCTCGCCGCGACGGTCGCAGCGCTCACGGAGCGCCCTGTTTCGGTCGAGATCGACGGAGTAGAAATCGTTCGCGCGACCGTCGACCATCTGGAGCGCCGCTCGCGCGGTGGTAGCGCGACGCTCAGTCGCGTGAGATAGGGCACCACGATGCCGGAAACCCGTCCTTCGTACTCGACGCTCGCACTCCGGAACGAGGTCACGGACCGGAGTGGCTCGGTGATTCTCTCGGCGACGAGCGAGGCCGCGCTTTGGCGGAAGGAGGAACTTCTCTCGCCGGTCCGCTCGCGGCGCTGGCGGTCGACATCGAACGGTCAGCAGTCCATCGTCGGGCAATTCGCGAGCGCGATCACGCCGCGCCTGTGTGCGTTGATCGACTCGAATTTGAACACGCCAGCGGGCAACATCGAAAACGCGCTCGCGGCGACGATCTTCAGGCTGCGCGCCGAGGATCTTGATGCCGACTACAACGACGGCGACGCGATCGCGACGTGGACGACGATGGGCGGCGTTTCGTTCACGCAGGCCAGCGCGGGAGCCAAGCCGAGCTTCCAGACGAACGAGATCGACGGCAAACCCGTCGCGCGCTTCGATGGCGGCGACTACCTCGACTACTCGGGCACCATCGCGCTCGGGACCGTCCACACGATCGCTTTCGTCGTGAAGTTCTCGAACGTCGTCACCCAGAGTCGCATCTTGGGCGGCACGGCGTCGCGCATTTCGTTCTACACGTCGGCGAACACACTTCGCTACGAGCACGATGGCTCCGGCTTCGTCAGCGTCTCGTGGACGCCGACCGTCTCGCGCTGGTACTGCATCCGCATCGTCCGCAACGGAACCAGCGTGAGCTTCTACGTCGACGGCGTACAAGTCGGCACGACGCAAACGCTCGCAGCGAACACCGCGTTCACGTTGAAATACGTCGGGCGCGCGATCGACACGTCCTCGCCGCTGCAAGGTGATCTCGCCGATGTCATCATCGCGACGGACACCAGTTTCGAGGCGAACGGATACGGCCTCGCGTTGCAGGACTACCTCTACGCGCGGTATCTCGGCACGGCTACGGCGAGCAGCTTGACGACGATGGCGCTCTCGTCGCTCCTGCTGGAGTTCTCGGCGTCGTCGACGTTTCCGACCGTGAACGCTCCCCGCTGGGCGCTTCAGTCGTACGCGCAGACCGGACGGCGCGTCCTGAAGTGGTACGTGCGCGAGCCGGACAGCTGGGTCGCAGCCGCGCAAGCCACGCGGAAGGACTTCATTAGCGACGCTCTCGATCTCTACCTCGGCGGAGCGTTCTGGCGACTGACGTTGCCGAGCGGCGCGGTGCTCGACTCCGACTCCGACGGCGTGGTCGACGCGTATCACGAACTCGGCGTGGTCTGGTTCGGACAGTACACGGAACTGCCGATTGACTTCGGCTTCGACATCGAGGTCAGCGATCCGTCGATGGTGAGCGAGTCGGACGCGGGGGCGCGCTTCGTCGATCGGCTCCCGACGTACCACGAGATCTCCGCCGACAGCACGGCCAACCTCGAAGCCGTCTCGTATCCGCTGCTCGCGCAGATCGACGCGGCCGGGACGAGCCGTCACGTTCTGCTCGACATCTGGGGACCGAGCCCGTCGATCTCCGTCCGCGCGCAGGGTTGCTGGTATGGCTTCCTCGGCGGCGGCAAGGGGCGCGCGGCGCAGTTGAAGCGCAAGATCGCAGGACGAGACGACATCTCGATCTCGCTCGTCGAAGCGAGGGCGTGACCCCGTGCGGCACGACGCGTTCTTCGCCTGCGACGACACGTACCCCGGCATCACGATCTCGCGCGGGCAAGCGACGATCAATGGAGATCAGACGCTCGCCGCTGGCGGCACCGACTTCCTGCTCAACGCCGCGCCGGATGTCGAACTGAACGAAGGTCAGATCGTCTCGATCACGGACAACGGCGCGGGCGGCACGTCGAAGGTCGCGTACTGCCGCGTCCTGAAGCGGACGACTTCGCCGTCGCAGAAGGTCAAGCTGCTGCCGGTGCAGACGACCGCCGACTCGTCCGGCGTGATCGGCTTGAGCTTCAAGTCGGGCGCGACGATCTCCGGCCGTAGCGTGCTGACCGACGCGCTGACGCTTGTCATCGACCTGTCCGACGCGCCGCCCGAGAGCCTCGCGGAGAAGTACACGTACGTCGTCGCTGTCGCGGGCAGCGTGATGTCGCCGGTCACGAGCAACGGTCGCGCGCTGATCCGGATGCTGAAGCGGTCGCTCGTCGGCGATCCGCTCGGCGGCGCAGGCTCCGACACGATCGGCGACGCGGTGCAGGGCGTTGCGACAGGCAACCGCGCGGTGTCGCCGTTCAACTTCGTCTTCCTCGAAACGACGCTCACGCCGGGGCAGCGTTACGAGTTCCGGCTGCTCGTCGGCGTCGACGGCACGACGCTTAACTCGGTCCGTCTCGTCTCGCCGCGCATCTGGGCTGCGCGCGTCGCGACCGTCTACTCGGCGTCGCAGGTCACGCAAGTCACGACGACGAATACGGCAGCGCAGGAGGTCTGCACGACGGGGACCATCCCGGCGGGGACGTACCTCGTGCTCGCGTCGTGGCTCCACGCTGCGTCGCACAACGCGGCGGGCGATGCCGTCTTCACGCGGCTCCGACTGATGACGGCCGGATCGAACTTCTTTCGCTCGGATTGGTCGCCCGTCTCGACCTCCGAGTACAACGCGCGTGGATACGCGGCCGTGATGACTCTCGGCGCGAACGAACAGATCCGGCTGAACCACGCGTGCAGGAACGTCGTCACGGTCGGGCTCACGTCGCAGGTAAAGCAGGCGTACGTCTACGCCGTGACGTTCGCGTCGCAGGCGATGCAGCAGTTGATCGGACGGATCATCACAGACGGAACGAACTCGTCGCTGACTGCGGACGCGTGGAATACGCTGCTCGACTCGGATCAAGGAGGATCGCCGCAGGAGCTTGCGGCCGGAACGTGGGTGGAGTTCTTGTCGTTCTGCAACGACGCGGCGCAGGGGCTCCGTCCGGATTGGTCGTCGCTGTCGCTCGTCGAAGCGGACTCGCGCGGCTTCGCGCGGCTCGAAGATCCCGGCACGGTCGGCAAGCGCGAATACTCGCACTTCTTCATGTCGCGGCACGCGCGACCGCAAGCGACGCAGGTCGCGAAGCTCCTGACTCGGACTCCGGCGGCGACGACTTCGCAGCCGTGGCGCGAGGTGAACTTCTCGTTCATCCGAGAGTCTCCGCTCGCGGAGCCGCGATACGATTCGCCGGTCGCGATCGTCGCCGAGATCGAGGTCGGCGTCGTCTATCGCCGAAGCTGGCTCGCTCTCGGCTCGGACGTGTGGCAGCTGGATCTCCCGACGATCGGCATGGTGTCGCGCGTCACGGTGAACGGCAACGACTACACGGAGGAGGCGACCGTCGGTGCCGTGACGACGGCGCGCGAGTGGCACTGGGATGTCTCGACCCGGCGTCTGACGATCAAGATGGACTCGGGCGACGGTCCGATCGACGACGACCGGACCGTCCTACTCGGAGTGCCGTACCACGTCGGCCGCGAGGCGGAGGCGATCGCGGACGACGCTGGTGTCGTCCGGCAGTTCGTCCCGCAGATCCGCTCGACGCCTGCGGTGCGGCAGGCGCTCGACGTGAAAGGCGCGGGCTGCGAGGTCGCGACCGCGTTCGGCAAGCTCTCGCTGATGCGCGCGACGCGCGACTTCGACGACCTGCTCTCGCGGCGAGTCATCGACGGGATGCGCGTCCGCGTCTATCGCGGTTGGCGTCACCTGACGACGCGGCTCCGCGACTGCCAGCGCTTGCTGACGGGGACGCTCGGTCGGCCGCGCCTTACGGCGAAGGGGCTCGACATCGACGTTCACGACGCGAGCTTGACGCTGAAGCGTCCGGTCTGCACGAGCACGCTCTCGATCTACGAGGGCGACACGCAGCGCGCGGACAAGCTGATGCCGGTGATCTACGGCACCGTCCGTCGCGTTCCGGCGTACCGGACGACGAACAACGGATCGGGCACCGAGACGTTCCGCGTCACGAGCGCGCACCAGTGCAAGAACATCGGCGCGCTGAACGCGGCCGGGACGTTTCAGGCGAAGGCGTACAAAGACGGCGAGATCGCGACGCCGGGTAATACCATCACGGTGACGCTCTCGACCGCGAGCTTCACGGTCGCATACGGCCAGCCGGAGGTGCAGACCGGCGCGGTCGCTGACGTGCTGTACGTCGACGTGCAGGGCATCACCGACACGGGCGTCTCGTCGGGGACGCTGCTGTCGCGACCGGGCGAGATCGCGCGCCACCTCGCGGTGACGTACGGTGGCTACTCGGCGAGCGACCTAATCGAGGCGAGCTTCCGTCTGCTCGACCGCACGTACCGGCAGCGACGTTCGTCGTCCGGCGCGCTCGTGCCGCTCGGCGTGAACGTCGGCCTCTATCTGACGGAGGAGACGGTCGCCGACGCTCTGAGCTTGGTCGCGCAAGCGAGCTTCTCGTATTGGGGAGAGACGCGGAGCGGACGGCTTCGCGTCGGCGTGCCTGACATCGACGCGGCGAATCTTCTCGTCAACGGATCGTGGGAGGACGACGCGGTCGGCGGCGCGCCGTGGCAGGTATCGGGCGGCGCGTCGATCTCGCTCTCGGGGACCGTCAAGTTCTTCGGCGCGCGGAGCGCGATCATCAACAACGGCAGGTCTGGGTACGTCTTTCAGCGCATCGTGATCCCGCGCGCCGGATCGTACCTCGCGACCTGCCTCGTGTCGCTTCAGAGCGGGCTCGGCGACGCGTTCCGGATCGGCGTTATCACGCCAGACGAAGGTCTGACGCCGCAGTTGTCGGCTCCGACCGCGATCACGTCCGGATCGTGGCAGCGCGTCTCCGTGCTCGCTGACGTACCAAAGGGCGGCGCGGGGAGCGCGCAGGTCGTGTTGTTGCCGTACCTCTCAGCGGCGAGTCCGGTCGAGCCACCGGGCGGGCAGGCCGATTTGAAACTGTGGCTCGACGCGTCGACGATCACGGGCAAGACGAACGGCGACGCGATCTCGCAATGGGACGACATCTCCGGCAGCGGCTACCACGCGACGCAGGGCACGGCCGCGAAGCAACCGACGTTCATCGCGAACGCCATCGCGGGGCATCCGGCGGTCCGCTTCGATGGAAAGGACGACGCTCTCGTCACGTCGTACTCGCGGACGGCGTTCGGCACGACGGTCTTCGTCGTCTACCGCGTGCGCGAGTTCAACGACCTGCTCTCGACGAGCTACAAGCGCGTACTGTCGGGCTCGAACAACTGGCTGATCGGTCCGTACGCGGGGACGCACAAGGCGTACGTCGGGAGCTTTACGCCGACGAGCGGCGCTCCGGCGGTCGAGCCGTACCGCACCGTGCTCGTCGTGCTCAGGCAGGCTGGCGCGTCGTCGAGCTTCGTCTACGTGAACGGCACGCTCGCCGGAGTCGGCGAGAACACGACGGGAAGCCAGACGGGACCGGGCACGGTCAACCTCGGCGCGGCGGGTAGTTTCGTCGAGCCGGGTGTCTTCGATGTCGCGGAGGTCGTCATCTTCGAGCGCGCGCTGAACGATACGAAGCGCGGCAACTGGGAAGCCTACCTGATGGAGAAGTGGGGGATCGCGTCGACTGCCGCAGCCGTCGATACGATCCGCACCGTCCCCGTCGGGATGCGCGTCGACGCGACCGTTGACTCGTTCCACACGTCGGATCTTCCCGAGGAGACGAGCTTCGCGCCGCACGCGCGCAACGCCGTCGTGGGCTCGACCGATCTGGAGAAGGAGGTCTTCTACGAGGCGCGTGTCCCGTACAACGTCTCGCTCCAGAAGCCCGACCGCGCGAGCGCCGTGCTGGTCACGGATAGCGAAGCGCGCGGGTTGCTCTCGTCGTACGATCCGACCGCCGCCGAAGGGCGCGCCGTGCTGCGCGCGTCCGGTCGTCTCGATATGGGCAAGCTCGGGAGAGCGGAGGGGGCGATCTCGGACGTGCTCGTCGCCAACGCGCAGGAGTCGGCGTTCGGCGTCGCAGCCGCCGAAGCGTTCTGGTTCGGACGGCAGCGGACGCGCGTCAGTCTGAACGTGATGGATTGGGAAGTCGTCCCCGAGGTCGGCACGTTTCTGTACGCCGAGGAGATTCGCGGAGTACCGAGGACGGCGAGCGACGATCCGCTCTGGCTGCTGGTCGGCGTCGACGACAAGAGCGATCCGACGACCGAACTCGCGATCGAGGCGACGCGCGAGGTCGATCCGGTCGCCGACCGCGACGAGATCTCGCCGACCGATCTGCCGCTCGGTGCAATCGTGATCTGCACGGCGTCGGCGTGTCCGTCCGAGTATGAGGAGGTCACGGCTCTCCGCTCGTTCTACGTTCAGGGGAGCGCGACGGCCGACCTCGTCGGCATACACGGCTTTCTCCATCACCGGCACACGCTCTCGCACGTCCACTCGCTCGCGGCGCACGGGCACACGGCGAAGTCGTCGTCTGCTCAACTCGGCACCGGAGTGACGATCTCGAACGGACTGCCGACGACGTTACTGTCCGAGCGGACGCGACCGGGCAAGGTCTTCGGCCCTTCGGACTCGTATCCGGACTTCTACTCGGACATCTCCCACTCGCACTCGATCGGGACGGACACGTTCACGATGAACCAGAGCGCGGCGGCGACCTCGGGCGCGCCGACCGCGACGCTTCAGACGCATCGCGGCTCGAACGACGTTGACCACATCAACGTCCTGTTCTGTCGGAAGATCGGCAAGACGATCACGACGATCCCGTCGTCGATCGTGCTCGGCTATCTGGCCGCGTCGGCTCCGGCTGGATGGACGCGCGTGTCGAGCTTCTACGATCGCGCGCTGCGCGGCGCGGACATCGGCAACGTGGGCTTCTCGCTTCGGACGATCGGCGCGCACACGCAGGCGACGGAGGGCGCGTGGATCACTCCGTCGTCGATGGCGGACATCTACGTCGGACAGCGGATCGTCGTCACGGAAGGCGGCAACTCGTATCGTGGGCTCGTTAGTGCGATCTCCGGCGCGACGTTCTTTCTCATTCCGTCGCACGAGCACGAGACGGGGGACACCGCTTGCGATTCGACGACGGGTACGGCGTACACGGCGGCGGCGACGATCGCAGCAGCGTCGTGCGACGTGGGGACGACCGTCGACGCGACGACGCATCTGCACGTACGCGGCAGCACGAACGGCACGGGCGCAGTCGAAGGGCACCAGCACTCGGTCGCGCACTCTCACTTGGGGATCGCGAGCGGCGCGCCGATCATCAACGGACCGACCGACGTAGTCGAGCAACTGAGCAACCCGCGCGGGTTCTTCTACGCGCCGTACCAAGATCACGAGCACGAGTTCGATCCGGAGTTCCCCGTAGTCACGGAACTCGCGACGGCGCAGTCGGGCACGCCGTGGGGCGGTACGCTGACTGGCGCGAAGGACAACGCTCCGGCTCGCTTCGCGCAGGCGTACGTCAACAACACGGGCGGCACGGAGACGGTCGTACCTGTCGGCGCGCGGATCTTGTGGGCTGGCGTCGCGTGCCCGAGCGGGTACACGCACGTAGTAGCGGCAGACAACCGGCTAATCGCGGGATCGCCGAACGGATCTGCTGACGTGACGAGCGACGGCGGGCACGAGCACGACGCGCAGTTCGCCGCGCACGCGTACTCGCACAACCACGGCGGAAGCGTCGCCACGTACACGGGCAAGGAGACGACGATCAAGATTCCGGGGATCGACCAGCCGTACGGCTCGGTCGAGGAGTACTTCGCCGTGTCGAGCTACGACGGCGACCCGACGTTGCCGTACGACTGGCACGCGCACGAGATCACGGTGAACACCATCTCGACGGTCGACCCGACGCTGGTGGCGACCGGCACGTCGGCGACCGTGACCGCGTCAGGCTCGGCGACGATGCCGCTCACGCGGCGGCTTCTGCTCTGCCAGCGCGACTGACGGGCTCGCTCCCGCGCGCCGACGGGCTCGCTCCCGCACTCCGGTCGCCGGTCCGGAGCGGCGACCGGCCGGACCGCCGGAACGGCCGCGCCGTGGCGCTCCGGACCGATCTCCGGCTCTCGGAGAGCCCGGTCGCGGCGATCCTACGCGGACGCTCGACCGACAGCCGGAAAACGTCCGAAAACCGGGCCTCCGGCGGCGGTACGCCGGGGGCGGGCATCCGAACCGGCGAGAGGGGCTCGCGCTGCGCGTCCGGCGGGCTAGGAGAGGAAAACGGAGCCCGATGGCTACGTCGGCCTGTCCGGCCGGAAACAAACAGCGCTAGCGGCTTGTTTTCGCGTCCGGCCGGACCGAGACTTACGCCGGGTCGCCGCCGGTCCGGACGGTCCGGCCGGACGGCTCGGTCCGGTTGGTCCGGTCCGGAGCCGGAGAGAGGGGGTCGCCGTGTCGTCGCCGTGGGTCTTGTTCGTCTCGCCCGCCTGTCCGCTCTGCGCCGAAGCGGAGGCCATCATCGACGCGCAAAATATAAAATTCGGGTACAAAAAAAGGCGGGTGCTCCGGTCGGCTCGACCCGGCTTCGTGGTGGTCGAAGCCGAGCCGGAACCGATCGAAGCACCCGCAGAGACGATCCCCGGCACGCCCGCGCTCTGGAACCGCGAGACGAACGTGCTGCTGGTGGGGCTGGAAGCGATCGAGAGCGCGCTGCTCGCAGACAGTCAGCAACCTCGCGGCTGACGCCGTCCGCAGCAGCACGTATGGGAGTGACGCGTTCGTCGCGGAGTCAGAAGCGCCGCGACGAGCGAGAGAGGGACGACGACCGGCGCGAGCACGATCGCCGAGATCGTCGTCGCGACAGGCGACGGCTCAACCGTCGCCTGCACGTCGGTCGACTGCGGTCGCGTCGCCGAGCAACTCGTCGCGACGACGAGCCACCCGGCGAGCACGACCGCACCGACCGCCTTCAGGACAGCACCTCGCGCAGTCCGTGGAGCGACTTGATGAGCGCTCCGAGCGCGACCTCGAAGTCGTCGATCGCCGCGCGCTGCTCGGCGGTCGCAGCGTGAGCGACCGCCGCGTTGCGCTGCGCCGCCTGCGCTTCGAGCCGCTCCAGCAGAGCGCGGACGTGAGCGAGTTCGGTCGGCGACTCGCCCTCGACCGGCGACGGCAACGGTAGCTGCTCCTCGACGCGGTCGACGGACGGCGGCGCGACCTCGGGGACGGTCGGCTGCGCGTCGTCCGGCCGCGCTTCGTCCGAGTCGTGGTGGTGGAACGAACGCGTCGCAGCGCGCGGCGGCGGCGGCGCGCCCTGCGGCCGAAGATCGAGCAGCACTTTGAATCGCGGCTCGCGGAACGAGTTACGAGAGACGACCTCGTGGACGCGGACGCCGGACTCCTGCGCGCCGATGTCGAAGACGACATCGAACCGCGTCACCTTGATGACCGTGACGAGCGCGAGCTTGCCACGGTGACGCGCCGAGGTCGGACGAACCTCGACGGTGTCGCCGACGCGCACGTCGTCGATCCGCGCTCCGGTCTTGAACAGGCGCGGCGAGCGGCCGTCCTTTCGCGGGAAGACCTGCTCGCCGTCGATGTACTCCGGCGTCGGCGTCGGCGCGGACGGCGGCGGCACGTTAGCGACGACCGCCGCGAGCCGGTACGCGCGTCGGTCGCGCAACGTCGCCAGCTTGACCGTCTGGGCGAAATTGCTCGCCGTGCTGGACTCCGAGAGCAGCCGGAGCGTCGCCTCGGTCGCCGTGACGCGTACGACCTCGACGCGGCGGAGCAGTTCCTGCGACGGTCCCGGCTTGACGCCGATCTCGACGCGGTACACGTCGTAGATCTGGCCGACGGTGATATGCGGCACCTTCTTCTTCTTGCGTGACATCGTCTTCTCCTCCAGCGCTTAGAGCGGAGCGCTCGTTAGCGTCTCGATCTTGTCGCGTAGGTCGTGCTGGTAGTGGTGCGGGTCGGCTAGCGCCGCGAGCGCGAGCCCGAGCTTGTCTTCGATAAACGCGGAGCGGTTCGCCTGCGCGTACGCGCCCGCCGCGACGAGCAGCGCGTGGAACGTCAGAACCTTCCCCGCCGGGTCTGCGCCGGTCGCGGTGGCGATCTCCGTCGCCGCCGCGAGCAGCACTATCAGCCCTGCGGCGATCGCGTCGGTCGCGACCTCCGGCGCTTCGATCTTCTCGATCGCGCGGAGCGCGTCCGCGACGGCGGCGCGCCCCTCGTCCGTGAACACCTTCTTCCTCATCGTCTCTCCTCCTTCGTGGTCAGCCGCGCGTTCGCGGCGGGCTGCTCCGAGAAGCGCCGCGCTCTGCGGATCGCCTCCAGATGGTCGGGGCACGGCGTCGAGCCGGACCGCCGGACGAACGTGAAGCCGTCGACGACGACGACCTCGACCTGCTCGTGGGCGCGGACGAGATACTGTCCGCGCCGCGACTCCTCGTGCGTACACTCGGCGACGGACTCGTCGAGTGCGTCGTCCCTATATCGTCTGCTCACTTCGTCGTCTCCTTTCGTGCTTCGGCGGCGGACTCGAACAGGTTGCCGAGCGCGATCGTCAGGTACGGATCGCCGCCGCCGAGCGTCTTCGTGTGAAACGCGTGCTGACCGTCGGCGGAGATGATCGTCGTCGCCGAGTGCGATCCGTGGCGCGGACAACCCCACGTCGTCGCGACGACGTACCCCGGCGACGCGGGATGGCCGTCGCGGTCCGTCTTCGGCACTTCGATCGCGAGCTTGATCGGAACCGCGCCGCCGACCAACGGCGCGGCGATCCCGATGATCGTTGGCTCGTACGTCATCGCGACCCAGCCGAGGATCGCGAACAGGTCGAGCGCTGGCGTCTCCGCGCGGAGCGGCAGTATCACTTCGACGCCGTCGTCCGCCGGTCCGACCGCGAACGCCATTCCCGTTCCGGAGTGCCCCGCTTCGCGGAGCGTCTGGCACGCGATGACCACGCGTTCGTGGAGCCTGCGCGGGTCCGATCCTTCGCCGACTCCCGGCGGCGGTCGCCACTCGTGCGCCGCCGAGAGTCCGACGAGCTTCTCGACCGCGCGGCGGATCGCCTCCTTCGTCTTCTCGTCCGTCACTGCATCACCTCCCAGATTCCATCGAACACCCACGTCAGGAAGACCGTCGAGACGCACTTCGGTTCGTCCGCGATCTTCCCGGCGGTCATCTCGTAGAGCTTGCGGATGCGACCGTCTCGCGTCATCGCGGAGACGACGAGCGTCTCGCCGACTACGCCGCTCTCCTCCTCGGCCTCCGTCGTGTGCGCGACGTACGCGAAGCCGACCACGCCGCGCTCCTCGCAGAGCGAGCCGATCATCTCGCGGATCGCCACGCGCTCGATCGGCGCGACGACTTCGACGAACGTGACGCCGTCCGCCGTCGCGACTCCGAGCGCCGCGACGAACGCGTCGCCGCCTTGCTCGGCGCGCTCGTCGAGCTTCCATCGGACGACATCGAGCGCGAGCCCCGCGATCTTCTCTGCCGTCACTTCGTCGTGCATGGTCCCTCCGGATTGAGCAGTCGCTCGACTGCGCCGCGCTCCGCGACGAGCCACGAGAGCAACGCGTCGATCGCGTCGCGCCGGAACCACGCCGGGACGTGCGCCGCCTGCGTCACGGTCGTCGCGGCGGCGAGTCTGTCGAGCGCCTCCTCGTGGCGCTTCGGGTCGTGTCGCGTCCGGACCGCTTCGAGTGCGGCGAGCCGCACGACCACGTATCGGTACGCGAAGCTCTCCTCGTCGCTCACCTTCTCATCCACGTCGTTCATCGTCTCCTCCGTCTCCGCTCCGCCACGCGGCGGAGCACCAGTGTCAGGGCTTCGTCGAGTACGAACACGGCGAACGTCACAACGACGGCCGCGACTCCGACCGCCACGACGACAGTCAGTCCGTTGTTGAGCGCGTTCACTGGCTCGCTCCGTTGGTCGGCGAGAGCGCCCAATCGTACGAGCCGCACAGCCTGCAACGATCAGGTCCGAGCTTCGCGCGCGACTCGAACGTCTTATCGCACGCGCCGCATCGGTAGCGACGCGGCCGGTCGAGCGCGGGCGTCGCCTTGCTCGCCGACGGAAGCCCGAGAGCGAGCTTCCGAACGTACGCGGCCGACAGGTTCATCTGTCGGCCGATCTCTCGATACGAGAGCGGCGGCGTACGCGAGCGCAGCCGCCGGACCATCGCACGTCGACCGGCCGTACTGACCGGAGTGGGGCTGTCCTGATTCACGATTCACCTCCTTCGTCGCCGACGCGCACGATCCGTCGTACGACCACGGCGAGGCTACGCGGCGCGCACTTCAAGCAGAGGCGCGCGCCGCTGGTCTTGATGAAGTACCGCTCGTCGATCTCGCGCCGGTCTTCGACGTGAAGCTCCCGGCGCGCGATCCATTGCTCGCACGCGAAGCAACGCCAGTCGCGAGCGGCGGTCCGGACGATCGCCCACTCTGGAAGCTGGACGAGCAGGGCGAGCGTCGACTGCGCTCGCGCGATGATCTCGTGTTGACGCGCGACCTGAGCGTCGCGCGTCGGCGGCGGCGGCGGCGGTTCGTTGCGTCGGCGGCGACTCATTCGTCGCCCTCCGCGTCGAAGTGCTCCAGTACGGTCTGGAGCAGGTGGTCGTAGTCGCCGCGCGTCGCCTCCGCCATGAAGGCGTCGATCCGGCGCTTGTCCCAGCCCGCTCGGCGCGCCGCGCGAGCGCAGCGGCCGAGGATCGAGAACGCGTTGCCGTCTTCGCCGACGAGCTTCACTGTCGGCTTGATCTCCTTCGTCGTCGTCGTCATCGTCGTCTCCTTCGTCGGTTGTCCTGCAACGAGAGCGCAGGCGAATCGGAGCCGCCGCGAGCGCGGCTCCTCATCGTACGTGCTCTCCTTCCTATTCGTTGACTGCCGTCGCCGTCGGCGCGTTCACGCGGACGATCTTGCGCTGCCGCACCTCGACGAACGCGTCGAGCTTCGACGCGATCGTCGACATCGCCGCGCGGACCTCCTCGCGGACCGGAGCCATCGTCCGGAGGTCGTTCGGCGTGACGCCCGCCATCACCTCGCGAGCCTTCACGACGAGCGCTTCGAGATCGCGGTCGCCCGCGAGGTTCTTGTCGTCGAACATCGAGAGGAACACCTCCATGTTCTCGACGAGCGAGTCGCGGAAGACCCGCGTGCCCTCGCCCGGCAGGACCGTCAGTCGCTCGACCATCGCGTCGACGACCTGCGCGAACCCGACGCGCAACGCGCCGCGCATCGTCTCGATGTCCGCCTCCCACATCTCGACGAACTTCCGCCGCTCGGCCTCGTACAGCGTCGCGTCTACCGAGCGGAGCGCGTTGCTCACCGTGAACTCGGTGAACATCCAGAGCATCTCGAACCGCGCCGGGACCGCCTCGCGGCGCGGGTAGTCCGACGCGCGGAACAGGTGCCCGAGTTCCGCCTGCTCCTTCGCGATGATGTCGTCGTACGCGTCGACGAACGCGGCGACCGCCTCCTCGTGCTCCTCGTTGAGACGCGTCAACCGCTCGTAGATCACCGGGACGTACTTGAGCGGGACGAGGTACGCTCCGTCGCCGAGCACGGAGCACGCGATCTCGTTCAGGCGCAGGAAGCTGCGCGCCTCGGCGTGGATCGACGCGATCCGCGCGTAGCTGTCGTGGTTGAACAGACGCTTCGTCGCGCCCGTCCGCTTCCGCTTCTGATCCTCGGCGACATCCACGTCGTACTCGTCGGTGCCGAGCCGCCGCTTCTGCCCTAGCTTGTTGCAGCGGAGCTTCACGACGCAGCACCCGGCGCGGATCTTCTCCGCGAGCGTCTCCGAGATCTGGAGGTCGTCGCGGTTGACGCGCTCGGCGGCGGCGGTCGCCTCGGCCTCGGTGAGCGTGGTGCGCGCGCGGCGCGTCGTCTTCGTGGTCTTCGTCTTCGTCGTCATCGTCATCTCTCCTCGGCGCGCTCCCCGTCTCGGGAGCGCGCGGTTGTCGGTTGTCGTCGTCAGGTTCACTCGTGCTCGTTGATCCGGATGCGCTCGATCAGCATCTCGGGCTTCGCGGTCGCCTCCTCGACGCGACCGAGCGCAAGCTCGATCGGCGAAGTCGCCTCGGCGCAGGAGCGCCCCTCGAAGCACGCGGCGTCGACCGTACCGCCGCGCTCGACCGTGATCGTGCCGCCGTCGGGGTGGTAGATCGTGATGTGCGATCCGTCCGCCGCCGTCTCGACGTACCAGCCCTGCGCCTCTGCGGCCTTCCGCGCGACGCCGAGCGTGTACCGCTCGACGGCGTCGGTGATCTTCGAGCGGTCGCCCCACCTCCCGTTGTAGTCGTCGAACCGGATGTCGCCGCTCGCCGTCGCCACCACCGGGTAGTGGAAGCCGGGGAGGCTAAAGCCGAGTCCGATCTCGCGCGTCTCGAACAGCTGGTGCGTCCCGTTGCCGAGCGCGGTCGCGCCGAGCGCGAGCATCGCGTCGGCGAACGCGTCGAGGTCGCGGATCTGAACGTCCATCTTCACTGTGTGCGACATCGTCAATCCTCCTTCGCGCCATCGCGGCGCAGCTTGGTGTTGGTTCGCTCGCGCTCTCGCTGGATCAGTTCCCGGCCTTCCTCCGGTGAGTCCACAGCGCAGAGCATCCCGTTGCCGACGACGTACAAGCCATCGCTGCGCCTCGTGATGCGGAGCGGACCTGACGTGTTGAACTCCATGCCGTCGCTGAAGCGCAGCGTGCTCACAGCCGCGCCTCCAGCCACCGCACCTCGGCGGCGATCACCTCGGCGCGGTTCGCGCCGCAGGCGATCTCCTCCCCCGTCTCGACGGACACGGCGACCCACTCGCCGCGTCCGTCGTCGTACTCGACCTCAGACGCCCGCTCGACGCGGAGCGTGCCGAGGGCTGCGTAGATCGGAGCGAGCCGGTCGTCGTACACGCCGGTCAGACTCGCTCCGTCGACCTTCAGCTTCGTCGCCATCGTCGTCGTCCCTCACTTCTCCGCGCGGGGCGCGGCCTTGGCTGCGATCACGCGCCGCGCGCCGCCGCTCGCCGCCGGAGCCGCGACCGTCGACCGCGAGTTCGCGATCCGCAACGAGTTCTTCGCCCACGAGCGCAGCGACTCGATCTCGCTCGCTCGCACCTTGCTGATCGGCCGGATGTCCGTCGCGCTCTCCGCGATCGACTCCGCCGTGATCTGCCGACGCGTACGGCGCGCCGCCGACCGGACCAACTGCTCGATCTCCGCGCCCGTCCAGCCGTCGGAGAGCGCTGCGATCCGAGCCGCGTGCCCGTCCGGCTCGCAGCCGTACTTCCGCAGGTGGACGGCCGCGATCTCCGCGCGCTCGTCCGACTCCGGCAGGTCGACGAAGAACCTCTCGTCGAACCGACCGGCGCGCGTCAACTCCGGCGGCAGCGCCGAGTAGTCGTTGCACGTCGCCACCGTGATGACCTGCGACTTGTGTTCCTGAAGCCACGTCAGCAGAGCGCCGACCATCCCGAGCGTCGTGCCCGAGTCGGTCGCGGCGGACGACGCGAAGCCGCCGACCGCCTTCTCGATCTCGTCGAGAGCGAGCACGCACGGCGCGAGCGCCTCGACGCGCGCCAGCCCGTCGCGCAGCCGACGCTCCGTCTCGCCGACGAGCGATCCCTTGCAGGCACCCACGTCGAGACGGATCACCGGCCACTGGAGAGCCGCGCCGATCATCCGGACCGCGAGCGACTTGCCCGTGCCGGGGACGCCGACGAGCAGGACGCCGCGCACCGCGAGGTCGCGGTCACTCGCCGACGGGACGACCTCGCGCTCCAAGTACGAGCGGAGTTCGCCGCAGCCGCCGAAGTCCTCGACCGGGCACGGCTGCCAGACTTCGAGGTATCCGGTCGACTTCACCAGCCGCAGCTTCTCGCGCTGGATGATCGCCGGGTCGATCGTGCCGCCCTCGCTGACTGCGAGAGCCGCCGCGCCCTCGGCCTCGGCGAGCGTGAGCCCCGCCGCCGCGTCGAGGATCGGCGTCAAGTCGCCGACCTCGTCGATGCCGGACGACTGCGCGACGACCGCGACAGCCGCGCCGAGTTCCTCGCGGCTCGGCAGGCTCCAGCGAACGACCGGCACCTCGTGCTCCAGTTCGGCCGGGAGCGCCCACGCCGGAGCGACGAGGATCACCATGCTGCCGTGAGCGCGCAGCGTCGGGAGCGCGTCGCGGAGGACGCGGTACGCTCCGGCGTTCCGCGAGACGTGCTGCCAATCGAGGAAGACCAGCAGCGAGTTCTCGCGCTGCGCGGCCGTCGCGATCGCGGCCGGATACCCCGGCTGGCTCCGCTGCCCGGTCACGAGATCGACCACGCCGGTCGCGGACGCGACGATCATCGCGCCGCGCGTCTCTCCCGGCGGCGTCGCGATCCCGTCCTTCAGCGCCGCGATCAGGCGCTCCTCCTCGACCGTCTCGACCGCGACCGCCGGGTATCCGGCTGCGGCGTAGTACATCAGGCGGTTTGCTTCGTTGTTCGTCGTCATCGTCGTTCTCCTTCGGTCGTTTCGGTCGTTCATCCGAGCACGATCACGTGCCGCCCGCCGGGGCGACGCGCGATGATCTCGATCTTGATCCCGGCCGCGCGCAGGCGGTCGAACAGGCTCCAGCGCGAGTGGTAGTACCGCCCGCTGTAGCGAGCGGCCTTGCCCTTGAGCGTCGAGCCGCTCCACGCCTCCTCGCCCAGCAGGAGCGCGCGCTGGTAGCAGCCGCGCGCGAGCGCGAGCGCGTGCTTCTGCGCGTTCGCGTCGCGAACCTCTAGCCACTTCGTCGTCGTCATCGTCATTCTCCTTCGTCCTCGTCATCCTCGGCGGCGTCGCGCCGCACGATCTCGCGCGTCGACGCGATCGCGCACACGTACGCGCTCACCGTCAACTGCACGTTCCCGACCGTGATGAGCCACAGCGTCGGCCCGAACTGCTCCAGCGCGCCGCGCAGCCGCGTGGCGAGCTTGCGGACGGTCGCGTCCGTCACCGCGCGGCGGCGGGCGAAGTACCCGTCGTCGTCCGTCGGCTTCCAGCCGAGCGCGACCAACGTCGTCGTCATCGTCGTCTTCCTCCGTTCGTCTTCGTCGCTACACCAGTTCGAGTTCGGCGTAGTCGAGGTTCATCTTGGCCGGCTGCTCGATCACGTCGTCGCCGTTCGTGCCGATCAGCAGGCTCGGTCCGTTGTCGCGCAGGTCGTCGCCGTCGCTTCGCACGAGGAGGTACGTCACCACCTCGCGACCGGCGAGCGGGCCGCGCTCGGCGAACTTGCGCGAGAGCACCTTCGCCCACGCGCGCTTCCGTCGCTTGCTGCCGCCGGTCAGATACGCGATCCGCACGTACTCGATCCGCTTGCCCATCGTCGTCTCCTCCTTCGTCGTTGTTCTCGACCGTCGCTGATTCGACCGTCGTCGCACCGCTCTCGTCGAGAGCGATCTGACGACGGTGCTCGGCGCGTCTCATAACCGCACCGAGCATCCGTCCTTTCCTCTTCGACCGGAGCGACGCGCCGTTACCGCGTAACGCCGCTCCTCCTGCCTCCCACAGTTTCCACCCTCGTCGCGCTGCGCGCGCCGCTCGCTCCTCCCGGTGGCACACTCGGCGTTTCCGCCGCCGCGCGTTGCCGCTGCCCGTCGTGGGTCGGTCAGCTTCGCGCGTTGCCCCTCGTGCGCGATGGTCTGCGCCGCGAGGTCGGTACATCGGAGTCGGGTCGTGGTTCACTACCGGACGGTGCGAGGCCGCGACCCGTTGCAGGTCGTGTCGCCACTCCGCCGCGCTGCCATCGGGGCGCTTGCGCGATCTGGAGTCCGTCGGGGTTCGTCGTGGTGCCGGGAGCCGCAACAGCGGAACCGGAGGCTCGGGTTAGGAGCCGTGCGGGGCGCGATTCGCGCTCGCCGCTTCAACCACCGTCATTCACGTTTCAAAGAACCGATCGCGTACCCACCGGGTACGAACCAGACAATACACGACACCGCGTACGAACGAAACCCCGGAAACCCGAAAACACCGACTATTTTCCTGCGCCAGTGCAGGGTTTTTCGGGTTTTTCGTCCCGGCGTCCGCGAACCGGCCCTTCCGACGCCGTCAGGCGGGGTTCGGCCGCGCTCTCGACGCGGCGGCGTCCTCGACGCGGCGGTGTCGACGTGTCATTGGGAGGCGTGCGGCACTGGTCGAACACGACACGGCCGGACGCCGACGCGGCGGCGGTCGTCGCGGCGCTCCGGAAGGTCGGCGCGAGCGTCTTCGTCTCAGGTCGACCGCTCGACCTCATCGTCGGCCTCGACGGCGTGACGATGCTCGTCGAAGTGAAAGGTCGTCCCGGTCCGCGCGGCGGCGCGTCGGGTGCTGGGCAGAAGCTCCGCGACTCGCAGGTCGCGTTCATCGAGTCGTGGCGTGGTGCGCCGCCGCTCGTCGTGACGCTCGACGACTGCGTCGACCGCGTACTCGCGACAGCAGGGAGGAGGATGGTCGGATGACTCAGGGATTGAACGTCGGCGACCTGCGCCGCTTCGTCGTCGAGCCGACGCTGCGACTGCTCGATCCGGAGATCCCGTACTCGCTCGCCGCGCTTCGTCTCGTCATCGGGACTGCGCTGCACGAGTCGCGTCTCGTCTACCTCGACCAAGTGAGTCGCGATCCGGCGCGACCGGGACCGGCGTACGGACTCTGGCAGATGGAAGCGCCGACGCTCGCCGATCACTTCGCGTGGCTCGCCGATCGTCGCGAGCTACGCGCGAAGATCGGCCTGCTGATGACGGATCAACCGACGCTCCCAGCGCAACTACACGGCAACCTGTACCTCGCGTGCGCGCTCTGCCGCGTCCACTACAGACGCGCTCGCGATCCGTTGCCGGACGCCGACGACGCGCGTGGCCTCGGCGCGTACTGGAAGCGCTTTTACAACACGTCTGCCGGAGCGGGGACGATCGCGCAGGGCGAGACGGCGATGCGCGCCGCGATCGGCGTGATCCGAGTCTGAGGGGGGGGGCTGGTCATGGAGCCGCGCTTTGTTCGCCGCGAGAAAGAATCTGCCGTTCCGGCGGTACAGCACGCAGGTACGCAGTCGCGGCGCTCGTCGTTACTGCCGGACGTACGTTTGGACGCGATCGTGGGCTGGTGCGCCGTCGGCTTCGCCGTCGTCGCGACTCTTGGATGGCTAATTCCCCTGATCTTGAGAGGAGTGGGTACACCGTGACCGACGCCGAAGCTACGGGCGAAGCTACTCAATTCATCACGATGGTCCTTCCTGAACTCTGGCGCGCGATTCCCGCGTTCGTGTTGGCGCTACTTGCTTTTGGCTTTCGACGCGTAACGGCGGGAATCCTCGGCGTCTTCGATCGCGTCGATACGATCGAACGAAAGGTCGACGTACACGTCGAGAACGCAGGCGCGAACTTCCGAGCCAACGAAACCCAGCACGCCGCGTTCGCGGCGGCGCTCGTGGACACCTCCGCGCGATCCGACGCAGGGCTGTCGCGCGTCGAGCGCGCGATCGAGGCGCAGACCCGGCGCGTCGACGAGTTACATAAGCAGCGGTGAAGCGTGCGCGCACTCGCGCTCTTGTTCCTCTCCGGCTGCGCGACGCTGACCGCGCCGTACCGGCAACGCGATCCGCTTCCGCTTCAGGTCGTATACGAGACGCAGCTTCAGGAGCGCTTCGAGCGCGAGGGCATCGCGACGGACGACGAGGTCCGCGACCGCGCGCAGCGGAACGGAACGCTAAACGCAGCGATCTTCCTCGCCGACGCCGAGTTCGCGCGGTTCGAGGCGAGCTTGTACGTCTCGTCGGCCACGCTCAACACGGCTACCGATCTCGCCGTGCTCGGCGCGACCGGCGCAGCGACCGCGCTCTCGTCGGGCGGCAACCTCGTCGCGACCGGCGTCTTGACCGGACTCGCGACCGCGCTGACCGGCGGACGGCTCGCGGTGCAGGACGCGTTCTTCGCGCAGCACGGACGGATCGCCGTGATCGCGACGATGCGATCGCTCCGAGCCAACGCGGCGGTCGTGCTCGCGCGCGGGATGCGGAAGTCACTCGCGGCGTACCCGCTCAGTCGCGGGCTGATCGACGTGCAGGCGTACATCAACGCGGGTAGCGTCATCGGGGCGCTTCAGGCGATCGCGGACCGCGCGGTCGTCAGGCAGGTCGAGAGCGAGGCGACGCTGCTCGACGAGAGACGAAGGGACGCTGATGATTCCGCTCGACCGTGACGCGCTGTCGCGTATCGCCGTCCGCCCTTACGCGACGCTCCGTTCGGAGCTTCGGACCGGCGACGTGATCTTCTGCGCGGGGCAGCACGTCTTCTCGCGATTGGTTGCGTGGGCCACGAAGTCGCCGATCACGCACGTCGGCATCGTGATTCGCGTCGACGAGCTTGATCGCGTTCTGCTGCTCGAAGCCGTCGAGGACTTCGGCGTGCGGCTCGCTCCGTTCTCGGACCTGCTCCGCTATCGCGGCATGGTCTTTGTCGCGCGGAGCACGTCGGTCGGCGACCTGACGACCGCCGCCGGGTGGGGACTCGACCATCTCGCACAACCGTACTCGTACCTCACGATCGCGCGGCTCGCGGCGCGGCTCGCGCTCGGTCGTGGTCGGGGGAGCGATCCGGACGCGACCGGCTGGATCTGCTCCGAGTACGCGGCGGCGTGGCTTGCGCTCGCTGGTGAAGCGGATCTCGTACCGAACGGTCGGCTCGTCACTCCGGCCGACCTCTGGAGCCACGACTCGCTCTCGTTCGTCGCGCGGCTCCGGTGACGCGCG
>Ga0194128_10003812_pt1 | contig 22677 bp, 22 predicted proteins | sample TA2KigCa65mmetaG_FD_148650 | JGI IMG/M metagenome (GOLD analysis project Ga0194128, IMG submission 148650) | Freshwater microbial communities from Lake Tanganyika, Tanzania - TA2015037 Kigoma Deep Cast 65m | ecosystem: Environmental > Aquatic > Freshwater > Lake | place: Tanzania: Lake... | reverse complement strand
AGAACATCAAGAATACTCTGGACGACATTAACAACAACAAGTTGCCGTTCGTGCAGGGGCCGAGCACCTGTGCGATCAATTACCCGCAGTAACTTCCAACCAACGAGACCAAGAAGCCGGGGTGATCACCCCGGCTTCTTGGTGTTTCTACGAATGCCGAATCACCAGCACATCGCCATCCTTAACGATGTACTCCTTACCTTCCAGCCGCAGCAGACCCTTATCCCTAAGCGCCCCATATCCGTTGTGATCGACCAGCAGTTGCCAGTTCACCACTTCCGCCCGGATAAACTTTTTCTCGAAATCGCTGTGGATCGCGCCCGCGGCAACGGGCGCCTTGCTATTGATCGGCACGGTCCACGCACGGCATTCAGTGTCCCCGGCCGTTAGGAAACTCATCAGTCCGAGCAGCGAGTAAGTCGCCGTAATGATGCGGTGAAGGCCCGACTCCACGATGCCATAGTCCTTCATGAACTCCGCCGCCTCCTCGGGCCCGAGTTCGGCGAGTTCCGCTTCCACCTTGCCGCAGATGCCAGTGATCGCTGTGTTGCGGCTCTGGCCCAGCGGGCCTTTGCGAAACTCTCCTTCGACCTCGTGCAGACGCGAGGCGTCCGTATCGCCGACATTGAGCACGTAGAGCATCGGTTTCTGCGACAGGAACTGAAAGCCTCGGATACGCTTCTCTTCGTCCGCTGTGAATTCGAGATTGCGAATCGGCTGATCCGCTTCGAGCGCCTGCTTGCAGCGCGTGAGGATATCGAACTCGTGGTCCAGTTCAGGACTCTTCTGTTTCTTGCGATCTTTCTCCAATCGCTCCATGCGCTTTTCGATCACGACTAAGTCGGAGAGGATCAGTTCCACTTCGACGTCGGCGGCGTCGCGCAACGGATCGACCGATCCTTTTTCATGAGGCACGGTTTCGTCGGTGAACACGCGCAGCACGTGCGCGATGGAGTCCGCAACGCGCAACCCGGCTAAGTAGCTGGCGTTCGCCAGCGCCTCTTTTGAGATAGACGGAAAATCGAGATACTCAACGGTGGCATAAGTGACCTTCGGCGGTTCGAAAATCTTGGCGAGGGCGTCCAGACGGGGATCGGGGACCTTCGCGACGCCGACGCGAGCATCCATTTGACCCACGCGCGCCGGTTCGTGCACGCCCGTGAGAATCGTAAACAGAGAGGTCTTGCCCGTCATCGGGAGACCGAGAATCGCAGTTTTCATTTACAGGGGAACTTCCGTTAAGGTGAGAATTTCTTCGAGGATGCGCTCGGCCGCCAGGGCGGAGCGTTGTGCGCCGGCGCGCGAGGAGAGCGCGACGCGATGAGCGAAGACGGGGATAACAAGCGCCTTCACGTCGTCGGGAGTCACAAAGGTCCGGCCGTCGAGATAGGCCAGCGACTGCGCCGCGCGATAGAGCGCCTGCGCGCCGCGCGGGCTCACGCCGAGCGAGAACGATTCGTGATTGCGCGTGCGATCGACGATGGCGAGGATGTAGTCGACAATGGCGTCGTCGACGCGGACCGATTCGGCCTCGCGTTGCAGCGCAAGCACGTCGTCGGCGTGCAGGAGCGGGGCGGGCGCGGACCCGTTGGCAGTGCTGCGGCGGAGGATCTCGCGCTCGCTGGCGGAATCGGGATAACCAATCCGCAGGCGCATCAAGAAACGATCCAGCTGGGACTCGGGCAACGGATAGGTTCCGTGATGCTCCATCGGGTTCTGAGTCGCCAGAACCATGAAGGGCATCGCGAGCGGATGCGTAACGCCGTCGACCGATACCTGGCCCTCGTTCATCGCTTCCAGCAGCGCCGATTGCGTGCGCGGCGTGGCGCGGTTGATTTCATCGGCCAGCAGAAAATTCGTGAAGACCGGGCCGGACTTGAATTCGAAATCCTGAGAGTGCGCGTTGTAGACGCTCACGCCCGTTACATCGGCGGGCAGCATGTCGGCGGTGAATTGAAGGCGGTGAAAGCGGCAGTCCACCGCGCGCGCCAAGGCGTTGGCGAGCGTCGTCTTTCCGACGCCAGGCACGTCTTCGATCAGCAGGTGCCCTTTCGACAGCAGGCATGTCAGCGCAAGGCGGACGACTTCGCTCTTGCCGCGAAGCGCGTCTTCCAGGCGGGCCGTCAACGCGGGCAACCGCGCGGCGGCAACCGGCATCGCTGTCTCGCGCTCGGTCATTTCCCCTATCATAACAACGTGGGCAACGAATCGACGAATTTGCGGTGGCTGGAGCGGGCGGTGGAACTGGCGGCGGCGAACGCGGCTTCGGGCGCGGGCGGACCGTTCGGCGCGGTCATTGTGAGGGATGGGGCGATCATCGCCGAAGGCGCGAATTCGGTGGTGCGGACCGCCGATCCAACCGCGCACGCGGAGGTCGTTGCGATACGGAATGCGGCGTCGGCCCGCGGATCGCACGAACTTACCGGCTGTACGCTCTTCGCCAGTTGCGAGCCGTGCCCGATGTGCCTGGGCGCGATCTTGTGGGCGCGGATCGACCGTGTTTATTTCGCCGCGACGAAGAGCGACGCCGCGGCCGCCGGGTTTGATGATAGTCTGTTCTACGAACAATTTGGCAAGCCGGCTGGGGAGCGGATTGTGCCGATGTTACAGCAGTCCGTCGCGGATCGCGTCCGCCCGTTTCGAGAATGGCAATCATTTTCGGGGAAGGTAACTTACTAGGCATGGCCACGGCACTCGAGTTGAAGGCTCTAGTCAAGCAGTTCCCGACGGCGCGCGTTGTGGACGGTATTTCGCTCAACATACCGAAGGGCTGCTTTTATTCCCTGCTTGGTCCCTCTGGCTGCGGCAAGACAACTATTTTTCGGATGATCGCGGGCTTCTCCGAACCCGACGAAGGCGAGATCATTCTGAATGGGCGGCGGTTAAATGGACTTCGGCCTTATGAACGGCCCGTTACGACCGTCTTCCAAAGTTACGCTTTGTTTCCCCATTTGACCGCCTACGAGAATGTGGCGTTCGGATTGCGCCGGCGTGGTGAGACTAACTTCGACAAGAAAGTCAGAGACTCGCTGGCAATGGTTGGCCTTGCCGAAAAAGCGGAGCGCTTTCCGGCTAACTTATCCGGCGGCGAGAAGCAGCGGACGGCGCTGGCGCGGGCGCTGGTGCTCGAGCCGGAACTGCTGTTGCTCGACGAGCCGCTCTCGGCGCTCGATCCGGCGCTGCGGAAGCGCGTCCGCTTGGAGTTGAAGCAGATCCAGCAACGTATCGGAATCACGTTCGTGTTCATCACGCACGATCAGGAAGAGGCGCTGTCGTTGTCGGACCGGATCGCCGTGATGAATAAGGGCAAAATCGAACAGATCGGCACGCCGCGCGAAATCTACTTGCAGCCGGCCACGCGATTTGTCGCAGGCTTTCTTGGCGCCGTGAATTGGATCGGACCTGTCGGCGTGAGGCCGGAATGGACGCGCATCGGACGAACCGCGCCCGGCGATGTTGAGTCGGTGGCCGCGACCGTTGAGACGGCCGTGTTTCTAGGCGATTCGGTCCACGTTCATGCCAAGACGGCCGATGGAGCCGTGATCACCGCGCAGGTGCACGATTCGGCCGTTGATTACGAAAACGGTGAACAGGTTCGCCTGTGGTGGGATAAGTCGGACGAGCTGCGGGTTAGTCAATGAAACACCTGCGCGCGATGTTCTTAGCGCCTTCCGTGTTTTTTACGGTCGTGCTGTTTCTGATACCGCTGACAATCATCGTGAGCTACAGTCTGCGAACGCGTGGTGTGTATGGCGGCGTCGTCGATCCCTGGACGATCGAGAACTACGCGCGGCTGTTCGATCCCTTGTACGGCATGATTATGGTGCGGTCGGTGCTCATGTCGCTGGCTGCCACGGCGCTGTGCCTGCTGGCCGGATTCCCGACCGCGCTGTTTATCGTCCGCAACGAAAAGCACAAGAGTCTGCTGCTGAATCTGATCATGCTGCCGTTCTGGACCAGCTTTCTGGTCCGCACCTACGCATGGATGTTCCTGTTGCGCGATACCGGTCTAATCAACAGCGCACTAATGGCAATGGGGATCATCAAGGAGCCTCTCCCCCTCTTGTACAACGAGACGGCGGTGATTGTCGGGCTGGTGTACGGGTATCTGCCATTTGCCGTGTTGCCGATATTTAGCAACTTGGAGCGCTTGGATAAAGCGCTTCTCGAAGCGGCGGCCGACTTAGGCGCCAAGCCCTGGGAGGCGATGTTTCACGTTGTTCTGCCATTGTGCGCGCCAGGGTTGCGCGCGGCCGGCGTGCTGGTATTTATTCCCTGCCTGGGCGCGTATCTTACGCCGGATCTCTTGGGCGGCGGCAAGAGCATCATGATCGGAAACTTGATTCAGAATCAGTTCACAACGGCGCGCGACTGGCCATTCGGATCGGCAATCTCCCTCGCGCTGATGGCCGGAGTAATGGCTCTGTTGATCGTTCTGATCCGCCGCGATGGCGAGGAGGCGCTATGAGGCCGCTTACCTGGTTCGCGGTTGGCATCTATGCCTTTCTCCATGTGCCCTTGCTGATTCTGTGCGCGTTCAGCTTCAACTCATCTCGCTTCACGATTTGGGAAGGATTTTCGCTCGAGTGGTACCGGCAGATGTTCACCGATGCGCAGCTTGGAGAGGCGGCGCGTAACAGTCTGCTGATCGCGGCGGCTTCGACCGTGCTGGCTACGGTGATAGGCACGCTGTGCTCGTATGGACTGTGGAAGAAACAGGCCAAGTGGCTGAGTGGATCACTGTATTTATCGTTGGTAACTCCGGAGATCATTTCCGGTATTTCCCTGCTGGCGTTTTTTCAATGGGCATTCCGTCACTGGCAGTTTCAGTTAGGCATGCACACGGTAATTCTCGCCCACGTCGCATTTTCGATTTCGTATGTCGTATTGGTCGTGATGGCGCGACTGCGCACCGCCGAGCCGGCGCTGGAGGAGGCGGCGCTGGATCTGGGCGCCAATGAGTGGCAGGCGTTTTGGCTGGTGACCCTGCCGATGTTGCGGCCCGGAATCATGGCCGCGGCGCTGCTGGCATTCACCGTGTCGTTCGACGACTATGTGATCACAAGCCTCGTCGCGGGCGTTGATTCCGAGACGCTCCCGATGGTTCTCTACGCCATGGCGCGGCGCGGTGCGAATCCGGTTGTCAGCGCGATATCCGCCCTGATCTTTGTCGGGTTTGGCGCGCTGATTCTCATTTCGGAAAGGCTGCAGAAGACATGATCACGCGCCGCGCGGCATTGTCGATTGCGCTGGTCACCGGATGTTCCCGTTCCAGCGCGAAGCGTCTGAACGTCTTCAATTGGTCTGCCTATGTCGCACCGGAGACCGTCCCGAATTTCGAGAAGCAGGCGGGCGCGAAGGTGCGGTATAGCATCTACGAGTCGAACGAAGAGATGCTGGCGCGCGTGTTCTCGGGTAACTCGGGTTGGGACGTGGTCTTCCCGACTCACTACATCGTTCCGCCGATGCGGGAGCAGCATTTACTAGCGGACTTAGACCACACTCGCTTGCCTAATCTGAAGAATCTCGATGCGCTCTTCAAGTCCCCCGTTTCCGATCCATCGCTAAGTCACTCGATGCCGTATATGTGGAATGCCACCGGCATTCTCTACAACACCAATCAAGGTCCGGCGCCCACGTCATGGGCCGATCTATGGGCTCCACATTGGAAGGGCCACCTGACCATGCTCGACGATCCCGCCGAGGTGTTCGCCGCGGCGCTTCGAAAGCTAGGCCACTCGCTCAATTCCCGCAATCCCGTCGAACTCTTGGCGGCGCAAAAAGAAGCGATTGCGCAGAAACAGTTACTTCGCGCCTACTTAAATACCGAGGTGCGCGATCAAGCCGTCGCCGGCGATGTGTTGATCGCGCAGTTATGGTCGACAACGGCGCAGCAGGCAATCGACGCGGCCAAACATTTAGCGTTCGTGTATCCGAAGGAAGGCTTTCCGCTCAGCCTCGATTGCGCGGTGATTCTCCGCGAGAGTCCGCGCCAGGAAATCGCGCACGAATTTCTGAATTACCTGCTGGAAGCCGGCGTTAGCGCCCGTATTGCCGAGACCATGCGCACCGCCACCGCCAACGCCGCTGCGCGGCCACTGTTGACGCAGGCGACGCAATCGAACGCGACGCTCTACCCTTCGCCCGAGACTCTGGCCAACGCCGAGTGGTTCGCAACGATTACGCCGGACGCTCAGCGGCTGCGCGACCGGCTCTGGACCGAAATCAAGTCCGCCTGACTTATTCCCGCAGGAACCGCGCCGATTCTTCGGGAGGAGTCGGGTTGATGAAAAAGCCTGTGCCCCACTCGAAACCCGCCACGCGCGTGAGTTTCGGAATAATTTCCACGTGCCAGTGATAGTGCGCGGAAAAAGACTCCTGCGCCGGCGCGGTGTGAATGATCAAGTTATACGCGGGATGTTCCAGAACCTTGTCCATCTTGCGGAGCACGGTCTTGAGCATCCACGCCAAGTTATACACTTCGCGCTCCTGAATCGCCTCAAAGTGCGATTCGTGCCTTTGCGGTAGGATCCATGTTTCAAATGGAAAACGCGCGGCGAACGGACACAGCGTCAGGAACTCCTCGGTGCGGATAACGACGCGTTCATCGTCGCGCGCTTCCTGCCGCAAAATGTCGCAGTAAACGCAGCGTTCCTTGAATTCGTAATACTTGCGCGCGCCGTCGAGTTCTTCCTGCACGCGCTTCGGCACAATCGGTAGCGCGATGATCTGCGAATGCGGATGTTCAAGCGACGCCCCGGCGCCTTCGCCATGATTCTTAAATAGCATCATGTACCGCAGCCGCCGGTCTTTTTTCAGATCGACAACGCGGTCACGAAACGCCCAGATGACTTCGGCGACCTTCGCTTCGTCCATCGTCGCCAGCGTCGCAGCGTGTTCCGGCGATTCAATCACAACCTCGTGTGCGCCGATGCCGTTCATTCGATCATACAGGCCCTCGCCTTGTCGGTCGAGATCGCCTTCCACGCGCAACGCCGGAAACTTGTTCGGCACGACGCGGGTGCTCCAACGCGCGTCGCCTCGCAGCGATTCGTTCGAATACGCAAGCACTTCGGGCGGCGTCTTGTCTTCGTGGCCTGGGCAGAAAGGACAAAAGCGGCCCTTTTCGATGCGCACCGTTTCGGCGGCGAAGTCGGAGGGCCGCCGCGCCCGGTCGGTTGAGATGATGACCCAACGGCCGGTGATTGGGTCTTTGCGGAGGTCGGGCATGAACTCCCTATTATAGGATCTCGGGCCGCAGCAACGGATGGAAGACGTCGCGGTGATGCTCGATTGTCACGGTGCCGCCAACAACAACGGTGATGACGTCGAACCGGACGCTCATTGTCAAGGCCTCCGCGCGGCGCACCCAGTCGATCGAGCCTCGGCCGATGTTGCGTTCCTTCTCGTAACCAAACGCGCGAAGCGGATGGCTGATCTCGGCCGAACTGCGCGTCTTGACTTCCGCGACCACCAACGTATTCCCCTCTTCAACCGCGACGAGATCGATCTCGACGCGCCGAGCCGGATGGCGAAAGTTGCGGGCGACCACCCGCCAGCCGAGTTCGCGTTCGACAAAGCGGTGGGCAAGGTCTTCGCCGCGCCGCGCGAGGATCATGTGTTCGGGCTGCTTCCGGTGCCGGCGGGCGGCGTCGCGGAGGCGGTCGAGGATCGAAAAAATTCGATGGCGCAGAACTCTCCGAAGACTCACAGTAAGCTAGTGGCTGCGCCGCGACGATTTTCTCAAGAAAATGCGTGGCCCGAGTGAATCCGAGGCCCTGGCTCCTGTTGCGCCAGGATCCGGGCCTCGTGATCCAACATCTCTTCCCACCGCGCGTCGGCGTGCGCGTCGATCTTGCGCGCGAGCCGCAAAAACGTCGTAAAGTGCCCGAGTTCGCTGGAGTGCAGGCGCGCATAGAACCCCGCCAACTCCGCATCCGTATCCGCGGCCGCTGCCGCCAAACACGAGAACCGCTCGCAACTCCGCGCTTCGATCAACGCCGAGACCAGCAGCCGGTCAACCGCTTCCCCGGCGGTGCCCTTGCGCACCAATAAATGGAGTGCGGTAGCGTACGGGTTCCTGTGCATGCGGTTGAGTTTGCCGCCGCGTCGGAGCAGAATCCGCGTCACCTGCGCCAGATGCACGGCTTCATCGCGCGCAACGCCCGTCATCGTTTCCACCCAGCCAGGGACCCAATTGCCCGGCCAGCGGGTTAGCAGTTCCAGCGCATTGGTGGCCGCTTTCTTTTCCAGAAGTGCGTGGTCCATCAACAGCGCGATCGGGTCGGCCAACGTCGCTCGCCCCCATTCTGGCGGCGTGCTCGACTTCAGCGGAAGTTCACTCATTTCGGTTGACCCGCCGGGAATTTAACGTTAACTCGCAACCATGCTTCGAGGTGCTTGTACTTAAATTCGCCTCGATCGTACAGCAAGGAAATAAAGGCAAATGCTTCGTCGGCATCGGCGCGCAGTTCCGCTCCATTGATCCGCAGGAATGTGTACACGGCCGCGAACGCCGTACGCTTGTTGCCGTCGAAGGACGGATGGTTCTGCGCAAGGCTCTCCCAAAGCGCCGCACACTCTTCAATGAGGTCCGCGTAGTAACCCGACTGGGGCCGGAAGAGAGCCGACTGTAGTAGACCCAAATCACGAACGCCATGCGAGCCGCCGTAGCGCTCGATCTGGTCCCAGTGAATGGCAAGCAGGTCCTGTGCGGTAACATACCGCCTCATTTTGCGAGCTTGCGGTAGAGCTCCGCATAGCGCTCATGGCTCGTCATATACGCCGCGATTACATCCTCGCGCGGTTGAGGGGAGTTGTGCTTGGCGACAAGATCGGCTAGCGCCTCATCGACAAGTTCTTCGATCTGCCGGCCTTCCGCCCGTGCAAGCTCATTGACTGCGGCCAATACATTCTCTTCGACGCGTGTGGCAAGTTCGATTCTCATTGCAAACTCCAACTCCAGTATCGCCTATCCCTCACTGCGCCTTCACCACTTCCAAAAACGCCCGCGCTGCATGCGACAGCGCGCGCTTGGCCGGATACACAAGATGAATCTTCCGATCCACTGACAACTCCTCGATCCGCACCTCACGCAGCAGCCCGCCCTCCACTTCCTGCTCCACGCAAAGCCGTGGAAGAAACGCCACTCCCTCGTTGCGCTGCACCATTCTGCGGATCGTTTCGACAGTCGGCATTTCGACATCCATGTTGAGCGCCACGCGATGCCGCTGGAATTCGCGCAGCACGATCTCACGATACGGCGACAAAACATTATGCGCCACAAATGTTTCCATACCGAGTTCGGTGATCGACACCGATTCGCGCCCCGCGAAGCGGTGCTCCTGGCTGACGACGAAGGCCAGGTGATCGGTGTAGATCACTTGGCCGAGCAACCGCTCGTCCTGCGGATCGAAACTGATCACACCGAGTTCCAGTTCACCGTCGATCAACTGCTGCGGAATCTTGCTCGACAAGCTGCGGCGCACGCGGACTTTCACCTTCGGATAAAGACGGCGGTAGTTGACGATGTGCTGCAACAGGTAGAGCGAGGTCGACTCATTCGCGCCGACGCTCAGTACCCCCGAGGCGTTGTCGCGCATCTCCGCCAGCGCGTTCGAAAGCTCGGCGGCAAGGTTCTCGAACCGGCGCGAGAAGTCGAAAACGATCTTGCCGGCGTCGGTCAGCAGTAGCTCTTTGCCGGAGCGATCGATCAGGCGCTCGCCGAGTTCCGTCTCCAGCCGCTGCACCGCGAGCGACACCGCCGGCTGCGTCCGCAACAGTTTTTCCGCCGCGCGAGAGAAGCTCTTCTCGGTCGCCACGCTTTGAAAGACCTTAAGGGTGTGCAATTCCATAAATTTCCCTTATGCTATTATCTCACGTTATCCGTTCGGCCAATTGAATAAATTTGCTAAATCAATAGTGCGGCCCCATAATGGGTTCTACAAGCGGCCTACCAGCCGTTTCGAGAACCGAATCGCAAAGGCAAACACCATGAGTCAGCGCGTATACATCTTCGACACCACATTGCGTGATGGCGAACAGTCTCCGGGCTGTTCGATGACCGTACCCGAGAAGTTGCGGGTCGGCGCCAAGCTCGTCGACCTGGGCGTCGACATTCTGGAAGCGGGGTTCCCGATCGCCTCGCACGGCGACTTCGAAGCCGTCCAAGCGGTCAGCAAGGAGTTCCCCTGGGTGCAGGTTGCCGCGCTGGCGCGGTGCACCAAGCTCGATATCGAACGAGCCGCCGAGGCGCTGCAACACGCCAAGCGCCCGCGCATTCACACCTTCATGGCGACTAGCGATATTCACTTGAAATATAAGTTCAAGAAGTCGCGCGAGCAGGTGCTGGAAGATATCGTCAATTCCATCCGCTTGGCGCGGCAGTTATGCGACGACGTAGAATTTTCGGCGGAAGACGCCTCGCGTACCGATGCCGACTACCTGGAATTAGTCTCTCGCGAAGCCGTCGCCGCCGGTGCGCGCACGATTAACCTGCCCGACACGGTCGGTTACTCCGTTCCCGCCGAGTATGGCGCGTTGATCGGCCGCATCGTCCAGTCTTTGGGCGACACCGCCATCGTTTCGGTGCATTGCCATGACGACCTTGGCCTCGCCGTCGCCAACTCGCTTGCTGCCGTCGAAGCCGGCGCGCGACAGATCGAATGCACGATCAACGGCATCGGTGAACGCGCGGGCAACTGCTCGCTCGAAGAGATCGTGATGATCTTCAAGACGCGCCCGGATAAGATTCCATACACGACGGGCATTCGTACCGAACATTTGTACGCCGCCAGTCAGGTGCTTACTTCGTGCATAACCTTTGGCCCGCAGCCGAATAAAGCGATCGTCGGTGAAAATGCCTTCGCGCACGAAGCTGGAATTCATCAGGACGGCTATCTCAAGGAAAAATCGACTTACGAGATCATCGATCCGAAATCTGTCGGCGTTCCCGAAGGCCGTCTGGTTCTCGGCAAGCACTCCGGCCGCCACGCATTGAAACAGCGGTGCTCGGATCTCGGATACGCCGATCTTTCGAAAGAAGAACTCGATCACGTTTATCAGGGTTTCACCGCGCTCGCCGATCGCGTAAAGGGCGTGCGCAACGACTCGATCGCCGAACTGTGCCGCGACGCGACCGCGGCCCGTCAAACGGCTTAACTTACTCAAGGAATTCATGCAACTCAACGTACTTACGCTGCCTGGTGATGGCATCGGAACGGAAGTTACCCGCGAAGCCGTCAAGGTTCTTGAAGAGGTGGTCTCTAAGTTTGGCCACGGACTGAAGCTGTCGGAAGGGCTGCTCGGCGGCATCGCGATTCATAAGACCGGCGGGCCATTCCCGGATGAAACCGCGCGTTTGGCGCTGGACGCCGATGCGACGCTGATGGGCGCCGTCGGGTTGCCGGAGTTCGACAACGTGCCGCCGGAAAAGCGTCCGGAAAAAGGGTTACTGGGGATTCGCAAAGTCCTCGGCGTGTACGCCAATCTGCGGCCAGTCAAAGCCTATCCGGCTTTGATCGAATCGTCGCCGCTGAAGAATCACATCGTCGAGGGCGTCGACATGATCATCGTGCGCGAACTGAACGGCGGAATTTATTACGGTCAGCCGCGCGGCATCCAAGGCTCAGGCGACGAAGAGCGCGGGACGAATACGATGACGTACACGCGCGCGGAAATCGCTCGCATTACCCGCATGGCATTCCACCTCGCGCGCAACCGTAAGAAGAAGGTGACAAGCGTCGACAAATCGAACGTGCTGGAAACCTCGCAGTTGTGGCGCAAGGTTGTCAACGAAGTCGCTCCAGAATTCCCGGACGTTGAGCTTGAGCACTTACTCGTCGACAACTGTGCGATGCAATTGATCCTTCGGCCCAAGCAGTTCGACGTTGTCGTGATGGAGAACATGTTTGGCGATATTCTGAGCGACGAAGGCGCCGTGTTGGCGGGATCGATCGGTATGTTGCCGAGCGCGTCGATCGGCGAGAAGAAGGCCAGCGGCGCGTGGGTCGGCCTGTACGAACCGGTACACGGTTCCGCGCCGGACATCGCCGGCCAGAACAAGGCCAATCCGCTTGGCGCGATCGGCTCGGTCGCCGCGATGCTCGAATACAGCTTCGGACTTGTCAACGAAGCAGCCGCCGTCAACCGCGCGGTCGAAGAGGTCCTCAACAGCGGCAACGTGACCGCCGACCTGAAACCCAAAAATACGCCCGCGACTTGCTCGCAGGTAGGAGACGCCGTCGCCAATGCCATCTAAGCCACGTACAATTATCGAAAAGGTGTGGGATAACCACATCGTCGCCGAGCGCGAAGGCGCGCCGAGCCTGCTGTTTATCGACCTTCACTTAGTACACGAAGTAACTTCGCCGCAGGCTTTCTCCGGCCTCCGCGCGCGCGGAATGAAGGTCCGCCGGCCCGATCTTACATTCGCCACCGTCGATCACTCGACGCCGACCACGCCGCGGTCCCTTCCCATCGTCGATCCCGTCGCCGCCACACAGGTCGCGCAACTCGAAAAGAACGCGCAAGAGTTCGGCATTCCCTATTTCGGTTTCCAGAACCGCATGCAGGGCATTGTGCACGTCATCGGGCCGGAAAATGGCCTGACGCAGCCCGGCATGACCGTGGTCTGCGGCGATAGCCACACTGCCACGCACGGGGCGTTCGGCGCGCTGGCTTTTGGTATCGGAACCAGCGAAGTTGAGATGGTTCTCGCTTCGCAGTGTTTGTTGCAGCGCAAGTCTAAGACCTATGAAGTGCGGGTAACTGGCTCGCTGAAAAATGGCGTAACGGCAAAGGATATTATTCTCGCGCTGTGTGCCAGGATCGGCATCGGCGGCGGCACCGGCTGTGTTTTCGAATACACCGGATCGGCCATTCGCGCGCTGTCGATGGAAGAACGCATGACGGTGTGTAACATGTCGATCGAAGCCGGCGCACGCGCGGGCTTGGTCGCTCCGGATGATGCGACGTTCCAATACCTGGCCGGCCGGAAATACGCGCCACAGGGCGCCGCATGGGACGAAGCGGTTGCGCGTTGGAAGCAACTGCCCACTGACGAAGGCGCGACCTACGATCACTCCATCACCATCGACGCCGATACTCTCGAACCGATGATCACCTTCGGCACCAATCCCGGCATGGGGATGTCGATTTCGGGCGCCGTCCCCGATCCCGCATCAATCGGCGATGCCACCGAACGCGATTCGCTGCGCAAGGCGCTGCAGTACATGGCGCTCGAACCCGGCAAGCCGCTCGCTGGCCAGAAGATCGACGTGGTCTTCATCGGTTCCTGCACGAACTCCCGCATGAGCGACCTGCGCGCCGCCGCCAGCGTGTTGAAGGGCCGTAAGGTCAACTCCGCGGTGCGTGTGATGGTTGTTCCCGGCTCGCAGGAGATCAAACGACAGGCCGAAGCCGAAGGGCTCGATCAAGTCTTCCGGGACTCCGGCGCCGAGTGGCGCGAGGCCGGCTGCAGCATGTGCATCGCCATGAACGGCGACCAACTCACGCCCGGCCAGTATAGCGTCTCGACCTCGAACCGCAACTTTGAAGGACGCCAGGGCAAGGGCGGAAGGACGTTCCTCGCCAGCCCGCTCACCGCCGCCGCTTCCGCCGTGACCGGTGTAGTTACCGACGTAAGGACCATGCTATGAAAATTCAATCGACCGTAACTTCGTTCTTAGTCGATAACATCGATACCGACCAGATTATCCCCGCTCGCTTTCTGAAAACGATCAGCAAGGACGGCCTCGGCGACCAGTTGTTCTACGATTGGCGCTACAACGCCGACGGTTCGCAGAAGCCCGAGTTCGTCCTGAACACCGAGAAGGCGAAAAAATCGCAGGTGCTCGTTTCCGGAGATAACTTCGGCTGCGGATCGTCGCGTGAACATGCCCCCTGGGCGCTGACGCAGTACGGCTTTCAGGCCATTATCTCGACCAGCTTCGCCGATATCTTCAAGCAGAACTCGCTGAAGAACCGCCTGCTGCCGGTCGTTTTTCCCAAGGACGCGCATCTGGCGCTGCTTAACGCGCTGAGCGCAAATCCGGATCTGCAGGTGACGATCGATGTCGAAGCGCAGACTCTAACTTGGCCCGGCGGGCCGTCGGTGTCTTTCCCGATCGACGCGTTCGCCAAGCACTGTCTGCTGGCCGGCGTCGACGAAATCGGCTACGTCCTGCAGCAGGAAGCGGCCATCGCGGCGTACGAAGCGCAGCGGTTCTCAACTCTGAATACTCTCGCGTAGCTGGGGCGCTGTACAATATCGACTGATGGACTGCACTGGAAAAAAGGTCGTTGTTCTGGTCGATCAGTTGTACCAGGAGATGGAAGTGTGGGTGCCGTTGTACCGCTTGCAGGAAGCCGGCGCGGAGGTTGTAACCGTCGGCGCCGAAGCGGGCAAATCGTATCCGAGCAAGCTTGGGTATCCGTGCGTCGCCAAGCTTTCCTACGAACAGGTCGATGCCAACGATTACGACGGCGTGATCGTCCCTGGCGGCTTCGCACCCGATCACATCCGACGCCACCCGAAGGCGAACCAACTCGTCGCCGACTTCAACGCGCAAGGCAAGCTGGTTGCGGCGATCTGTCACGGGCCATGGGTGTTGTGTTCGGCGCACGGGATGCTGAAAGGGCGAAATGCGACGTCGTTCTTCGCGATCAAAGACGACGTCGTCAACGCGGGCGCCAACTGGTCGGACGCGGAAGTGGTCGTCGATCGAAACCTGGTGACCGCGCGCAAGCCGGAAGATCTACCCGCGTTCAGCCAAGCCTGTATTCGGGTGCTCGGTTCACAGTAGAATCAGAAGTCTATGCTTCGAATATTGGCCGTTCTCACGATGTCGTTGTATGCGCAGAACGGCGCGACTCGCGACAACTGGCCGCATTACGGCGGGCAGACGAGCGCGTGGCGATATAGCGCGCTCGACCAAGTCAACGCCGCGAACGTTTCGAAACTCACCACGGCCTGGGTGTTCCAGTCGGGCGAGATCGACGGCGGCATGCAGGTGACGCCGATTGTCGTCGATGGCGTGATGTACGTGACCACGTCGAAGAACAACGTCTTCGCGCTCGACGCGGCGACGGGGCGCGAGTTGTGGAGTTATCATTACACGCTGCCGAAGGGATTCACGGTTTTTTATGGGCCGTGGAATCGCGGCGTGGCCGTCGCCGATGGCCGCGTTTTCATGGGCACGCTCGACAACAACCTGCTGGCGCTCGATGCCAAGAACGGGCGCGAGTTGTGGCGCGTGCAGAACGAAGATGTCAATCAGTGCGGCTGCAACATCACAGCGGCTCCCCTGGTTGTCAAGGGGAAGGTGATCACCGGCGTGACGGGTGGAGATTCAGCGCACCGCGGCTACATCAACGCATTTGACGCCAGGACGGGCCGCAATCTCTGGAAGTTTTGGACGATTCCCGGACCCGGTGAAAAGGGCCATGAAACGTGGTCTGGCGATAGTTGGAAACATGGCGGCGGATCGGCGTGGATGACGGGGTCCTACGACGCGGAGTTGGGTCTGACGTATTGGTCGGTCGGTAATCCAGCGGCCGACTTTTGGGGCGGCAATCGCAAGGGCGACAATCTGTACACCGATTCGGTAATCGCGTTGGACATCGATACGGGCAAGCTGAAGTGGTACTTCCAACAAGTGCCGCACGATGTGTGGGACTTCGATACGGCCTACGAAAACGTGTTGATCGATCTGCCCTTGAACGGGCGAACGCGCAAGCTTCTGTTGAACGTCAACAAGGGCGGGTTCACCTTCGTCGTCGATCGGACGAATGGAGAATTCATCGCCGGCTGGCCGCTGGTGAAGAACCTGAATTGGATCAGCGGCGTGAATGCGAAAGGCGAACTGCAAGGCCGCAACGAACCGGTGGTGGGGAAGAACAAGATCATATGTCCCTCGATCGGCGGCGGTCGAAGTTGGAATCAAGGCGCGTGGTCGCCGAAGACCTCGATGTTCTACACAACGGGCATCGAGTGGTGTGAAGACGTTGTCGCCGTGCCCGAGACCCCGAAGGAAGGGCAGGTCTACTTCGGAGGCACGTTTAAGCTCACGCGCAAACCGATGCAGGGCGAAGCGGGCGGCCATCTCGGCGCGTACGATCCGATTTCTGGCAAGCGGGCGTGGCTCTACGAATACAAGTACCCGCTGCTGGCGAGTGTGCTGGCTACGGCCGGCGATGTGATTTTCACTGGCGACGCCGAGGGCTTCTTCTTCGCGCTCGACGCGAAGACTGGCAACAAGCTGTGGAGCTTTCAGACCGGGTCGGGCCATCGCGGCGGACCGATCACGTATGCGGTGAATGGCAGGCAATACGTCGCCACGCCAAGTGGATGGGGATCGGCGCTCGCCGGTTTGCTGCCACAGATTTGGCCCGAGGCCGAACGCTTCCGCGCCGGCGCGGCGCTGTTTGTCTTCGCGCTGCCGGAGGGCAAATGAGATACGCGCTGCTCTTCGTGATGGCGTTGCCCGCGTTCCCGCAAGGCTCGGTCGCGCGCGGCGACAAGTTGTTCGCGCAGGGCTGCGCGGTTGGCTACTGTCATGGGTCGGGGGGAACCGCCGCCCGCGCGCAGCGGTTGCGCGGACGCACATTCGATCGCGAGTACCTGATCAAGGTCATTCGCGACGGACTGCCGAACACGGCGATGCCGGCGTGGGGCGATCGTTTGACCGATCCCGATATCGCCGCGCTAGCGGACTACATCCAGAGCCTGGCCAACGCATCGGCCGACGTTGCGGCGCCCGTGGTTGTTGATGCCGCCACGCCCGCCGCGCCGGATCTGGGGAGCGCCACGCCGCCCGAACACCAGCGCGGCCGCGAGTTGTTCTTCGATGCAACACGCGAGGCGCGCTGCGCGGCGTGCCATCGGCTGAATGGAATCGGCGCGGCTGTTGGGCCCGATCTGTTAAAGACCGGGGCGATCAAGATTTCCGACGGGCCGCGCGTGATCAAGTATGGCCGGCCACGCGCCGTGCGTACGGTGGTGCTGAAGGACGGCGATAAGTTCCCCGGAGTCGCCGTCGAGCGAAACGGCACGCGCTACTACGATCTTTCCGCGCTTCCTCCCGTGTTGCGGAGTTTGACCCAGGTCGATATCCAAGTCGTACAGCGGCAGACGACGTGGCGGCATCTTACGGCGACAAGATCGTATACGGTCGAAGACATGCAGGCGGTTTGGAATTACGTGTGCTGGGTGGCGGCGAAGCGCTAAATGCCGGAACCCTGCATTCAAGTCGAGGGCCTGCGCAAGAGCTATGCGGAGTTGGAGGCTGTGCGCGGCATCGACTTTGAAGTCGAGCAAGGCGAAGTGTTCGGGCTGCTTGGTCCGAACGGCGCGGGCAAGACAACGACCGTCGAAATCCTGGAAGGGTTGCGCGACCGGACCGCTGGCGATGTGCGAGTGCTTGGATTCGATCCGGCCTCGGACACGCATGCGTTGAAACAGCGGATCGGCGTGTGTTTGCAGGCGACCAACTTGCCGGAGAAAATCAAACTCGTCGAAGCCATGAAGCTGTTCGCGAGCTTCTACAATCGTACGGTCGATGCCGATCAACTGCTGCGGCGATTGCAGCTGACCGACAAGCGGAGCGCCTTCTACGGAACACTGTCGGGTGGGCAAAAACAGCGGCTTGCGATCGCGCTGGCGATGATCAACGATCCACAGCTGATCTTTCTCGATGAGCCGACGACGGGGCTCGATCCGCAGGTGCGATTGGAGATTCACGGCCTGATTCAGGAACTGCGCGACAACAACCGATCGATCGTTCTAACCACCCACTACATCGAGGAAGCCGAGCGGTTGTGCGACCGCGTGGCGATCGTCGACAAAGGGAAGATCATCGCCATCGGCCCGCCAAAACAATTGATCGCGGATACGTTTGGAGCGTCGAAGGTGGAAGTGACGCTCGCGGCGCCGCTTGGCGAAGGCATCGAGCCGCCGGCTGGCGTGCATTTGAACGGCGCGCGCGATCATCTGACGATGTCCGACGACAAGCCCGCGCGGGCGATTGTCGATATCGTGAAATGGATCGAACAGCAAGGACTGGAACTGGCCGACATTCACTTGAAGCGCCCGACGCTTGAAGATGTGTTTCTGGAATTGACCGGCAGGAGCTTGCGCGACTGAGTATGAATTCCTATCTCACCAACATACTCATCACGCTGCGGCTCATGGCCCGCGACCGGATGGCGATGTTCTTTGGCTATGTGTTCCCACTGATGTTCTTCTTCCTGTTCGCGCAGATGATGTCGGCGGGGCAGGGAGGCGATGTCGCCAAACAGGTTGTCGCCAACGTCCTGATCTTCGGCGTGTTGGGCAATGGGTTTTTCGGCGCGGGAATGCGGGCGGTGTCGGACCGCGAGAACAACATCTTGCGGCGCTTCAAGGTCGCTCCGACCAACGCCGCGCCGCTGCTAGTGAGCTGGCTGGTGACGGGTTGGATCAACTACATCCCGTCCGCGATCTTCCTGATCCTGATCGGACGCATCGGCTATCACATGCCGTGGCCCGAACGTCCGCTCGATCTCTTCCTGTTCCTGTCGCTGGCGGTGCTGGCGTTTCGCGCGATCGGACTGATCATCGCGTCGGTGGTCAACGGCATGCAGGAGAGTCAGATCCTCATTCAGTTGATGTATCTGCCGATGCTGTTCTTGAGCGGCGCGACGTTCCCGATTTCCGCGATGCCGAACTGGCTGCAGATCACGGCGCAGTTTATTCCATCGGCGCACCTGTTTACCGGGTTGCAGGGCATATTGCTGCGGCAGCAGAGTTTCCTGATGCAGTCGAAGGCCGTGATCGCGCTGCTGTTGACGCTGGCGCTGGGGCTGTTCATCAGCATCAAGCTGTTTCGTTGGGAGAAGGAACAGAAGGTCAAGGCGGCGGCGAAGTTGTGGGTGCTGGCTGCGCTGGCTCCCTTCATCGTGCTGGGTGTTTGGGAAGCGCAATCGAAAGAAAACCTGACGCAAGCGAAGATCCTGCAGCGCGCGCTGCGGCGCGGCCGGTCGGTCGTGATTCGCGATGTGCGCATCTTCACGGGCGACGCACGCGTGATCGAACGTGGCGGCGTGCTGGTCGAGAAGGGTAAGATCGCGCGAATATTCGAGGGCGATACGCCAGAGCCGAAAACGTTGAACGCCAATCCGGTGGAAGGCAGCGGGAAGACGCTGCTGCCGGGCTTTGCCGACACCGGCGTGTACCTGAGTTGGCCCGGCGGGATTCCGTCGCCGGAGTCCTACAGCAAAACCGAGAAGGCGCTGGAGCATTCGTTGAAGGCGTATCTGTTCAGCGGCGTGACGGCGGTGCGGAGCTTGGGTGATAGCGCGGCCGACCTGGCGCGGTTGCGCGGGCGCATTGAGTCGGGTGAGCTACTCGGGCCGGACCTGCTGTTCACCGGACCGACGTTCACGACGAAGGTGGCGTTGACCGAAGGACCGTTGCGCAACGTCCCGGAGGCGTTTCGTGAGCGCGTGGCGCAGAGTGTCTTGCGGATTCCCAACGATGCGGGCGAGGCCGAGCGCGCGGTGGCCGATTTGGCGGCGCAACACGCACACGCGATTCATGCCGATACGGTGCGGTTGACGCCCGAGATCGTCGCGGCGATCGAACGCGCGGCGAAGGCGAAGGGGTTGGCTGTTGTGCCATCGGTCGAAACGAACGCGCCCCCGGCGGCCGACATGTTGGATTCGACGATGGTGCAGCAAGTGGCGCCGAAGGGGATGATTGCGCGGACGAAACCGATCCTCGCCGCATTGGCGTCGAAGGAGCAGCCCGCGCCTTTGCCAACGAACATCACTTCGATCGCGACCCGATCGGGCCAATCGTTCCTCATTCACGGCCCGGCGATTCATCGCACGATGGCGCAGTTGGTGCGCTCGGGCATGACGCCGGCGAATGTTCTTCGCGCGGCGACACTGGGCGGAGCGGAAGCGTTGGGGCTCGCGGCGCGAACAGGCCGTATTCAGACCGGTTTCGACGCGAACCTGGTGTTGGTCGATGGCAATCCGCTGCAGGACATCACGGTGACGGAACGGATCTCGATGGTGATGCTGCGCGGCGAGCGATTGCTGCGCGGCGCGTTGTTTGAAGACGAGGACGAGGACAAATGAAACGCTGGGTCTTGATTGCCGCGCTGCTTTCGCTTATTGGTGCACTGGTGTCGCAGACCCTCTGGAAACGTTTTGTCGGCCAGCAGGCCGATGGGACGTATCTGTTGCCGACCGGGCAAGTGGTGCGGCCGATTGGCACGCATGTCGAAGTGAACGATCGTCCGCTGGGGATGACGTTGAGTCCCGACGGGCGACTCGCCGCGGTAGTCACGGCTTCGAACTTTGCGCCGCGCGCGCTGCACCTGATCGACATTGCCGGCGAGAAGCTGATCCAGTCGCTGCCGATCGCCGATAGCTTTACGGGCGTCGCGTTCAACAAGGCCGGCGACACGCTCTACATTGGCGGCGGATCGTCGCACGCGATCCTGGTTTTCAAAGGACCGCAGTGGAGAGAATCCGGGCGCATCGCGTTGCCCGACGCGGCGCCGAGCGGCATTGCGTTGAGCGACGATGACGCCTACCTCTATGCCGCTTGCAATTTGAAACATGTGGTGGCGCGGGTGCGGTTGGCCGATAACGCGGTGGAGTATTGGAACGCAGGCACGTATCCGTACACGGTCGCGCTGGCGCAGGGGAAACTCTTCGTTTCGAATTGGGGCGGCCGTCGCCCGCGCGCGGGTGATACAACCGACGGCGTGCATCCGGTTGTCGTCGACCCGCGAACCGGCATTCCCTCGACGGGAACGTTGACGGTGTTCGACGCGGCGGCGGGGACGCAGATCGCCGAGATCGATGTGGGCCTGCATCCGAGCGCGATGGCCACGCATGGCGGGAAGCTGTATGTCGCGAATGCGAATTCGGACACTGTATCGGTGGTCGATATAGCGAAGGCCACGCGGGAGCGGACGATCGCCGTGCCGCTGTATAGAAAAGCGCCGCTCGGGTCCGCGCCGAACGCGCTCGCGGTGCATCCGGCGGGGCATACACTGTTCGTGGCGAACGCCGCGAATAACGCGGTTGCGGTGGTCGACTTGAAGCGCGATGCGGTGCGTGGATTCCTTCCGGCCGGTTGGTATCCGACGGCCGTGGCGGTGACGCCGTCGCACCGGTTGTTGATCGCGAACGGCTACGGATTCGGATCGCTGGCGCCAGTAAAGGCCGGTGCGAAGGGCCGGAGTTACAAAGACCGCGCCGGTGTTGTGTCGATCGTCTCGCTCGATGAGGTTAACAACATTCAGAAGCACACCGAGCAGGTCCGGCGCGACAATCACGCGCCGGGCGCGGTGGCGGCGGTGAAGGGCCAGACGCCTCGGCCGATTGAACACGTCATTTACGTGATCAAGGAGAACCGCACCTACGATCAGATTTTCGGCGACGTGGCGGCGGGCAACGGTGACAAATCGCTCGCGATCTTCGGCGGCGATGTAACGCCGAATCATCATGCGTTGGCCGAGGAGTTCGTGCTGCTCGATAACTTCTACACGCCGGCCGATCAGTCGGCGTTGGGGCACCGCTGGTGCACGCAAGGTTACGCGAGCGACTGGGTGTTCAAGTACGGCAACGGGCGGAACGATCAGAACCCGATGTTGTTCGCGCCCACCGATTTCATCTGGGACAACGCGCGGCGGAACAACGTCGCGGTGCGGAGTTTCGGCGAGCGGGGATTGAACACCATCGAGCCGAAGACGGCGACTTGGACCGATATCTACAACGACTGGAAGAACGGGACGTCGAAGGTGTCGATCTCGCCGCGCGCGGTGATCGTCGGCTTGCGCGACATCTACTCCAAGCGCGTTCCGGCGTATGAGTTGCGTGTGCCGGATCAAGTGCGCGTCGACCGGTTTCTCGAGGAGTTTCATGCGGCGGAAAAGGCCGGCGCCGTGCCGAAGCTGATGGTGTTGCTGTTGTCGCAGGATCACACGGCGGGGACGAGTCCTGGGTATCCGACGCCGCGTGCGATGGTGGCCGATAACGACCTGGCGCTGGGGCGCCTGGTGGAGGCGGTGTCGAAGTCGTCAATCTGGCCGAAGACGGCGGTGTTCGTGGTCGAGGACGATGCGCAGGATGGCGTCGATCATGTCGACGGGCATCGGACGGTGGCGCTGGTAGTGAGTCCGTACACGCGCGGACGCAAGACCGACAGCACGTTCTACACGACGATCAACCTGTACCGGACGATTGAAGAGCTACTGCACCTGCCGCCGCAGAATCAGTTCGATGTGGCGGCGACGCCGATGTTCACGGTGTTCGGTCCGAAGGCGGATTCGACGGTGTATCGAGCGCGGCCGAACAAGGTGCCGCTCGATGAGATGAATCCGCCATTGAAGGACTTGAAGGGCAAGCAGGCGGACTTGGCCCGGGCGTCGATGAAAATGGACTTCGACGAGCCGGATGTAGCGCCGGAGAGTTTGCTGAACCAGGCGATCTGGCATTCGGTGAAGGGCCCGAATGTGCCGTATCCGGCGCGCTGATTGCTCTCGCGGGCGCTTTACGCTTTTAGTATCGCAGCGCCGGGTCTAATCCCCCCGCCTTTCAGGCGGGCTGCTTTCAGCCACGGTACTGCAAAATGGAAAGATGGCCGAGTACCGACGGAGCGCGCATGCGGTTTTTGATTTG